>Ga0105243_10001423_pt1 | contig 21119 bp, 25 predicted proteins | sample KBSM34metaG_FD_81525 | JGI IMG/M metagenome (GOLD analysis project Ga0105243, IMG submission 81525) | Miscanthus rhizosphere microbial communities from Kellogg Biological Station, Michigan, USA - KBS M3-4 metaG | ecosystem: Host-associated > Plants > Roots > Rhizosphere > Soil | place... | reverse complement strand
TTTAGCGTCTTGCTGGCGGGCGCGGTACCATCTGATCATTCCATTTGTTGAATTCTCCCATCAGTCGCTCCAGGACCTCGGGATGCTTTTGACTAAAATCCGCTTGCTCACGTTGATCCAGAGATAAATCGAAAAGTTTGCGAACGTCTCCATTGCGAACGTATTTCCATTTTCCATCCCGCACCGCGTCCTGCGCATAGATTCTCCAAAAGAAAGTGCGATCAATCACTCCGCTGGTACCTCTGATCACAGGCAGTAGATCAATTCCATCAAACGAATGACCAGCAGCTTTCGCGGCGGCGACAATGGTGGCGGTCCAATCCATTGTTATTGCCATCTGCTGTGTTAGTCGATTAGCCGGCACGACACCGGGCCAGCGAACAATGGCAGGCACACGGATCCCACCTTCGAGCAGGTCGCCTTTCTGACCAGAAAATGGCCATAGATATGAGAACCGCTCTCCACCGTTATCACTCGTGAAGATGACCAGAGTGTTTTTATCAATGCCTGCAGCTCTGATCGATTGCATTACTCGACCGACACCGTCGTCCAGGCTTTTCATCATTTGCGCATACAGCTTCAGAGAACCACCGCCGGTCATCGCCGCGGGCTCCGGCACTTTATCGCTGAAGTGGCTTGGCTCGCCGCCTTTTGGTCCCTGCCACGGCCAGTGTGGCGCTGTGTAGTGCAGACTCAGGAAAAAAGGAGCGCTTCGTGACTTCTTCACGTAATTAACAGCACGTTCTGTAAGTAGATCCGTGAGATAACCATTGCGGTCCACGGGAGTCAGATTCTCGTACAAGTCGGGCTGGCCGAATCCGTTTTTGTGCAGGAAGTAGTCTCCTGCGCCAGACAGGATGCCGAAGAACTCGTCGAATCCATGCGCGTTTGGACCCCACTCCGGACGAAACCCAAGATGCCACTTTCCGATCAGCGCTGTGTCGTAACCACTCTGCTTTAGCAATGAGGCAATTGTCGGTTGGTTTGGCTCCAAACCAACTCTGGAGTTAGTGGCGATAAGTGGTTCTTCCAAACCAATCTTGAACCGCCCGGGATATTGCCCCGTGATGTATGCGCACCGCGTCGGTGTGCAAACCGCGGACGCCGAGTAAGCATCGCTGAATTTTGTGCCCTGCAACGCGAGCTGATCGATATTGGGTGTGCGGTAGTCGGGCCGACCATAACAACTGAGATCACCCCAACCCAAGTCGTCAGCGAGAATAAAGACTATGTTGGGTTGCGATTCCTTAACATCCGACGAGCGTTGAACGGACGCAGCCGAGCGAACCCCTCGGCTCAATAACGTTGTTCCAATTGCAAAGCGTTGGACAAACTTCCGGCGTGTAAGTTTCATGGCGGCATACTACAACGCGAGTAAAGCAGATGAGAACTACAACGAAGGCCTCACCTTGAGAATTAGCCAACGCCTTCAGCGTCTTCAAACTGGACCAATACAGAAATCTGACCATCGTTAGGAAACCCGCATTATTAGCCCGCCAATTTGTGAAAGTTACAATGACTCCAGCCCGCCTTGTCGCAATTTCGGTAAACAGGTAATACTCTCTCTCACTTATGTCGACCCAAGTGTCATCGGTCGCAAGAGCAAGTGTGCCCGTGAACCAACGCGTCGCGTTGCGGTGCGCGGGGCTGGTGAAGAGGTTTGCGGACGTAACTGCCGTTAATGGACTTGATCTCGAAGTGTTTGTTGGGGAGTGTTTTGGGTTGCTTGGGCCAAATGGGGCGGGGAAGACGACAACTGTCGAGATACTCGAGGGTTTGACGCCTTCGGATGAAGGGACGGTCGAGTTGTTGGGCCAGCATTGGAATTCGGGGAACGATCAGGCGCTGCGCGAGCGGATCGGAGTTCAGTTGCAGGAGACACAACTTGCCGAGAAGGTGACGGTTGTCGAGACGTTGCGGCTGTTTCGCAGTTTCTACAAACGCGGTCACGACGTTGACGAGGTTATTCACATAGTCGCGCTCGAAGAGAAACGGAACGGACGAGTCGGAAAGCTTTCGGGCGGCCAGAAACAGCGACTCGCCGTTGCGTGTGCGCTCGTCAGCGATCCGGAACTCCTGTTTCTCGACGAGCCGACTACAGGTCTCGATCCGCAAGCACGACTTTCGCTATGGGACATCGTCGAGAAATTCCGCGCAAGCGGCGGCACGATTCTCCTGACAACGCATTACATGGAAGAGGCGACACGTCTCTGCGATCGCGTCGCGATCATGGACCACGGCAAAATGATCGCACTCGGCACACCCGCCGAGTTGATTGATTCGCTGGGCGCGGATCAGATCATCGAATTCAGTGTCACGAAGCCACTCGATGACGATCCGCTGATGCAGCTTCCCGCAGTCAATCATTTGCACAAACGTGGTGAAGTGTATGCCCTCACGGTTGCGGAGATCGGCGTCGCATTGCCTTCGCTGCTCGCGGAAATCAAACGCCAACAGTCGGAACTTGTTACTCTCACGACACACCAGGCGACACTCGAAGACGTATTTGTCAGCTTGACAGGGAGAATGCTGCGCGATGGCTGAGGCTAACCAAACTCTGGTCAATCAACACGAAGCAAAAAACGCGAAGTCGCAATCTCTTCATCCCCTCGTTGAACTGACATTGACGCGAATGCGTGAGTTTCTGCGCGAGAAAGAAGCCGTGTTCTGGGTCTTCGTCTTTCCTGTGTTGATGACGTTTGCACTCGGCATCGCGTTTCGCAACACCGCGCCTGACAAGACTCCTGTCGCAATCGAAGCAGATTCAAAGGCAAGCGAGACGGCGAATCTCCTGTCTCGTTCGCCCGACATTATGGCAACGGTGTTAAGCCCCGAGCAGGCAGCGCAGGCGTTGCGAAGTGGCAAGGTAGCCATAGTCGTTAAACCTATCAACGACGCTTACGAATATCATTTCGATCCAACACGACCGGAGAGCCGTACGGCCAGACTACTCGTTGACGACGTTTTGCAAAGAGGCAAAGGAAGATCCGATGTCGCAAAGGTTGGCGACGAGACGATTACGGAGCCCGGCGCTCGTTATGTCGATTTCCTCGTGCCGGGTTTGATTGGAATGAACCTGATGGGCAGCGGGTTGTGGGGACTTGGCTTCACCGTCGTGATTGCGCGCTCGCGAAAGATCCTCAAGCGGTTTGCGGCGACACCGATGCGACGCTCGCATTACCTGCTTTCGTTCATGCTCTCGCGTCTGGTGTTTTTGGTGCTTGAAGTTGCGGCTGTACTAATCTTCGCGACGCTGGCTTTTGGATTCACAGTGCGTGGTTCGTGGCTAAGTGTTGCACTGATCACAGGACTCGGTGGTTTCACATTTTCCGGAATCGGACTGCTGGTGGCTGCACGACCGACAACGATCGAGGGCGTGTCGGGTTTGATGAACTTCATCATGCTTCCGATGTGGTTACTATCAGGCACGTTCTTCTCGTCGGCGCGATTTCCGCAAGTGCTGCAACCGTTCATCCAGGCGCTGCCCCTAACGGCGCTCAACAACATTCTGCGCGCGTTGATGAACGAAGGCGCGTCGCTTTCGTCCAATTGGATTCCGATCGCGATACTGCTGGCGTGGTGTGTCGTGAGTTTTGTAATTGCGCTGAAGATCTTTAAGTGGCAATGAGTATACGTGAACCGATCTGGCCTCCGATTGTCGCGATGCTGGCGATTGGAGGGTTATACGCAGCGCTGCCTCCGAGTCTGCTTGCCGGTGCGCCGCGTTGGCTGGCAGTGGCGATTGTTGTCGGGCTGACCGTGCCGATGGTGATTTTGCATTACGCCGGTAATCACGCGCTGCATCAAACGTTGGGTTATGTTCTCAACAGCGTCGTAACCGCGGCTCTGATCCTTTCGCTCGCGTTGCTGCTATTTGAAGTCACGCAACACGAGGTGTCGCCCCCGCAACTATTACGTTCTGCTGCTTCGCTCTGGATAGCAAACATTCTGATCTTCGCGTCGTGGTACTGGCGTCTCGATGGAGGTGGACCACACGAACGAGCGCGAACAGTTGGCCACTCCGATGGAGCGTTCCTGTTCCCGCAAATGACTATGCCCCCGGAAGCAAAGGCTGCTGCAGGCGAAAAGGAATGGGAACCGAACTTCGTCGATTATCTCTTCCTTGCTTTCAACACCAGCACCGCGTTTTCGCCAACAGACGTGCCGGTGTTGTCGCGCTGGGCGAAGAGCATCATGATGGTTCAGGCTTTGATTTCGTTGCTGGTGATTGCGTTATTGGCAGGGCGCGCAGTAAATATTCTTTAGCCACAAAAAGCACAAGAGACATGACTGAGACCGCGCATCCGAAATCCGAACCGATTAGGGAGATCGATATCCTCTGGATAACGGCCGGGCTCAGTTGTGATGGAGACACGATTGCCATCACTGCCGCCACGCAACCAAGCCTTGAAGAGATTCTTCTCGGTGGCATTCCGGGAATCCCCAAGGTGCGGTTTCACAATCCGTTCCTGTCGTTTGAAAATGGCGATGAGTTTTTGGAGTTCTTCTATAAAGGAGCGGACGGCAGGATCGACCCGTTCATATTCGTCGTCGAGGGTTCGATTCCAAATGAGAAGAACAAAGCCGAAGGTTACTGGGCTTCGTTCGGAACAGATCGCGAAACCGGACAGCCAATCACGACGTGCGAATGGATCGACAAGCTCGCACCACGCGCTTGGGCTGTTGTCGCCGCCGGCACGTGTGCGACTTACGGTGGCATTCACGCGATGGAAGGTAACCCAACCGGCTCGATGGGGCTGGCTGATTATCTTGGTTGGGAGTGGAGATCGAAAGCGGGCATTCCGATCGTTTGTGTTCCGGGTTGTCCCGTTCTGCCTGACAACTTCATGGAGACGCTCTTGTATCTCTTGTATCAGGCGACAGGCCGCGCGCCGATGATTCCACTCGATGAGGCACTTCGTCCCACCTGGCTTTTTGGCCAGACAGTTCATGAAGGCTGCGATCGCGGTGGCTATTACGAGCAGGCACAGTTTGGTGAGCACTATGGTTCGCGTGAGTGCATTGTGAAACTCGGTTGCTGGGGACCGGTGGTGCAGTGCAACGTTGGCAAGCGAGGATGGATCAATGGTATCGGTGGTTGTCCGAATGTAGGTGGCATTTGCATTGGGTGTACGATGCCGGGTTTTCCGGACAAGTTTATGCCGTTCATGAACCAGCCGCCGGGTTCGTTGTTGTCGTCGAATGCGGTGATGACATACGGCAAGGCGATTCACGCGCTGAGGAAATTCACGCAAGCATCGTTGAACAAAGAACCGTCATGGCGTCGAATCAAGTAGATCAAATCGGTGTGAACGAGGCGCAGAGCATTCTGCTGCAACTCGCGGCCGCGTTTCCCCTCGTGAATACGGTAACGGTTTCGTCGTTGACACCGCTTCAGGATGAGCTTCCCGAAAGCGACGCTCGTTATCAAACACTCATCGAACAGATTCCTGCCGTCGTGTTCATGGCTTTTCTCGACAAGGGAATCGGTGAGGCGTATGTCAGTCCGCAGATTGAAGCGATTCTCGGTTTCACACAGGAAGAGTGGCTCAACGATCCGGTGCGTTGGTATCAACAGATTCATCCCGACGACAAGGATCGCTGGAGCGTCGAAGCGGCTGAGTTATTTTTGCTTGGTAATCCATTGAAGTCGCTCTACCGCGTGATTGCGCGTGATGGCCGAGTGGTGTGGTTTCACTGCGAAGCCAAGATGGTGCGCAATCAGGACGGCCGTCCGTGGTTTATTCACGGAGTCGGTTTCGACATCTCGGAGCTGAAGATTGCTGAAGAAGCGCTCAAGAAAAGTGCGGAACAGTTGAAGACGCTTTCGCGACGCTTGATCGAAGTGCAGGAAATGGAACGCCGCAACATCGCGCTGGAGCTACACGATGAGATCGGTCAGGTCCTCACGGGTCTGAAGCTCACGCTCGAGGTCAGTAAAAAGTTGCCGGCAACAGAAGTGGGCGACAGCCTTGTACAAGCAAGTGGCCTGGTAAATGAATTGATGGCGCGTGTGCGAAAGTTATCTTTGGATCTGCGGCCCGGAATTCTGGATGACCTCGGTTTATTGCCGACTCTCCTCTGGCATATCGAGCATTACACGGCGCAAACTCACGTCAAGGTAAACTTCAAACACAGCGGGCTCGAACGGGAACGCTTTGCACCTGATGTCGAAACTGCCGCGTATCGAGTCGTGCAGGAAGCACTCACAAATGTCGCTCGTCACGCGAATGTGCACGAGGCGACTGTGAGAGTTTGGACTCATCAGGACACGCTTTTAATCGAAGTCGCCGATGGTGGGCAAGGTTTTGATTTAGAGACGGTGGTAGCGGGCGAGACGAGCGGTTTAGCGGGGATGCGTGAACGAGCCACACTCGCGGGCGGCGAGTTAAAGATCGAGTCATCTCCGGGCGAAGGAACCCGTCTACTCGCAGAATTGAGAATCAAACGCTACAAAGAGGCACAGAAGGTCTTATGATGACCACGATAGTGCTCGCAGATGATCATCACATTGTCCGGCAGGGCTTGCGTGCACTGCTCGAAGTCGAGAACGACCTCAAAGTTGTTGGCGAAGCAGGCGATGGTCTCGAAGCAGTACGAAATGTCGAGATATTAAATCCGGAAGTCCTGGTTCTCGACCTGATGATGCCGGGTCTAAACGGTCTCGACGTTCTCAAACAGATCAAAAAGCGAGTGCCTCACACGCATATCGTCATTCTCTCGATGTACGCGAATGAAGCGTACGTGCTGGAAGCACTCAGTAACGGTGCGTCTGCATATGTTTTAAAGGACTCGAGCTCTGCTGATCTCGTGATGGCAGTTCGCGAAGCGGCCGCCGGGCGTCGTTATCTGAGTCCACCATTATCTGACCGCGCCATCGAGGTTTATCAGGAAAAAGCCAAAGCCGCGAACCTTGATCGTTACGAAACACTCACATCTCGGGAACGCGAAGTACTACATATGGCTGCCGAAGGTCGCACAAACCCTGAAATCGCGACACGTTTGGGAATTAGTTCGCGAACAGCCGAAACTCATCGTTCCAACCTCATGCACAAACTTGATCTTCACACGCAAGCAGATTTGATCCGCTTCGCACTGCGAAGGGGCATTATTCCCATGGAAGATTAGTCACAGAAAGCCGCGGATAATCGCCGGATACTTTAGACACGAATTCGACAGAAAAATACGGAAGTTTTGTCCATTAACTACGTAGGTCTACGAATAGACTAACCCCCATACCCGGATCATAATCCCTACCTCCCTTCGCCAAGTTTCGTGTGTTCGCGTTCAAGGAGCGATCTACATTTTTAATCGCCACTGAGAGAGGAGAAATCTATGGCGGCAGAAACTGTCCCGTATGGTCGTGCCACGCAACGACCACCGGCGGTCAAAGATATTCACATCGTGTGGATAACGGCAGGGCTGGGTTGTGATGGCGATTCTGTTTCGATCACTGCCGCAACGCAACCAAGCGTGGAAGATGTGGTGATGGGGGCCATACCGGGACTCCCAAATGTTCACTTACATAATCCGGTTTTGGCGTACGAAGTCGGCGACGACTTCATGAAGTATTTCTACCAGGCCGAGCAAGGGCTCATCGATCCTTTCGTGCTGGTAATCGAAGGTTCTATTCCGAATGAACATCTGAGTGGTGATGGGTATTGGGCCGCGATGGGAACGGATGGGATGACCGGCCAACCCATAAAAACGACTGAATGGATCGACCGCCTTGCGCCAAAAGCCCTGGCGGTTGTTGCTATTGGGACATGTGCGACTTACGGCGGCATCCACGCGATGGCGGGAAATCCAACCGGCTGCATGGGCCTCGCCGATTATCTGGGTTGGGACTGGAAGTCGAAAGCTGGAATTCCGATTGTTAACGTTCCAGGTTGTCCGGTTCAACCCGACAACTTTATGGAAACGGTGCTTTACCTGCTTTACATCGCGGCGGGTCTCTCGCCGATGATTCCGCTTGATGAAGCGGGCAGACCGACGTGGCTGTTTGGAAAGACTGTTCACGAAGGATGCGATCGGGGCAGCTATTACGAAGAAGGTGACTTCGCGAATGAGTATGGATCTCCGAAGTGTATCGTGAAGCTGGGCTGCTGGGGACCGGTTGTTAACTGCAACGTCCCAAAACGCGGCTGGATGGCAGGTATTGGTGGTTGTCCCAATGTCGGCGGCATTTGCATCGGCTGCACGATGCCGGGATTTCCTGACAAGTTCATGCCGTTCATGGATGAACCTCCCGGCGCCAAGATCTCTTCAGTCGCAATCGGCGTTTATGGCGCGGCAATTCGCAAGCTTCGCAGCCTTACCAACGCAACTGTAAACAAGGAACCAAAGTGGCGGCATAACCGACCAGAGTTAACCACTGGCTATCATGCGCCCAGCCTGCAGATAAAGGAGCGATCGTCATGAGTACCCAGACAGTTACATCTACTCCTGCAAAGCCGCGAACTCTGGTCGACATGAATTGGGATCCGATTACTCGCATCGTGGGTAGTCTGGGAATTTACACAAAAATCGACTTTGCGAATCGTGAAGTCGCGGAGTGTTACAGCACGTCGTCGATCTTTCGCGGTTACAGCATCTTTATGAAGGGCAAAGATCCACGCGACGCGCACTTCATCACCAGTCGCATCTGCGGAATTTGCGGCGACAACCACGCGACGTGCGCGACCTACGCGCAGAACATGGCGTTCGATGTTAGGCCGCCTGCAATGGCTGAGTGGATTGTGAATCTCGGCGAGGCAGCCGAGTACATGTTTGACCACAACATCTTCCAGGACAATCTGGTCGGCGTCGATTTCTGCGAGCAGATGGTCAGGGAAACAAATCCGAGTGTTTGGGAAAAAGCAAAGACGACCGAAGCGCCGCACGCGGCCGATCACGGTTATCGAACGATCGCTGACATTATGACGGCGCTCAATCCGTTCAGTGGTGAGTTTTATCGCGAGACATTACATGTCAGCCGTTACACGCGCGAGATGTTCTGTCTGATGGAAGGGCGGCATGTGCATCCGTCGACGTTGTATCCCGGCGGCGTGGGCACTGTGCCGACCATTCAACTCTTTACTGATTACATCGTTCGTCTGATGCGCTACTGCGAGTTCATGAAGAAAGTGGTGCCATTGCACGACGATCTTTTCAATTTCATGTACGAGGCTTTGCCAGGATACGAGAAGGTTGGTCAGCGTCGCATCCTGCTTGGTTGCTGGGGATCGTTCCAGGATCCGGCAGTTTGCGATTACACGTACAAGAACATGAACGAGTGGGGCAATGCGATGTACGTCACGCCGGGCGTTGTCGTCGACGGAAAGCTCGTGACGACTGACCTCGTCGATATCAATCTTGGCATTCGCATCCTGCTCGGTAGTTCCTACTACTACGACTGGGAAAACAGCGAGACTTTCGTCAAAACGGATCCGCTCGGCAATCCTGTCGATCGACAACATCCCTGGAACCAGACGACGATTCCACGTCCGCAAAAGAGAGACTTCGACGGCAAGTACACGTGGGTGATGTCGCCGCGCTGGTATCACAAGGATGAACCGCGTGACAAGAAGTATCTGGCGCTTGATACTGGTGGTGGTCCAATTGCTCGTTTCTGGGCGACTGCACTCGCGGGCAAGGTTGATATTGGTTACGTCAAGGCAACTGGAAACAGTGTGAAGATCTATTTGCCGAAGACGGCCATGAAGCCTGAAGTGGAGTTTGAGTGGAAGATTCCGAAGTGGAGCAACGCGATCGAACGCGATCGTGCACGCACCTACTTTCAGGCTTACTCGGCGGCGTGCGCGCTCTATTTTGCCGAACAGGCGATGGCTGAGTTGCATGCGGGACGAACGAAAACGTGGTCGGAGTTCAAAGTGCCGGATGAAGCGATTGGATGTGGATTTCACGAAGCGGTGCGTGGCGTGTTGTCGCATCACGTCGTGATTCGTGACGGCAAGATCGCGAACTATCATCCGTATCCACCGACTCCGTGGAATGCAAATCCGCGTGACATCTATGGCACGCCAGGTCCCTACGAGGATGCAGTCCAGAACACACCCATCTTCGAAGAAAACGGCCCCGACAACTTTAAGGGGATCGACATCATGCGGGCGGTACGAAGCTTCGATCCTTGTCTGCCCTGTGGTGTTCACATGTATCTGGGTAACGGCAAGATTTTGGAGACGCACCATTCACCAATGTTTGGAATGGTTAAGTGAGATCCGCGTTTATCCGCGGAAATCCGCGGCAAAAAAATGGCTCAATCAATTGCGAAGATCGAGGAACTGGTCAAGTCGATTGAGGGTCTGCCTGATCGGGAGGCGAGGGCGAGTGCACTGGGGTTGGTGCAGGCGCTGATGGACTTTCATGGTGAGGCTCTCGATCGTCTGATGGAGATTGTGGCTTCGCAGGGAGAGCCGGGGTATTCGATCTTCGAAAAGTTCAGTGGCGATGAGTTAGTCAGCAATTTGTTGCTTTTATACGGACTGCATCCGTTGCGGATCGAGGAGCGTGTATTACAAGCACTGGAGAAAGTGAAGCCGCATCTCGATTCGCACGGGGGCAGTGTCGAATTGCTCGAGATTAATGAAGGCGTGGTTCGTTTGCGTCTTCAGGGAACTTGCAAAGGGTGTCCGTCATCGGCGGACACGCTGAAACTTGCTATCGAGGCTTCAATATATGCGGCTGCGCCCGACGTCGTGTCGATTGAAGCTGAAGGTGCAATTGAAACGAAGTCGTCTGCCGGCTTTGTGCAGATTGCAAAACCGGCAGGCAATGGCAGCTACAGCATTGCGAATTGTCAATTGCCAAACACTCTAGCCCCCTCAGTTCCGAACGAATAGTGAGAAGTGAGGAGATCGAACATGGGACATGACACATCGATGGATTCACCAGCGCATGCTCCTGGTACCCGAAAGGGAGAAGAGATAACCAGGGACGACGGCAAGGAGGCCGGTCGCGAAGAAAAAGGAGCCTCACACGCCAACCGGCCGTCAGGAGAAAGAACGGCACGAGATTCTACGGGCATCAATCCCGACGACGTTGAATCGAAAACAGGCGGACCCAAAATGCCGCCGGCATGAAAGGATTCGCGATTGGAAAAGGGAAGTAGTTTCGACGTTCTCAAGCGGTTTGTACGCGCTCGGTCAGTCGCGGTGGAACGTTGTGATTTGTGCAGCATCGAGCTGGGGCCGGACCACCTTCATCTGGTAGAGCCAGCAACCCGAACGTTGGTTTGTGCGTGTCAGGCCTGCGCCATTCTTTTTAGTGGCGCGGCTGAGACCAGGTATCGGCGGGTACCCGAGAGGGTTCAGTACTTGCCGAACTTTCAGTTGTCGGATGTGCAATGGGAAGGCCTGATGATTCCAATCAACATGGCCTTCTTTTTTCAAAGCAGTGCGGCCGGGAAGGTGATCGTGTTGTATCCGAGTCCTGCCGGCGCTACCGAGTCGCTACTCGATTTCGAATCCTGGCAGGAGATCGTTTACGCCAATCCGGCGTTGCAGGAAATGCAACCGGACACGGAAGCGTTGCTTGTCAACCGGGTGCAGAGAGCGTCTGAGTATTTCATTGTGCCGATCGATCAGTGTTACCGGCTTGTCGGTTTGATTCGAACCAAATGGAAAGGGCTTTCCGGCGGAACAGAAGTTTGGGAAGCCATCAACGGCTTTTTCGCGGAGATGAAGGAGAAAGCGGCTCCTGCTGGAAAGGTGGCACATGCCTGATCTGAGTTTTTCAGTCGATGGTGCCGAAGCGGTTTCGTTCGCAGCAGCCCCGCTGGTCTCGTTCAAGTTGCGCATTCGCAACAGCAACGAGGCCGAACACGTCCAGTCGATTGCTTTGCGTTGCCAGATTCAAATGGAAACGACCAAGCGCAGGTACTCGCCAAAGGAGCAGGAACAACTTTTCGAACTCTTCGGCGAGCCGGAACGTTGGGGACGCACGCTGAGATCGATGCTGTGGACGCACACGAATGCGGTGGTCCCTCCGTTTCAGGGCGAGACGATCATCGATCTTCCCGTGCCTTGTACATTCGATTTCAATATCGCTGCCACCAAATATTTCGCGGGTTTGGAGGATGGCGTGGTGCCGCTGAACCTGATGTTCAGCGGCACAATTTTTTTCGAGCGAGGCGACGCCGGTCTGCAAGTCGAACAGATTTCGTGGGACAAGGAAGCACAATTCAGACTGCCCGTCAGTGTCTGGCGCAACATGATGGACCATTACTATCCGAATACTGCGTGGCTCTGTCTGCGTCGCGACGTTTTTGAACGTCTGTCTCGTTACAAGATGGAACAGGCCTTTCCGACGTGGGAACAAGCGATCGAGAGTCTGATTCCAGTCGCACATAAGAGTCCAGAAGAAGAACTGGTTGTGGAAGGGAGTTTGCCGTCGTGAGCGCCGCGACCCAAAAGGTTAAGGAGAGTAGTCTCGTCGAGCGCATCGCGGACGCGGTGCTCTACGAAGGCTACATTCTGTATCCGTATCGGCCGTCTGCGGTGAAGAATCAGCAGCGTTGGAATTTCGGCGTGCTCTGTCCCGAGCCGTATGCCGTCGCGCAGCAGGGCACTGAAAGCTCGACGATGCGGACAGAGTGTTTGATTGAAGTTGATTCTACAGCCACGGTCAGTGTGAAGGTAAGGTTTTTGCACTTGATGCAGCGCGATGTCGTTGATGGAGAAGTTTTACAGACGTGGCAGGAGGCCGTCGCGCGTGAGGTTGTAGTTACAGAGTTAAGACTTTCGCAGACTGGGTCGCATCAGTCTGTCAGATTTCGTTTTGCCGGCTCTCGAGCAACGGAACCACGGATCGATGAAGCGTCGCATGAGTCGACGGGATTGATTGTCCGTACACAGCAGGAACTTGCCGTTGGTGTTGAAATCTCGGCTGTACCTGTAAAACCGCAACTGCTCAAGCTATCAATCACGATTCGGAATCTCACCGCTTTCGAAAATGCTGATAAGCGCTCCCGCGATGACTCGCTCATGCACTCATTTGTTTCTGCGCACACGATTTTGGAAGCACAACAAGGAGCCTTTATTTCTCTGCTCGACCCTCCTGACGTTTACAAAGCCGCCGCATCGGAATGCCTGAGCACTGGAACGTTTCCAGTGCTCGTTGGCGACGAAGGAACCCACAATTGCATGCTTTCGTCGCCAATCATTCTTTACGACTATCCACAGATCGCCCCGCAAAGCGCAGGCAATCTCTTCGATGGAACTGAAATCGACGAAATCCTAACCTTGCGAATTATGGCATTGACTGATGACGAGAAGCGCGAGATGCGAAACGCAGATGAGCTTGCGCGACAGTTGTTGGAAAGAACTGAATCATTGTCGCCAGATCAAATGCTTAATCTGCATGGCGTGATGAAGAAAACGTGAACGAATGGGAATGGCAATTACTCGAAGACAAGAGCCATCTCGATGTTGTCATCATCAACGGCGTCGAGCTGAGGCCCGGTTATCGTGTGTGTCTTAAGCCCCGAGGACGAAAGGATATTTTTGATCTGGCACTAACGGGAAAAACAGCGGTAATCGAAGCGATAGAAGAAGACTACGAGGGCGGCGTGCATCTCGCGGTCGTGCTCGATGACGATCCGGGCAAAGATCTTGGAATGTTGCGCCAACCCGGTCACCGGTTCTTTTTTTCTGTCGAAGAGGTTGAGCCTTTGTCGCAAGACGCAAAAGGGAAAAAAGACTGATGTCTCAGGCAAGTATACTGATTGCCGGCATCGGAAATATTTTTCTCGGCGATGATGCGTTCGGCTGCGAAGTGGTTAAAGAGTTAAGCCGGCGCGAATTGCCGGACAATTTGCGGGTGGTGGATTTCGGAATTCGCGGCTTCGACCTCGCGTACGCGATGCTCGATGAGCCTGACTTGACAATCTTCATAGACGCAGCGCCGCGCGGAAATGCGCCCGGCACGCTGTACACGATCGAGCCCGACCTGAGTGAGCTTGAATCATTCGAGGGCGACGTGGCGCTTGAGACGCATGGCATGAATCCGATGAAGGTTTTGCAGATGGTTAAGTCGATGGGTGGACACTTCAAAAAGGTTCTGCTCGTTGCCTGTGAACCGGAAACATTTGGCCCCGAGGAAGGTCTGTTTGAGTTGAGTGCAGTGGTCCAGGCGGCCGTGCCTGAAGCTGCGAAGATCGTTGAATGTCTGGTCAACGAACATCTTAAACAGTCGATTGAAGTGGTTGCGTAAGGGAGACGGAAAATGGAAGACAAAGGGGAAGTTTGTGAACATAAGGGTGGCATTCGTTTCTTGAAAGTCATCGGCGGTCTCACGATCGCGATGCTGGCATTCGCCGTCATCAGTCAAATGCACGACATTCGCCGCTACATCAAGATATCGACGATGTAAGCGGTACAGGAGATCGGTATGGCAACTAATGGTTCTGACGATTCGAAGGACATGTTGTATCTCGTCGGAGGAGTGGCACTGCTGATCGCGGGAGCTGGTTTGATACTGGCCCATCCGCAGGTGCGACAACAGGTGAGGAACAGCCTCGACCATTTCCTTCCGGGAGTTCCGAGTAATCTAACGGGAACGCTGGCTGCGGTGGTGCCGGACTTTCAACGGTACATGAAACTCCGATCCATGTGAGCCACAAGAAGGCATAAGAATGAGCTCTCAAGCTGCCACCGGCGTCGCGCACTATAGTGTGGACGCCGCAGCGAGCACTTTTACGGTCCAGGCGTTTGCGGAGGGGTTGTTTTCTGCGTTTGGACACGATCCGGTATTTGGGATCAAGGATTTTCAGGGGGAAGCAGAGTTTGTACCGGGTACCTTTGAGAACGCCACGTTGAAGCTCGTGATCAATGCGAATTCTTTGATTGTGGAGAACGACATCAAAGACAAAGATCGCCAGGATATCGAGCGAACAATGCGGGATGAGGTGCTTGAGACCGCGAAGTATCCCGAGATCGTTTTTCAAAGCAACAATATTTCGTTGAGTCGCTCGGGGCCTGATCGTTATCGCGCGCGCGTGATTGGCGATCTGACGTTGCACGGCGCAACAGAGAAGAATATTTGGCTCCATGGAGAAGTGAGTGTCACGGCCGACGGCTTGAGAGCAAAGGGTGATTTCACGCTCAAGCAATCGGATTACAAGATCCAGCTCGTTTCAGTTGCGGGGGGCACACTGAAGATCAAGAACGAAGTTAGGGGCGCGTTCGACATCCTGGCGCGGAGGCGAGGCTGATGCATGAACTTTCAATCGCCCTGAGCATGATCGAAATGGCGAGTGATGAAGCCTGTCGCCGCGGCGGCGGGCGTGTGGCGGCACTGCACCTCAAGCTCGGCCCATTGTCGGGTGTTGTCAGGGAAGCATTGGAGTTTTCGTACGAGATCGCCTGTCAGGGTACAGCGCTCGAAGGATCGCAGCTGATTGTCGAAGACGTTCCTGTGATGATTCATTGTTCCAGTTGCCGGCAGGATGAGATCGTCGAGTCGATACAAAGTCTTCGCTGTCCACGATGTGGAGAGTTGAGCAATGAGGTAACTCAGGGGCGAGATTTGGAGGTTGTTGCCCTCGAGCTGGAAGAAATTCCTGAGTTAGTTACATGAGCAGCAAGCCGCGCATGGTTGAAGTCAGGCAAAACGTTCTCAAGCAGAACGATTTGCTTGCGCGTGCTTTGCGCGAACGTTTTGAAGCGGCAGGTGTGATTGTGATCAGCATGGTCTCGACCCCCGGCGCCGGAAAAACGGCGCTTCTCGAATACACACTCAGAGAACTGCGTTCTCGTGGCTTGCATGTGGCCGCGCTCGTCGGAGATCTTGCGACCGAGAACGACGCGCGAAGATTGGCGCGGAGTGAAGCGCCTGTAAAGCAGATCGTCACCGGAACCATTTGTCATCTCGATGCAGACATGGTCCAAAAGGCTCTCGACGATTGGACGCTTGCAGATCTCGACATGCTCTTCATCGAGAACGTCGGCAATCTTGTTTGTCCTTCAAGTTACGATCTCGGTGAACAACTCCGACTCGTGCTGATGTCAGTCACTGAAGGTGAAGATAAACCATTGAAGTATCCCACGATCTTCAACACCGCCGACGTTTGCGTGATCACAAAGATGGATCTTGCCGAAGCTGTTGAGTTTGATTTGAATGCGGCGCGAAAGAGCATTCAGTCAGTTCGGCCGGGCATGCAAACGATCGAATTGTCAGTTAAGACGGGCGAGGGCGTCGATCGTTATTTAGACTTTTTGCATTCACGAAAACCGTGACTACAAGAGCTCAGATCATGGTGCGGGGCATTGTCCAGGGGGTTGGCTTTCGCCCGTTTGTCTTTTCAAAGGCAAGCCGGCGCGCACTCCATGGACGCGTGTTGAATAATGCTTCGGGCGTGCTCATCGATCTTGAAGGCGACGCTTCCGACATCGATCACTTCGTTAGCGAACTGCAATCAAACCCGCCGCCACTCGCGTCGATAGAGTCGATTGAGCGTTTGGAGAATCTCGTTCCGCTCGACTACCGCGACTTTCAGATTCTGGAAAGTGACTCTGCGGGGCGAAAGTTTGTGCCCGTGTCTGCGGATGTGGCCACCTGTGTTGATTGCCTGCGAGAGCTCTTTGATAAGGCGAATCGACGTTATCGTTACCCTTTTATCAACTGCACTAACTGCGGGCCGCGTTTCACGATCATCGAGCGAGTTCCCTACGATCGAGAGAACACGACAATGCAGGCGTTCGAGATGTGTAATGACTGTCGTGCAGAGTATGAGAATCCTCTCGACAGACGTTTTCATGCCGAACCGACGGCCTGCGAAGTTTGCGGACCACGTTTGCGTTTGCTGGACCGCCAGGGACAAGGAGTCGCCGGCGATGCAGTGGCATTAGCTGTTGAGTTGCTCGGCGCGGGAAAAATTCTGGCGCTCAAGGGCATCGGCGGGTTCCATCTGGCGTGCGACGCGCTCTCTAAAGAAGCGGTTGCTCAGTTACGTGGCAGAAAGTTTCGCGAAGACAAACCGTTTGCGTTAATGGCGGCGTCAGTTGATGCAATTCGTGCCTTTTGCCGGATCTCGAATAATGAAATCGCGTTGCTTGAATCCGCTGCGCGGCCGATTGTTCTGCTGGAACGGAAACGAGGAAATGCGATTCCGAGGGCCGTTGCTCCGGGTGTGAACACGCTGGGGTTGATGCTTCCGTACGCGCCGCTTCATTACCTGCTGCTCGAGTCGTTTGAGCGACCGCTCGTGATGACGAGTGGCAACGTCTCTGATGAGCCGATCTGCTTCCGCGATTCGGAGGCGTACCAACGTCTGAATAACATCGCAGACTATTTTCTCGTTCACGATCGACCGATACACATTCGCACCGACGACTCAGTTGTTCGCAGTTTCAACGAACGTGAGATGGTGCTGCGACGTTCTCGCGGGTTTGCGCCGGCAGCAATCAGGACGGCGTTTAGATTTGAGCGCGGCATTCTCGCGTGTGGCGCGGAGTTAAAGAACACATTTTGTCTCGCACGCGGACGCAGCGCTTTTGTGAGTCATCACATTGGCGACCTTGAGAATCTCGAAACACTGCGTTCTTTCAGGGAGGGAATCGAACACTACAAGCATCTGTTTGATATCGATCCGGAAGTGGTCGCCTACGATCTGCATCCCGAATACCTGTCGACAAAATATGCGCAGTCGCTCGATTCTGTGTCTGATAAGTTCGCGATTCAGCACCACCATGCGCACATAGCCAGTTGCATGGCCGACAACCAGATCGAGGGCGAAGTAATCGGCGTTGCTTTCGACGGGCTCGGGTTTGGTCTGGATGGGAAACTCTGGGGCGGCGAGTTTTTTGTGGCGGACTTCTGCGACGCGGAACGCATCGCTCATCTAGCGAATGTGCCGCTACCCGGCGGCGCAAAAGCGATCCGCGAACCCTGGCGGCTGGCGGCCGTTTACCTGCAACGAGCGTTTGGCAACAACTTTACTGAGCTCGACACTCCATTCAACGACGGGCTCGATCCGAAACGCTGGTCAACGCTCCGTCGCATGGTCGCGGCGCAAGTGAATTGTCCAGAGACGTCGAGTATGGGCCGTCTCTTCGATGCCGTGTCCGGACTGTTGACGTTGCGAAGTTCCGTCAACTACGAAGGCCAGGCGGCAATTGAGCTGGAAGGTATCGCGGAGAGAGTTGCGACCGTTTTTTTTGAGTTTCAAATTGATGGAAACGAGATATCAGCCGAACCTGTCATTCGCAAGGTTGTAGAAGATCTGCTCGACGAAGTGCCGATCGGACAGATCTCGGCGCGTTTTCATTTGAGTGTGGCTCACCTCATAGTGAACGTGGCGCAAAAGGCGAGAGAAGAACGGCATCTGAATCGAGTTGTGCTTTCTGGTGGTGTGTTTCAAAACATATGGCTCCTCGATCGAGTAACAGACTTGCTTCGTGAGAACCATTTCGAAGTTTTCACTCACAGCCGCGTCCCGACCAACGATGGCGGGATCTCATTGGGCCAGGCGGCTGTAGCAAACGCGCGACTTCAATGTGGGAGGTCAAACTGAATGTGCCTGGCAATACCAGGAAAGATTGTTGAGATTGTCGACGTCGAAAACCGGATCGCGAAGGTGGAGGTTGGCGGCGTCAAACGAAATATAAATATCGGGATGCTTCCTGAGAATGAGACTCACGTTGGCGACTACGTGCTGATTCACGTCGGCTTTGCGATGAGCAAGGTTGACGAACATGAAGCCGAGGAAACGTTACGAGTGCTCAAGGAGCTTGGCGAGTATCAAAACGAATTCGAGCAGTTTCAAATAGTGGTTGAGTAGCTGTTTTTTGATGCGCGGTTGGACAGGATGGACAGGATTTCTCAGGATTAACAGGATGACCAAACCAGACGTCGACAACTTCTCACGTGCGTTCTATCCCTTCCTTCATGACGAGCCGAAGGATCACGGCAAGCTGATGGAAGATCTGGGCTTCTCTCTGTTGGAGAAGGCACGCGAGAGTGTCGAGATCAAAACGCGGTTCTTTACTGACAACAAAGATAAGATTCTGGCAGCGTCTCTCCAGATGGCCAAAGCATTTCATCGCGGGCGAAAGCTTTTAGTGTGTGGCAACGGCGGTTCCGCTACTGACGCACAACACATCGCTGTCGAGTTCATGCATCCGATCACGGTGGGTCGAAAAGCTTTGCCCGCGATCTGTTTGGCCAACGACATGGCGATGGTAACTGCGGTGGCGAATGATGTCGGCTTTGACGACGTGTTCACGCGCCAGATCATTGCGCTTGGAAAAGAAGGCGACGTGCTGCTGGGAGTCTCGACGAGTGGTAATTCGAAAAATCTAATGCACGCGTTTGCAACAGCGCGCCGGATGAAGATGTCGACGATCGGCTTTGCCGGCAGCGATGGCGGTGAAATGGCTGAGTTGGCGCTCGGAGGACTACTCGATTACTGCCTCACTGTACCGACTGCCAGTATCCATAGAATTCAGGAGACTCACGTTGCGCTCTATCACATCATGTGGGATCTCGTGCATACGCTGTTACAGCAGACAGGATTGATGCAAGATGAAGTTCATTGACGAATACAGGCAGAGTGATCTGGCGATCACGCTGGCGAAGAAGATCGCGGCGTTAACCAGCCAGCCTCTCAAGCTGATGGAGGTCTGCGGCGGACACACGCACACGATTTTCAAGTATGGAATTGAAGATCTCCTTCCGGAAAACATCGAGATGATTCATGGTCCCGGTTGTCCGGTGTGCGTCATTCCACTTGGCCGTGTTGACGATGCGATCTCTATCGCGCAACAACCCGGTGTCATCTTCACAACCTTTGGCGACGCGATACGCGTTCCCGGCTCGAAGACGAGTTTGCTCGACGCTAAAGCTGACGGAGCCGACGTGCGCATGGTCTATTCACCGCTCGACGCTCTGAAACTTGCACGGAAGAATCCCGAGAAACACGTGGTCTTTCTTGGTCTCGGATTTGAAACCACAGCGCCTTCGACCGCCATGACAATCCTTCAAGCCGCGAAGGACAACGTCGAGAACTTCAGCGTTTTCTGTAACCACATCACGATCATCCCTGCCTTGAAGGCGATGCTCGACTCACCGGATTTGAAGCTCGATGGATTTGTCGGACCAGGTCACGTCAGCACCGTCATCGGTACCCGCTGTTATGAGTTTGTCCCGCGCGTATACGGCAAGCCATTGGTAGTCACGGGATTCGAGCCGCTTGACGTGCTGCAGTCCGTGTACATGATTGTGAAACAGATCGTTGAGGGACGCGCGGAAGTCGAGAATCAGTACGCGAGGGTTGTCCATCGCGAAGGGAATCGCAAAGCGCTGGAAGTCTTGTCGGAGGTATTTGAGCCGCGAGAATACTTTGAATGGCGTGGTCTCGGTTCGATTGCGCATAGTGGGATGAAACTGAAGAGTGAGTATGCGCGTTTCGATGCGGAGCTGAAATACAGTGTGCCCGGATTGCGAGTTGCCGATCCGAAGGCATGCCAGTGCGGCGAAATACTGAAGGGCGTGAAGAAGCCCTGGGAGTGCAAAGTTTTTGGCACCGCATGTACACCTGAGACGCCGATCGGTTCGTGCATGGTGTCGTCGGAAGGCGCGTGTGCGGCTTATTACAATTTCGGGAGACTTTCGAAGATCGCAGAGCGGTCTGTTGCCAGAGCGTAAAATGTCAACAGCCTTTTCATCCACACTTTTCCAACGCGTCGAACGTGCGAGGAGGCGCAAGCACAAGTTCACTGACACGCATATCACGCTTGCACACGGCAGTGGTGGACGTGCGATGCATGAGTTGATCGAGGGATTGTTTCTCGAATACTTCCGCAATCCATTGCTCGAAAGACTCGAAGATCAGGCGGTCTTCGGTGTCGCTGCATCACAGCTCGCTTACACCACCGACTCGTATGTCGTCTCGCCGATCTTCTTTCCGGGCGGTGACATCGGCAAACTCGCGATCAATGGAACAGTGAACGATCTTGCAATGAGCGGCGCCCGACCGTTGTATCTGTCGTCAGGCTTCATCCTCGAGGAAGGTTTTGCAATCGACGACCTGAAAAAGATACTTTCATCGATGCGCGATGCTGCCGCTGAAGCTGGAGTGATTGTCGTGACGGGCGATACGAAAGTTGTCCAAAAAGGCGGCG
>Ga0105243_10001418_pt1 | contig 21181 bp, 16 predicted proteins | sample KBSM34metaG_FD_81525 | JGI IMG/M metagenome (GOLD analysis project Ga0105243, IMG submission 81525) | Miscanthus rhizosphere microbial communities from Kellogg Biological Station, Michigan, USA - KBS M3-4 metaG | ecosystem: Host-associated > Plants > Roots > Rhizosphere > Soil | place... | reverse complement strand
ACTTCGATCCCAAACCTCTTCATGGTCGGCGATACTGTTTCATCTCAAGGTTTTGGCACACCCTCGGTCGTCTCATCTTCCCTGGCTCTCGCTAATCAACTTTCAAAATAGTTCTAGACACGCACGTATTGTCTATTGTATACGTGCACTAGACAATATGTATGTCACAGTCGATGAACGGGACGCACGACCGCTGTATCAGCAGCTCGTTGACGAAATAAAGACGCTGATTGCTCGTGGTGAATTGGCAGAAGGAACCTTGCTGCCTCCGGTTCGACAAGTGGCGTCTGATCTTGGGGTCAACCTCAATACAGTCGCTTTTGCTTATCGACGGCTTCAAAAGGAAGGCTTGATCCGAGTGAGGCATGGATCCGGAGCCGTCGTCATTTCACAAACGGTCAAGGAAAAGCCGGATGACCGGCTTCGGGCTCAACTGCGAACAGCTTTGACGCAGCTGATTCTTGCCGGTCTGAAGCAGCCCGAGATTAAGGTAATGATCAACGAAGAGCTGGACGAGCTCTTGAGAGATTCAAAAAGAGCCTAGTTGAAATCAGGGCTGGGATGGGCGTGCCACGATACGCTGTCCACTATCCGGATCCCTTGGCGCCGAATTTGTCGACGGAGACATGCTGGGCATCGAGGGAGCGGAACTAGCGGGCATCGTCCTGGTTGGCGCACTGGAAGAGCCTGAACTTGAAGAACCGCTGGAGCCCCCCTGATAGCCGCCATTTCCATTTCCATTTCCGCCTGAGTAGCCAGAGGTTGGACGGTAACCGGGATAATACCCACCGCCACCCGCGTAACCACCGTAAACGGTTGTTGGATACGATTGGCCGTACGGCGAAGAAACGCCATAACCAAACGGTAGGAAGGTGTAGCAACCAGCTCGCGAGTTGTAGAGCCAATAACCATTTCTACCAAAGCCACTGAGGAAAAAGTCCGAATCCACTGAGGAGAACGCTGAAGTCAAACTTCGCGGATTAAGGCGACTATTTGCTTTTGCCAGGGTTTCAGCTCTAGCCTTGCTCCACCGCTCGATCGCCACATCCTTTTCGAGTTTCTTTTCCTCGCTGGTGAGCTTGGCTACGGACACTGTGGTCGCACTAAAGACCACTTTGTTTCCGCCTTTTATTTTGGTATGGGAGTCTCCAAGGATAACGCGACCTTTTCGGACTATCAGTTCCGTGGCGTCATCAGGAACCACATTAAGACGATAAAGGCCCTGGCGATCGATCGCCAACCGAGCATGCGGCGTGCTGATATTGATCAACATCTGGGTCTCTTCAACGCCCGCCGCCTCAACGATAGCGGTGCCGCGTATCAACCGTAATTCCAGGTTCGCAAGCGAGTTGTTCGCAAGTTCAACCTCAGAATCACCGCCCAAACGCAGATAGGACCCGGGGTTCAGAAGTATCTCAACCCGTCCGTCTGTTGCGGTGCGTACTCGATCTCCGGTCTCAAGGTCATCAGTGACGGTAAGTTGCTGCCAGTCAGTCTCACCCTTGGTGTGCATTGCCGCCTGACCGGTCACAGCATTGATTCCACCCGCCTTGGCTGAAATAACAAACTTGTCACGGTTTTGGGCCTGGATGCTCATCGCAGAGCACAAAAGCACCATACCGGAAAAAAGCGACAGCATTGGCAGGTTAGTGATTCTTCTCACGGAAAAGGCCCTCCGTTTCGATTTTGGGGATGTGGCCGGTAGACTCGCAAGCATTATAGACCGGACGCCAGCATTTACAAGCTTTTCATCCATACTATTTGTGTGTGGACAAAACAAGTTCCTACTGATCGCTCAGGGTGGCGAAGTACCCGCGTCTGGTGCGTGCCAGTAAATCAGGCCGTTGTGGAAGTTGCACTTCTACCGAACGCCATTTCCCATCCAGGATTCTGTTTGATGGTCGGTAGCCGACACTATAAACGGTGCTTAGATCACGAATAACCTGACCGTAAAGCTGATCGAGATCGCTAAGCTTCCCTGCTTTGTAAAGCGTGGTAGCACAAGTAGCGGCAATGCGGCCCAACTGTTCTCGAGCCATAGAATAATTTTCGCGTGAGACGTGCAGGTGTTTGATGTCCTTTACGACCTCTTCCTCGGTGTCGAGGTAAATCGGAAAGATGATGGTTTCTGAATCTCGAATCGTTTGCATGAGGGCCTCAAAGGTAATCGCCGAACCGTTACCCGGCACTCCTGGCAAAGCGTTGTCAATTCCGTCCGTCATCAAGACTATTGCGCTTCGGCGACTGGTGGGTCCCCGAACCACCATATCTTCCAGAACATAGTTCAACGCATCCCAAAAGTTCGTGCCACCTGACGCATCATCGATCTCATCAATACTGTGCTTCAACTTCTTTCGATCAAGGGTGAACGACGAATAGAGTGTCGGTCGATCCGTAAAGGTAACCAGGGCTATTCGATCAACCGGTCGAGCCGAGTCGACAAAACGTCTTGCTGACTGCTTGATCATCTTTAGCTTTTTCGAATTGGATCCTGACAGATCAAGCAACAGAACCAGATCAAATGGAACGTCAGCCGCAGCGAAGAAGGCGATGTCCTGGGGTTTACCATCTTCGAGAACCAAAAAGTCTTTCTGCTCCAAAAGGCTCGGTGCAGCTGACTTTGACGCATTGAGCACACTAACTTTGAGATCGACGAGGTCTGAATCAATTCGAATCGTCTCGATAGGATCCTGGCTGCGCGAAACGTTAGCCATCACTAACAAAAGCAGACTAGCTAGCCCCACGAGGTAATGTCTCGCAGGCAATACGCGAAATCGAAACAGCTGCCTAGTTTGCATAGTATCCGCGCTTACCCCTGGCAACGGCATTAGTACGGTTCACCGTGATCTTAATCGCTCGCCACTTACCATCCCGGTTCCTGTTAGAAGGTCGATAAGCAAGACTGTAAACAGTACCCAGATCGGCAACAACTTGATCGTAAGCTCCCGCGAGATCCGCAAGTCGTTCGACTTTGTAAAAGATCCCCCCTCCGCGCTCTGCCATCTCCTTCATTCGATCGTGACCCGCCTCGAATGCTTCTGGCTGAGTGTCGCGAGGATCGAGAGCGACGTAATACGTATTTAGCCAAAGCGTATACAAAACGCCATCGAATTCTTCAACTGCTCGGAGTGCTTCGAGATATGGAAGTTGCGATCCGTACTGGCCACTAACACCGGGGATGGTTCCGTCCAGACCATCGCTCATGACGATGATTGCCGTTCGCCTCGACTTCTTCAAGTCCTTCGACACTCCATTCATCGCAAACGCCGTTGCATCGTAGAGTCTCGTGTCACCTTTCTCCGTGTCGATAGTGTTGATGCGCTCGCGCAACAGGTCTCGGTCCGAGGTTAATTCGGACACAACCCTGGCATCCGCCGCGAAAGTAATCACCGCAATTCGATCCGTTGGCCGAGCCGCTTCAACAAACCGAAGGGCCGCAGCTCTTATTAGTTTGACGACATCCTTAGTCGATCCAGATAAATCCATTAACAGCACAAGGTCAAAGGGAGCAGACGATGACTCGAAGGTTAGAATTGGTTGTTCTTCGCCATCTTCAAACAAATGAAAGTCTGTTTGACGAAGGCCTTTCAGACCACGATTCGTTCCTCGATCAATAACACTCATGTTCAGTGTGACTAGTTGAGAGTCCGTGCGAATAACATCACCCTCAGCGACTTCGTCGGGTTGGTTGGGATTTGCCGGAGTGCCAGCCCGCACCGAATTATTTGGTCCCTTCAGTTCCGGTACCGATTTGGTCGTAACCTCGCTTGCCGCCGGAGAAAATGTTAGGTGCCCGGTTTCGGTTTGAGCGTCGAGGGTTCGACGTTCACTCCCACTTCCGAGTCGAACCTGCCAAAGACGATCTGTTGCGCCAGGTTTCACAGTGAAACCGGAGCTTATGCCACCCTTGCTCGCACGAGCGGTAAGGTTCACGTCGAACGGTTCGTTCACCGTCGCATCTATATCGCCTGAGACTGACTTAAGTAATGCGCTGGCGGACAATCCCCGCAGGTTTATCTTCCCTTTCGCGGTGCCTACTTCAAGATTCGCCGTTTGTGGAATTTTTATCTTGAGGTCGATTGCTGCTACTGACGTCGCCGGAATTCGCAGAGTTGAGACTGAAAGAAATTTGCCCTTGTTGTCGATCACAATCGGTGAACGAGTTAAGTTCGCTGGCGCTGATACAGAGGCTGCCACTGAAACGTACGGCTTGTCCCAAACTTCAGCATCAACGTCGCCATACCGGTTCTCCACATGCACACGCCCATCGGCTGGGACATCTATCCGGATGTCATCCTCTTGAGCATTGCCTACGAGCGAATTAAAAGAGAGAAAAAGCCCCAGCAGAATTACCAGGCTGAAGCAAAACCTACGGACGTTCAAGAACATATAACAAACCTAATGTGAGCGTAGAATGATCGGTAACCCGGGGAGATGGGTGTCGGGACTAACGTTCGATCATATCCAACATTGAGCCTTCGTCCTTCGGCTTGTCGGTAGCCTTTGGTGGCGCAGGAGCCCCAGCCAAATCGCTTATTTTCAAAAGCAAATTGTTTGCATTAGTGGCATAAGGTAGCGCACCTTCGGGAGTCAGGATACCATCACGAATCATTTTTTCAAGCACGCCATCAAACGTTTGCATTCCGTCCTGATCGCCCTGCTCCATTGCGTCGATTAACGACTTCCCTTCCGACTCGCCTTTTTCAATATACTCGCGGGTGCGCATCGTCGATCTGAGGATCTCAATCGCAGCGATTCGTCCGTTCCCATCTGCTCGCGGGATCAACCGCTGGGAAACAATAAACCTGAACGACTGCGCTATTCGTGTTCGAATAACTCGTTCCTCGTTCTTGGGAAAGACACCAATGATTCGGTCCACTGTCTTTGAAGCATCAATCGTGTGAAGTGTAGATAAGACCAAGTGTCCGGTCTCTGCGGCTTCCAAAGCGACTTCGATTGTCTCTTTATCACGCATTTCGCCAACCAGGATTACTTTTGGAGCCTGTCTCAAGGCCGCCCGCAGTGCTATCGAGAAACTAGGCGTGTCGGAGTGTAACTCGCGCTGGTGAATCGTCGAATTCTTGTGGTTATGTAAGAACTCGATTGGGTCTTCGATGGTGACGATGTGGTAGTAGTGCGTTTCATTTATCAGATCGATTACGGCCGCTAGAGTTGAACTCTTGCCGCTACCAGTTGGCCCGGTGACGAGCACAATGCCGTTCTTAATGTCGGCGATCTCCATTAACTGCTCGGGTAGATTGAAATCCTTAAACTGCGGGGTTTTCATCGGAATTACGCGCATCACAATCGCGTGCGAACCACGCTGTTTGAAGATATTCACTCGAAAGCGAGCTTCACCCGGGGCACTAAAAGATAAATCTGCCGATCCATTCTTTTCGAGGCTCTCGGCTGCAGCGGACTGGTTGCCGATAATCAACTTTGCAATACCGGCGGTGTGTGCTGGAGTAAGCTTTTCAAGCCCGTTGATGCGTACAGGGACTAACTTTCCTGACAATTCGACCTGGGGTGGTCTGCCCGGACTAAAGATCAGATCGCTAACCTTGTCCGAGGCGCGCAACATTTCGCGCAACACGTTGACGAAGTTTGGGGGTGGTGGTCCTGGACTTGGTGGGCTCGGAATTGTTGGTTGGTCAGCACTCATTTTAATAGGGAACTTTTTTTAGTGTTTGCGCGTCAAAATTTCGGATGCACGCAAACAAGCAAAAGAATCTTCGGCAAGAACAAACTTGTAAGCAGTTGCGTACATCAAATCAAATGTTCGGCAAGGACGCGGACCAAGTTGGGCCGAGTCCAAATTTGAAAGAGAAAGGCGCTGGAACGATGGCAACATACAGAGACCCTGTTAGCTGCTTTGCACCACTTGAAGTAATCGAGCGCCTGCTGGAAATTCGTGTTGAAGCGGGTCACTCGCCTGCCGTCTACCTTCTTTCCCCCGATGATTTGGCAGACTATCTCGATGCATATGGCTTCGATGTGTATGCTTTGTCGGAGGCCGAAGCTGAGTTTCACTTTGGCGATTATCGAGCCTCGCTCGCCCCTGGTGGCGATCATGCTCATTGCTCGTTAACCGCACATTAAGAATTTCAACCACAAAGACTGTTGGCTGCGCGAGGGATTCTAAGAATCTCTCGCGTTGTCATTTTAGGGACTTGATCACAAAGAACGTTGCATCGTCGGACGAACCAAGCCCGTCCGTCCATTCCAACACCGCTCGCTGCATACTCGCCACAAGCTCACGCGCTCCTAACTCTGAGGCATCTTTAACAGCCGCCGCCAGTCGATCGCGCCCAAACTCCTCGTCAGCTGAATTCATCGCTTCCGTCACACCGTCTGTATACAGCACCAAAATTTCACCCGGTTTGAAAGTATGGTAATACTCGTGATACCTCGTCTCACGAAACATCCCTAACGGTTGTTCACCACGATCCACAAAGCTGGTAGTTCCATCTGCACCGATTAACATCGGCGGATTATGTCCGGCATTCGAATACGACAGAGTGCGGTTCGACGCGTCGAGGATTCCATAGAACGCCGTGATGAATTGATTCCGCTCGATTGATTCCCACAACAAATAGTTAACCTTGGCCATCGAGATATGAGTCGCGTACCCGATATGAGTAGCGGCTCGTAGACTCGCCCTGAGAAACACCATCAGTAATGCTGCGGGTATGCCTTTACCGGCCACGTCGGCGATAACAAGCCCAATCTGGTCGTCGTAAATTCGGACCCAATCGTAGTAGTCGCCAGATACTTCCTCAGTCGGAAAGTTGTAGGCACTGATGTCAAATCCCTCAAGCACAGGATCGCTTGCTGGAAGTAGTTCGAGTTGAACCTGACGCGCCACCTCCAACTGTCCCTCGAGTCGCTTCTTTTCAATCAACTGCTCGTGCAGCATCACTTTCTCGATGATGATCGCGACTTGTGATGCTAATAACATCAAGACCTCAAGGTCATCGTCCGAATAAGCATTTAGCTCATCGCTTTCAAGATCGAAAACACCAATTACCTCATCGTTTGAAATGATTGGCGCTACCATCTCAGAGCGCGTGCGATCTCGAGCATTAACGTAAACCGGATCAGTCCGGACATCATGCGAGATCACGGGCTCTCCACTGACCGCTACACTTCCGATAAAGCCTTCTCCTAATTTCAGATGAAGATCCTGTAGTTCGTCGATGTCGTACCCTCTTACGGCTTCGGCCTTAAACGTACAGGGTTCTTCGCCCTGGGCGACTAATTCCTTGTCTGTGCATTGGACTACAAAAATTCCCGCCGCGTCGTAAGGAATCAGCGAATCGAGTGTGTCCATCACCAGATTCAAGACTTCCTGAAGGTCAAGTGAGCGACTAATTTTGCTGGTGATATCCAGCAGCATGCGCAACTTGTCGATCGTGGTCAGACCTTGCGCAGGGGCGTCTTTTAGTTGTTCGGTCATGGGGTTCGGTAAAGCTCTCAGGCAAGCCCGACGGGCCGGGACATAATTATGTCCGATAAACTTCAGTTTGTCGCTGCCTCACGAAAACTTCTCTAGATTTCAATCACTAACGTGACAGCATTAAAACTATCTCGCACTCGATTTGTACTCTCTCCAAAGGCGAGTCACCTTCATTCGATACTCAACAAGTTCACGGCTAACTCTAAAACGAGACGCAATCTCACTCGAGGCTTTTCCTTTTGCTAACAGTCTCTTTAGCGAAGCGTATGGCACTAAGGCCGCTGCTCCTACGCCGTATGCTTCTTCTTCATCCGCCTTTCGATAATCCCGCGACATTACTTTACCGCGAGCGTCCCTGGTCACTATCGATAGGCGGTTTGGCTCGTGACCGAGGAAGACGTGACAAATCTCTTCCATCAGCGTCGCATTCGTCCGCGATCTTCCATGGGTTGGGTTGAGAATAACGAGCTTCATGCCATTGGGTAATGAGCACGCCCCTCCCGACCACTTTTCCACGGCCGGGCCAAGCAGGTGCTCGCGGGCTGCGGCACTAAGCCCTTGGACCTGATCAAAACTTAGGACAATCAGATTAGCAAACCGTGCCAGGTCAAACGGATTTAGCGGTTGGTCCGTTCTAACACATGCGAAGTCGCGCAGGCCGAGAGCCCTGAGTTCAAACTTTCGCCACTTGTCACCTGGAGGTAAATCGCTGGCAAGCACTAGGGAAGTATAGCGAACTAGGGTGCGAGAACTGATCTAGCGACGCTTTTTGGAGGTCTTCTCAGCGTCGGTCCGACTAAATTGATTGTAAGCGACGCGAAACAATTCCGAGAGAGCCGCAGCAGTCTCAGGTGTTAGATTTCGATCGGCACGAAGGTGAGCCTCAACAATTTCGGGAGTGGGTTCCTGAGGATAGTAAATAACCGCCTTGGCGGCGTCCGCCTGTGAATGATGACGCCCGCTCAAGATTCGCTCCATTGGCACATCAAGCCAGGACGTAAGTCTTGCGATGTTATCTGCGTCGGGTTTGCCCGTTCCGTTTTCGATTCGTGACAAAGTAGAAGCCGAGACCGCCGTCTCATTTGCTGCGTCGCGCAGACTAAGACCCAACTCTTCGCGCCGGCGTCGAATTGCGCGCCCCAACTCTTCTGTATTCACGAGAGCTCTAACTGGTCTACTCATTGTCTACGTCCTCCATATTGAAACTTAACACACTGGAGGTTTTAGACGCAAGACTGTGTGCTACACCTGAAACAGCGGGTAGGTTCTCGTATGCGGCTCTGCCGCTTTCCGTCATGGGTCCATAGGTTTTTGAGACTTTGCCTCGGCGGCACAGCCGCAACCAAAGCCATACGTTAGAGCGTTGTGGTATTGACTTGGCTTTTGACCGAGGCTCATACAAGGAAAAAGCCGCGAACAACGTCGCGGCCTTAATCCAGTTGCTTGTGATGAGCTTTACTGCTGTGCTTTCGATTGCTTGGTACCCAATGCGAGGTCACGAGCTTTTGGCACCACATCTACAGCCTTTGCGACCTGAGGATCATCTTGCATGATAAACACTCGGTCACCAGTTACGCGCCCATAAGCGGCAGTCACGATATTGAAACGCAGTTGGACTTCCGCAAAACTCCGATTCTTATCCAACAGCGCAGCTGTAACTTTGTACGCGGGATCGCTCAACACAAAATCCCTGAATGCCTTGTAGAGCGAATCCGAAACCTTAAACTCTTCAGGGTGCAAGTCGTGGCGATAGTCAATGCCATTGGCTATACGACTGGACTCAAAGCCACGCACTCTGCCATTCACCAAATCGCGAGCAAACGCGAACGTCGGACTCAACAGTCGCCGCTGGCTCAAGTTTATGGTCTTAGGCTCGATGCTTTCATCAGGCGAGATGCCGCCGCCGCCATACACGGCACGACCGGTGTCCGTTCGTTTTTCGGGACCGATCGGCTTTGACTGTCCTTTCGGATTTGCGCCGTTCACTCCACCGTGAGTGTAGTAGTCATAAAAGCCGCCGTTCGAGTAATCGCGTTGGATTAATCGGCCTGATGGCGTGTAGTACTTCGCTGAAGTCAAAGTCAAACCCGATCCATACTCCAGCGGAATGATGCTTTGAACGAGTCCTTTACCGAAACTGGTTTGGCCGACGATTAGCGCTCGATCGTGATCTTGCATCGCGCCGGCAACGATTTCAGAGGCTGAGGCTGTGTTTTCATTAACCAGGATTACTAATGGCGTCATATCCGGTGAGTTGTTTCTCGACTCATAAGAGTTATCTCGATAACCGTTCCTACCTTTTTGAGTCAGAATCAATTGACCGTCCCGCAAGAAGATCTCAGCAACATGAATTGCCTGGTCAAGAAACCCGCCGGGATTATTTCGCAGATCGAGCACCAACGAAGTCATTCCCCTGGCATGAAGACGCTCGAGTGAATCAACAAGCTCATCGGTGGTCGTGAAATTGAATCCACGAGTCATGTCTATATAGCCAACACCCGGCTTGAGCATGTAGGCATCAGGTATTGAGGGTTGCGGCACCGAGTCGCGAACGATATCAACCAGTTCGACTCGTTTGTCTGCGGCTCGTTCCAACTTGATCTTCACTGTAGATCCGCGGGGCCCGCGAATCTTGTCGCGAACTTCAATTGACGGCTTCCCCCGCATTGCCACACCATCAACTTCAATAATTCGATCGCCAAATCGCAGACCTGCACGTTGGGCCGGCGAGTTGTCGAAAGTCGCAGTGATATAGGTATCGGCGTAGTCCCCGTAGATGTAAGTTTGGATCGAAGCTCCAATGCCGAAGTACTCCGAACGTTGATCGGTTTTAAGTTCATCAAACTCTTCACGGTCGTAGTAGTTTGAATGTGGATCAAGTGACCGCAACATTCCTATGATCGACGACTTGAAGACGCTGTTGTAGTCGAGCTTTCGGCCATCAACGTACTGCTCCTGGATAACCTTCAATGCTTCATCGAAATCCCGTTCTACACCAGCCGTCGCGGTGCTGCTATTTGCTCTTGGTTTACGACCGGAAGGAGGATTATTGCTCCCGGGCACCTGTGTTCGCTGTTGGGCAAGCACAAAACCTGGAACAACCAGAGTGACAATTAAAAGGACAAGCGATAAATAAGACAGAATTCTTTTCACAAAAAACCTCGAGATTTCCCTGCCAGAGTTTCTAACAACGCCCGATTTGACGTCATAACTTGCAATATAACGGATGCCTTAAAGGGTGGGCAAGGTTGACTAGAAGAGGGATTTTAGATTGAAGATTGCAGATTTCAGGTTGCTCGGAGTGACCTTGACCACGTTCTAATTTTGCTCCGGCCTGCGAGCCTGAAATATTCGGTGATGTGTGAACCTTAGCTGATGCCCCGAGCTCAAGAGCTTTAACGCTACAAGACACCTTTTTAGCCAACGGCAATCTTAAAATTATCGACTAATCTTCAAAGTGAAATCTTCAATCTGCAATGGCTTGACCTTTCTTTCCACGCCTCCGTAGAATGAACCTACCCCAACAATTAATCGTAAGACGTTCTGCTAGTATGTTTCGTTGGTCGCAAAAGGAGTCTTTACGAAATGAGTAGTCCTTATCATAAGGAAGAACCACCAAAGCCTGACGCCGTCGACGATCTGATGTTACGTGATGACGAAGGCGGCTCCGGTGAGGAACACAGCCGAACCGCATCGTCGGTTCGCGACATCGCGTCACGCATTCCCGAATCGCTCAGCGCAATCGGACGTGATATCAGCCGGACCATTGAGAAAGCAATTTCTGCAAAAGACGATTATGTAGTGGCAGTGAAGATTTCTCCTGAAGCTCAAGACAAGTTGGAGCAATTGGTCCAGGCCGGTGTATTTAGAAGCAGAGCCGAAGCGGCTGGATTCCTGATCGACGAAGGAATCGCAACTCAAGCTGCTTTGTTTGATCGTGTTCGACAAAAGCTCGCCGAAATCGAAAGGCTTCGAGCAGAACTCCGTGGGTTGATCACGGATAAGCCCGCGAGCGGCATTTAAATGTATTCACTTTGTGCTTCGATCTTCGAGGTCGGCTCGCTGAGCATGACGCAAAAACAAAGTACAAAAACGGTAAGCGCAAAGCGCAAATAGCAAGTCCCAATTTTTTCCCCTTCCCGTGTGCTTTACCTTCCAGTTCTTTCGGAGGGTAAAGCACGCGTTTATTTGAACGAAGGAAAGGTATCGTGGCAGAGACATTTCAACTTCCATCAACCCCGCTCGAACAATTCACGCTAGCGAATGGCTTGCGTGTCGTCCTCAGCCAGGACCGTTCCGTTCCGGTCGTCTCAGTGGCTGTTTACTACGATGTCGGTTCGCGAAACGAAAAAGAAGGTCGGACTGGTTTTGCACACTTGTTTGAACACATGATGTTTCAAGGTTCCGAAAACGTGCCGAAGGCCGCGCACTTTCAATACATCTTTAATGCTGGTGGAACCATGAACGGTACGACATCGACTGAACGCACCAATTACTTCGAAACGTTGCCTTCCAATTACCTGCCGCTTGCTTTCTGGCTTGAGAGCGATCGAATGCGTTCACTAAAGGTCACTCAGGAAAATCTCGATAACCAGCGCAGCGCCGTCCAGGAAGAAAAACGACTTCGTTACGACAATCAGCCATACGTAAACGCGTTCCTGTTGATGAACGAACTCATCTTTACAAATCAAGCTAACGCCCACTCAACCATTGGCTCAATGGAAGATCTGGATGCCGCTACTATCGACGACGTGCGTGAGTTTTTCCGTGTCTACTACGCTCCAAACAATGCCGTACTGTCAGTGGTTGGAGACTTCGACAATAAAGAAGCGCGAGAGTTAGTCGAAAAGTATTTCGCCACCATTCCAGCTCAATCGGTACCGCCACCGGTAGATGTGAGTGAAACCGACGCAGTGGCAAAGAGCAACGAAACTTATTTGGACCCGCTCGCACCAGCTCCGGCCTTTGTGCTCGGGTGGAAGATCCCGGAACGACGAACTCCAGAGTTTTACGCTTTATCGCTAGCCGGAACACTTCTATTCGACGGAGACAGCGCTCGCCTTTATCAGAAACTCGTCAAGGGTGACGAATCGGTCGTCTCCATCGAAGGTGGAGTTGACGAACGGCGCGGACCTTCGGCGTTTTACATCTTCGCCCTGCCAAAACCGGGTGAAGACGTGGCGGATATCCGGGAAAAGATATTTGCGGAGATTAAGTCAATTGCACAGGAAGGCCCATCCGAGGATGAAATGGAGAAGTTGCGAAATTCTCTCGGCAACGATTCTGTGCGTGGCCGCCAGTCAACAATGTATCGGGCACAACGTTTAGCAGAATTTGCTTTGTATGATTCAAATCCTGCCTTGTTTGATGCAGAGCTTGATCACTATCTCGAAGTTACTGCAACTGATATCAAGAACGCAGTGTCCCGCTTTATAGATGTTGATAATCGTGTCGTGCTCGACATCGTGCCGGCACCAACTGCAGAAGTGTCGGACGCCCCAAGCGTGGCATCGCCTCAGCCACCAGCCACAGAACAGCCCGGAGCGCCCGCACCTCAGATTCCAGAGAAACCATCTCCTGAACCCAAAACCACAGCTGCGGAAGTGTCGCAACTAATTCAGCCGCCTCTCAGCTCTCAAGAGGATCCCTCAGATACAGCTCACTAATAAAAGCAGGAGTTCAGGACCGTCGCATCTAACAACATGAGTCAAACCGAATCCTTTCGCACGCAGGCGCCAGCACCGCTGGCGCCGCAACCAATAATTATCCCCACCGCACGCGAGACAGTGCTGTCTAATGGGCTTAACGTTGTCGTCGTTGAAGACTCGCGTTTGCCGCTGGTCAGTTATCGTTTGGCGCTTCGTATTGGAAGTTCTTACGATCCGCCAAAGCTTCCCGGGCTTACAGATCTTCTGGCGGGACTACTCCCCGAAGGAACCACGTCAAGAACCAGCCGGGAAATTGCAGACCAAGTTGCACGTGTCGGAGCAAGTCTCTCGGCCGGTGCCAATTCAGATTACACAATCGTTGCGGCGTCAGCTCTCACGCGATTTAACGAGCAGATTTTGGAGTTGCTGGCTGAAATCGTTTTGCAGCCTTCGTTCCCTGAGAACGAAGTTGAGCTGGCGAAACAAAACACCAAGGAGAGCTTGAGACAACAACGCGCACAGCCTTCGTTTCTGGCGAGTGAGATGGTTGCGCGAGTAATGTTTGGCGAACACCCTTATGCCAAAGTCTCACCAACCGTCGAGTCGATAGACGCGTCAACTCGCGATGATTTTGTCAGCTTCCATCGAGCAAATTTCGTCCCCAACAATGCAGTATTCATTGCCGTCGGCGATGTTCGGTTTGACGATGTGGTTTCACGACTGGAATCACTATTCTCGACCTGGGAAAAAGGCGCCGACTTAGTAACAAGTTTTCCGGCACCACCATCCAGGACAAAACGTTCAGCTTACCTGGTTGATCGTCACGGCTCCGCACAGTCAAACATCGTCATTGCGAATAGCGGTATAACCAGGACAAGTCCGGACTACTTTCCAATGCTTCTGCTCCACACAGTGTACGGAGCAACAGCTTCCTCGCGATTGTTTATGAACCTGCGTGAGGAGAAGGGCTACACCTACGGCGCTTATTCAAATCTCGATGCGCGTAGGGCAGCAGGGACCTTTCGATCAACAGCTGAAGTCAGGACCGCAGTAACCGGAGATTCGTTGAAGGAGTTCTTTTTCGAATTAGAGCGAATTCGAAGTGAGCGCGTATCCGACAAAGAGATTAACGATGCGAAGTCGTACCTGACCGGGGTTTTTCCAATCCGCCTCGAGACTCAGGAAGGACTCATTGATCAGCTGGTTCAAATAAAGATGCTGAACCTGCCGATCACTTACCTGGAGACTTATCGCGATAGAGTCCAGGCAGTGACAATAGACGATATTCTGCGTGTAGCTAATTTATATGTCAGACCGGATGAATCAGCGTTGATCGTGGTGGGCGACGGATCAGCGGTGCTGGATCAAATCAAACCTTATTGCGAAGACATTGAAACCTACACGACCGGGGGAAAAAAGAAGGAACATGCCGAAGGTCACGCTGAAGTTACTGATGTAGTTGGCGCCTGGGCGATCGAAGTGGAGACGCCCATGGGACAAGCGATTCCTGCTACCCTAACGATTACCGACAGCACCTCAAATCTTAGCGCCAAGATAACTTCAGAAATGGGCGACGCGGATTTGGGAACGGTGGAAATCCAAAACGGATCGTTCGAAAAAGCGACTTCTATTGATATGGACGGTCATTCGGTGCCAGTAGAAATCTCTGTACGATTCGAAGGTGAGAACATTGAAGGCACGTTGGTTATGCAAGGAACGCCGCTTCCGTTTACGGGCAGTAAAGATTCATAGAGTGCAGAGGAAGTCAGTATCATGTCCGATATGCTTTAGCTTGTCGCTGTGTTTTGCAAGGTCGTTCGTAGTGGACTACGCGACAAGCGAAAGCATATCGGACATAGCACAACAAAACGCCCGGCATGGCCGACATGCCGGGCGTAAATCACAGGAGGAACCGAGTGTTATGGTCGTCGCTATATTGCGACTATCCGAATAACCTCTAATGGTCAGATGTCGCAATCAGCAAATCACGTTGCTTCGCGGCAGGCGTGCTGCCTTTACTTCTCATATCGCAGTAGTATTCCGTCACCGCCAACAGCCCATCCGATCTTCTTGTTGAAATGCAATGCGTAAAGGTTTTGCTTGGTTGAAGATTCTTGTTGCAACCAGGTTCTGCCCTGATCTTCTGTTCGCAAGATCGTTCCTCCCCGACCAATCGCCCATCCATCGTCATCGTTGAGGAATTGCACGCTCAAGAGCGTTACTTTTGTGCTGACAATAACAGGGCTCCAGGTTTCCCCACCGTCAGTAGTTCGCAGAACAGTCCCGCGCTCACCGACTGCCCAACCCTTTTTGTCATCCCGAAAATCAATGTGATAGAGGGTCGACTTCGTTCCGGAATTCTGTCTCATCCAAGTCTCGCCGGCGTCAACAGTGTTAAGAATCGTGCCGCCCTCACCAACAATCCAACCACGTTTGTCGCTAACAAAGTCGATGTGAATCAGTTCAGTGCGACTAGGCGTTCTTAGTCGACGCCAACTTTCACCAGCGTCGTCGGTGTATACCAGAATGCTGTCTACGACGCGATCTCCTCGACTAATTGATCCAACAACCCATCCCTTCTTTTTACTTGAGAAACGAACGCTGTAAAGCTCGACATCGGCGCCTTCAAATTCAGTCGGTAGAAAGCTTCGCGACGATTCCCAGCGCACTCCATTGTCATGTGTAACAAAGATTGTTTTTCCAGCCAGGAGAAAGCCAGCTTCTTTGTCACGAAAGTAGATGTCGTTGATCGCTTCGTTTGTGCCGACTGTTTGCCGGGTCCACGTCTGACCACCGTCATCCGTCCGACTCAAATATCCGGCATCACCACCAACCCAACCACGTTTACCATCGAGAAAATAGACGGTGTTGAGATCCTGTCCCTTAACTCCGACATTCGTTGGCACCCAGGCTGACTGGGCCACCGCAAAGCCGCTGTTAACTGCCAAAACAAAAACCCCAGGTAACACAAGATTCAACACGGCTCGAAATCTTTGTAGTGTGAGCTTCATAGTCGTTTTTAAGTGACACTCCGTCACAACGGGAACGGGATTCACTACTTTGGGGGTTGGAGTTTTGTACCTTAGTTTGAACTCTTGGACAAGGTTTATGAACAAAACTCGCCTGCTCGCAAAAAGGCCACGCGCTTAGTTGACGCGCGTGACCTTTTCGTTCGCTGCTCTCTCACAACAGCATGGTTTACGGAGCTGCGGCGTTAACTCGATACACCCGACCCTCGAAAACAACTACCACGCGCTCGCCGAGCGAGAAGTAATCAGCCAGTTTCGGCTTTTGCTTGATCAAGTCGAAGTAAGCCTCACTGCCAAACGTCAAGGTCGTTTCCGGAAGTTTGTCATCAGCCTTGAGCTCAGAGTCAGTCCAAACGTCATTAATGAGATAGAACGTCTTACCGCCAACTCTTCGCACGGCACTCTTAGCATCATCGTCCTTGACTCGCACCTCTTGTATTTGGTCGCGTGTGGCCTTGCTAAGCGCCACGGCTTCCGCGCCGCTCGTGACGGTTACAGTCTCGCTCGCTTGGCCAACCCCAGGAGGAGCAGCCTTCGGAGCACCACTGAGTCCACCGTTAACTGCGCCCCGCCGATTCATCGGTAAATCCATGACCTGACCCTGACGTGGCGCCAAGACGTTTAGACTCGTCTCTCTACCCTCCAACGCAAGATACGACGTGTATGGTGTCACAATGCCATATCGCGTTCCGAGGTCAACAACTTCGTCACGCAACTCCTTCTGTTCTCCGTTTGCTCTGATCTGTTCCATCAGCCAACCAACGCGCCGCGTTGCCCATAACCTCGGCAGATAATCGTTTGCGTCCTCGCGCAACGGAAAGCGGAGGCTGTCGTAGGTGTACGACTTGATTGCGGAGTTCGCCTTGCCGCTGAGTTTGAGCTTGATTGCTTCGAGTGCGGCCGGGTTGCTGTAGCGACCGATCAAAGTGACTTGCGAACCACGGAAAACGTCAGGTATTCCACGCGGATAAATCAGATCCGTTTTTACTCCTCCGAAGTCGAGATTCAGATCAGTTAAGACTGGATAGTTGACCTTGGTGAAGAAGTTGGAAACCTTCACTTCCAGGTCTTCCTTCGGTTCTACGTAGTCAGCCATGCCGCCGTTTTCGGCTGCGATTTTGTCGAGCAAGGTCGTGTTGACGTCGTAGCCAACACCGAACGTGAACAGCCGAATCCCCGGCCTAATCGACTTTCTAACATTGTCGACTATGCTGGAAACATTGGTTTCATCGACAGTCGGTAGCCCGTCTGTCATGAAGACCAGAATCTTGGGCCTATCTCCGTCTTTGAATTGACGCAGCGACGCCAATAGCGACTGATTGATATTTGTTCCGCCAACCGGCTTCAACGACTTCACAAACGCCTCACCTCTTTGGCGACCTTGCTCGTCCGCAGCAACCAGTCCAGCTTCCATCAGGTGTTCTTCACCCGCAAAAGAAATCACGTTGAATCTATCCTGCGGGCGAAGGATTCGGATGCCATACAGCAAGGCAGAGCGCGCCTTCTCCATCTTTCCTTCTTCGGCCATGGAACCCGAAGTATCGACCACGAAGACTACGTCTTTCGCTGAGTACTCCTGTTCAGACCAGTCATCCTTAGGAGAGATCATCATCAGGAAATATCCGTCACGACCGGCTTCGCGATGGGTCAGCAGCGTCAGACCAAAATCTTCCTTTGAGATCGTGTAGAAGAGCTGAAAGTCCTGGAGCTCTTTTCCTTTTTCAGTCTCAAACGAAACCACGGAACGTCGATCGTTGTTTCGTTTGACGTCGATCACGTGAGTCGGCGAGTACACATTGCGCAGTGGATCTTTGCTTTCGACTTCGACTCTCCCGGCCACTGAACCGATCGGGGTGATTTGACGACCAGTACCCAGTGGATAGCGATAGGCCACAGTGCCGGACTCAGCATGAACGACCTGGGTGTAAGTGATTTCGAGTTTCTTATCTGAGTGCGGCAGGATGGGAAAGATACTGGCTTGAAATAAATCCTTGCCGGCATATTCGAGAAGACCTGGATCGCGCTGGCGCCGAACTATCTCGTCGTAGATGCGACGGGCTTCCTCCCGCGACCTGACTTCGCCGACCAAACGTCGATTGCCGTCCCAAATTGCAAACTCGGCGATCGAGGCTGCCTCAGGAATCGGAAACAGATACGTTCCTTCCATCATCGCGTCAGTATCGTTGCGGAAGACCTGCTCAACGTGAGTCGTCGCGACTTGTAACTGGATCTTGGTGTCGATCTTGATCGACGCAATCGGCAGGGACCGAGGTAGAGGAAACGGGCGCGGCGGGCGCGGGCATCGTTCGCAAGGTCCTGGGACAATCACTCCCTGGGCTTGAGCGACCGCGAACGCTGCGAAACAAATCGAAATCAAGAGGAAAAGCTTAATCAATCTGGTGTAGTTGAGCATTTGAGATCTCCAAAAAGAGCGAAGTAAACACTCTGATGGTGATAGAACGTGGGAGTTAGATGCTTCTTGCGTTGCTTGGGAGCCGATACAGGGAAGATTTCTAAATCCGAAATCTCTTCAATACAGCTGCCGGAGCCGCTGGTTGAATATCGCCACCATCGTCGCTACCACAGTTACTACGATGCCTCCGAACGCCAGCGTGTGCTCGGTTCCAAAACGATGCGAGGCTGAGCCCGCAATAATGTTGCCAATCGGCATCGTTCCCATGAATGAAAGAATGAACATGCTCATCACACGTCCACGCATCTCGTCGGTAACGAGTTTCTGTAGCAGTGTGTTGGTGATTGCGATAGACACCACGATTGCGAATCCCAAACCGAAGAGAAAGATCAATGAAAGCGGAAGCCACTTGCTGAGGGCGAAGGCGGTTACACAAACACCAAACATGATTGAACCACCCAACACAAACCAGCCTTTGCGCCTGAAATCGCCGAGGTAAGCGACAAGCAATGCTCCGAAAAATGCGCCGCCACCTGCTGTGCCCATCAACAGGGCGAGTCCAGTCGCTCCCAAATGGAAAATGTCGCGTGCATAAATCGGAACCAGCGTGAAGTATGGTGCGCCAAACAAACTGTTGACGGCTGCCAGTAAAAGCAACGACGACACGCGCGGACGATTTCTGACGTAACGAAACCCTTCAAACAGATTTCGCAACAACGAACGACGGTCAATTACAGCGTGGGCGTCAGGCTCATGCGGTTTAAGTGGACGCACCATCGAGAGCGCGATAACAACCGCAGCGAATGAAAGTCCGTTCACATAAAAACATCCGGCGAGTCCAAATAGACTAAAACCGACTCCTGCCAATGTGGGACCAACTACGCGTGAGAGCTGAAACTGTGTGGAGTTCATCGCGATCGCGTTAGCAAGATCTTCGCGACCAACGAGGTCATAGGTCATCGCCAGATATGAAGGACTTGCGAGAGACATACAACAGCCGGTGACAAGCGAGAAACCCAATACCATCCAGCGATTTACCACGCCAGTGGCAACGAGAGTTGCGAGTCCGAGTGCCGCAGCACCCGCAACCACCTGTGTGTAGAGGAGTAGACGACGACGATCAATTAAGTCAGCGAAGACACCACCAAGCAACGTCAAAACAAATGCCGGCGCCGTTGCCATGAACGCATCGAGGCCCAGCCAGAAAGCGGAGTTAGTAAGTTGCAGTACGAGCCAACCCTGGGCGACGGCCTGCATCCATGTGCCAACGTTGGATAGAAACGCGCCAATCCAGAAGAGACGGAAATTCCGATGCGAAAGGGCACGGAACATCTTGCCGATCCTTGGAGTGGACTTGGATGAAATAGCTGGCGCTTCTACAGGCATGCCGAATGTCCGATACACTTTAGTTTGTCGTTGAGTACCAAAACATGAATTGTCGAACCATGAACTGCGTTATGCGTCCTTAATTTTAGTCAACGACAAACTAAAGTTTATCGGACATCTCACCTTCTCCAGGCCGAAAGGGATCCACCCTTGGCGCCACGACGTTCAGCGACTATCTCGGCGATTATTGCCAACGCTACTTCTTCGGGGCTGATGGCGCCGATATCTAGTCCGATTGGGGCTCTGATATTCCTGAGGTGATCCTCGGATGCACCTGATTGTCTTAAGTTGTCGATCACAATGTTTGTGCGTCGTTTGCTTCCAATCAATCCAACGTAATCCGGCATTACATCAACAATCGCTTCCATGCATTCTTCGTCCTGGTCGTGACCTCTTGTTACGACAGCGATTGCGACGCCACGTCCGGTGCCCACAGCCTGTCTAACTGACTCGGTCCAATCTTGCGCAACTACAAGCTCAATCTGCCCCTCCGGAAAACGATCCGCCCTGACAAACTCGGCGCGGTCATCAATCAGAGTCGTTTGGTAACCAACAAAGACTCCAAGTTTAGCGAGGGCGGCGCCGACATGCCCGGCGCCACAAACAACCAAGCGCGGTGCCGGCTGCAGTCTTTCGAAGAGAAGAAGGACGTCCGAAGCGTTAACAAGGTCGGGAGCAAACTCACTGACGGAGATCATTCGGGTCTCGTCGCGCGATCTCAGAAATTCCTCGGCCCGTCGCAGTGCCTGAGTGTCTAATTCAGCATTGCCCAGGCTTCCAACGGTGTCGCCCGCCTCGTCGATCAGCAGTTTTGATCCCACGCCTTCAAGCCCCGACATTAGCGTGATCACAACAGCCACCGATCCGCGATCGAGTAACTGGCTGATCGCCTTCGTCATTTGTTGGGAAGGCGATTGATCCCGTGTCTCGTCCATAGTTGTTCTACGGAATTACTTGGAAGCGTGCGGCTTGGCGATGCCAACGAGAGATGCAGCTCGACGCAAAAGCCAGAGGGGGCCGATCAGGAGATATACCGGATTCCTAAAAAACGCCGGTTGGTTTCCTTCAATCGCGTGACCAACAAACTGAAGCATCCACCCAACAATGAAAAGACCCAAAGCCCAGCGCCAACTAAAAATGAAGAGGGGCAACGACAGAACAATCATCGGGATGCCGATACTGTGCGTCAGCCTATTCAGCGGATGCTGATGTTTGGATTTGTAGTTACTAAGGAAGTCCTGTTGCATGT
>Ga0105243_10001413_pt1 | contig 21220 bp, 20 predicted proteins | sample KBSM34metaG_FD_81525 | JGI IMG/M metagenome (GOLD analysis project Ga0105243, IMG submission 81525) | Miscanthus rhizosphere microbial communities from Kellogg Biological Station, Michigan, USA - KBS M3-4 metaG | ecosystem: Host-associated > Plants > Roots > Rhizosphere > Soil | place... | reverse complement strand
GCATAGGCGGGCCGATCGCCTGAAACGTCGTTGCTCTCGGACGGGGCGGGCGCGGCGAGAGCTGCTTCGACCTCTTCCCTGGAAGCCGGCTGCGATGACGGCTCTACCTGCGGCTCCAGGAAGCTCTGGTTGATCCATCCGGTTTTCTTCGAGCCGGGGTCGATGATCTGCACCCAATCCGAATCGCGCGAGAGGACCTGAGCCTCGGCGCCCGGATGGGCGATGCCGATGATCGCGCTCGAGACTGACGGCCCTTCCCTTATGCTGGTCGGCGAGGTGACCTTCATGAACGCAGGCTGATCCGGCGTCGCATCAGGTGATGCTTTCACGCTTGCCGCGGGAGGCGGCTGCGTCGCTTCGGGGGCGGGAGGCAAAGAGGCTGGAGCCTGTGCTTGTGCCGGAGCTTGAGCCGGAGCTTCGGCCGTGGCTTGCGGCGGCGGTGAAGAGGCTGGAGCCTGCGCTTGTGCCCGAGCTTGCACGGGCGCTTGCGATGGAGTTTCGGCCGTGGCTTGCGGCGGAGCTTGATCCACCGTTATCGCGTGCGGCGAATTCGGCGCCACCGGGGTCATGGCGTCAGCGCCGCCCGGTTCTTCGGCGGCCTGGGCTTCGTCGATTCCCTCTACGCCAGGAGAGGCAAGCGCAGGGACCTGCCTAAGGATTGCGCTTCTGCCGTCGGACCTGGGTTGATCGTTTGCCGCGAAGTAGGTGTAGGCAGGATAAAAGATCGCCCCGATCACCATGAGCGAGAGCAGCACGCGTTTCATACTCGGACCCTCCGTCGGCACTCTCCCCTTGGCAAAACCACCGAGGGCCCTGACCCGTTCCTCCCTCCTCCCGTCAAAGGGAGGATGCGAAACCGACACCGATGGATTTCGGCTGACGTTTTTTGAGCGCAATCGGGCGCTTAATGGGGCCCGGGCAACGCCACGGCATCGTGGTTAGAATGGGGACCTCTGGCGGATTTCGACGTTCAAAGGGAGGGAACGCCTCATGAAATTCCAGTCGCTGCCGCTGTCTGCTCGCAAGGCGGTGCTGCTCGCCGGCCTCATCCTCGCCGCATCCTTGGCATCGCCCGGAATCGCCGCAACGCCCGCGCCTTCGGGCGACCCGTTCGACCAGCTCAAAGGCGACTGGAAAGGTGGCGGCCGCGTGATCATGAACGACGGCACGGTGAAACAGGTCACCTGCACGGCGAAGTACAAGACTGCCGGCAGCAACGTGACCCAGACGATGAATTGCAAGGGCAACGACTACGAGGTCAACGCCACGCTGAAAGTGACCGACAAGGACAGCAAGATCAGAGGCTCATGGAACGAGAGCGTCTACGCCGCGAGCGGCAGCGTGAGCGGGACGGCGAAGGGCAATCTCGTTCACGCGGTGATCGCGGGCGACAAGTTCTCAGGTCGCATGAGCATCAAGCTCACCGACCAGGGCCACACCATCAACGTGCTCCAGCGTGACGCAAAGTCCGGCAGCTACCACCTCGCCACGAGCCTGAGCTTTTACCGGTAGCCGGCTGGACGGGCCCTTCCGTATTCGCGCAGCGCAAATTTTCTATTGGTTAGGCGGAAACGCGAGGACGGAGCGAGCCGCACCGCAGCGGCATGCCGGTGGGCTAATGTTTGCGCTCCGCCGTTCAGCAGTACCGCAGTTCCACAACGACAATGAGCATGAAGCTCTCTGACGACGCTCTCGGATGATCATCCCATACTTGTCATCTGAGCGACGGCAAGCTGTCATGCGCCGCCGATAACAGCTCCCTTTGTCTAATTTTTGCACCAGAGGAGGGAGATCATGCATCTGCGGTTGATTTCGGGACTAGTCGTCCTGTTTCATTGCCCTTGGCCGAGATGCAACTTCAATCGCACACGGCGAGGACAATGAACCAACGGGGTTGTTCGTGTCGAATGGAAGCGCAGACCCCAAGCACTTGCTTGGGACGGCAGAGTCACTTGAGCACGCTCGTGGCTTTTTCACCCAGCAGCACGCGGACAACAATCTCTATGAAATCGTGCCCATTACAGGCCCTGTAGCGATGCGTAATTAATCTCTGCCGGGGTTACGGACCCAGTGAAGCCCCGGCGGCCCTGCTAAGGCATTTGAAAAGTGCACAGGGTTCGGCCGGGGCTGCTGAGCTAAACGCTGGGTTGTCTCATATGAGTCACAAGCGAACGCTGGCGATGAAGATCGGCAGGCCCTCGTGACACACTAGTGCAATGAGCTGCTAAGGTAGTTCTCTGAGGGTGGTGGGCCGCCCTTCTCCTCGCGCGGCAGGTCGGGATCGAAGCAGGCCCAGCTCGGCGCGCTCGATGTCCAGATGGTGACTTGCGGCTTGCCGAGATCCGGCTCGTCGAGCGTGCCGGCGCGCACGCCGATATAATGCATACGCGTGTCGGCCTGGGTGAACATCGGCGTGCCGCATGTAGCGCAGAACGTCCGGTGCATGAGCGTGCCGCTGTCGGCGTGGCCCGTATAGTCGGTGAGCGCGCCCTTGATCGCGACCTTCTCGCTCGCGAAGAACACGTTCACGGTGCCTGAACCCGCGCCGATATATTGGCAATCGCGGCACCAGCAATGGCGCGCGAATAGCGGCTCGGCCTCGATCGTGTAGCGCACCGCACCGCAGCGGCATCCGCCGGTAATGGTCATTCTGCTCCTCCTCCTTCTTCCGTCATGGCCGGGCTTGGCCCGGCCATCCACGATTGAGCACGCGGCAGGGGCAAAATCGTGGATGCGGCACTTCGGCCCGGCATGACGAGTAAGAAGCGGACGACTCTAGGCCATGCCCATGGCGCGGGCCTTGTTGAGCAGCGCCTCGGCCTGGCGGATCGAGGCGATGTCGATCAGGCGGCCGTCGAGCGACACGGCGCCCTTCCCTTCCCGCGCCGCCTGCTGCATGGCCTCGACGATGCGCTTCGCCTTGGTGACCTCGGCATCAGAGGGGGTGAACACCTTGTTGGCAAGCTCGACCTGAGAGGGGTGGATCGCCCATTTGCCCTCGAAGCCAAGCACTGCGGCGCGCTTCGCCGCGGCGGTGTAGCCGTCGGGGTCGGAGAAATCGCCGAACGGCCCGTCGATGGGACGCAGGCCATAGGCGCGGCAGGCGACCATCATGCGCGATAGGGCAAAGTGCCAGGGATCGTTCCAGTAATAATGGCGCTTGCCGTCGGCGTCCTTGTCGGTGAGCACGCCATAATCCGGGTGCGGCCCGCCGATGCCGACGGTGCGCGCGCGGGTCGAGGCCGCATAGTCGGCGACGCCGAAGGAGAGCGCTTCGAGCCGCTTCGAGCTTTGCGCGATAGCCTCGACATTGGCCATGCCGAGCGCGGTCTCGATCAGGCACTCGAAACCGATTTTTTTCTCGCGCTTCTTCCCCTGCTCGATCTGCGTGACCAGCATGTCGATGGCGTAGACGTCCTGCGGCACGCCGGTCTTGGGAATGAGGATCATGTCGAGGCGTGGGCAGTTCTCCACCACGTCAACAACGTCGCGATAGCAGTAATGGGTGTCGAGGCCGTTGATGCGGATCATCATGGTCTTGGCGCCCCAATCGATGTCGTTGAGGCCCTGGATGATGTTCTTGCGCGCCTGCTCCTTGTCGTCGGGGGCCACGGCATCCTCGAGATCGAGAAAGATGATATCGGCGCCGCCCTTGGCGGCCTTCTCGAACAAAGAGGGGTTCGACCCCGGCACAGCAAGCTCTGAACGGTGGAGACGCGGGGTCGCCTGTTGGATCAGGGTGAAACTCATCTTTCCTTTCCCTCCTGTACTTAGCCTGTGGCGCCGAGACCTGCGGCGACCGTGTTGATGGATAGCAGAACTGCGGATTTATAGGCTTCGCGTTCGGCCTCGTTTTGAGCGCCCCTGAAGCGGCGAAGCAGCTCGACCTGCTCGCGGTTGACCTCGTTGACGGTGGGAAGCCGCGACAGCAGCGAACGGCGATGTTCGGGAAAGCGCTCGGCGAGCTCTTTGCCTTGGCTCACCTTCAGCACCATCTCGCGCGTGAGCTCGAGCTCGGCCTCGATGCGACCGAGGATATTCGCGCGCACGCTCTCCTCGGCGACCAGACTCGCATAGTCGCGCGCGATGTCGAGATCGACGAGCAGCAACGTCTTCTCCACCTCGTCGATGATGAGGCGGAACAGCCGCGACTCGTTGAACATGCGTCGGAGCAGAGCGAGCCCCTCGTCGCCGCGCACCTCGAGCAGGCTCACGATCGCGGTGCCGACGCCGTACCAGCCGGTAATGACGTGGCGGTTCTGCGCCCAGGCAAATACCCAAGGGATGGCGCGGAGGTCGCTCAAGGATTTGGCACCGAAGCGCCGCGCCGGACGCGAGCCGATATTGAGCATCGCGATCTCATCGAGCGGGCTCGCCGCCTGGAAATAGGTGACGAGGTCTGGATGACACACGAGCCCCGAATAGGCCGCGCGGGAGGCGCCAGAGAGGGCTTCGAGCGCATCCTCGAACTCGCGCTTTGGACGAAGCTCCTCCTCGCGCTCAGACTTCAGCGCGTGCTCGAACACAGAGGCGGCAAGCAGCTCCATCTGATAGAGCGCCGTACCCTTATTGGCATATTTGTAGGACACCACTTCGCCCTGCTCGGTGACGCGGAAACGCCCACGGATCGAGCCGGCGGGCTGGGCAGCGATGGCACGTCCCGTAGGCGCCCCGCCGCGCGACACCGAGCCGCCGCGGCCGTGGAAAAACGCAATGGCGATGCCCGCCTCGGTGCCGACCTTGGTGAGCTGCGACTGCGCATTGGCGAGCTCCCAGTTCGAGGCGACGAAGCCTCCATCCTTGTTGGAGTCGGAATAGCCGATCATCACCTCTTGCACGTCGTTCTGCCAATGGATCGAGCGGCGGATGATGGGGATTGAGAGCGCCTCGCGCATGAAGGCGGGCGCTGCCCTGAGGTCGGCGATGGTCTCGAACAGAGGCACGATCGGCATGGCACAAATCTCGGTGCCTGTGGCATCGAGGAAGGCGCCGCCCTCTTTGGCGAGCAGGTAAGCGCCGAGCATATCGTCGACCGAGCGCGTCATGGAGAGAATGAACGAGCCGAATGCGTCGCGATCGAGCCCGCGCCGCACTTCGCCTGCCTGCCTGAACATGGCGATCAGGTCTCCGGCTTCGGCGGGAAGCTCCGGGATCAGCCGAGGGCCGGCGAGCGGCCGCGCAAGCTCGCGCAGGAGCCAAACCCGCCATTCGCGGCTGCCGAGCTCCGGCGGGCTGGCGTCGCCGTGGCCTGCAGTCGCCCACCACAAAGCCTGGAGTGCCGCCGTGGTGCGCGTCGTGTTCTCCCTGAGGTCGAGCCGCGCGGTCGAGAAGCGGAAGATCTCGACGGCACGGCGCACGGGGCGCACGAGATTTGCCGCGATCGAAGCGCTTGCCGCCCCTTCGAGCGAGCCTTCGATCATGCGCAAATGCAGGATCAGCCCGTCGGCATTGTCGTAGGCGGCACCAGGGCCGCCAATATCCATGCCTTCGATGCGAGCGATCGAGGCTTCGAGCTTGCGCAACACCACAGTGAGAAACTGGCGGTAAGGCTCGCCGGGATTGCGCGCGGCAATCGCCTCTGCCTCTCCCGTCGATTCAAGCTCGCGCCGCAATTCGTCACGGAAGCTTTGCGGAACCGGAAGGGCGCGCTCGGTGATGGAGAGCGCCTTGGCGAGCGTCACGATGCGGTCGCGGTAATAGCGGAGCGAGGCAAGCGCGTTCTGCCGCAACGTCCAGGCGGTAACGCGCGTGGTGACGGAAGGATTGCCGTCGCGATCGCCGCCGATCCACGATCCGAACTGAAAGAAAGGCGGAATCTCGAAGCGCCTCCCGGGGTAATATTGCGTGAGAGCATCGTCGAGATGGGCGAGGATCTCCGGCGCCTGCGTAAAAAGCGTCTCGTCGAAGAAGTGAAGCCCGCGCGAGACCTCGTGCTGCACCGTCGGCTTCTCGAGATGAAGCTCGCCCGTCATCCACACAAGTTCAATCTGGTCTTTCAAGTCGGCGAGAAGCTGGGTGCGCTCGCGCTCGGTCCAGCGCGGCAACTCGAGGTCGCGCAGCAATAGATAGATGCGGCGGTATTTCTCGAGCACGGTAACGCGCTTCGACTCGGTCGGATGGGCGGTGATCACCGGCCTGATGCGCAAATTCGAGAGGAGCCCTTCGATCTGCCGCGCCGGCACGCCGTCTTCCGCCGCCTCCGCGATCACATGAGTGAAGGTGCCGCGCAGCGCTTCGCGGCCGCGCGCCCGCTCGATCTGCCGCCGCCGCCGCATCGCGGCGTTCTGCTCGGCAATGGCGATGAGCTGGAACCAGATGCCTTGCGCTTGCAGCGCGCGTGCCATCAGCTCGGGCGTAAAGCCATAGATGTCGGCGCCGCCCTTTAGCACCAGCTCGATCTCTGGCTGGTGCTGCCGCACCACCTCGAGCAACAGCTCGAACAGGATATCGGCGGCTACTTCGGCCGACGTGCCACTGATCAGCGCTTGCGGAGGCTCACTCGCAAGGCGCGGCAGTTTGAACTCCTCGTTCATGACGGACTTACGCACTCGCGACCGTGACGATCGGCTTGACTCGGCTTGGGCCGAACTGCTTGGCACCAAGGTAGCAGTGTCCCTTATAACGCAATCCATCTAGATCAAATCGTCATGCCCGGCCGAACTGCCGGGCCATCCACGAATTTCCCTTCAACAATCAAAGACGTGGATGGCCGGTACAAGCCCGGCCATGACGAGTTTGGAATAGCGACCGCGCGCCTCGCGCCTGCGATCACGCGATAGCCCGGCGTTCCTGGCGGGAAGCAAGCACGCCAGCCACGGTCGAACCGAACTCTGAAGGATTCGGTGCAACCGTAAGTCCGCAGGAACGCATGATCTCGGCCTTCTCGGCAGCACTGTCGCCCGCGGCGGAAATGATTGCGCCGGCATGGCCCATGCGCCGGCCCTTCGGCGCCGTGAGCCCAGCAACAAAGCCGATCACCGGCTTCGACATGTTGTCTTTGATCCACGCCGAAGCTTCCGCCTCTTGCGGGCCGCCGATCTCGCCGATCATGAGCACGGCGTCGGTCTCGGTGTCCTCCTCGAACAATGCAAGGTGGTCGAGGAAGGACGAGCCGTTGATCGGGTCGCCGCCGATGCCAACGGAGGTCGTGATGCCGATGCCGTGGGCCTTCATCTGCGAGGCGGCCTCGTATCCGAGCGTGCCCGAGCGCGAGATCACGCCGACATTGCCCTGCAGGTAGATGTGACCCGGCATAATGCCGAGCATGGCCTTGCCGGGGCTGATGATGCCCGCGCAGTTCGGGCCGACCATCATCGGGCGCCGGTCCTTGGGATAGCGCATGAGATAGCGCTTCACCCGCATCATGTCCTGGGCGGGGATGCCGTCGGTGATCGAGCAGATCAGCCTGACGCCCGCGTCGGCGGCCTCCATGATGGCGTCGGCACAAAACGCCGGCGCCACAAAGGTGATGGAGGTGGTCGCGCCGGTCGGCTTCACCGCTTCCTTCATGGTGTTGAACAGCGGCAGGCCGAGATGGCTGCCGCCGCCTTTGCCGGGCGTCACCCCGCCGACCACGTTGGTGCCGTAGGCCACCATCTCCTTGGTGTGGAATGTGCCCTTGTCTCCGGTCATGCCCTGGACGAGGACCGGTGTCGTTTCATCGATCAAGATGCTCATGACGTTTCCTTCCCGATGGCAGACTTCAAGCTGCAAGCCGGCCTTGGCACGCCTCCACGGCCTTCTCCGCCGCTTCAGCCAAGGTCTCGGCGGTAATGAGCTTGAGTCCGCTCTCCGCTAAGATTTTTCTTCCTTCCTCGACATTGGTGCCGGCAAGCCGCACGACCAGCGGCACCTTCACGTCGACCGTAGTGCAGGCCTGTACAACGCCTTTGGCCACCCAATCGCACCGATTGATGCCGGCGAAAATATTGACCAGCACGGCCTTCACCTTGGAGTCGGACAGAACGAGCTTGAGCGCGGTGGCGATGCGCTCCGGCGAAGCGCCGCCGCCCACGTCGAGGAAGTTCGCAGGCGTCCCGCCGGCATGCTTGATCATGTCCATGGTCGCCATGGCGAGGCCCGCCCCGTTGACGATGCAGCCGATCTCGCCTTCGAGCCCGATATAATTGAGATTGTGTTCGGCGGCCTGCGCCTCGCGCGGATCCTGCTGCGAAGGATCGTGCATGTCCGCCACGTTGTGGCGGCGGAACAGCGCGTTGTCGTCAAACGACATCTTGGCGTCGAGCGCGAGGACGCGGTCATCCTTGGCGACTACCAAAGGATTGATCTCGAGCATGGTGGCGTCGCAATCGCGGAAGGCGCGATAGGCGTTCATAATGGTCGAGACCGCGCTCTGCGCCTGTTTGATGCTAAGCCCGAGCTGGAAAGCGAGCTCGCGCGCCTGGAAGGCTTGTAGGCCCACGGCGGGCTCGACCACGACCTGAAGGATGGCCTCCGGCTCGGTCTTGGCGATCTCCTCGATCTCCATGCCGCCCCGCTGCGAGGCAATGACGCGAATGCGCTCGGCCTTGCGATCGAGTACGTAGCCGAGATAAAGCTCGCGGTCGAAGGGCTCGGCCACCTCGATATAGACCCTCTGCACCGGCTTTCCTTCAGGCCCGGTCTGGATCGTGACGAGTCGCTTGCCGAGCATATTGGCCGCGGCGTCGCGCACCTCGTGATAGGTCTTGCACAGCTTGATGCCGCCGGCCTTGCCGCGCGCGCCAGCATGAATCTGGGCCTTCACCGCCCAGTTCCAGCCGCCAAGCTCAGTCGCGGCGTAGACTGCCTGATCGGGGCTGAAGGCGACAGCGCCTTTCGGCACCGGCACGCCGAAGCTCGACAGCAATTCCTTGGCTTGATACTCGTGGACGTCCACTTCTCTCCTCCCTGATCACGCGTGGCCCTCGGCCACTTGGGGCAAGCGCTAACTCAGCTTGCCCTTGACAACTCCGTAGGCCTTTTCGGTCGCTGTTTCGGCTCCCGCTAGAAGCTTCTCCAGCTCCTTCACCTTAGCCTCGGCAAAAGCTTTGTCGGTAATAATTTTCGCATTGGTGAAAACATTCAAGGCGGCGCTTCGCAGTGCAGCATAAGCGGCAAGGACGCCGACGCCCGCGTCGGAGATCACGTTGAGATTGCCCTTCTCCGAGGCTATCGCGGCGAGCTCGATCACTTCGCGCGCTGCATGGCAGCAACGCAGCGGAACCTCGGTCGCCTGCTTGAGCGCGGCCTGGATGGCCTTATCCCGCGCCGCCTTCTCGGCGTCCGTTTCTTTGGCCATGCCGTAGGCTGCCATCACCTGGTCGAAGGCCTTGACGTCGTCCTCGATCATGCCGGTCAGCTTGTGGCGGAGTGCTTCTGCTTTGTGCAGGACCTCTTTCATCTCACCTTCGACATCGGCATACTTCTTCTTCCCGATAGTGAGATTGCACACCATGCTGACGAGCGCAGCGCCCATCGCGCCGATGATGGCGGCAGCGCTGCCGCCCCCTGGCGTCGCTTTGCTGCTCGCCAGTGCATCAAGGAACGGCTCGATCGCGGTGTCTTTGAACTTCGTCATCAGGCCATCTCTTTCGCGAGCGCGTAGATCTCCTCGGCGTCGAGCACGCCTTCGGAGCTCTCGAACAGCTTCTTGATGCAGCCGCGATGGAGCTTGAGCTTCAGTCCGCCGATGCCGAGCGCGCCGAAAGCTAGCTTGCCGTTATAGTCCTTGCCTTTGTCGGTCGCCTCGATGCCCTCGATGCCGAGCGGCGGCTGGGCGTTGACGTCGGCCAAGAGCTGAATGTTGGGGTTGTCCTTCCACGCTGAAGCCGGCAGCAACTGCGCGCCGATGGCGCCCGCGGCATAGACGATGTTGGCGTCCTTGACGGCCTCGGCGCGCGCCTTGTCGTCCGCCGCAGCGATGCCCTTGACATCGACCCCGAACCGGTTCTTGAGCGCCTTGGCCGCCGCTTCGGCACGGTCCTTGGTCCGTGAGGTGATGGTCACGTCGGCGCCTTCTTGCGCAAGGAATGCGGCCGCGCGCATGCCGACAGGGCCGGTGCCGGCCAGCACCACGGCCTTCTTGCCTTTGAGCTTCTTCGCTTTGGCTAGCAGCGCCACGCCGGCCGCAGCGGTCGTGTTCGAGCCGTTGGAATCGAGCATGACCGACACGCGGAACGGCCCGAAGAAACGCTTCTTCACCGCCTCGAACAGCGCCTCGCCTTTTTCCATGTTGCCGCCGCCGACAAAGATCGCGGTGTTCTGCTTGTCCTTGCCGCCGCGGGTGAAGATCGTGCCGTCAACCAGAGCGCCGACATTGTCGGGCGTGATATTGGCATAGCCGGTGACGCGGTCTGCGCCGCCGTCATAGGCGACCACGGTGTCGAACACGCTGGGATAAGGGTCGGTATCGAACTGGAACAGGAGTTTCTTCATGGCATCGCCTCCCGGCTATTCCTTGACGACGTTCTGCGGCTTTCCCGCCACGAACGCCTCGATATTGTCGATGAGCTGATCGGCGAGGATCTGCATCGCCTCCTGGCTCGCCCAGGCGACGTGCGGCGTCACGATCAGATTGGGGATGGTCGGATCGAGCAGGATATTGCCGTCTTTCGGCGGCTCCTTGGTCAGCACGTCGAAGCCAGCACCGGCGATCGTGCCCTTGCGCAGGGCGTCGGCGAGTGCAGCCTCGTCCACAAGACCGCCCCGCGCGGTGTTGATGAGGATCGCGGTCGGCTTCATCTTCGCAAGCTCCTTCGCGCCGATCATATTCTTGGTTTGAGGAGTTAGCGGCACGTGGAGCGTGATGATGTCGCTCTCTTTGAGGATCGTCTCGAAATCGACGAGGCCGGGCTGGGGTACCACGTCGTAGGGCAGCACCTTCATGCCAAGGGCCTCGGCGCGCTTTGCGATCGACTTGCCGAGTGCGCCATAACCGACGATGCCGAGCGTCGAGCCCGCGATGTCGCGGATGGGATGGGTCAGGAAACAGAACTGGCTCGACTTGTTCCACACTCCGTTCCGGGTGTCTTCGACGTAGGCGAATAGATTCCGCCTGAGCGCGAAGATGAGCGCAAGCACGTGCTCGGGCACGGTGTTGAAGGCGTAATTGCGGATGTTCACGATGGTAATGCCGTGCTCTTTGCAATAGGCCTTGTCGATAATGTCCGTGCCGGTCGCGGCCACCGCGATAAGCTTGAGCTTCGGCAGCGCCTTCAGCGTCTCGGCCTTCATCGGCACCTTGTTGATGATGGCGATGTCGGCGTCCTTGAGACGCTCGACGATGTCGTCATGCGTCCAGGTGGACTGATATTCCTTGTAGGTGTGCGGAAAGTTCGGTTTGCGGACCTTGGCGTCCACCGACTCTCGATCGAGGAACACGATCGCGTGCTGCACTGAACTCTAGCCCCTAGTAAATCGCGCGGGGACCCGCGCGACAACGCCTCAACTATTCCCGGCGCAGGGAAGTCTCCGCCGGGTGCCCCGACTTCACAACTCGGCTGGCGGAACCGGCGCGCAACGCGCCTCGTCCCGCGCTCCGCCTATTCGGCGGCGACCTTCTGCTGCTCGCGCGCTATCGCTGCGCCGCGGAACTCGGCCTGCGCTGCGGCAACGCCCGAGCCAAGCTCGACCTCAATGCCGATATCGTTCATCGCCATCTCGGCGCCCGAGATCGCGCCGAGCAGCATGAGCTCATTGAGATCGCCAAGATGGCCGATGCGGAACAGCTTGCCGGCCATCTGCGAGAGCCCGACGCCGAGCGCGAGATTATAGCGGCGATAGGCGCGGTCGATGACCTCAGCGCCGTTGACGCCGCGCGGCACCATGATCGCGCTCACCGTGTCGGAGTGCCACTTGGGCTCCTTGGCGCAGAGCTTGAGGTCCCAGGCCTCGACCGCGGCGCGCGTGCCATTGGCGAGATGACGATGGCGGACAGACACATTCTCGAGCCCCTCCTCCTCGAGCATGGCAAGCGACTCGCGCAAGCCATGGAGCAGAGGAAGCGCCGGCGTATAGGGGAAATAGCCGGTGGCGTTCGCCTTCACGTGGTCGCCGAACTCGAAATAGGCGCGGCGGCATTTGGCGTCCTTCATCGCCGTGAGCGCCTTCTGGCTTGCGCACACGATGCCAAGACCCGCCGGCAGCATGAGGCCCTTCTGCGAGCCGGTGATGGCGAGGTCGACGCGCCATTCGTCGAAGCGGAAGTCGATGCTGGCGATAGAGCTCACGCCATCGACGTAAAGGAGCGCTGGGTGATTGGCGGCGTCCATGGCCCGGCGCACCGCTGCGACGTCGCTCGTGACGCCGGTCGCCGTCTCGTTATGGACGACCATGACGCCCTTGATCTCGTGGTTCTTGTCCTCGCGGAGCGCCTCCTCGATCTTGTCGGGATGGACGCCGGTGCCCCACTCCTCCTCCTGGACGATGACTTCGAGCCCATGCCGGCGGGCGAGCTCGATCCACAGGCTCGAGAACTGGCCGAAGCGGGCGGCAAGCAGCTTGTCACCGGGCGAGCGTGTATTGGTGAGCGCAGCTTCCCAGGCGCCCGTTCCACTCGAAGGATAAACCACGACCTGACCTTCGCGGGTCTTGAAGATCTTTTTCAGGTCCTCGAACAGCGGCAGCGTGAGCTTGGGAAAATCGGAGGATCTATGGTCCTCCATGGCGATATGCATGGCGCGCAAGATGCGGTCGGGCACATTGGTCGGTCCCGGAACAAACAAAAAATTGCGCCCTGGCTTTCTTGCTCCAGCCATTCAAACTCCTCCCATTGGATTTCTTGGACGAACCGGAGGGCGGCCCGGATTTGCGTGGGAAAAGGTTGGTAACGTCAGCTTTGCCGCCTTGCAACCCCTTTCGCGCCTAGAAAAGGCCTGCAATGCGGCCATCGGCGGCAAGCTCGATATTGTTGGCAGCTGGGACCTTGGGAAGTCCCGGCATGGTCATGATGTCCCCGCAGATCACCACCACGAACTCCGCTCCGGCGGAAAGTCTCACCTCGCGGAGCGGAATGGTGAAACCCGAAGGGGCTCCCTTCGCGTCGGCATCGGTGGTGAAACTGTACTGAGTCTTGGCGACGCAGATCGGGAACTTGCCGAACCCTTCCTTCTCGAGCTCGGCAAAGCGATCCTTCACCGATTTATCGGCGGTGATGTCTGAGGCGCCGTAGATCTCGCGCGCAATGGTGCGGGTCTTCTCCCACAGTGTCATGTCGTCGGGATAGAGCGTGTGGAACTTGCTCGGCTTATCGTCGACGGTGCGCACCACGGTCTCGGCAAGCTCGATCGCGCCAGCGCCACCCTTGGCCCAATGATCGGCAAGCACGCATTCGACGCCGAGCTTGCCGCAGAGCTTGCGAAGCAGCGCCATCTCGGCGTCCGTATCGCTCGAGAAGCGGTTGATCGAGACCACCACCGGCACGCCGTATTTCTGCACATTGCCGACGTGGCGCTCGAGATTGGCGAAGCCCTTCTCAACTGCCTCAAGATTCTCCTTCTTGAGGTCTTCCTTGGCCACGCCGCCATGCATCTTGAGCGCGCGGATAGTCGCCACGATCACCACGCAGTCCGGCTTGAGCCCCGCTTTGCGGCACTTGATGTCGAAGAATTTCTCGGCGCCCAAGTCAGCGCCGAAGCCTGCCTCGGTGACGACGTAGTCGGCGAGCTTGAGCGCGGCCTTGGTGGCGATCACCGAATTGCAGCCGTGCGCGATGTTGGCGAAGGGGCCACCATGGATGAAGGCCGGGTTGTTCTCGAGCGTTTGCACGAGGTTCGGCGCAAGCGCATCCTTGAGGAGCGCAGCCATCGAGCCCGCGGCCGATAAGTCTTTGGCAGTCACGGGCTTTTTGTCCCGCGTCTGACCGATCTGGATCTGGCCAAGCCGCCGCTGGAGGTCGGTCAGGTCGGAGGCCAGACAGAAGATCGCCATGACCTCCGACGCTACGGTGATATCGAAGCCTGCCTCGCGCGGGAAGCCGTTGGCAGCGCCGCCTAGCGAGGTGACGATCGAACGGAGCGCCCTATCGTTCATGTCGACGGCGCGTCGCCAAGTGACGCGGCGGATATCGATGTCGAGCTTGTTGCCCCAATAGACGTGATTGTCGATCATCGCCGCGAGCAGATTGTTGGCCGCGCCGATCGCATGGAAATCGCCGGTGAAATGGAGGTTGATGTCCTCCATCGGCACGACCTGAGCATAACCGCCGCCGGCGGCGCCGCCCTTCACTCCGAAGCAAGGCCCGAGCGACGGCTCGCGGATGCAGATCATGGCCTTCTTGCCGATCTCGTTCAGCGCATCGCCGAGCCCGACCGTGGTCGTGGTCTTGCCCTCGCCCGCGGGTGTCGGCGTGATGGCGGTGACGAGGATCAGCTTGCCGTCGGGCCGCTCAGCCAGAGAGGCGATATAGTCGAGTGAGACCTTGGCCTTGTAATGCCCGTAAGGAATCAAATCCTCAGCGGGAATATCGAGCTTGTCGGCAGCCACATCGACGATCGGCCGCATCTTGGCGGCTTGGCTGATCTCGATGTCTGACTTGGGGTTTTTGTGCTGTTCGTCTGAGCCCTTGCCCGGTTTTTTGGCGTTTTCACGCGGCTGGACTGACATAACTCACGTTTCCCCGGGTCTTAAGGCTAGATTGCATCAGGAATGGGCACCGTAATTCATTCGCTTGGCCTATGACAATGGTATAGCTCCGTCACCGCCTGTCACTCTCCTTGTAGCTTTTCGCGGAATTGAGCCGATGGCGCATCTTGTTGGTGTCGCCCTATGCCCGACCGTAGCATGTGGTCCGGTGACAATTCCGGTGCCAATTGTACTCAGCGTTGAATCCAATCGCCCGACGTCAGCGTCACTTCTGGAGAGGAATTAACCGCCGTAATTCCAGCTTCGGCCAGCACGAGAGACTGCGCTCAATCGCCCCAAGGAAGCGGTGCGTCATCGACTTCGGCTCCCCGTGCGGTGATTTCAGACCGCTCTAAACTTGTCGTCCTGACCGCAGCAGCCCCCTTCGTGATCAATGGTTTATCGAACTCGCCTCTACGCCAAAGGCCGATATGCTCGGACTTCGCTGCCTCGGCCGCATCAGCAAGCGCAGGCTCCGGTGGGTCGTTCGGCTTGGCCCAGCCTTGCCGCACCATCCAAGTGGAGAGGTCGGTGCCGCCGACGGCACAACGCGCAGTGAATGACTTTTGCTCGCCTGGCTCGGGCAGGTCGCAGACGACGGCGCGGGCGCGGATCAGCCGCCTCAGCGCGGCCTTCGCTGCGGCGCCGCAGGGCCAGTTCTTGCCCTTCTCGTCCTGACATTGATCCTCGGCCTTGCGGGCAAATATGCCATTGAGCTTGATGACCACGTCGCCCGCTTCCAGCGTGCCGCTATCGGGCACCATGACCCGGTAGTAGATTTTCGTCGTCGGCTTGGGCTTGATCTCGGCTTCTGCCTGTAGTGGCATTGGAACAGAATGGATTTGCTGAGGTAACCTTGCCACTTGTGGACCCTCGGTCAGTCTTGACAGAAACTGAGCCGAATGCTTCGCGAGTCGGTTACCTTCGGACCCTTGCCAGAGCAAAAGCGCCACCACGGCAAGACCGAACAATATTGAAGCAACCGGATGGGGGATTGGGTGGTTCATGCGTGCTGCGCCGCCTCAAAGACGGTCTAGGCACCCCGCACCAGCTAGCATAAAAACCTTTTAGCCCACAGGCTTGTTCCGCCGTCGCGGCTTTCAATCGCCCGTCCCTTGTTAACTCTGCCTTGCCCTCACGTTCGCCCGCAAGGCTTCACGATCATCCACCAGCAGTTCCATGACGAGCTTCTCGTCGCCAGGGCGGCCAGAGGAGCATATCGAGCCTCTGAACGCGCCGCTCAGTGGTGTTTACGGAAAGAGGGCCGCTCCCAACGTTCCTGCATAATGGGGGCGGCCTCACACTATCCAGCCAAGCTCACGCGCTTTGTCGTTCGCTGCGGTCCAGGCCCTGGCTCGAAACGTCCATTTACTGATTGGAGAGTTTTGGTCGTCGCGAATATCAGAGGCGATAAGCCAGGGTGAATCATGCAGCTTCCGGTAAGTGATGGAATAGTGCGTCCCCAGGATGGTCACGACGATGGTGTTGGCCTCCAGGACGACTAGCAGGCGCAAGTCGTTTTCGTGCTCGGTAGCCATACCCTAAGATGCCACTGAAGTTCGCTCTCGCTGATGAGCAAATCGCCAGGCGCTAATAAGGCGGCGGTGAATCGCTCAAGCGGCGTTTCCAGAACAGACCAAATATTCCGCCTCGCCTCGGCGGCACAAATTCACGGTCTGGCGGAAGCTGAGCGTAGGTCGGAGGTATGTGCCTCATTACTGGATTGTGTAGAGGCTTTGGTGTCTTGAGCTTAGCCACTTTGGGCATCGGCTTTGTCTTAAACTCCGTGTTTTTTGGCGCAGTATTCTCCACCGCATCAGCGGGCCCAAGGTATGCCATCGAAATCCAGCCTGTCTCATTCGCGACAGGATCGACAAATTGAACCCAGCCTGGCTCACGTGATTTGACTCGAAGCGTAGCACCCGCGTGTGCCCTACCGATCAGTTGAGCCGAATCGGATGGGCCGCTTCGTATGCTCGTTTCCGAGGTGACCCTGAGTTGTTCTTCTGACTCCTGATTGGACGCCTGTTGGGGTGCCGAATCTTGACTGGCCTCTGGCAGCGAGTTGGCACTCTCGCTAGGCTGCATCTGCGGAGCAGGAGCTGGTGCATTCGCGATTACCTGGCGAGGCATTCCGTCCGGCGTTATGGCGTGCGGTGACTGCACTGCCGTTGCGGGAATTGGTTGGAGTTCGGACGGTATCGAGTCTACCGGCGCCTGAGCGGCAGGTGAGGGCTCTTCAGAAAACTTCGGACTTTGCGCGGCAAGATTATCGCCTCTATCATTTGTGTGGACGATGTACAGCGCCCACCCAGCCATACATAACAGGACCAATAAGCGATTCATGGGGGCCTCCTCCCACTCTTCCCCCGTGTTTCGCTAAAAACCAGACTAACAGTTTTCTGTTCCGATTTCGAGGATGGCGCGAACTGGCGCTGTTCGCGGGACTAAGCGCCGCGACAAGTATCGCAGCAAGGACTGGGAATCGAGTTCGACCCGTTAAGCAAAACATCGATCTCTCCAGCCGACACCCTTCTCCATCTTAGCGATGTGGAGGAGCTGATCAAAACTAATCCGCGAGAGCCTGTTTTGCCAACCTCGCCAGTGCCTGAACAAATCTGCGGATCCTCGTTTCTTCTGCTGAGTAGCCTCCGTGCCTCCATGCATTCTTATTGCCCCTCGGAGCGCCTGGTGATTTGCCGCCATGCATCGGCAACGGCCGTTGGCCATCGCCGGAGATCGGCAAGGGCTTCCTTTCCTGGTTTTCGCTCCGCATCGTGCACTGAGATGCATTGCTAGAGGGCTTTGCGTGGGGTTGTTCATTCCTTTTTGTCGCCACCCCCGTCCGCCTAAATTTTTGCCGGATTCGTGAAAGGCCCAACGATCACGAAATCGTTGTACATCACGTCATGGCGCTTTACGCCCCACCCCTCGGCGACGAATAGTTGGTTTGCAAGGGGAGTGGCTGAGAGCTCGAACAAAACAGGCATTTCGGAGAGGTTTGCTACCTATTGGTTACCTAAACTCAGGCAACAAGCAGAACAAACCGCAGAACTCCGCCAAATTTTCCCCTGAGAACCTCTGATTATTATTCAGATGTCGCCAGGTTTTGGGTTGGCAGAAGGCGATCAAAATTCATCTCTTCCCTCTCAGGCGGATCAATGTAGGTCGAGCCTGTAGTCTCGATGCTTCGCACGAGTGTCCCTTGCGCACTCTTTCATTGCGATAAGGCAATGGCTTAGTAAATTTTTCCGTCTTAGTGGCACCAATTCCGACTAGGAACGTTGGGGCACTAGAGGAAAGGAGGACCAGATGGCCCAAAGTTCCTCCCCGACGGGCAGTCGCCGCGCCTTGATCGTCGAAGATGAACCCATGATCGCCCTTAGCCTAGAAGCAGACATGCGCGAGATGGGCTTTGACACTTGCGATCTAGCGGCAAATGGACAACAGGCCCGTTCGCACGCAATGAGCAATCAGCCCGATGTTGTGCTGATGGACGTCAATCTCGAAGGAGGCCGCGAAGGAATCGAGGCCGCTAGGTCGCTTCGAGAGGAATGCGACGTACCTGTCGTCTTCGTTACTGGACACACTGACCCCGACACTGTCGAGCGCATCCATAAAGTGGTACCAGGAGCCCCGGTTCTGCCGAAGCCAGTTTGGAGCGACCGCCTTGCCGACGCCGTAAAGGCGGTCATGAGCTTCCGCATGTGGTGACGGCGACCATCCCTTGCGATGAGCCGGTTTGCGGTGTGCGAAATCTCACAAAGAATCCGAATGAGTGATTAGATTCTCCACATGATGATGGAGGATCACATGGAAGACCACACCGACACCCACTCGCTGTACGTTCTGATTGTCAGCCTTCTTGGAACCCTGATTGCGTTGCCCGCAGTTTGGTACTTCACCGAAGCCGCCTATGCCGCTCCTGGTCTGGTTGCCTAACGACATTTTCAGTTATCCAACGACGGTTCTTGCAGCAGTCAACATAGGTAGCCTTGCGTAACGTTCTTTGTGGTACGTCCGCCCATCATCGTGTCGACATTTGCGAAGCACGCCGCGGTCTCCTCTCCCGCATCAACTAGGGCGCTCATAACGCTCAGCCAAAATGCTGACTTGGATGTGCCGTCCAAAGTCCGTTATTGGGGGTAAACCGGACATGGCGTGGGCTCGTCACTTTGTCCGCTAATGACCCAAAGCGGACATTGTGGGTACCAACCCTCGCGATCGCATGCTGTCAAAACCCAAGCGTGCAGAGTTGGGGCATACGAAGACGTATTTTTCGATTAGCTGAGTGCGGGCCGGAGAGTCAGTGGGGTCTCGGGAGTGCGTTTGAGGTGTTGCGAGACGATCCTTATCGGGAGTCTCCTTCTCTGTAGCGGCTGGTTACCTGGAGATGCCTTGGCAGAGGAGTCAACAGGGGCAGAAACGCGGGTTGTTGCGAATTATCGAATCGATTTGGACAACTTCAATATGGGGAGCTTTCGTTTCACAACGCTGTTGAACGGCTCTGATTACCGCGTGCAGGGTAATGGGCACTTCTCAATCTTGGGCGGTCTTCTTATGACTTGCGCACGACCACAGCAAGCTCAGGGAAGGTGACGAGCGCCGGCCCGGAACCAGCGACCTATGGGTTGAGCTATGCGGCCGGCGGCGATTCCGGCCAACTCAGCATCTCCTTCGATGCCGGTGCGGTCACGGCACTCTCGATTGTGCCTAAGCAGACCCGCGATCCTCGCGAAATCCCAGTTACAAAAGAACAGCTCGTGGGTGCGCTCGACCCGATTGCCGCGGCATTTTTTCGTGCCCGGTCTGACGATCCGAATGGCGATCTCAAAGTCTGTGACCAAACAGTGCCGGTGTTCGACGGAGGGTGGCGGTATGACCTTGTGCTATCGCCAAAGCGGAGAATTGCGTTGCAAAGGAAAGGCTCGACGGCCTACTCGAGCTATGCGGTTATTTGCAGGGTCGAGTTCAAGCCAATCTCTGGGTATGCACCCGACGATCCCAACATCAAGGTGATGTCCCACACGGATGCAATTGAGGTTTGGCTCGTTTCAATACCCGGGACCGATATGTATGTGCCGTGCCACATTCTGCTACCAACGGACTCCGGAGTTTTATCAGCAACTTCAACGGCCTTTCATGTGTCGCGGCACTGAGCGTGTGAGCAAACCACGCCGAGCTATGTCGTGGCCGGTCTTAAGATTAAACATGCCTGTTCCGGGCCAGCCCGTGTTTTGACTGCGACGGTAGTCTCTGCCGCATGGCTCTGTTGGCCTGCCCCAAGCCTCGCCCATCGTCCTTTCGATGGTACGGACGCATCAGTGGCCGACGTGGGAATTGGAGACGGAATTTCAGCCCGCGGGTGCTACAGCAGTGCCACGCAGTCTCGCTGCGGCCGTCAGTCCGATGCTATCGGGGGCTCTGCTGGCGATCTCAACTTTTGGGTGGCCCGTGATCTTCGCGGGAGGGCTCAAAATGCCTACGACCTGCTCTTGCTCATCCTCTATCGCAAGAAGCCCCTCATCGAGGACATATAGCGCGCTATGTCCGCTCATGGCACTTAGCGGACATTTCTGGACGGCTAGCCTGCTCCAACGTCTGCTTATGACCCAAAGCAGACCTAATCAGGACAGACTAGCGCTTAGCCACGCTTGGGTGCGGCTTTGAATTGCCCTTACTTAAGGGCTTGGCCGAGCGTCGACTGCACATACTTGGCTTTAGACAGGCTCAATGATGAACCTGACCTTGCTCTTTCCATCTGCGGCCAAACCCCACCAGAAGTCGCCTTTAGTTTCGTATCCAAATTCGGCGAACTTTGTTGCCAAGCTTTCGATGGTATCAACCGCATCCTTGTGGTTCGGATAGGGATAAGGAATCGCCTTCCGGTCGATCACCTGGTCGTTGGCATCGATGGCGAGTTCGACAACCTGGAACGCTGTTCTAGCCATCAAAGCCAACCTAACGCCTTAGCTTTTGAGTAGGCGGCTTTCCAGGCTTGGACGAGAAAGTTCAAGTTTTCCGTGTCGGGATCGTCGCGCATGGAATCGAGAGCTACCAACATAGGCTCGTGATGCACTCGACGGAAAGTTACCGAGTGTCCCGTTTCAGGGCTGCTAATAATGATGTCGTGGTCGCGCACTTCGACCGACAACTTGGTCATGGCCGGTCGTCTCTCAGATAGCCGTTGCCGCTCTTTTCAGGAGATGGCGGGCCTTCCGCACGATCTCCTGCTTGATCTGCCGATCAGCCAGGCCAACGACGCAGGTTCGAAAAGAAAAGATAGCCGTAGCAAACATCTCGCCACCGTCCTCGTCGGTGACTCGCAACTCGACGTAAGCTCTTTGGGAATTGCGATCGTAAGCGTGCGTGGTGCCTCCACTGGGAAAGGCGCCTCCCAGTGAGGCAAACGCTGCCTCGTATATAAGCAAGTGCAGGCTCAAAACTTGCTACAATGCGCCAAACATTTGCTCATCCGGGTCTTCGAACGGGATTGTCGAACGTTAGGTTCGGTTGACAGTGCGCGATTCCAACGGCGTCGAGCTGGCTGGAACGTCCGTGGCACTTAGCAGACATCGATGCCGACGATGAGCATGTCTGCTTCTGGACATGCCTGATC
>Ga0105243_10001410_pt1 | contig 21243 bp, 13 predicted proteins | sample KBSM34metaG_FD_81525 | JGI IMG/M metagenome (GOLD analysis project Ga0105243, IMG submission 81525) | Miscanthus rhizosphere microbial communities from Kellogg Biological Station, Michigan, USA - KBS M3-4 metaG | ecosystem: Host-associated > Plants > Roots > Rhizosphere > Soil | place... | reverse complement strand
CGTGCATGGCCCGGAAGGCGACCCCGAACATCACGATCAGGATCACGCCGCGGAGCACGAACGGGACCCCGAGGCTGGTCTGCTCGGCGATGAACCCTCCCGCCACCGAGCCGGTCAGCATCGCGGCGCCGGTGACGATCTGGCCGCGCCCGAACACCGTCTCCAGCTCGCCGCGGAAGCCGGTTGCCGCGAGGGCGTCGACCAACCAGGCCTCGACCGCGCCGGAGAAGAAGGTGAAGCCGAGGCCGAGCAGCATCGAGACGAGCGCCCACTGCCAGAACGGAGCACCCATGTCCCAAAGCAGCACGTAGAGGAAGGTCGAGAGGGTCAGCGTCAGGGTTCCGAGCAGGTAGGACATCCGCCGCCCGATCGTGTCGGCGACGATCCCGGTCGGGACCTCGAAGAGGACCATTCCGGCGGTGAAGAACGCGTTCGCCGCAAACGCCTCCAGGTTCGAGAGGCCGGCGTCGAGCAGGAAGATCGTGTTGATCCCCCAGATCAGCGAGGCCGCCAGGGTGTTGCCGAGCAGGAGCCCGAGGTAGACGCGTTCGACCGAGCGGGGGGTGGGCATCGAGCACAGCCTTGCAGCCGCGGCGGGTACGTTTGCTCCGATGCGGATCGCCACCTGGAACGTCAACTCGTTGAAGCAGCGACTGCCGCGACTGCTCCCCTGGCTGGACGAGCGCCGCCCTGATGTCGCTTGTCTGCAGGAGACGAAGCTCGCCGACGAAGCGCTCCTGGCTCTGCTCGGGGACGAGCTGGCCGATCGCGGTTACGAGGTCGCCGTCCACGGCGAGGCGAGCTGGAACGGCGTCGCGATCCTCTCCCGCGTCGGCCTCGAGGACGTCGTCCCCGGGCTCGCCGATGCGCCGGGCTTCCCGCACCAGGAGGCGCGGGCGCTGGCGGCGACCTGCGGCGGCGTCCGGGTACACACGGTCTACGTGCCGAACGGGCGCGTCCCGGGGTCCGAGCACTACCAGTACAAGCTGAAGTGGCTGGAGGCGCTGCGCGACGTCGTCGCCGCGGCCCCCGAGGCGACCGTCGTCTGCGGCGACCTCAACATCGCCCCGGCCGACGAGGACGTCTTCGACCCGCAGGCCTTCGACGGCCAGACCCACGTGACGGCGCCGGAGCGCGCGGCGCTGGCGGAGCTGCAGGCGCTGGGACTGCGCGACGTCGTCCGCGACCGCTGGCCGGGCGAGCGCGTCTTCACCTTCTGGGACTACCGGGCCGGGATGTTCCACCGCGACCTCGGGATGCGGATCGACCTCGTCCTCGCCGCCGAGCCGATCGCCGAGCGGGTGCGCGCCGCCTGGGTCGACCGCAAAGCGCGCAAAGGCAAAGGCCCGAGCGATCACGCGCCGGTGATCGTCGACCTCGACGAGGCCCCCGACGGCGACATCGGCCCGGTGGTGCCGCCGCCGTCACGGCCGGCTGCGAGGGGCGCGGTCAAGCTGCCGCAGGAGCCGTGAACCCGGTATTATGCGAAAGTTTTGTATAGCGTTTGACACTCACCGATCTTTCGACTAAAACCGATCACTAAGAGGATCGGTGTCGCACCGGCCGATTCAGACTCCGGCAGGGGAGGCCTGATGTATCGAAGGATGCGTGTGTGTCGTTTTTCTGTTTTGCGCTGGGCTGTTGCGGTCGCTGTAGGCATAGTCGCCGCGATCGCCGTCCCGATAAGCCCGGCTGCGGGCACCGACGGCGGGAGCGATGCGCCCTCGCCGGAGGTGGCCATCCTCTCGGGCCCCAGCGGGCCCACTGCCGACCCCACCCCCTCCTTCTCCTACACGCTGGTGGACGAAGGCGCGGGTTTCGAATGCAGCCTTGACGAAGCCGCGTTCTCGACCTGCCCAGCGGGGGAAGTCTCGCTCGCCCAACTCCCCGAGGGGGAGCACACCTTCGAAGTCCGCAGCAAAGCGGACCCCGAGGCTCCCGCGGCGGAGACCACGTTCGTCCTCGACACTTCGCCGCCGGAGACGCCGGAGCTCGCCGGCGGCGCCTTCGAGGGCAGCGCCGACCCGTGGCTGCGGATCGACGCAAGCGACGCCGATGGGACCGGCATCGCCTCGGCCGAGCTCTCGATCGACGGCAGGCCCGAGGTGTCCCTGCCCAATGCCTGCGGCCCCGATGGCCTCTGCCCCGATCGGCTCATCCGCGAATACCAGCTCGACCCCGAAGCCGCTTCCGGAACCCACGCCTACTCGCTGACCGTTACCGATGCGGCCGGCCAGGAGACGACCACTGAATGGGATCGGACGCTGGCTGCCTCCACCCTTTCGACCACCGTGGTGGCGACCGAATGCAAGCCGAGGGTGAAACTGGACCATGTCACTACCTACAGGTCGGCACTTGCTGGCTGCGATGAAGAAATCATCTCGGTAACCGGCGTGAAGAAGATCGACGCCGGCCCCGGCAACGACGTGGTCCGCGGTGGCCCCGGCGGAGAAACCATCCGTGGCGGCACCGGCACCGACATCATCTGGGGTGCCCGCAACAACGACCACCTCTACGGCGAAGCCGGGGGCGACACCCTTTATGGAGGTACCGGCGACGACAAGCTGAAAGGGGACAAGGGGTCGGAAGCCTTCAACGACGTGCTCGACGGTGGGCCGGGCGGCGATACCGAGTGGGGGGGCGAAGGCACCGACACGATCCGCGGCGGTCAGGGCGGGGACCACCTACACGGCGAAGGCGCCATCGACTTCCTCAGCCTCGCCGACACCTTCGCGCCGGGTTACCCCCTCGACTCAAATCACGGCGTCGTCGGCGGGATCAACGGGCGCCTTGACCGTTCCACCGGCGTCTACGTGAAGCTCGGCGCAGGGGAAGCCGACAACGGCAACATCGAAGCGGGCCGCGGTGGGGTCGATGACTTCAACGGCTTCGAGAAAATCATCGGCTCGGCGTTCGACGACGTCTTCGTCGGTGATCCGGGGGCGGTCACCACCCTGATTCCCGGGCCCGGGGCCGACGTCATCGCCAACGGTGCCGAGAAAGCCCAGGTGCTTGGGTTGACGGCGAACGAAGATTTCCGCGAAGGCGAAGCCGAACGCAAGGTCACGCCGCCGTCCGGCCTGCGCCTTGGGATCCAGAACGCCGTAGAAGGATCCGGCTCGCTGACCGACATCTACCTCTCGGACCTCGGGACCCCCAACACCGACCCCAACAGCAAAACCACCGTCACCGTTCGCCAGAATCGCGGCAACATCCAGCTGACCGTCAGCCCGAACGTGGTAGTGGCGCACCCCAACTGCAGCGTCGAAAAGAAGACCTACACCTGCAAGCTGACGCGCCCGCTGGGAGCGATCGTGGTCGCGCCTGGACCCGGCGAAGACACCGTCAGGACCGCGAACCGCAAGCTCGGCTCGGCAGGTTCGCTGACGCTCCTCGGCGGACCCGACGGCGACGTCCTCGGGGGCGGGAACTGGGAAGAGACGCTCCTCGATGGGGAAGGGACGGCAGGAACCGACACGCTGACCGGGGGCGGCAGCGATGACGTCCTCCTGCAGGGCGAAGGCGCGGATGTCCTGCGCGGCAGCAGCGGTAACGACCTGCTCGTCTCCTCCGAGGTCTGCGGCAACAGCATCAACGGGAAAGGGGGAGCCGACAACGCCCAGTTCCACACCTTCAAACGGTCCGACGGCACCGGCGTCTTTGCCAGCATCAAGACGGAAAAACTGGCTGCGCTTCTCCCCACCGGGGAACATCCGGAATGCGGCTCGTCGCTGGTGAAGATCGAGGACCTAGAGGGCTCGCCCCAGCCCGACAGCTTCGAAGGCTCCGCGAGCACCAACAACCTGATGCTCGGTCGCGGCAAAGCCGACACCCTGATCGACGGCGGAACCGGGGGAGCTCACCTCGACAACATCAAGGCCAAGGATGGCGCCCTCGACAAGCTGATCGAGTGCGACAACAACCCGCACCTGACGGTCTCCGCCGACAAGGGGATCGAGATCGAACGGAAGGCAAATGCGGCGGGGGTCCAGGAATGGGTCCCCGCGAAAGAAGCGCTGGCGACGGGACATTTCAAAGAATGCGGAAGCAGCAAGTTCACCCCGATCGGCACCGTCTACGACGACATCAACGGCTCCGCCTCGGCTTCCGCGGCCGGAGCTCCCACTCCTGAACGATTCGAATCGCTGCTCGGCGCCGAAGCAACCGAACCACCCGAACAGTGGAGCGAAGCGCTGGAACCCCGCGCTGTCCTGGCGGACTACATGGCCTTCGATGAGAGCGAAGGGACGATCGCCTACAACTCGGGCGAACCGGGCTTCGACGGCACCTATCAGGCATCTGGCGGCGGAGCGGGACCCACCCTCAAAGCGGCGGGCGCCCTGCTCGAAGGAGCGGGGTCGGCGGTTCAGCTCGACGGCGTCAACGACATGATCGGCCTGCCGGAATCGATCGGCCTGGGACAGGTCGCCGGAGGGACCGCGGAAGGGTTCACCCTCGAGATGTTCGTCCGCTTCTCGACGGCCCCCTCCCGCATCGAAACCCTCTTCTCGGCCGGTTCGGGTCCGCGAGGCCTGTTCCTGACGCGCAGTGCGACCGGGACCCTCACCCTCGCCACCGGTCTCGAAGCGGGCGCCCCGCAGGTGTCTTCCTACAAAGCCGTGACCGACACCGCTTGGCACCAAGTCGACGCAGTCGTCGAAGCGAAGACCCTGAGCCTCTACCTCGACGGGGTAGCCGCCCGGGTTACCTACCCGACGAACGTGCTGCCGGGACCGGAATCGCTTAAAGCTCCCTTCAGGATCGGAGCCTCTCCGGGCCCGCAGAAATTCCTCGCGGCCACGGTCGACGAGTACTCGACCTTCGGGGGGCCGTTGTCCGACGGCGAAGTTCTCTCACACCTGATGGAAACGACGATCCTGCCCCCCGCATCGACCCCGGCCAACGGCAACCTCGCCGACACCGATGGGGACTCGATACGGGACACCGAAGACAACTGCCCGACTCTCTCCAACGCAGGCCAGGCCGACGTCGACTTCGACGGGGTCGGAGACGCATGCCTGCCCCCGGACAGCGACGGGGATGAAATCACCGACGCGGCGGACAACTGCCCGGACGTCTACAACCCCAGCCAGGCCGATGCCAACGGCGACGGGGTCGGTGATGCCTGCGTCGACCTGCCGCCTTTCGATGCGATCACCGAAGGAGCTGATCAGCTGCGCCCGACCTCCGCCGTGCTACACGGCCAGGTCGTCCCCGGAGGAGGACAAACCACGACCTACCGGTTCCAGTACGGCACCACCGAAAGCTATGGCTCCTCGGTTCCGGTTCCCGCCGCGACCATCGCCTCCGGTGCGAAACCGATAGCCGTTTCCAAAACGGCCGCATCCCTCGTTCCCGCGACCACCTATCACTACCGCCTCGTCGCCACCAATGAGAACGGTGAGACCTACGGCGACGACAAGACCTTCGTCACCCCATCCCGTTCGATTCCCGAAGCGCTCGAAGCGCTGCCGGTGGTGGAGCCGTTCGATGGGTCTGAAGCTTCGCTTTCCCGTTTCTCCAGCCAGTGGCAGCCGCTCGGTTGGGTCTACTCGAAGGGGGTCGACTCGAACTCGCCGCAGGGCTGGGGCCCGCTCAACGTCTATCCGAAAATCGACGGTGCCTACCGCAACGTGAAATTCGCCGACTCGGGCACCGGCATCGCCACCGTGGCGACGCTGAATGCCGCTCCGCTCAATATCGAACGCTACTTCTCGCTCTGGCTGGGGTTGACCACTCCGACGGAAAAGAAGCCGAACGGGTACGAACTGGAAATCGAATCGACTCCGAAAGCCGACACCTACGAAGCTCGACTCATGACCTGGGAAGCGGGGTTCGGCTACACAGAAGCAACGACCGGCGACCTCTACCTGCCGCCCGGCAGCCGCTTCGCGATCGTCTGCAAGGAATCAGTGCTCTCGGCCTGGGTTAAAACGCCCGGGGAAGCGACCTTCTACCGGGTCTTCGCGGCGACGGAAAACCCATGCCAGGCTGGCTACGCGGGCTTGGAGGGCGCGGGGAACCTGACCCGGCTCAAGGATTTCGCGGCTGGGCCTCTTCCGGGCTGAGACGCATGCCGAGGGCGGTCAGACCTCCTGGACGCGTCTGCTCCGCCATTGCAGCGGCCTCTCTTGTCGCGGCTTTCAGCCTTGCCCTTCTCGCATCCCACGCCGGCGCCGCCCCCTATTACGTCGGGGGCGGCAAGGGAGTGAAGCTGGCGGTCCGGGTGGTCGATCGCAAGATCGTCTGGGCGAAGGTGAGGGTGCGGGAACACTGCTTCAGCAGTCGCAGAGGCAACTACTCGCGGACCGAAATCTTGAAGGGCCTCATGGGTCCGGTGGCGATCGGCAAGAAGGGGAACTTCAAGTGGCCCTATGAGCTGAGGAAGCACACCAAGCAGGACTTCCGCTCCGTCACCGTCCAGAACATCTCCGGCCGGATCGATGACGGGCGCCTGGTCGGCCAGGTTCTCTACTACAGCTGGTTCGACTTCCCGACCGCCGACGGCACGCAGATCCACGGCAAGTGCCGAGGTGGTGCCGACACCCGACCCTCCGACCCTCCCGCTCCGGTCCCGACGACGTCCCCGCGCCGCCCCGAACCCCGCGGCCTCGCCTTCTACTACGGAGAAAAGAAGAGGGGGATCCGGACCCTCTTCGAAGCCCGCAGCAGCCAGATCATCACCGCCGAAATGGGCGCGAGGCTCTACTGCACGGACCCCAGCGGCAGGAGGTATCTCAGCAAGGCAACCAAAGCCTGGCCCACCCCGATCAAGCTGAGACCCTCGGGCCGGTTCGAAAAGGAAGAAGCCGGCGAAGAGTTGCCGCTGGAATCCCTTCGGGGCCGCGTAACCCCCGGCCGGATATCCGGCAGTTACGGATACACCTACGCGAACGGGGAAGAAGGGCGGTGCCGGACGGGATCATTCGACCCTGGGCAGGCACGCTGGGCCGTACCCTTTACGGCGTCGCGACGATAGGGGTCCATCGAGGCCGAAGCGCGCTTCCGCTTTGCCTCGCCGCATCGTTGTAAACACTTTCCGGCTCTGCGACCAATGTGATGTATGGAGCCCCAGCCGGTCTTGCCGAATCCACCCAGCGCCCTCAGCCGCCGCCTCAGCGTCGTCGCCGCCCGTGAGCGAGGGGTCGGGCCCGAGCAGCTGCGCCTGATCGGCATTGACGCCGACCTCTTCGAGGTCTTCTATCGCGAGCACGTCGAGGCGGTGCAGCGCTTCGTCGCCCGCCGGGTCGGCGACCGTGAGCGCGCGGCCGACCTGACCACGGAGATCTTTCTCGCCGCTGTCGACTCGGCCCACAGCTACCGGCCCAAGCGCGGGGCGCCACGGGCCTGGCTCTTCGGGATCGCGCGCGCCCTGGTTGCCAACGAAAGCCGCCAGCGCAGTCGCCAGCGGATGGGGGAGATGCGGCTGCGCGGCAGCGCGCTGCTTGACGAGGACGACGCGGCGCGGATGGACGCGCGGATCGACGCCGCCGTGCGCTCCCGCCAGCTCTACTTGGCGATGGACCGCCTGCCGAAGAGCGAGCGGACGATCTTGGAGCTGGTCGCGATCGACGAGCTCAGCCTCAAGGAAGCGGCCGCGGCCGCCGGCATGCACCCCGCGACCGCCCGAGTCCGGCTTCACCGCGCCCGGCGAAAGCTCCGCGCGGAGCTCGAGGCGGCGACCCAGCAGATCCCAAACGAGGAGGAACCATGACCCAGCAGCAGGGACCAGACGAGAACTTCGAGGAGCGGCTGCTCACCCGGCTCAAGGCCGAGGTGGCCGAGCGCGGTGCCGCGGCGGCACGGCTAGAGGCAGAGGAAGCATCGACCGCTTCACCGGCCTGGCGCCGGCGGGCGCCCCGCCTCGCCTTCGCCGGGAGCGCGGCCGTCGCGACCCTCGCCACGGTGATCGCCGTCAACGCCGGCAGCGGCGACGGCTCCAAGGCTTTCGCGGTCGAAACGCAGGACGGCGGCGGGATGACGATCAGGGTCAACAGCCCCGAAGACGCGCCTGGTCTGGAAGCGGCGCTCGAGGAAGCGGGGATTCCCGCCGAGATCGACTGGCTGGCGGCCGGCATGACCTGTCGCGAACCGCGCTTCGAGCCGTCGAGTGTGAAGAGCGCCTTGGGCGGCAGCGTCGGTGGCGCGACCATTGCCGGCCCGGGGGCGGCGATGACGATCGGGGTGATGACCGAGGAGCAGTACCGCGAGCTCTCCGAGCAGTACCGCCGCGGCGAGATCTCCGCCGACGAATTCCACAGTGCGACCGGAAACGTCACCCTCGACCCGACGTCCTTCGGCCCGGACCAGAGCGTCGTCATCTCCGGAGCCCCCGGCCCCAGCCCGGACCAGAGCGTCGTCATCAACGGACCGACGGCCCCCTACACCGTCGACCCCGAGGGCGGCTACGAAGCCAACTTCGCGATCGCCGAAGGCCCGGTCCAACCGTGCGAGCCGGTCAAGGCGCCGCGCGGCGGCAGCCTCGAAGAAATGAACCGCGTGATCGCCGAAGAAGCTGCCGAGCGGGGGATCAAGCCGATCGGCCCGTAAAGGAGGTGCGGTTGCACTAGCCCCCGGCCCTCATGGTGTTTGTAGGAACATGGGGGAGTGGCGGGTAGAGCGTGACCTCCGGACCCCCGGTCGAAGGTCCGGCCTGGACCGGCAAGGGGCTCGACGAGTCCGCCGGCCGGTATCCGCTGAGCGTCGAGGGGCCGGTCTTCCGGCTTGTCGATCAGCTGCTCCCGGGCATCATCACCACCACCCGGCAGGCCCGCATGTATGCGGTCCACGCCTTGGCTTGGGCCGAAGCGGACGAGCAGGGCTGGGCTGCCGAGGAGGCCGCCACCTTCGTGCGGCGTTGCGAGGTGGTGGTAGCGGCGATCCATCACCTGCACGGCGAGCACCGGCAGCCGGTGTCGAGTGCCCACGGCGAGGAACGGATCGGCCGCTTCCTTGGCGACGGTGGGCTCGACGTCCGGGCGGCGGCGGAGCCGGGCGGCATGAGCAATGCGGGATTCTCGAACGTCTACCTGGGTCCGATGGTGCGGATCGGGCTCCTCACTCCCGATCGTCCCCCGAGGCTCGGGCAGCGCGGTGACCTGGGCGCGCTGCGGCAGGGGCTCGACGGGCTCCCCTCGCTCGCCCGCCGCGACACGATCCCGCTGCCGGAGCTGGAAGCGAACTCGCACCTCTGTCTCTGCGAAGCCGCCGAGGCCAGCGACGGTGCCCACCTGCGCCAGGTTCTCTTCGAGCAGGTCGACGACGACCGGCGCGACGATCGCTACCGCCAGCTGACCTGCCACCTCCTGCTCGAGGCGCTCGGCGAGGAGCCAGTCGACGACATCGATTGGGCGTTCCGCCTGCGCAGGGGCTTCGGCCCCCCGATCTCCTCTCCGTCGCCGGTGCGCGCCGAGGTCGAGCGAGGGTGGCGAGCCGCGATCCTTCGCAACTGCTCGGTCGGCGCCTGGCGCTGGCTTTGGTGGTGGCTCGTCGGCGAGCTCGCGGATGAACCGATGACCGTCGAGGCGCTCGGGCTGCGACTGGCCGAGGAGCTCGATGACCTCACCCTTGGGGAGCTGGTCGCCGGGCTGCCCGCGCGGACCGACGGTGACCATCTCCTTCCGCTCGAGCTGGAACTCGAAGAAGAGGACTGGACGCCGATGCACGCGTTGCGGATGCTTGTCCTCGGCGCGAAGCGGCTCGAGGACCTCGACGCGGAAGCGGCGGCGCTCTTCGTCGGGACCGAGCCGCGCGACCTGGGTCCGCGCTGGGTTGCGGTCCGCGTCGCCGAAGGCGCCGATCACCACCTCGGGCTCTTCGGCCGCGAACTGGTGGAGATCCTGATCCGGCGGGCGCGCCGCGTCGCGCTGGGCAAGACGGAGCTCCGTGACGGCAGGCCCTGGGTTCCCTCCCGGCTCCGCGATCGCGACGGGATCCTCTCCGCGCACGGCGAGGAGGGCATGGGGCATGTCTCCCTCCGGACCAGGAGCCTGGCGGAGATCCTGATCGGCCTGGGCGCGCTGACCCGAGACGAGCGAGGGGCGATCTCGCTGACACCACTGGGACATGAGCTTCGTCAGCGAACCGCCTGAGATCCGCTCGCCCTTCAGCCTCCTCGACGAGGTCGAGGAGGCGGATGAGCTGCTGATCCTCAGCTACACGACGAGCCTGGACTTCTTCGAGCGCTTCGCCCTTTCCCACGCCCGCGCCCTCGGGGCCGTGGTGACGGTGGTGAGCGACGCGACGATGGTGCGGGCCGATCCGTTTCTGGTGCGGCGCGCCGGTGCGGCGTACCTCGATGCCCGCGCCGTCTGCCCGGGAGGCGCCTTCCATCCCAAGCTGCTGGTGCTGGTCGGCGACGAGCAGGTGCGGGTGGGGATCGGCTCGGGAAACCTGACGATGGCCGGCTGGCACGGCAACGCCGAGCTGTTGACGGTGCTGCGCGGCGGGCCGGGCGGAGGACCCGCGACGATCGCCGAAGTCGGCGGGTTCCTGCGTCGCCTCGCGAGCTCGCCCGTCGTGCTCAGCCCGGGTGGAGCGGAGGCGCTCGGGCGGGTCGCCACCCGCATCGAGGGGTTCGCGCTCGAGGAGCCCGGCCCGCGCCTCGTCGACAACCTGGAAGCGCCGATCATCGACGCGCTCCCCGACCGCCGCGCCGAGGAGCTGATCTGCCTCGCGCCCTTCTTCGACGCTGGCCTGACGGCCTTGCAGCGCCTCCTCCAGCGCTTCTCCCCAAGCCAGTTCTCGGTTCTGGCAGAAGCGAAGACGAGCGTCGACGGGAAGAAGCTCGCCGACCTCATCGCCCGCGAGAGCGGCAACCTCCGCTGGATCCTCGACGAGGACCGCTTCCACCACGGCAAGCTCATCGAGGGGTCAGACGACGAGGGTCGCTGGTCTCTGACCGGGAGCCCCAACATCTCCGGCGCGGCTCTCCTCACCTCTGTCGCCGGCGGCGGCAACTGTGAGCTCGCGCTGCTCTCAGAACCGGAGGCGTCGCTGTCCCCGCCAAGCGATTCGCGACCCGGGAGCGCCGCCCTCGCCCTCCACTTCGAAGGCAGCGACGAGGAGCCGGGCCTGGGCGCCGTCCTCCTGCTCGCCGCATTGCGAAAGCAGGACGTCGTCCACCTCTTCTTCCATCGCCGCGTCGAGGTGGGTGGCCGGATAGAGGCCTACGGGACCGGCCTCGACACCTGGCAGAGGATCGCCGAGCTCGAACCGGGCGATGACCGCTACGCGGTTGACGCCGCCCTCATGCCGGTCGGCACTGCGGTGAGGGTCCTGCTCGAGAACGGCGACACCTCGAACGAGGTCTTCGTCACCGACCTCGCCCGGGCGACCCGGCCCCAGATGGACCCGGTCGGCAGGGTCCGGGCGAGTCCGGCCGACGTCGCCGCGGATGGCCTCGGCGGTCATCTGCTGGCCGATGTCGAGGAGCTGCGCGCCCACCTCCTCCGGGTCGGCACCTTGGTGCCGGTGGCCGGCGGCGAAGGGGAAGCCCAAGAAGACGAAGGAGACGGGGCGTCTGGAGCGCCGATGGCTCGCCCCGCTCCGGGTCAGGACCTCGAGGACTACATGGCGGCCTGCGACCCGGTGCTCGGCCGCGAGATGACCGAGTTCGCCCTGGTCCTGCCCGCGATCCCCGGCCTCGACGGAGACTTCGACGAGGCGGCGTCGGGGTTCGACGAGGACCTCGAGGACGACGAGGCGGTGGAGCAGGGAGCCGTCGAGGACGGCTCTGGGGAGGCGAGGCTCGCCGAGGTGCTGGCGGAGCTTCCCGGCAGCGAGCGCGAACGCTGGCGACGCTGGGTCGAGAAGCTGGTGGCCCGGGCGCCGCACCTGCCGCTGATCGTCGCAACCCTCGCCCTGCGCTCGGTGCTGCATGGGATCGCCGCCGAGATCTGGAGCGAGGAGAAGGCCGAGGCCGTGCTGGCCGAGGCGGCCAAGGGGCTGGCGGCTCGGCGGGACGAGCCGACCCCGGCTGAGCGGTCGGCCGCCGGCAGCCTCGCCGCGATCGCCGTCACCTGGCTCCGGGCCGGGGTCGAGCGGCTCTCGGTTCGAAGCGAGGACACCCTCCTGTATGAAGGGGTCGTGGCGGCGGTCGGCCCCCTGCTCGCGTTCCGCGACCGCGACCAGATCGCCGCCCTCGCCGGGACGATGCCGGCGCCGGAGGCCGGCTTCGGCTGGGTCGACGCGTGCGAACAGGTGGCCGAGGAGATCGAGCATCCGCCGGGTGGCGCCGAGATGGCCGTGCGGATGCTCAGCGACGAGTACGGCCTCGAAGCAGAGGTGGGGGACGGGAACGTGATCGAACTGCTCGACCCGGTCCCGCCGCGCGCCGAGCCAAGGCTCTGCCTGGCGCTCGGGCTGAGCCGGGATGACGGCCCGGTATGCGCGCTCGGGTCCTGCGCCAACGGCACCCGCGTGGCGGCCGTCTGGTCCACGCCCCACCTGGCGATCGAGAAGAGACGGGGAGCGAGGCGGTGGGGCGATCTCTACGCGCTCTCCCCGTCCCTCTCGCCTCTCAACTACACGGGGGCTGACGACGAGCTGCCGAGGCCGAGGTTGTCCTGGCAGGGCGCCGACCCACCTCCGCCGCCGGCGTCCGAGCTTCTAGCCCTGGCGGATGTCGATCCTGATCTTCAGCCGGACGATTAAGCGGAAGGGCTGGTCCGAGCTAGCGAGGTCTCCCGAGAAGGGCCGGGATCTCTCCCGGCCCTTGTCTTTGCCCGAGACAGATAATCGCCGGCGGGGTCAGCCGATGTCGAATTTGCCGCCGAAAAGCGGCGCGAATGTAACGGAGACATCATGTACATACGACGCGCCGGTTTTTGATCCGGTGCCGTTGAACGGGCAGGCGAAGCCGTCGGTGACGACGGTGTAGGCGATGCCCGTCACGTTGGCTTTGACGGAGACGTCACCACTAGCTGTTTCGTTGGTAAATGCGACTCCGCCGAGCGCACCTTGAATGGGGATGGTGACGTGGCAGGTGCTGGTGTTGATTGTGCAGGCACCGACGATGTCCATTTTGGCCGTATAGCTGTCACTGAAGCCGGTTGGTTCTGTAAATGTGTATTTGCACCCGGTCACGGTTGCTTCCAGAAAGCCGAAGGCTGAGCATCCCCAATAGTTCGGAGAAACGGTCAAGTCAGTGCTGGAAGCCGAAAGGGTTCCTTCGAGGTTCTCGGCGCATTCCACGTTGCCGGCTTCGGTTTTCAGTGTGACGTTCCAAGCCGGACTCGAAGATCTCATGGTTTCGGGGTACTTGGAAGCTGTGTATTTCGCGGCCGATGCGGACGAAGTCACGACGGCGATGAGGGCGAGGGCAGCCAGCAGGACCAAGCCAAGCGCCTTGAATCTGTATCTCATGGGTTTCCTCCCGTTGTTGAGCCGTGAGGAAGACCTAACCGCAAAATCGCTTACAGTCAACTAAATTCGACCGGTTGTCAGTCCGATTCGCCGGCAGCCTATTCCGCCTCCTCGTACAGGGACTTGGTGACGAGCGGCCTGCCCGTCGGCCTAAGCCAGGGGTTGGGCAAAACGCCCCGCGATCAGGCAGTTTCTGCCTGATGGGGAGCGAGTTTGGGTCTCGGTTTAAACGACTGCCGAAACCCGATCTTGCGACATGCAGGGCATTCCTCCGATGGAGCTAGGCGGATTCGAACCGCCGACCTCCTGGGTGCGATCCAAGGAGGGCGCCGAGCGCAAAGTCACTAGAGATTGCTTATTTGCAGCAGTTTTCCGTTGATCTAGGAAAGACTGCTGATAGTGAAATATGCAGGGATCTGCACCGATATGAAGCGAGTCGGGCACTTCTGGCGAAAAGTGCCTGAAATTCTGCAGGGCGGTTGAAGTAGAGCGTTGCTAGCAGCGAGCCGTCAATCGCGACGGCGGGGCTCTCTAGGCGGCGGTCCCTCGCCGGCAGTGTTGGGCTTGCCTGGATCCACCGGGGGCTGGGGAGAGGGCTTTAGGCCCTTCGTCCCGATTTTGCCTGGGTCCGAGGGGGGCGGGGGCGGAGCAGCGTCTTTTTTGGGCTCAGTCATTGGTCAGGTCGCGATTTGGAGTGCCCCAAGTATGACCTCAGCTGCGACGGAACCAGCCGCGACTTGGAAGTAGACGTAAAGATCACCCATCTTCTTTGCGTTGGCGTCGTAATGCTTCTCCAAGGCCGTCGCCAAGAAGAGCTTCATAGATTCAGTGGGTCGCTCCGTGTCGATCCAGTCTTTCTTGAGCGTGGTGGGGCTAGTTATGAAGGTCCAGCCGTCGCGCCTTGGCATCAGTACCCAGATGCAGCAACCAATCGCGATGACAAAAGCTACGAGCGCTGCTCCGCCGCAGAAGCCGAGACCTTCGCCATTCTTTGCAGTTGCAGCACCCAAGAACGAGGCTGAAACCGATGCTGCGGCAAGGAGCAAGCCGGTCCTGGACCGTAGCTCGTCCAGCGAGGCAGCCTGAAAGGTGATTGCTCGTCGGGCCTCGGCCAAGATCTCGCCTTCCTCTACCTCGCTCATTGCGAACGATGGTCTCATCCCTTGCGGCGGTGTCCAGGTACGGAAGGAGTCGTTCGCGGATACTCTTGTGGCGTGACTACTTCTGACCGCCACCTCCGCGAAGCGTTGATGAGGTCGATCAAGGGACAGGGCGATGATTCTCGCCCGGAGGTTCAGACTCTGGTTTGGTTTCTTCATCACGTGATGGCGGTCGAGCCTCTAGACGCCTATGAGTACGTGTTCGATGAGCGCGATCTTCCTGTTGACGGACTTCTGATCCAAGATGCAGAGGACATCGACCAGCCGTCAACCCTGTTCGTTTTTGAGGTCAAGGTTCCAACGGCGGGAGGCTCGGCCGGAGTACCAGCCGTGAGACAGGCGGCTAGGGCTCGGGAGACGATCGGGCAGCTTGCAGAGCATCCCACTGAAGGCGAATTCTGGTCCGCGGCAATGCGGCTGCGTCTCGGGGAGCGCTTGCAGGGTGGAGATCTTCGACCGCAGGCGGTCCTTGTGACCACTGCGCGTCTTTCCGATAACGGGAGGAAAGAGGCGGAGGTCGAAAATGTACGTGTCTTTGACCTTCCTTTTCTAGCGGCTGTGGCCGAAGCTCTTGAGCGGGAGGGCCTGCGGAAAGGGAGACTGACGGTTGGAGTGGGCGCAGACAAGCGATTCCTTTCCGAGACGAGCATTGGTCGCATCGCAGTATGTGCTGTCAAAGCCACTGAGATTGCGAAATGGGAAGGAATTAAAGATCGTTCCCTCTTCGGTCTAAATGTTCGTCGTCAGCTCCAGCAGAATCGGGTCCGCTCGGGACTGACCGAGGCAATCGAGAATCCAGAGGACCATCCCAATTTTTTGGCTTATCACAACGGTTTGACGATCGTGTGCCGCAGCTTCAAGGTTGAGGACGACGCGATTAAAGTGCAAGACCTTTCCGTTGTGAACGGTGCGCAAAGCGTCATAGCTCTGCACGAAAGCCGGGAGAAGCTGACCGACGCCATCGAGATTCCGGTGAAGTTCGTCGAAGTGGGTGGCGACCGTCAGCTTCCTGCGGAGGTAGCGCGTCGCAGCAATACTCAGACTGCCGTGAACCCCCGGAACCTCCGTTCCTTGGATGGGCGGCAGCGCTTCCTAGTCGAGGACTTCCGGAAGAACTATTCCCAATACAGGTATGTGACTAGACCTGATGCCAGCCTTGAGGAGCCAGGTGAGCCAATCCAGAACGACGCAGCGGCGCAGTGGCTCTGCGCGGTGTATGCACAGCGCCCATGGTTGGCAGTCAAACGCACGGAACTCTTTCGAGCCCCCTCTTACTCGATCGTCTTCCCGTCGTATATCCGCGCTGCTCATGTAGTGCTCTGCAAACGGATCCGCGATGCAGTGCAGGTGCAAAAGCCGCTCTTCCCCAAGGATTACCGAAACAGCTGGGCATTGACTGCATTGATAGCCACTTATCTGATCTCGCAGCTACTACGCGAGGATCTCGCAACCCGAGATTGGCTCAAGGAACCCGAATCGACCTTGGAGAGAGAGGATCTTTCTCCGGTACTAGAAGAGACGACCAAATTTGTTGCTGGGTTTTTGTCCGAGTACAACCTCTGGCGGGTTCAGAAGGACGGCTTCGACGACTTCAAGGTCGATTTCAAGAATCGAGCCAGCCTTCGCTCGCTGGCCACTGACGTAGTGCGCGCGCGCCTTCGCTCGGAGGACTGACGTGGCCGGAGACTTGGCACTTGTCGTTGGCGTCGATCGTTACCCGGATTCACCGCTGAATTCGTGTGTCAACGACGCCCGTGCGATTGGTTCCCTACTCGAAAGGGACGCAATCGATGGGGATCCGCGTCATTACGATGTTCGCCTGATCGTAGGCGAGGAGCCGGAGGTAGAGGATCTCACTCGCGACAGGCTGCGGGCCCATCTTGCTCTTGCCGTTGACAAAGCAGCTGCTCATGATTTTGTCTTCTACTTTTCGGGTCACGGTAGTCGGACCAGCTATGGACCCGAGATCGTCACCCAAGATTTGAGTGGGATTGGCATGGAAGAGGTGATTGGCTTGATCGAACGGTCGAAGGTGAAGCAGGCGGTCATCATCCTTGACTGCTGCTTCAGTGGAGGGTTCGGGAACAGCCTTCTCTTGCAAGGTGCTGCCAGCGGGAGCGTCTGGGCGGGATTCGAGCGGGCGATCGTTCGAGAGAATTTCGCGATTCTTGCGGCTTCGGGAGCCGAGGAGGGCGCCTCTGCGGGCGATGAATTGAGTCCCTTCACCGAATTGATTGTCGAGGGCCTGAATGGGGCAGCCGCTGATGTGGTGGGAGAGATTCACGCTCCGGCGTTGTTCGAGTACGCGGCACCGGTGTTCAAGGCCGATGAGCAGGGCCCTGTCTTCAAGGGGCACTACAACACCTTGTCACCTCTGCGCAAGGTGCGTCCTGAGGCCCCACTGGGTGTCGTCCGAACCCTCAAATCGATCTTTCCAACCGGGACTGACGAGGTCTCGCTCAACCCCGAGGACGTGCAGGGGGAGGAGACTGAGGGGCAGAAACGCTACGCAAAGCTCCGCAAGCTTCGTCGTTACGGGATGGTGGATGTCGTCGGCGAAGATTGCAACCTTGCCGAACTGGCGGCTGCTTCGGGATCTGTGCGGCTAACTCCGCGGGGGGTCCGATACCGACGCCTCGTCGCCGCCGACCGGGTGTAGTGGCTGCCTGGGCCGTTTTATCGACGGCTCAATGACTTGATCAGGTTTCTGCGAATACGCGCTCCTCTCATTGTTGTTCTGCCGTGAGCGTTAGGGTCAATTCAGATGCCGCGGAAGACGCAGACGCTGAGCTCGGAGAAGATCGGAAAGCCCGGCCGGGCGCCATTGCAAGCCGCCTTGGTTGAGATGCGCGATATGGGGGCTCGGACTTTCCTCCAGGTCGAGGAGATCTATCTGCGAGCGATGCGGGAATTCGACGAACTGGTTGCAGACGGGACCGCTGATGCTGGCGACATGCGAAACGGAAAGGGCGACTTCTTCAACGACATGCTGGCCCTGCTGCTCGCCAATTGCTCAGGGAAGGAGCTCCACAGCAGGCCGGGTGTCCCAGGGCTCAGCTTCAAGAAGCACAAACTAGATGTTGCCTATCCAGCGAGTGGCGAGGTGGACTTGGTGATCGAGACCAAGGCGACCGGGCTTCCCAAACATCCGGGCAACGAGAAACAGAAGAATCCGGAAGGACGACCGGGCTCGGCCGACCTTGAGAAGCGGATCAAGGAGGCGAGCTTCAAGAACATCGACATCAAGGCTGAGCAGGCGCGACTCGCTGGCGAAGGCGGCGGGCCTACCTCTGACCTCGGATCGTGGATCAGACGAGCTCCGCCCCTTTGTTACATGTTCCTGGCGGTGCGCACGATCGACCCAGTCGATCTGAGGCGCACGATTGACTACGGGCACGTGGCAAGTGTCTGGTTCGACGCCTGTGGCATTTACTGCTATGGCTGGAACGATCGCAAGAATGCCTATGTAGCCAAGGACGTCAGAGCGGCAAACATCGAGCTCGACAGAGTCCTCTCCCAGGTCTGCACGGCGCTGCGGAATCTGCCCTAGCCTGCGGCGGGCGCCGGTCGGGCGCCGCGTGCCCGGCGCCGAGCACGGAGTTGTGCGCCACCGTCGCGAAGCGCGCGAATCTCTTGGCTTGAGAGTCCTAAGCCCTCGCCAAGGACGATCGGATCGACGAGGTCGAGGGCGGCTTCCAGCTTGCGGTCGCGGATCAGCGCATCAACCTCGTCCAGTAGTTCTCCCAGGGTCTCGGGGACAGGCGGCAGGATCAACGACCCGGCCTCGGTCGGCTCGAGCTTCAGAACCCCACCGCCATAGCTTCGTCCTTCAAGCTCCGCGCTGAGAAGCGTGAGGCTGTTGTAGAAGGCGACGGCAAGGGCAGCGGGCTCCATGGGGGTCTTGAGATAGACGCCGTGAATCGTGTTCGTCTGAAGGACGCCGGCCTCGTTGAGGACGAGGCGCGGGTGCTCGCTCGCGAAGTAGGTGAGGAGGAAGTCTGCGACGCCGCGCTTTGGAATTGGCACCGACCACCAAGGCTTGCGGACGCGACATTTGTAGCCGTCCTGAACCCCTGCCTCCTCGCCCACAGAGATGCGTTGTTGCACAGCTGAGCTTCGTGGCTCGGCGCCCGCGTCTACTACGAACATGAGCCCCTTCCGGCCTTCGTCTAGGAGGCGGCGGTGATCGGCGGCGGAAATCCTCGCCCCTGCTACCTGCGCAGCCTTGCTGACTGCCGGCCGGACAATCCGCCGAGGCATGTCCCTCGCCTCGGTTCGGCTGAGCAGGAAGAAGTCGTTGGCGCCGGTGACGGCACCGATATCGACCGCTGCGACGTTACCTAGTTCCGTGGTCTCAGAACTGTCGGATAACTCGGCGAGGAGGACACGGGTAGCGGTTGGCAGGAGCCTGCCCAGCAGCTTTCCGGGCACCTGCGAACCGCTGGGGGTGTCTGGAAAGAGCTTCGAAGTATCAAGCTCTGCGAGGGAGTTGAACGAAACGAGGTCGACCGACCCTTGTGCGTCTATCGTCCGCTCCTCGGCCAAGAGAAGAACGATCTCCTCAAGTGCATCCGGAAAGACTCGTTGGTCGAAAACGACGATTGCAACGCGCTTGAAGTTCGCTGCGAGGAAGCGAGTTATCCCCGCTGCATACTGGGCATGGATTAGCTCTGCCGGCAGAACCTGGGCCATCCGCCCACCGTCCTTGACGAAGCTGGCCCCATGGATCAGGAATGGGGCCCACGAAGAGGCGAGGCGAGTGAGTTGCACGCCGGCTTCAGCGGCTAGGCGATGAGCGACCTCGGCGGCGCCGTTGAACTCTTGATAGCGGATATAGGGGGGGTTGCCGACTACAGCCTCGACCCGCGGAATCTCCTCGTCCGGACGCATGCCAAAGAAGTCGCCCCGATGGAGATTGGCCCTTTCGATCCCCACGGGCGGCCGAAGGAAAGCCTCGCCATCGACGTCGGCACCGAAGACCTGTGCTTGGGATGTCTCGGGCTTTGCTCCGAGCAGACTAAGCCGCTGCAGTGCAGCTTCGAGAAACACGGATCCGCCGAAGCTGGGATCGAAGACCCGATCATTTGGCGAGCGCACCGCCCAGTCGACAAGGGCGGCCGCCATCGCGGGCGGCGTGTAGAAGGCCCCGAGCGCCTTTTTTGCTTCGCGCTTCGTGAGCGTCGCAGTCATCCCAGCGACTTTATGGATGGGAGCGGATCGTTGGTCGGTCTCAATACCGGGGAGCGTGTCTTGCCGGTGCATACCCTGCTTGAGCACGGCGAGGCACGAGTTCTTCCCCCTCCAAGTCGATTGTTCGAAGAGCGAGCCGCAATTACCGACGATTCACGGAGCCAGCGACGGTGCACTCTCCGACCCGCCCTGTCCTCCAAACCGGACCGTAAGCTCAGGCGCCCCAGGAAAGCGAGCGGAATCGACAGTAATCGCCCGCGAATCCCTTCATATCCCCGCTATTTCAGGCACTAGTGCCTGAAATATGAGCGGATTCCACAGGCGGTTGGAAACGGCTCCAGAAACCGAAGCGCCCCACGTGCAGGGACTTCCTCCGATGGAGCTAGGCGGATTCGAACCGCCGACCTCCTGGGTGCGATCCAGGCGCTCTGCCAGCTGAGCTATAGCCCCGGGCTTTTGTAGGGCGGAAAGTCGGGCTTTCCGTTCCTCGCGGAGAGGAAGGATAGCTGCATGGTCTTAGTATCGGGGCCGTTCGTCCCCTGCTCTGAGGAGATCCTTTGACTGTCTCGTCGCCTTTTGTTGCTGCTCGCCTGTTCATTGCCCTCTGTGCGGTCGTCCTGCTCTCGCTTGTCGTCAAGGTCGGCGCTGCGGATGCGGATGCCTTCGGCCCGCAGTTCCCGATCAGCTCGGGCAACCATCCTTCGGAAGGGCTGCAAGCCGGCTTCCAAGACGAGGTCTTCAACGAGAAGACCGGCCAATACCTGGTCGTCTACGTCGCCGCGACGACGGTCGAAACCGACGACATCTACGGCCAGCTCGTCGACGTCAACGGCAACCTCGTCGGCGGCGAGTTCCGGATCTCCACCACCTCGGCCAACCACGCCGAATACAACCCCGCCAGCGTCGGCTTTGACTCCGAGACCGGGCGCTATCTCGTCGCCTGGGACCGCGACGAAACCGTGCAGGCGCGCGTCCTCAACCCGGATGGCACGCCGGTGACCGGTGAAACCGCGATCGCGGCCGAACAGGAAGACATCGAGACCGAGGCCATCGCCTACAGCCCGGTCTCGCACGAGTATCTGGTCGCCTGGAAGGCGTTCAACGACGGCCGCGTCTACGTACAGCGGCTAAACCAGGACGGCGGCCAGGTTGGCCCCGACGACGAGATCGTCGGCGGCGGCCCGACGCTGAGAGTCGACGACGCGCTTGACGTCGCCTACAACGCGACCAGCCTCGAGTACATGCTCGTCTTCAACGCCGAGCGCGAAGCCGGCGGCGGCGAGGAGGTCTTCGGGCAGCGTCTCGACCTGGCCGGGAACCAGATCGGCAATGACGACTTCCCGATCTCCGAAATGGGCCCTCCGGGCGACGAAAGCACCACTTTCGAAGCTGCTCCGCCGAGCATCGTCTGGAACTCGAACCTGAACCAGTACCTCGTCGCCTGGCACGGCAACGAGGGGGTGCCGCCCTTCGCCACCAACGAGCGCGAGGTCTTCGGCCAGCTGCTCGCGGCAGACGGAACCCAGAT
>Ga0105243_10001406_pt1 | contig 21287 bp, 20 predicted proteins | sample KBSM34metaG_FD_81525 | JGI IMG/M metagenome (GOLD analysis project Ga0105243, IMG submission 81525) | Miscanthus rhizosphere microbial communities from Kellogg Biological Station, Michigan, USA - KBS M3-4 metaG | ecosystem: Host-associated > Plants > Roots > Rhizosphere > Soil | place... | reverse complement strand
TCGGTATTAATGAATCCAGACGTTGTATCAAGCAAGAATCGTACTTTTTGGAATAAGAAGGCATCATGTTCTACGAGTGAGCGAACATCTTCACTAAGTTCTCGAATATCTGCATCGTAAATATGGCTGCCTAATGCGCGTGGACGTGATAAAAAAGTAAGTACACGTCGCAAATCAATTAAACAGAGCTGCGCTTTTCCTAGCATATCTTCTTGTTGAGCTAGTCGCGTAATCATATCGTCAAGATCTAGAATTTGTTCACGCTGGTGGTTATTTAGAACTTCAGTGGAGTATTTTTCTAAATCTTTGTGGATATCTTCTAAGATATCCGCAAGCTCATCGAGTTTTGCCTCAAGAAGGCCTAATAAAATCCATGTTGGATCTTTATAGTCCATGTCATAGTCATTTCGACGGGCACGTGCACGGAAGGCACGAAAGGCAACTAATTTTTCTCCCCGCATCGTAAAGAGACGGTCTTTATATAAGATAAATGCGACCGTTTGCACCATCGCTAAAATATGTGAAGAGTCTTCTGCATCACCATCAACTTGATAATTTTTATTTTTCGTTAAAAAATAGGTGCTGATATGCAAAATACCGTCATCATCACGGTAAAATCGTGCTGAGGATGAAATATCTTCAAGCGACTTTAGTGTGGGTAAGTTTTGATCATAGGCATCTAAGACCCATTGTTGCTCTTCTTGCGAGGGGGCAATAAGATCAAGCCAGACTAATTCGGGATGTAGATCAAATCCACCATTGATGGTGGCATCTTCCAGACTTCCGCGTTCTGTGGCATAAAAGGCTTCAAGCATGTGTCTTTTTTCCTCACGCAGTCTGATGGAAATGGATGGGTGTATTTTAGACAAGGATTTGCCGAAAAACACTTGCTAATACGCTATTTTGCAAAAAAAAACTTTATCAATAGTTTAGTTTGTCAGCATGACAGTTCAATAAAACGGTTTTTTACACTATGAATTCAATTTGTATTTTCTGTGGTTCATCTCTTGGTTCAAACCCAATATTCCAACAAGTTGCCCAAACTACAGGCGAGGCTATTGCAAAACAAGGTAAGACCTTGGTTTATGGTGGTGGTCGCTCAGGTTTGATGGGCGTTGTCGCTGATAGTGCCTTACGGGCAGGTGGACAAGTCATTGGAGTAATACCTCGTGCTTTGGTCGATCGTGAGTTAGCTCATCCGGGCTTAACCAAATTATATGTTGTCGAAAATATGCATGAGCGTAAGACCAAAATGGCAGATCTTTCCGATGGCTTTATTGCTTTACCAGGTGGTGCGGGTACATTGGAAGAAATCTTTGAACAATGGACGTGGGCGCAATTAGGTATTCATCAAAAGCCATGTGCTTTCTTAAATGTAGCTGGCTTTTATGAAGATTTACTTAAAATGATTCAAGGAACAGTAGATAATGGATTTAGCCAAGCACGGTTCGTTGATAAATTGATCGCATCAGACAGAATCGAAGATATTCTTCAACAATTTGAACAATATCAGGCTCCTGCTACAAAATGGGCAAATGCTGATGTACAGCCATAAAGAGGTTAAATAGGTGAAAACAATTACGGTCGCTGCTGCAGTGATCTTGAACGAGCAAAATCAGTTATTGCTCGTAAGAAAGCGTAATACCCATGCTTTTATGCAAGTGGGTGGTAAGCTGGAACCTAATGAGGCGCCAGAGATCACCATGCAGCGAGAAATTTTAGAAGAAGTTGGAAGTTCTTGTGTAATTTAGCAATTTCTTGGTCGTTTTGAAACAGTAGCGGCGAATGAACCAGATCACATTCTGGTCAGTCATTTATATCTTGTTCAACTCGATCAGGCTCCTAAAATTGCTGCCGAAATTGCAGAAATGAAATGGGTGGATTTAAATGATTCAGAAACTCACCTCGCACCATTAACCCGTGAAATTGTTATTCCTTGGTGTGAGCAGCATTTATCTACAGTTTAATCATCTTAGCTCGTTAAAGTTGCCGCTAAACAGGTGGCATGAATGGTTGTACATCCTAATTGCTTTAATACCTGACTAAGGGCATAAATTGAACTTCTGGTGGTGACGACATCATCAATAATCAGAACACGGCGATAACGCCGTTTTTCTTGAGTAAATGCAATGAATTGTTGTTCGATGTTCTCAAAGCGTTCCAGTCGAGAAAGCCCTTTTTGTGAATGCTCAGCAAGGCGTTGCACTGGCTGCCAAACAGGTATTTTTAATTGCTTGCTTAAGATATTTGCGAGTAATAGTGACTGATTAAAACCACGTTCAATTAAGCGTTGATTCGAAATCGGCATAGGTACAATAGCCTGTACCTTAGGAAATTTAAGTTGTTGTAAAATTTCACCTAATAAGATTTGATAATGTAATTTTTGTTCATATTTAAACTGCTGAATGATCCGATTGATTGGATATGCATAATCACAGGCCACAAGAACTGATTGATCATTACGTTGAATTATTTGTTTAAGCCAAGGTAACTGTTCCCAACAGTCCTTACAGAGCGAATCTTTTTCTCGCACATCTGACTCACACAACAAGCAAGGTGAGAGTGAGTGGATAAGATGCTGTGGATTTAAGAAACTAAACATATGCATAACGAGGCGCTTCTGGAAGCCAACGTTTTAATAGCGCATCTGCTTGTTCTGGATAATCTTTTAACACTTGCTGAGCTACATAATGAGCTTGACTCAGTAAGTTGTCATCTCGCTCTAGACGAGCAACTCTAAAACCCATATCTCCAGTTTGTTTAGTACCTAGTAATTCACCCGGCCCGCGTAACTCAAGATCTTTTTCTGCAATCACAAAGCCATCATTACTTTCTCTTAAAATAGAAAGTCTCTCTTGGCCATTTTGTGAAAGAGGTGTTTTATATAAAAGTACACAAAAGCTGGCTTGAGCTCCTCGACCTACACGACCACGTAATTGGTGTAACTGAGAAAGTCCTAAACGCTCGGCATTTTCAATCACCATAATGGAGGAGTTGGGAACATCTACTCCAACTTCAATGACTGTCGTTGCGATAAGGAGCTGTAATTCATTATTCTTAAATGCTTGCATGACCGCTTGCTTTTCGTCGGCTTTCATTTTGCCATGCACTAAGCCAATATTGAGCTCAGGAAAGCGCTCTTTCATTTCTTGATAAGTTGCTTCTGCTGCTTGAGCATCTAAAGTTTCAGACTGTTCAACCAGTGTGCACACCCAATATGCTTGTTTTCCATCTCTGCAATTCGAAGCAATTCGTTGGAGTACTTCCTCACGACGATCAAGCGGAATGGTAACGGTTTGAATTGGGGTACGCCCTGGTGGTAACTCATCAATAATTGATGTGTCTAAATCACCATAGGCACTCATTGACAGTGTTCGTGGAATAGGGGTGGCTGTCATGACGAGTTGGTGTGGGGTGAACTGCTCAGCACCTTTATTACGCAGAGCTAAGCGCTGATCTACGCCAAAACGATGCTGTTCATCAATAATCACTAGACCTAATTTTGCAAATCCAACGGTTTCTTGAAATAACGCATGTGTACCAATAATAAGTTCAGCATGGCCTTCTTTAATTTGCTGCTCTGCTTGAGCACGCGCTTTACCTTTTTGTTTTCCAGACAACCATGCCACAGTAATGCCTAAGGGTTCAAACCAACGTTTAAAATTTAAGTAGTGCTGTTCTGCAAGAATTTCAGTAGGAGCCATTAATGCAACTTGCCAATCAGCTTCTAAAGCATGGCAAGCAGCTACAGCTGCAACCAAGGTCTTTCCAGCGCCTACATCGCCTTGCACTAATCGAAGCATTGGTTGGTTCTGCTTCAAATCATTCAAAATTTCTTTAGATACACGTTTTTGTGCATTGGTCATTTGAAAAGGTAAAGCTTCTAATAGTTTTTTGGCTAATATTTTACTGCTTGAAAAAGCCGGAGAAGCAATTTGGCGAATATAAGCACGTCGATTAAGTAAACTAATTTGGTGTGCAACCAACTCTTCAAAAATAAGCCTTTGCTGTGCGGGGTGTGAACCTTGAGCTAATTGGACCATATTGGCATCAACTGGAGGCTCATGAATGTAATACAAAGCCTCTTTAAGCGCATAGCCATTGGTATATTGTTTAGGAAGCAACTCTGGTAATGCATCACTATGATGCTTTAATGCTTGTTTTACATATTCGCGTAATTTCGGTTGAGTCAGCCCATCCGTACTTGGGTAAATTGCTGTAAGTTGGGTCTTGGGTAGGGGTGTGTGTTCATTAATGAGTTGAATTTCAGGATGATACATCTCAAGGCCGCGAGCACCTACGCGAACTTCGCCAAAAATACGTAAGCGATGACCTGGTTTTATTTTGTCAGTCAGGTTTTTATAAATATGATAAAAGCGTAAGGTGACTTTACCGAATTCATCTTGAACCAAGGCTGCCATAGATTTTCGTTTTCCCGGAGGGAAATCAATTGATCTGACCTCACCTTCGAGTAAATAGCTACGCCCAACCACAAGTTGATTCATTGCAATAATCGTACTGCGGTCTTCATAATCACGTGGCAGATGAAACAGTAAATCATCTGTGGTAAAAATATTTAGTTTTTCGAGCAGGGCTGCTGAAGCCGATCCAACGCCTTGTAACTGATGGACTGAAGTCATGTCCCCTCAACGAGTTTTCTATGCATATATTATTTATCGGTTATGGTAAAACATCTCAGCGTGTTGCTAAACAACTATTTGAGAAAGAACATCAAATTACCACAATCAGCCGTAGTGTAAAAACAGATAGTTACGCAACCCATCTTGTTCAAGATATCTTTAAACTCGATTTAAGTAAAATTGAACCTGTAGATGTTGTATATATTTTACTTTCTCCAAACGAGAGTACGGTTGAGGGCTATCAGCATACTTATGTAGATAGTATTGAATCGATTCGAGAAGCATTAAAACCACATCCGGTCAAAAAAATAATTGTAGTCTCTTCTACGCGGGTATATGGTGAAAATGCAGGGGAGATCATTGATGATTTTAGTGAAGTTCAACCAAGCGATGCACAAGGTCATATCTTACGGAATATGGAGTTGCTTTGGCAGAAGCATTATCCAAACCAATGTGTAATTATTCGTCCTACAGGTATTTATGGAACTTCCGTTGCCCGTTTGAAGAAAATGGCTAAAAATAGTCAAAGCTATCCAAATATACATTATAGCAATCGAATACATATTAATGATTTAGCAAGATTTTTGGCTTTTATGGCTGATTATGAAACTCATCAAGCGAGCTATATTGTGACTAATAACCAGCCATTGCCTTTGCATGAAGTTATTGTGTGGTTTCAAAAACAATTGGGATTACCAGAGTTAACTTTAGAATCAAACCAAATCTCAGGTAAAAGAATATATGCGAAACATTTGCCTGAAACGGGTTTTCAATTAGAGCATCCAATTTGCTTTAATGACTATTTATTATGTTTAAATGTTCATAGTACTAAATAAAATTTTGATTAAACTTTAAATAAGCATAGAAATACCTGATGAGGCAGCCAAATTGCCGATAAAGATAAAAAGGTTGAAAGTGAAAAAAATTTGCTTAGCTCTTATTTTGAGCTTAACAGCTGTCGCGAGTTGGGCAGAGGATCAGGTGTGGTGTGCATATGATCCGATTGGCTCCCAAGGCGATATCACACGTCGTTTAAATGACATTCGATTATATGCTCAGCAATATCAAGTCAAATTTAAAGTGGTTACCTATCAAAAGGAACAACAGGCCATACAAGCATTTGACGAGGGTAAATGTTCAGGTTTAGCGGCATCTAATTTTAATACTTATCGTTATAACCAGTTTATGGGGAGCACCGCAGGTATCGGGCTTATTCCTAATAATCGTACTGCTAAAAGCTTATTACAGCTTTTGAATCATCCAACAGTCGAGAAAAGGTTAATTTCTAAGGACTATGAAGCTGTAGGGATGATTCCAATTGGCACTGCCTATATGGTCCTAAAAAATAAGAAAATCTCTAGAGTTGCTCAATTAAGAAATCAGCGTATTGGCGTGTTACCCAACAACCCACCACAGCAAGCATTGGTACGAAGTGTGGGTGGTCAGCCAGTTTATGTTGATTTATCTAATGCGATTGTTCAGTTTAAACAAGACAAAATCGATATTGTTCCTGCCCCCATATATGGACTATTGCCATATAACTTACAAAAAGAATTTGGACCAGATGTCCAAGTCATTAACTTTCCTTTGGCATATTTCGGCGTCAATTTAATTATTAAACCACAAGCTTATCCTGCTAATTTTGGCCGAAAAATTCGAGGATGGTTTGTTCAAAACAGCCAATTACTGACTAACCGTGCAACCCAGTGGGAAAACCATTTACCTGCCTATTACTGGGTAGATGTCTCTTTTTATGAAAAGCAGAGCTATGACGTTATGGTTGCAAAAATACGCAATCAGTATGTACTTTCAGGTTATTACGATGCTTATTTTGTTCAACTTATGAAGCGTCTGCGTTGTATGGATGATCCACGTTATTTTGAATGTCCAATTCGCCAATAAAATAAAAGGCAACTTTCGTTGCCTTTTATTTTGACTAAAAATTTTAAGATTTTTTACGTTTTAAACGTCTTTTTGCTTGTTGAGATGCCATAGCTTCAAGCGCATCTTTTAACTCTTCGTCGGTAAAGGTTGTGATGTGTTGCAACATTTGTAAGGTTACTTCATCAAGAACCAATTGTGCACCCGCAGCCATTTGACGGAAATTATCATCAAACTCGATTTGGCCTTGGTCGTTGGTACGAATGTAATTTTGCTGTGTAAGTACTTTTAAGAAGCTTTGGAATAAAGCTTTGTCAAAGAACTCTGGCGAATTAAATTCATATAAAACTGACAAACGTTGTCCGAGTAAATGACTTAATTCTTCAACTTGTTTAGCAGAAATATTACCCGAACCACGTTGAGTAATTAGCGCAAGCGTCATGTAGTAACGCTCAAGGCTTTGCTTAACAGGAGTAGCTAAAACAACGAGTTGATTATGCTCTTCAGTATTTGGTGCAGAGCTAATCAAGTTACCTTCATCGTCTTGTTGAATAAGTTTCGATTGAACCAATGCATCTGCATATTGCTCAATTTGTTCTTTAAGCTCGCTACTCTTCCATTTAAGGAATAACTCTGCCTTCAAGAATGGATAAAGGGTATAGATGACATTGGTTAAATCTGAACGGCTAATTTTTCCATTGTGTTCAACAAGTGATGCAACCAATGACGGTAAAACAAAGGCGTGCAAAATGTTATTACGGAAATAGGTTAGAAGAACAGCTTGGTTATCTTCAATCCCAATAATATCGCCGAGTGCATGCTGAACTCGTTTAATGAGTTTAAGCTTTAAACCATAAGCAATAATTTCTTTACCAGAAAGTGGTGTTACTTCCATACGTTGGTCATATGGGAAGTTTGATGCCAGATTGCGGTAAGCTTCAAGTTGCTTAATACAGATTTCTTCATCAAGCGTATGCTTTGGAGTTGCAAGCAAAATAATAGAAAGTAAAGAGACAGGGTTAATCACCACAGCTCGGTTAATATTTTCTAAAATTGCATGTGCAGAGCTATTTACTGCATCTGAAACCGCTTGAGGAATTGGATCGTCATTTTTCTCGATATAAACATTTTCTGCATTATGTTGCTTAAGCAGATCATCAAGGAAAACAGGCTCACCAAAGTTCACGTGGACTTTACCGAAAATACGTTCAATTTTTCGTAAGGTTTTCACAATACCAAAAATTGATTCGGCTTCTTTCGGTTTACCTTGCATTTCGCCCACGTAGGTCGAACCTTCCATCAGTCGTTCATAACCAATATAAGTTGGTAAGAAGACGATCGGTTTAGCACGGCCACGTAAATGGCTGTGAACTGTCATGGCAAGCATGCCAGTTTTAGGCGGTAATAGGCGTCCTGTACGTGAACGACCACCCTCAATAAAGTATTCAAGAGGGGTGTTGCGTGACAAAATACTATATAAATATTCTTTAAATACCGTTGTATAAAGGCCATTTCCACGGAAAGAACGACGAATAAAGAATGCGCCACCTCCACGTAAAAGTTGCCCTACAAATGGTAGATTTAAGTTATCACCGGCAGCAATATACGGAACCATTAAGCCACGTTTATAAATCACATAGGATAATAATAAATAGTCAATGTGACTGCGGTGGCAAGGTGTATAAACCACTTCGTAATCTTTTGCCAGTTCACGAACAGTGCTGAAGTTATGCACTTCTACGCCGTCATAAAGTTGGGTCCATAAGCGCGTTAAAGCAAGATCGGCAAAGCGTACAGCTGAGTGTGAATCATCAGATACGACTTCATTTACATAACCAATCGCACGACGTTCAGCTTCGAGCATACTCACTTTTCCGCGAATACTTTCACGGCGGATCGCTTCTTGCACATCGCGAGATTTTACAACCGACTGCATGACATTACGGCGATCCGATAAATCGGGGCCTAAGACCACTTCACGTTGACGATCTAAGTAATCATTTAACGTACTTACAATATATGTAGCTGGTGAAAGGTTTGGATAATGCTGTTGTGCATATTCAACCAGTTCACGTAGCGATTGCGGTTCATGAAATTCTAAATACGATTGGCGACCATGCAAGCCAATGTTGACCAATTGCTTAACGGTGCTTGGTGTAGCCCATGTATCTGAAAATAAGAGCTTAAACCAAGAATCTTCTTTATCTGGTGTACGGCCCCATAAAACGGTAACCGGAACAAGCTCTATATCAAGTTCAGGATTTTCTTGTAAGACTTCAATTAATTTGAGTAAGCGTGGTGGAAAAGCATGAGGAGGCGGATTCAGTAAATTATTTTCATCATTGTGCTGTAAAAATAAAACCGATGCTTTTTCCTGATGAGTGCCAACAATTAATGGGTCTAACGCAGGTTTCAAATTTAAACGACGCGTTTCTCCATCAACCACCAAAGCATTGCTTCGAGAATGGTTTTGTAAGACATAGCACACCACTTTCTGGCGGTCAGTCTTTGCTTCTGTTTCTGATACTGGTTCAGTAGGAACTTCCCCAAGAACATGTGGTGTTACCACGAGGTCAAGTAGTTTACTCGAAAGCCGACGATACATTTGACCAAACCCACTCTTGGACATAAGAACTCCTACTTCTTAAAGACAAATCCCAGCACCAAATGCGGAGGGTAATTATTTTGAGGCATTTATTGAAAAAAACAATATGCTAATAGCGTATAAATTATAATGCTTTTGGCATATTTTATCGTTAAAAATCGTATTTTTAGCTGTTATATCAGCAATGTTCGTCAGAAGTTGACTGATTGTTCCATGTTCAAATAGTTTTTTATGGCACAATAGATTCTACACATCTGTCCTTTAATACGATTTTTTACCTGAAATATGAAGGTATCTCTCATGAATGCGCTAACCCAAGAACTAGTCGAGCTTCTCACTTTAGAAAAGCTAGAAGAAAATATTTACCGTGGCATGAGCCGTAATCTTGTCGGTAAACGTGTATTTGGTGGACAGGTTTTGGGTCAGGCTTTACGTGCAGCATCTTATACAACTGATCGCCCGGCGCATTCTTTGCATGCATACTTTTTATATGGTGGCGATATTAATGCCCCGATTATCTATGAAGTAGACCGTTTACGGGATGGGAAGAGCTTTGTAAGTCGTCAAGTTCGTGCGATTCAGCATGGGCGAGTAATATTTTCAGCGATGGTTTCTTTTGCCAATCCAGAAGAAGGTTTGAACTATCAACATCAAGAACCTGAGTATCCTGCACCAGAAACGCTTAAATCTGAAAATGAGCTGAAACAGGGTATTCTAAACTTTGTACCTGAAAATGTTCGTGCTAGTTTCATGCGTGAGCGTCATGTAGAAATTCGTCCAATTGATCCGGTAAACCCGTTTCAGCCGCAACCCGAAGCTCCATATAATGCACACTATATCCGTACACATGATCGTATTCCAAAACAATTAGATGATATTGCTCTTCATCAAGCGATTGTTGCCTTTTATTCAGATTTTACCTTAATGACAACGGCTTTAAGACCGCATGGCTTAAGTTATATTTCTCCAAGTTTGCAATGTGCAAGCATTGATCATGCGATTTATTTCCATCGCCCACTTCGTGCAGATGAGTGGATGTTGTATGACATGGAAGCCACAGTGAGCGCGGCTTCTCGCGGTTTAAACTTCGGTCGTATGTGGCAAAATGGTCAGCTTGTATGCAGTACAGTACAAGAGGGTTTAATCCGTTTGCGGGAAATTGAAACGCAATAGATTCCTCGAAAAAGCCATCTAACCAGATGGCTTTTTTCTTTTTAATGGGATCGATGTGACAAAAAATTGCTCGAATGAAAAGCAAGCTCATGTCATATTGTAAAAAGGTATGCCAACTGAAAAAAATAATGCTGATATGAACTTAAATACACAAATTCTGATTGCCGCCATTTTAGGTTTAGCCTTTGGTTTCCTACTCACAATGTATCCAGATACAGCTTTTGTAAAACATAGTTTATATGGGCTTGGAATATTAAGTAGTGTTTTTATTGGGCTCCTTAAAATGCTTTTGGTACCTTTAATTTTTAGTTCGATTGTTGTGGGGGTATCAAATCTACAAGCAGGCGGACAGTTAGGGCCAGTCTGGAAAATCACATTTTTATGCTGTTTAACCACAACCACTTTAGCCTTAATTTTAGGCATCAGTTGTGCTCATTTATTTGAAGTTGGACGTGGTATAGATATTTCTATTTTCCAGACATCTATGCAAAATTATCAGGCACCAGATAGTTTGAACCCTGCCAGTTTTTTTACTAATTTTATTCAAAATACTTTAATTAACCCATTTAAAGCGTTTAGTGATGGTAACGTTTTAGCTGTCGTAGTCTTTGCTTTATTCGTCGGTGTCGCTTTGGTGCAGGGTGGGGAACGTTTCAAAAGTATTCGTTTATTGAGTCACCAGTTCTTTGAAATGATGATGCTGCTAGTTGGCTGGGTGATGAAATTAGCGCCGTTGGGTATTTTTGCTTTGTTAGCAAAGTTAATGGCAACAGAAGATATTTCAGTATTAAGTCGTTTGGCTGAGTTCGCGGTCGTTGTAACGGGTACAACTATTTTTCATGGTGCTGTTGTTTTACCACTACTGCTTTGGATTTTTGGTCGTATGAGTCCGTGGACCTTTTTTAAAGGGACTCGTACAGCACTGATTACCGCCTTTGCAACCAGTTCTAGCTCTGCCACTATGCCGCTTAGTATGAAGTGTGCGCAAGAAAACTTAGGCGTGCGCCCGCAAACAGCAGGATTTGTTATTCCATTAGGCACACAGTTGAATATGGATGGTACTGCACTATATGAAGCGGCAGCTGCATTGTTTGTGGCAAATTTGGTGGGTCTAGATTTAAACCTGACACAACAAATTATTGTGTGCTTAACGGCAATGATTGCATCACTCGGTGCGCCAGGAATACCTAGCGCGGGCATGGTCACTATGATTATGGTTTTACAGTCTGTGGGTTTGCCCGCTGAGGCAATTGCAATTTTACTTCCGATTGACCGTTTGTTAGATACAGTAAGAACGGTGGTAAATGTGCAGGGCGATATGATGATTAGTGTGGTTGTAGACCGTTATACGAAAGATAAAGATATCAGTGTCTAACTATCTATAGATCAAAAAAAAAGCAGGATTTTAAATCCTGCTTTTTTTATTTTAAGCAGCTTGAAGTTCTGCTCTTTTTGCTGCTGGAGATTGCGATAAATAGCTAACCGCATCTTCAGTGCTGCCTTCTTTGACTGGATCATACCAAGGCATGAGGTAATCAATTTGCTGGGCAATAAGCCAGAGAGGGTTAGGTAAAACCTGATTATCTTTTCGGCTGATTTTGTACCACTCTAAAGTAACCCACACTGGAAAAAATCTAGATTTAGCCGCATCTGCAAAACGTGGATCTTGTTTCATAATATGTGCAGCGCCATCTACCCATAATCCAAGTACAAGTGTGATAACAGCAAGACTCATATAGTAACGTGGAATATAACCGCCGCCAAGATGACGATATAAATCAAAGGCAACCGTGCGGTGTTCAATTTCTTCTGAACCGTGCCATTTAACCAGATCCACCATTTCTGGATCTGCGCCTAGTTCTTCCCATCGCTCGTTATATAACGCATATTTACCCAACACGCAGGTCATATGCTCAACAGTTGCAATAACTCCTAAACGGAATAAATCCCACTGTTTTTCTAAAATTTTTGGAACTTCTCTATCAAAAGGTTTATCTGCCAAAGCGATAGTAAATACATAATTCATAATGTCCAGATTTCTCTGGATATCAATATTACGTGCGCTTAAATATTCTTTGTTTGCAGAAGTGTGGGCATTGGCATGCATAGCTTCCTGACGGATAAATGCCTGTACATCCTGCTTGAGTTTTTCATCTGTGATTTGCGGTAAAACCTTATTATACAAACGGCAAAACCAGAACTCTCCAGCAGGCAAGATGTTATTAATTTCATTAATAAAATAACTTGCGAAAGGTTGATTAGGAATCCAGTCGACAGGGGTATCTTTCCAGTCAAATTTTACTTTACGTGGAAGAATTTTATAATCAATAGAAGAACCTAAAGCCTTGTTCTTCAAAAAAGATAACAATTTCATCATTTATTCCTGATTTTTAACTCGATGAAGTTATAACGAGTATAAAAAAAGCCCCTACATTTGTGTTTAGCAATAGGGGACAATTGAGTATAAATTTAATGAAGAAATTGTATCTGTGAGGATAATTTAGCTTTCAGCATCCTCATCTGTCGCTTCAGGGATTGAATCGACATCAAATTCTGGCTGTTGATCCAGTGTGAAATGTAAACGCCCTGCCATAACACTTGCTAGCTCTTCTAAGCCTATTTTGTTAAGTGAAGAGAAAAGCTGAATAGAAAAATCAAGCTTCATTTTTTTCAGCTGTTGCTTAACTTCTAGTAGAACTTTATTTGCAGGACCGCGATTAAGTTTGTCTGCTTTTGTTAATAGAATATGAACAAAGAGATGACGTGAATAAGCCCACTCTAGCATCATCATGTCGAAATGCTGTAGAGGATGGCGAATATCCATAAGTAATACTAAACCTTGTAAGCTTTGGCGATGGATCAGATAGTTTTCTAATTCTTTTTGCCACACCCGTTTCATATCTTCGGGAACCGCTGCATAACCGTAACCTGGAAGGTCGACCAAGCGTTGATCAGGGTTACCTAGACTAAAAAAGTTAATCATCTGGGTACGGCCTGGCTTTTTAGAAGCGCGGGCAAGTTGTTTCTGATTGGTTAATGCATTAATCGCACTCGACTTACCAGCATTTGAGCGCCCTGCAAAAGCAATCTCGTAGCCGCTATCTTCAACACAAAGTGCCAATTTAGGTGCACTCATTAGAAACTCAGCTTGGCGTAACCAGTTTAGTGATTGCACAGCATAGGCTGTGATCGCCGGATCTGGTGCTTTTTCATAGCTGATCTTTTGCTTGGGTGCGAGTCTGGCTTTGGTGTCTTTCGATTTTTCACTACGACGCATAAAAAATAACTTTTTAGATGAGAGGGCTCGTGCCTAGTATAAAGGAGCTTGGTTATTCTTGCTAATTTTCAATAAATCTACTTATGAAAATCAATAGAAGTCAGATTTGTAAAAAAGCAATAGGGGAGTCAGGTGGGGCAGACTTTGACTGTTGCAAAACCTCTCCAAGCGTGTATTGGTCTAGACTTTGGTAAAAGCTTTCTAAAGCTTGGTCAAGAATACCTTTTAAACCACAGTGACTTCGCAATACACAAGGTGGCGTATTGCATTCAACGATTTGATTGTCACCCTGTAATATTCGAACAATTGACCCTAAATTTGAGTTAAGTGCATCTGGATTTAAGCGAATTCCACCGCCTTTTCCACGAATGGTAATAATCCATTCCTGCTTACCCATGAAGTGAACAACTTTAACCAGATGGTTTTGTGAAACATGCAAATCTTTCGCGATTTCTGCAATCGTGTAGGGTGCATCACTTGGGCGTGCAACATACATTAATAGTCGTAATGCATAATCGGTAAATTTATTAAGCTGCATGATCACCAAAAATGGAAGAGATTAAAAGGATGATCATCTTAGCCTGAAAGTCTAAATAAGAAAACTTTCAGGCAAGAGGTTTTTATATTAGAGCGTTAAAGGCGCTGAAACTTGAACTTGATCGCCAACTCTATAATGTTCAAGCAAGATGTTCGCTACTGAGAACTCTGTATGGTTTTCTTCAGGCTGAACTTCAAAATGATATTAATTGTTTTCCTGAGCTTCTGTAAATTTAAAAGCTTTCGGTTGTTCAAGCTGCTCATCTGGAACTTGCACTTTAACAGAGATAAAAGCATTTGCAGGTCCGCTAAGTACGTCTTCATGGTCAGTTGCTTTTAAGGTGAAACGTTTGCCAGATTCAAGAGGATCAATTTGAGTAATTTCAAATGAACGCCATCCAGCCCATCCACCATTTAAGTTTTTAAGTTGTTCATATTTTTGTTTTTCAACGCCAATTAGAATATCTGCCAATTGTAAATAAGCCTGTTTCCACGCCTCAATAAGTTCTGATTCAAATGGCACGTTGAGTACTTCACTAATTGAATGAAGTAAGTTGTCGCCAACAATTGCATATTGGTCTGGTTGAATATCTAAGCTCACATGTTTAGTCGTAATACGCTCAACTGCTTTCGCTAAAATAGTAGGGTTCTCAATATTTTCTGCATATGCAAGAACGGCAGCTGCAAGAGCACGAGGTTGACGTAAGCTAGTTTGGTCATCCAAATTGAAAACATTTTTTAATTCAGGATTGTTATTAAGCATACGCTTATAAAAGTATGTGGTCAGCGTAACGCCGTGTTCACGTAAAACAGGTACTGTAGATTTAACGAGTTCGATTTGTTGTGGAGTCATGGCTAGACCTTATTTATCTGGCTATATAAGATGTATTTAAAATACATCTTTAAAAAAACAATCGCAATAGATTTTTCATAAAAACCATAAAAAAATTAGGGAATATAAAATTCCCTAATTTAAAACTGATATATCGAAGAAAGTTATTTGCCAAATAGTGAACCAAGCAGGCCCCTTACTAATTTTTGACCTGTACTTCCTCCTAGACTGCGTGCAGCACTTTTTGCAAAAGTACCCACAATATCTTGCGTAAGCTTGGCTCGTTCACGTGCTGCTCGTTCTTCTTCTTTTTGCTGTTCACGTGCTAATCGCTCTTGTTCCTTTGCTTGCTGCTTTGCTAGGGTTTCTTGCTCTTTTTATTGTTGTTTAGCAAGTTCGGTATTTTGTTGTTGTTGCTCACGTTCAGCGACTTTATTTTGTAGCATTTCATAAGCGCTATCACGATCTACAGCTTGTTCATAAATACCAGCAATAATACTTTTTGAGATTAGAGTTTGGCGCTCTTCTGGAGTGATTGGTGTAAAAGCAGAGTAAGGAGGCATCACCCAGCCACGTTCTACAATTTGTGGCGTACCTTGTTCATCAAGACAACTAATTAGCGCCTCACCAACAGCCAGTTCAGTAATGGCTTCATCAACTTTAAAGTTTGGATTGGCACGGAAAGTATCTGCTGCGGTTTTTACTGCTTTTTGATCTTTAGGGGTAAATGCACGTAGCGCATGTTGAATGCGATTGCCAAGCTGACCGAGAACACTTTCTGGTAAATCGAGTGGATTCTGAGTAATAAAATAGATGCCAATACCTTTAGAGCGAATTAAGCGTACAACTTGCTCAATCTTTTCTTGTAATGCTTGACTGGCATTGTCAAATAATAAGTGAGCCTCATCAAAGAAAAATACGAGTTTGGGTTTGTCCATATCGCCAACTTCTGGAAGCTGTTCAAATAACTCCGAAAGCATCCATAACAAGAAAGTGGCATATAGCTTAGGCGTATTCATGAGCTTATCAGCAGCAAGAATATTGATATAACCATGTCCATTTGCATCGGTTTGTATAAAGTCCAGAATATTTAAAGCCGGCTCACCAAAAAATTGTTCTCCACCTTGGTCGGCAAGAGCAAGCAAGTTACGCTGAATAGCGCCTAAGCTAGCCGGAGATAAATTGCCATATTCTGCTTTAAACTCTGCTGCATGTTCACTAACGAAGGTGATCATGGCTTTTAGATCTTTAAAGTCTACTAACAGTAGGCCCTGATCATCCGCAATTCGAAAAACTGCAGCTAATACACCTTCTTGAGTATCATTTAAATTGAGCATACGAGCCAATAAAATTGGCCCAATCTCAGAAATAGTAGTGCGAATAGGGTGACCTTGTTGGCCGAACAGATCCCAGAAAACGACAGGGTTAGCAGCAAAAGGAACGCTATCAATCTGTAATAATTTTAGACGTTCATTAAACTTATCTGAAGCCTCCCCTGATTTTGCGAGACTCGAAACATCGCCTTTGGCATCGGCAAGAAATACAGGAACGCCGATTCGAGAGAAACTTTCTGCTAGAACTTTTAAAGTAACTGTTTTACCTGTACCTGTTGCACCTGCAATTAGGCCATGGCGGTTAGCAAACTGAGAAAGCAAAACAATTTCTTTTGATGTGTCATAAAGATTTTTAGCAATAACAATCGGTGTACCCATATATTTTTATCCTTTGGTTCGAGCCACTATAATGTTGTCGTTTTTACAGTTGTTTCAGTGCATTTTCGATATCTTGAATTAAATCTTGCGGATCTTCCAGTCCTATACAGAAGCGAACTAATAAACCTTGTTGTAAATGTGTATTCTCAAGTTTTCTCATCATTTTTAAATCATAAAGCATGATCAAGCTAACTGGTCCTCCCCAACTAAATCCAAGTTTAAATAACTCTAATGCATCGCAAAAGCGACGTACTGCGGTAATGTCATAATCTGGTTTGAAAATAACACTGACTAAGCCAGCACTTTGACCATTTGTGCAGATTTCTTGCCAGTATTGATGGCCTGGGGCGGTCTCATCACTTGGATGTAGAACTTGTGCAAAGTGAGGTTGGTCTTTTAGCCATTTAAGTAAAGTTTGAGCATTGGCTGATTGTTGTTCATAGCGTAAAGACATATGAGCAAGACTGCGTTGGACTTGAGCTGCATCATCTCCTGAAACTGCAATACCTAAAATGGCATGCGTACGGAACAGACGATGATGGAGTTTATCATCACGAGTTACAATGCTACCCATTAAGATGTCACCGCCACCGCTCGGATATTTGGTTAGAGCATGGACGGTTAAGTCGACTGATAGGTCTTCATCAGAAAAATTAAAAGCATTAAACGCAAGCCCAGCTCCCCAGGTGTTATCTAGGGCTGTTAATACACCATGTTTTTTAGCTTTTTTAACTAGATTTTTAAGATCAGGGAATTCTAAAGTAACCGAACCCGCAGCCTCTAACCATAATAGTTTACTTTTTTCAGTCGGTTGAAAACTTGAAGCGTCAATAGGGTTGTATACTTTAACAATAACGCCATATTGATTTTGTAGATGATTTAAATGTTCTAGATTTGGTCCATAAATGTTGTCTGGGACCCATACTTCATCATCAGTGCTTAAAAATGCTGAGTTCACAACATTAATTGCTGATAGGCCACTCGGTGCAAGCAAACAATGCAGTCCACCTTCAATTTGTGCAATATTGTCGCCTAAGGTGAAGGTGGTGGGGGTACCATGCGTCCCATAGCTATAGTCGTAATCATCAGTCCAATGGCGATCAAAAAGGTGCGAAGTTGATTTAAAAATAATAGTGGATGCACGAAATAAGGGTGGTTGCACTGTTTCGATAAATTGCGGAGCCTTTCTTGGTGCGTGAATGAGGCGAGTCTGGAAGTCGTTATGCTTTTTCATAGTGCGTTGCATTTTAGATAATAAAGTTAGATTAAGAGAAATTTAAGTTCTTCGCTAGATTTACGAAGTTTTATAAGACGTTTCGTTACAGTAGACCCATAAAATAAAAACTTGGCTTTATTTTTGCAAAGACCACTACAACATTCTAACAACAATAGGTTTAAGCGCATGAAGTCGCATTTACGAGTTCACTATTTTCAACATATTGCAGGTGAGGGATTTGGAAGTTGTTACTCATTTTTAAAAGCCCACCACGCGACCATTAGCTCTACGGAGTTTTTTGCACTTCCGGTTGATCGATCACTTGAAATAGAGGCTTTGCCCAGAATCGAAGAAGTTGATTTGTTACTGGTCATGGGTGGAACGATGAGTGTAAATGATGAGGCAAATTTTCCATGGCTAAAGATAGAGAAAAGATGGTTGCGCCGTTATTTGGCAGCAGGAAAGCCTGCTATTGGTCTTTGTTTAGGGGGGCAACTGATTGCTAATGCATTGGGCGCGGCGGTGAGCCGTAATCGCTATCAGGAGCTTGGCTGGTCAACGGTCCAGAGAGTTGCAAATTTGCCTCAAGAAAGCTTTCCGTTACCTGAAAAGATAAATGTTATGCAATGGCATAGTGAGACATTTGAAATACCTAAAGGCGCTATACACTTGGCGGAGAATAGAGCTTGTCGCAATCAGATGTATCAGATTGGAAAAAATGTGCTTGGCTTTCAGTTTCATCCAGAGATGACACCAGCAGCTTTAGCGCTCTTACTTGAAGATGAAGAGGAGTTGTCTATTTTTGACGGAGAATATGTTCAATCTAAGCGTGAACTACAGTATTCAGAAGCACAAAAATTTGAGCAAGGTAATCAACTCCTAAATAAAGCTATTGAGTTTGTAATAAATGCCTAGATGAACTCTGAATGCTCGATCAAAGCAGGTTTTGTGGAGAAAATAGAAAAAGAGAATTGCATAAGACTTAAACAATCGTTATAATGAGCGACCCTCAATAGGAGGGGCATTTACTGCGAAGAAAGTGGTAAATGTGCATTACAGTCGTGGCATCGATCATGACCTTAGTGATTTTCACTGCCTTTGACACTTACCAATGGGTAAGATGCGTCAAGGGTGATTCTTTATATGTTTGGCTTGGAGTTTACTGGTATGTCTAACCAGAGAATTCGTATCCGTTTGAAGTCTTTTGATCATCGTCTGATTGATCAATCTGCTCAAGAGATCGTAGAAACCGCTAAGCGTACTGGCGCACAAGTTTGTGGTCCAATTCCGATGCCTACTCGCATCGAACGCTTCAACGTTCTTACTTCACCGCACGTTAACAAAGATGCGCGTGACCAGTACGAAATCCGCACCTACAAACGTTTGATCGATATCGTTCAACCTACAGATAAAACTGTTGATGCATTGATGAAATTAGATCTTGCGGCTGGTGTTGATGTTCAGATCGCTTTGGGTTAAGGCTTTCGGTTGATTAACTTTTAAGTTAATTAGGCCGCTTTTTTAGAGGTTTATGCACATGGCTATTGGTTTAGTCGGTCGCAAATGTGGTATGACTCGCATCTTTACAGATGCAGGTGTTTCCGTACCTGTTACAGTCATCGAAGTCGATCCAAACCGCATTACGCAAATCAAAACACTTGAAGCTGATGGTTATCAAGCTGTTCAAGTAACTACTGGTGAACGTCGCGAATCTCGCGTAACTAACGCTCAGAAAGGTCACTTTGCGAAAGCTGGTGTTGCTGCTGGTCGTTTGGTTAAAGAGTTCCGTGTTACTGAAGCTGAGCTTGAAGGTCGTGAAGTTGGCGGTACTATTGGTGTTGATTTGTTCACAGTTGGTCAAGTTGTTGACGTAACTGGTCAATCAAAAGGTAAAGGTTTCCAAGGTGGTGTTAAGCGTTGGAACTTCCGTACCCAAGACGCTACTCACGGTAACTCAGTTTCTCACCGTGTATTAGGTTCTACAGGTCAAAACCAAACTCCTGGTCGCGTGTTCAAAGGCAAAAAAATGGCTGGTCACTTAGGTGATGAACGCGTAACAGTACAAGGTCTTGAAATCGTATCTATTGACGCTGAACGTTCTGTTTTAGTTGTTAAAGGTGCAATTCCTGGTTCAACTGGCGGTGACGTGATTGTACGTCCTACCATCAAGGCCTGAGGGGAAATACCGTGAATTTGAAAACTGTTTCCGGCTCTGCTGTTGAATTGTCTGAAGTTGCTTTCGGACGTGAATTTAACGAAGCTCTTGTACACCAAGTTGTTACTGCTTATTTAGCAGGTGGTCGTCAAGGTACTCGTGCTCAGAAGTCACGTGCAGACGTTTCTGGCGGTGGTAAAAAACCATTCCGTCAAAAAGGTACTGGTCGTGCTCGTGCGGGTTCTACTCGTAGCCCTATCTGGGTTGGTGGTGGTAAAACTTTTGCTGCTCGCCCACAAGATTGGTCTCAAAAAGTAAACCGCAAAATGTACCGCGGTGCAATGCAATGTATCTTAGCTGAACTTGTTCGCCAAGATCGTCTTGTATTAGTTGAAGAGTTTGCTATTGCAGCTCCAAAAACTAAAGAATTGCTTGCTAAGCTTGGCGATTTAAATGCCGCTCGTGCATTGATCGTTACTGAAGCTGTAGATGAGAACTTATATCTTGCAGCACGCAACCTTCCGCATGTAGATGTGGTGGATGCAACTGCAATCGATCCTGTAAGCTTGATCGCGTTTGATAAAGTTGTTATGTCTGTAGCTGCTGCTAAGAAAATTGAGGTAGAACTCGGATGAACAACGAACGTATCTATCAAGTCCTTAAAGGACCAGTCTTCTCAGAAAAGGCACAAGTTTTAGGTGATACTGTTGGCGTTCAAGTATTTAAAGTAGATATTAATGCTACTAAACTTGAAGTTAAAAAAGCAGTTGAAAAACTTTTTGGCGTAGAAGTTGTTAAAGTTAACACTACTATTACTAAAGGTAAAACTAAGCGCTTTGGTAAAACATTTGGACGTCGTTCTGATGTTAAAAAAGCATACGTCACCCTGAAAGCCGGCCAAGATGTTGAAATGGCTGACTTGGGCGATACCGCTGAAAGCGCAGCGGAATAAGGACGAAAATTATGCCGATTCAAAAATGTAAGCCAACGTCTCCAGGACGTCGCTTTGTAGAGAAAGTAGTTCATGATCACCTTCACAAAGGCGCGCCTTACTCACCGTTGGTTGAAGCAAAAAAACGTACTGGTGGTCGTAATAATAACGGTCACATTACAACTCGTCACGTTGGTGGTGGTCGTAAGCAACACTATCGTATCGTTGACTTTAAGCGTAATAAAGACAGCATCCCAGCTGTTGTAGAGCGCATTGAATACGATCCTAACCGTACAGCACATATTGCTTTGTTGAAATATGCTGATGG
>Ga0105243_10001405_pt1 | contig 21294 bp, 22 predicted proteins | sample KBSM34metaG_FD_81525 | JGI IMG/M metagenome (GOLD analysis project Ga0105243, IMG submission 81525) | Miscanthus rhizosphere microbial communities from Kellogg Biological Station, Michigan, USA - KBS M3-4 metaG | ecosystem: Host-associated > Plants > Roots > Rhizosphere > Soil | place... | reverse complement strand
CTCGAGCGGGAGATCGTGCAGGCCGCCCTCCGCTCGCTGCCCGATGCACAGCGCGAGGCGATCGAACTCGCGTACTACGGCGGCTACTCCCAATCCGAGCTGGCCGAGAGGCTGGGAGTGCCCCTGGGTACCATCAAGAGCAGGATGTTCGCCGGCCTGGCGCGCCTGCGCGAGGTGCTCGACGAGGCTGAATCCGAGGGATCGTGGACGCCGAGACTCACGAGCTGATCGCCGGGTACGCGCTCGATGCGCTCGACGCCACTGACCGGGCTCGTGCGAAGGAGCTGCTCGCGTCCTCCGAGGAAGCTCGCGAAGAGCTTCGCTCGCTGACCGAGGTCGCAGCGACGATGGCAACCGCCGTGGCCGGCCCGGAACCTGCGCCGGGCCTTCGCGATCGGATCCTCGAGGCCGCTCGGTCGGAGCCGCAGAACCTCGTGTCGCTCGACGATCGACGGAGATCGCGCCTCGTTCCCGCACTCGGAATCGCCGCCGCGGTCGCCGCGGTCGCGGCGCTCGCGTTCGGCCTCTGGGGCGCGTCGGTCTCCTCCGACCTCGACGAGACGCGCGCGGCGCTCGCCCGCGAGCGCGCGGCAGCGGGGGTGCTCGCCCGCCCGGCAGCGGAGGCATCGCTGACCGGCGCGTCGGGACGGCTCGTCGTCGACGGCGACGGCCGGGCGGTGCTCGTCGTCTCCGACGTCCCGCCCGTGCCCAGAGGCAAGACCTACCAGGTCTGGGTGATCGACGACGGCCGCCCGGTGTCGGCGGGGCTCTTTGCCCCCGCGGACGGGACCCTCACGATTCCGGTCGACGGAAGGGTCGGGCGCGGATCGGTGGTCGCGGTGACGGTGGAGGAGGACGGCGGCGCCTCCGCGCCCACCGGCAAGCCCGTCATCGCCTCCGTGCCCGTCACGCTCTCGTGACGGGCACCGCACGAAGCCGGCACGGGAGCGCGCCGCCGCCGCCCGTACACTCGTTCGGGTGACCGATCTTCGTCCCGCGCTTCGCGAGCTCTTCGGGTTCGACGACTTTCGGCCGGGGCAGGAGGCGGTTGTACGTGCTGCGCTGGCCGGCAGCGACACGCTGGCGGTGATGCCGACGGGCGCCGGGAAGTCCCTGACGTACCAGCTGGCCGCGATGCTGCGCGACTCGCCGACGCTCGTCCTCTCGCCGCTCATCGCGCTCATGAAGGACCAGGTCGACAAGCTTCCGCCCCGGATCGGCGCGACGGCGACGTTCGTCAACTCGTCGCTCGCGCCGGAGGACGCGGCTGCGCGTCTCGCGTCCGTCGCGACCGGCGAGACGCGCCTCCTGTACGCGGCGCCGGAACGGCTGCGCCAGGAGTCGTTCGTCCGCACCCTCCGCGCGATCGGCGTCGGCCTCGTCGTGATCGACGAGGTCCACTGCGTGTCGATGTGGGGCCACGACTTCCGACCTGACTACCTCTTCATCCGACGGGCCCTCGAGGAGCTCGAAGGGCCGTCGGTACTCGGGATGACGGCCACGGCGACGCCGGAGAACGCCGCGGCGATCGCCGAGTCGCTCGGCCGGCGCCTCGAGCCCGTGCGCACGAGTGTCCACCGGCCCAACCTCCGGTACGACGTCGAACAGGCCGAGAACGGCGAGGAGCGACTCCGTGGCCTCCTCGAGAGGGTCCGGGGGATCGAGGACGGCGTCGCGATCGTGTATGCCCGGTCGCGGCGGTCGACCGAGGAGTTCGCGCGCACCCTGCGCGGCCACGGGATCGGCGCCGAGCACTACCACGCGGGCCTCGAGGCGGCGGAGCGCACGCGCGTCCAGGAGGCGTTCGTGGCCGGTCGAACGCCGGTGGTCGTGGCGACGACGGCGTTCGGCATGGGCATCGACAAGGCGAACGTCCGGCTCGTGGCGCTCGTCAACTATCCGGACTCGCTCGAGAGCTACGTCCAGATGGTCGGCCGTGCCGGGCGGGACGGCCGTCCGAGCGACACGGTGCTCTTCGCGGGCGACGCCGACGCGGCATCGCTTCGCCGATTCGCGCTGGGCGACGTCCCGACACCCGACGTACTCCGCCGTGTCTACCGGACGGTGCGCGACGCGGGCGGCAGCGTCAGCGCGGAGGCGCTGGACGAGGCGGCCGGCGGGACGCACGATCCGAGGGTGCTCGTCGGGATGCTCGAGCAGGCGGGCATCGTCCGCCGGGGCTTCGACGCCGGACGCGCGATGCGGATCGAGCTGCTCCCCGTCGGGACGGAGGCGGGCGCGGCGCTCGACACGCTCCTCGATCGCTATGCCCGCGCGGCCGCGGCGCGCGTGGATCGGATCGTCACGTTCGCCGAGACGACGCGGTGCCGCCACCTCCAGGTGGCGGAGCACTTCGGTGAGTCGCTGGCGACGCCGTGCGGTGCCTGCGACGTGTGCGCACCGCACACCCGGCGGATCGCACGCCCCGCGGCTCCTGCTCCGGCTCGGGCGCTCCCCGACGACCCTGCCCGGGCGATCGTCGACGCGGTTGCCGGCCTGACATGGCCTCTCGGGCGCCGCAGCCTCGTCGCAATGCTCCGCGGCTCTGTCAAGGCGCCGCCCTCGGCACGGCGCTCGCCGGCATTCGGTTCCCTCGCCGCCGCGTCGGACGCCGAGGTGACGCGCTGGGTGCGGGCGCTCGAGACGGCCGGTGCGCTCCAGGAGGTGGAGAGCGACGGCTTCCGCGTCCTGCAGGCCCGCCCGGGCGGCCGGCTCCCGTCGTTCCGCGCCGCCGACTCGACTCCCGCCGACATGACGCTCGTCGCCGAGCTCAAAGCCTGGCGCTCTCGACGGGCGCGCGAGGACGGCGTTCCGGCATACGTCGTGCTGCACGATGCGACACTCCACGAGCTTGCGAGCCGGCGCCCGGTCTCGTCGGCAGAGCTCGCGGGGGTCAAGGGCTTCGGTCCGGCAAAGCTCGACCGCTACGGCGACGAGCTGCTCGCAGTGCTGGCGGGGTAGACCACCCGGCCGCCTCGCGCGGTCGAGTGGGCCGCTCCGGGCTACAATCCCGGGCGCAGTGCGGCTTGGACGACGTACGGAGGCAGCGCGCAAGCGCGGCCGGATCCGGAAGCCGCGGCTCCTGGCGCTCACGCTCGTGCTCTTCGCGCTCTCGGCCGTGGCGTTCAGCTACGGCCTCGTGACCGCGATCCGCAGCGAGCTCGTGGCGCTCGATCCCGCGAGCTGGCGGGGCGACGTGGACACCGTCATCTACGCGGCGCCGAACCCGAAGAACGACCAGAAGCGGGTGCTCGCGATCCTTCGCGGAGACGAGAGCCGCGTCCTCGTGAGCTCCGACCAGATCGCGCCGATCATGAAGCAGGCGATCGTCGCCGTCGAGGACAAGCGGTTCTTCGAGCACAACGGGGTCGACGTCCGCGGGATCCTGCGTGCCGCGTGGGAGGACGTCCGCAACAAAGCGGTGATCGAGGGCGGCTCGACGATCACGCAGCAATACGTCAAGAACGCGTACAGCCGCAACGACCAGACGATCGCCCGCAAGGTGCGCGAGGCGGCGCTCGCCTGGCAGCTGACCCAGCGCTGGTCGAAAGACCGGATCCTGACCGCCTACCTCAACACGATCTACTTCGGGAACGGCGCGTACGGGATCCTCCAGGCGGCGCGCACGTACTTCCACGGCGAGCGCGCCTCGGAGCTGACGCTCCCGCAGGCGGCGCTGTTGGCCGGGATCCCCGCGAGCCCGTCGCTCTACGACCCGGTGCAGCATCCCTCGGCGGCGCTCCACCGACGTGCATACGTGCTGCAGCAGCTCCACGACCAGGGCCGGATCACCGCCGCCGAGATGCGGCGCGCGAACGCGACGCCGCTGCCGAAGCCGGAGGACGTCCGGCTCCCGGGCACGCAGGGCCCCGCTCCGTACTTCGTGAACTACGTCACCGATCAGCTTGTCGCGCGCTACGGCGCCGAGCGCGTCTTCGGCGGCGGTCTCGAGGTGACGACGACGATCGACCTCGACCTCCAGGACAAGGCGCGCGAAGCGATCGAGAAGATCCTCCCCGACCCTGACGGGCCTGCGGCCGCGCTCGTCGCGATCGACCCGCACACGGGGGCGGTGAAGGCGATGTTCGGGGGCACGAACTTCCACCGCAGCCAGTTCAACCTCGCCACCCAGGCGGAGCGGCAGCCCGGGTCGTCCTTCAAGCCGCTCGTGCTCGCCGCCGCGCTCCGCAAGGGCATCGCCCCGGAGACGCACATCACGTCGAAGCCGATCGCGATCGACGCGGGCGATCGGATCTGGCCGGTCACGAACTACGAGGGCAGCTACCTGGGGAGCATCGACCTGACGACGGCGATGGTGCACTCGGACAACTCGGTCTACGCACAGCTCACGAACATCGTCGGCCCGCGGTCGATCGTCGAGACCGCGCACCGGCTCGGCATCCGCTCGAAGCTTCCGGCGTACTTCGCGATCGGGCTCGGTTTCGTCGCCGTCAACCCGCTCGACATGGCGCGCGCGTACGCGACGATCGCGAACGACGGGAAGCGCGTGGACGGCTCGATCATGAAGGACAGGCCGCGCGTCGTGCAGAGCGTCGGGTCGCGCCGGAGCGGCAAGGTGGCACAGAACGCGCCGGTCGACCACGCGGCGCTCACCCCGGCCGAGGCCGAAACCCTCACGGCCGTGCTCCAGAAGGTCGTCGAGGAGGGCACGGGGACGCGCGCCCAACTCCCGGGACGGGAGGTCGCGGGCAAGACCGGCACGAACGACGACTACGCCGACGCGTGGTTCGTCGGCTACACGCCCGACCTCGTGACGGCGGTATGGGTCGGCTACCCGAACGAGCTCAAGCCGATGGAGACGGAGTTCCACGGCGAGCCCGTCGCCGGCGGCACGCTCCCCGCGCTCATCTGGAAGGCGTTCATGGGGCGCGCCCTGGCCGGGACGCCGACGACGTCGTTCGCATCGCCGCCGTACCTGCCGACGTACGGCGCACGCGTGGTGTTCCGCAACGGCAGGTGGCGGCTCGACAACGGCTTCTGCCCGGCGACGCGCGTCATCAGCTACTTCGCCGGCCGCCTGCCTGCCTCGACGGCGACGTGCTACGCGAACGAGGTGTCCGTCCCGGTGCTCGTCGGTCGTTCCGTGGACTCCGCACGCGCCGCGCTCGACTCTGTCCCGCTGGGCGCCGATGTGGTGTACGTCCCGGCCAAGCCGCGCACACGACCCGGCGAGGTCGTGCAGCAGGCGCCGCGCGGCGGCTTCCTGTCGGCAAACGGCACTGTCCGCCTCTGGGTCTCAGCGGCGCAGGACGGGCTCGTGCCGAACCTCGTCGGCTCGAGCCTGCCCGCGGCGAAGGAACGCAGCCGCAAGCTGAAGCTGAAGCTGAAGGTGGTGTTCGGGGACGGGCCCGAGGGGACGGTCGTGAAGCAGAGCCTCGAGGCGGGGGTCGCAGCCCAGCCGGGCCTGCCGCTCACGCTGCTCGTCGGGAAGGGCGGCTCGACCAGCTAGAGCCGGACTCGACGTAGCGCCATTCGAGCTCGACTGCGCGGGTGATGCCGATGCGCGCTGTCCGGACGACTGCGAGTGGCTCGACGGGCGGCAGGAGCGCAAAGGGAGGCGCGGCGAGATCCGCGCCGTCGCACTCCCCGGTCACTGCGAGCGCCTGCGTGAGCCGGCCGGGTCCGGCGCAGAGGAGACGGTCGTCGTCGACGCCGCGGCGCACACGCATCCGGTCGAGGCCGTGGGTCGGCTCGAGTGCCCGCAGGAGCACCGCAGCGGCGTGACCGACGGGGCCGCACACGACGTTCGCGCACCAGTGGATCCCGTACGAGCGGTAGACGTAGAGGTGCCCGGCTTTGCCGAACATGACCCGGTTGCGTGCGGTCCGCCCCCGGTACGCATGGCTCGCGGCGTCCACCTGGTCGTACGCCTCGACCTCGACGATCCGCCCACCCACGCCGTCGACGAGGAGCGTCCAGCCGATCAGTCCCTGCGCGGCCTCGTTGACGTCGCCGCCGACGAGCTCGTCGAAGGTCACTCGGCCGACTCGAAGAGCCGCGGGTGCTGGCCGAGCGCCGCGTCCCGCCGCCGCCGGCCTCTGCCCGCCGACGGCTCGACGTAGAGCTCGATCTCCTCGAGGATCGTCTCCTGCGTCCGGGACGCCACGACGGGATCGGGGATACCCTCGACCCAGACGAGCGTTCGGCGCCCGCTCCCGCGCTCGTCTCCGACGATCGGCTCGAGGGCGTAGATGCGGTCGGCGCGCACGTACTTCCCGAACCCGAGGAACACCATCCCGTGACCCGACATGCCCGGAGTATCGCTGCACCCCGGAGGCCCGGCTAGGCTCGGGCCGCATGGCGCGCGTCTACCTCTCCCCACCCCACCTCGCCGGACGCGAGACCGAGCTCGTGACCGAGGCGATCGCCTCCAACTGGATCGCGCCGCTCGGGCCGCACGTCGATGCCTTCGAGGACGAGGTGGCGGCGGCCGCGGGAGCCTCGTATGCCGTCGCCCTCTCGAGCGGGACGGCCGCGCTGCACCTTGCCCTCGTCGTTCTCGGAATCGGGCCGGACGACGAGGTCGCGTGCTCGGACTTCACCTTCGCAGCGTCCGCCAACCCGATCATCTACACGGGAGCCGTTCCCGTGTTCGTCGACGCGGACTCCGCGACGTGGACGATCGACCCGGAGCTCCTCGACCGCGCGATCTCCAGCCGGCGCGCTGCGGGAGGTCGTGTCCGCGCGGTGATCGCGGTCGACCTGTACGGCCAGTGCTGCGACTACGACGCGCTCCGCGAGGTCTGCGCACGCCACGAGGTCGTACTCCTCCAGGACGCCACCGAGTCGCTCGGGGCGACGTACAGAGACGCGCCCGCTGGCGCGCAGGGAGCGCTTGCCGCGTTCTCGTTCAACGGCAACAAGATCATCACCACGAGCGGCGGCGGGATGCTCGTCTCGGACGATCGCGACTGGATCGAGCACGCGCGAAAGCTCGCGACGCAGGCGCGCGAGCCGGTTCCGCACTACGAGCACGTCGAGATCGGGTTCAACTACCGCATGAGCAACCTCCTGGCTGCGCTCGGCCGGGCTCAGCTCGAGACCCTCCCGGCGCGGGTGGCGGCACGCCGGCGCATCCGCGACCGCTACCGCGAGCTGCTCGCCGAGGCCCCGGGGATCTCCTTCATGCCGGAGGCGGAGCACGGCACGTCGAACGCCTGGCTCACGTGCGTCGTCGTCGACCCCGACGCCTTCGGCGCCGACCGCGAGGCGATCCGCCTGGCGCTCGAGGCAGAGGACATCGAGGGGCGGCCACTCTGGAAGCCGATGCACCTGCAGCCGGTCTTCGCCTCGCACGAGGTGTACGGCGGGGACGTCGGGGCGCGGCTCTTCGACCGCGGTCTCTGCCTGCCGAGCGGCTCGGCCTTGACCGACGAGGAGCAGGACCGCGTGGTCGCGACCGTGCTCGCTGCGCGCCGCCCGCGCGTCTAGACCTTCGCGACCGACTCGCCGACCTCGACCACGTCGAGCCAGTGGCTCCACTCGTCGGAGCGGCCGTTGACCATGTCGAGATAGGCGCGCTGGATCTCGAGCGTCACGTCGCCGACGCCGAGCTCGATGTCGTCGACGGCGCGCACGGGGGTCACCTCGGCGGCGGTCCCGGTCATGAAGACCTCGTCGGCGAGGGCGAGGTCGGCGCGGATCACGTCGGTCTCCTCGACGACATACCCGAGCTCCTGGGCGATCTGGATCACCGAGTCGCGGGTGATGCCCGGGAGGATCGAGGTCGAGAGGGGCGGCGTCAGGATCCGGCCGTCCTTGACGACGAAGATGTTCTCGCCCGGCCCGTCCGCGACGAACCCCTCGTCGGTCAGGAGAATCCCCTCGTCGTAGCCGGCGCGCTGCGCCTCCGTCGTCGCCAGCATCGAGTTGAGGTAGATGCCCGTCGCCTTCGAGACATGCGGGATGACGTTCGGGCCGACGCGCTTCCAGGACGAGATCTTGGCGGTGATCCCCTTCGTGAGCGAGTCCTCGCCGAGGTACGCCCCCCACGGCCAGCTCATGATCACCGTCTCGACCGGGTTCCCGCGCGTGTGGACGCCGAGCGAGCCGTAGCCGAAGAAGGCGATCGGGCGGATGTACGCCGCCGGGAGCCCGTTGGCGCGAACCAAGTCGTGCGTGGCGGCGCGCAGCTCCTCGACGGAGTACGGCAGCTCCATGTAGAGGAGGCGCGCACTGTCGTGGAGCCTCTGCATGTGGTCGGCGAGCCGGAAGACGGCGGGGCCCTTCGGGGTCTCGTAGGCCCGGATTCCCTCGAAGACCCCGGTGCCGTAGTGGAGGCCGTGGACACCCACGTGAACGGTCGCGTCCGCCCAGTCGACGAGCTCGCCGTTCATCCAGATCTTCGCGGTCTCCTGCATGTCGCTCCTCCGTTCGCCTTTTCCTCGATTATGCGGATTCCAGCACACAATCCTCGACGCGCCCCCGTGTCAGGCGGACGAGCTCGGCCGGCGAGAGCGCCACGAGGTGCCGCTCCGAGCCCGCTCCGGCCCAGACGATGCGATGCCGGAGGAGCGTTCGCTCGACGAGGACGACGGGCACGCGCTCGAGGGGGAACGGCGAGACGGCGCCGGGACGAAACCCGGTCGCGGCGACGACCTCGTCCGGCTTCGCCACCACGACCCGGCGCGCCTCCACGAGCCGCGCGATCTTCCCGGTGTCCGCCTTGCGGTCTCCCGGGACGAGCGCGACGAGCGGTGTGCCGTCGCAGACGAGCACGAGCGACTTGACCACCTGGCCAAGGATGCAGCCCACGGCGTCGGCAGCCGCCTGCGCCGTGGGGGTTTCCGCGGGCAACTCCTCGATCCGTGCCTCCCCGCCCGTCTCCCGCAGGAAGGCCGCCACGCGCTCCACCGACTCCGGCCAGTCCATCAGCCGACCTCGCGGTTGTTTCGGGCCCGCATCCGGCGTGGGCTGCGGTTCACCCGAGCTCGACGAAGCGGACGTCGTCGAAGCCCATCGCATGCAGCTGATCGACGAGCTCGGTCGTCGCCGCGGTGTCGATCGAGAAGACCATCAGCGCCTCGCCCCCCTCCGTCGTCCGGGAGACCGCCATGTTCGCGATGTTGACCCCCGCGTCGCCGAACGTGGAGCCCACGCGGCCGATCACCCCCGGCTGGTCGGGGTAGCGGATGAACACCATGTGCGGCGCGATCTCGAGGTCGATCCCGAAGCCGAGTGCGCCGCCGAGGAAGAGCCGCGGCTCGGGGCCGATCGTCGTGCCCGACACCGTCACCTCCTCCCCGTCCGACACGAGCCGCACCTCGACAGTGTTCGTGTAGTCCGACGAGGCGCGGTTTCGCTCCTCGACGACCGCGATGCCACGCTCGGCGGCGATCATCGTGGCGTTGACGACGTTCACGACCTGGTCGACGCGCTCCTGGAAGGCGCCGTTCAGGGCCGCGGCGGTGAGGAGGCGGGTGTCGTGCTCGGAAAGCGGGCCGTGCGCGGCGACCGTGATGCGGTGCGGCGCCCCTGCCGCGAGCCCGACCGCGATCCGCCCGAGCTGCGAGGCGAGCGGGATGAACGGGCCGAGCACCTCGAGGTCGGCCTGGTCGACGACGGGGATGTTGACGGCGTTCGTGACGGTCGCGCCGTCGAGGGCGGCCACCACCTGCTCGGCGACGATCACGCCCGCGCGGTCCTGCGCCTCGCCGGTCGAGGCGGCGAGGTGCGGTGTGACGACGACCCTGTCGAGCTCGAGCAGCGGGCCTGAGTACGGCTCGGCCGAGAAGACATCGAGCGCCGCGCCCGCGAGCTTCCCGGACCGTATCGCCTCCGCCAGCGCCTCCTCGTCGACGAGCGCTCCGCGCGCGGCGTTGACGAGCCTCGCACCATCGCGCATGAGGGCGATTGCGTCCCGATCGATGAGGCAGCGTGTCTCGTCCGTCAGCGGCGAGTGGAGCGTCACGACGTCGGACACTGCGAGCAGCTCGTCGAGTGTCTCCACCTGCTCGACGCCGAGGTCGCGGAACCGGTCGCGCCCGACGAAGGGATCGAAGGCGACGACGTTCATCGCCAGCCCGAGCGCGCGCCGGGCTACCTGCTGCCCGATCCGGCCGAACCCGACGACGCCGAGCGTCTTCCCGGCGAGCTCGATCCCGCCGTAGCGCGACCGCTCCCAGCGCCCCTCCTTGAGCGCTGCGTGCGCCTGGGGGATGTTGCGGGCGAGCGCGACGAGCAGGCCGATCGTCTGTTCCGCCGCGGAGACGATCGTCGAGTCGGGCGCGTTCGCGACCACGATGCCACGCCGCGTGGCCGCCTCCACGTCGACGTTGTCGACCCCGACGCCGGCCCGTCCGATCACCTTCAGGCGGACTCCCAGCTCGATCACCTCGCGCGTGAGCTTCGTCGCGGAGCGGATCACGATCGCGTCGTAGCGGTCGACGATCTCCTCGAGCGGCGTCTCGGTGTCGACGTCGACGTCGAAGCGGCCGCGGAGAAGCTCGATGCCGGCCTCGGCGATGGGCTCGCGGACGAGGACGCGCATCAGCGCGAGGGCGCGACGGAGCCGAAGGCCTCGAGCGCGGCCGGTGCCGCCAGACCCGGTTCGACGTCTGCCCCGGCCGCCGCGAGCTCGACCTCGACGGCCGCGAGCGCCTCCACGAGGTCGTCGATCGTGACCCACCCGATATGGCCGATGCGGAACAGGCGCGAGACGAGATCACCATGGCCCCCGGCGATCGTGATCCCGTGCCGGTCGCGCAGCGCGAGCCTGAGCTCGACCGCGTCGATGCCTTCCGGCGTCAGGGCCCCCGTCAGGACCGCAGCGCTGTCGTCGTCGGGCGAGTAGAGCTCCAGGCCGATCGCCTTGATGCCGGCGCGGCAGGCGCGGCCGAGCAGGCGATGACGCTCGAACGCCGTCTCGAGCCCGCCGTCGAGCACCAGGCCGAGCGCCTCGACCAGGGCGACGACGGTCGAGGTCGGCGGCGTGAACGGTGTCGAGCGCTTCGCCTGCGCGCGCCGCGAGCGCGCCCAATCCCAGTAGAACCGAGGCAGCGTCGCCGACTCCGATCGCTCCCAGGCGGCGTCCGAGACGGCGGCGAACGCGAGGCCGGGGGGCGTCATGAGCGCCTTCTGCGACCCGGTCACGACGACGCCGGCGCCCCAGGCGTCCGTCTCGAGCGGCACGGCGCCCAGGCTCGAGACGGCGTCGACCACGGGCAGGACACCGGCGTCGCGGCACACGGCAAGGAGCGGCTCGAGGTCGCAGACGACGCCCGTCGACGTCTCGGAGTGGACGACGATCGCCGTTTGTGCGCCGCTCCGCTCGAGCGCGTCTCGCAGATCGCGCGGCTGCGGCGCCTCGCCCCACGCGTATGCGAGCGGTACGACGTCGCATCCGAACGCCCGGGCCATCGCCTGCCAGCGCTCGCCGAACTCGCCCTGCGAGACCGCGACAACCCGCTCGCCGGGCGAGAGGAGGTTGACGATCGCCGACTCGAACGCGCCGGTGCCCGACGACGTGAAGACGAGCACCTCGCTATCGGTCCGGAAGACCTGGCGGAGCCGCTCCTGCGCGAGATCGAAGACGGACGCGAAGTCCGGAGAGCGATGGTGGAGGACGGGCTCGGACAGCGCGCGCAGCACCTCGGGCGGCACGGAGGTCGGCCCCGGCGTGAGCAGCTTCTGCGGGCGCGTCACGTTTCTGAGACTACCCAGGCCCTCGAGAGGAGGCGCCGGATGCGCGCGCTCAGCGATGCGAGCGGAACGTGACCGCCTGCTGGAACGTCGGCTTGTTCGACCCGCGCATCGTCCGCGCGAGGATCCCGGGCGCGAAGCTGATCCGCTCGGCGGTCGCGTCGGCGTGCCACGCCGAGGCGTCGGGCCCCTGGGTCGCCTCGAGCTGTCCCGTCGCCGTGTCGAGCGGCGACCAGAGCGACGCCGCGCACCTCGCCGCGTCCCGGGCGCCTCCACCGCCGTCGAGGTCGAGCTCGAGCAGGATCTGTGGGTAGTACTGGCCGTCGCGCAGCCGCGTGAGGCCGTCGTAGAGCGCGATCTGGTCGGTCGAATCCCGGGTGAATTCGACGCCGCCCGCCTGCCCGGGCGGGAGCACGTTCCATGCCTGGGCGGCGTGATCCACCGGCGCGGTTGCGCCGAGCGATGCGGCGGCGATCGTGGCGCACGCAGCGGTCGCAACGACGAGAGCTCGTGAGGCGGCCGCGGGTCACGGGCGGGCCTTTCCGGGGCGGAGTGTCGGCGAAGGGTACGTACATTTGTCGCGCCATGGACGTGCTCGCCCCCTTCGCGGCCGCGCTGCTGTCGCTCCGGCTCGCTGCGCTCGTTGTGCGCCGGTACCGGGCGCGCCGCGCCGCCGAGCTCCTCGCCTGGGCAGCGTCCCTCGCGGCCTTCGCCGCCGCGTCGGCGGCGCTCGCCTGGGGCGCGGCCGCCGGCTGGGACGATCGGTCGTTCCGGGTCTACTACCTGTTCGGCGGGCTTCTCACCGCCGCGCTCCTCGGTTCGGGGTCGCTGCTCCGGGCGGGTGCGCGCTGGGCGGCCCCGGTGGCGCTCGTCTACGTCGGGCTCGCGGTCGGGATCGCGCTCGCCGTCCCCATCGACCCGCCCGTAGGCGGCGACGCGATCCCGAACGCGTCAACCCACCTGGACGTCTTCCCGGCGCGCGCCCTCGCCCTCGTCGGCAACGTGGCCGGCACGGTGGCGGCGGTCGGGATCGCGCTCGCGGGGATCCGTCGACGGCCGGTCGGCAACGCGCTCATCGTCGCCGGCGTCGTCGTCGCGGCCGCCGGCAGCGCCCTCGCGGGGCTCGGGCAGGGCGGCGGGGCCTTCTTCACGGCGGCCGCGGCATCGCTGCTCTACGGCGGTTTCGTCAGCCGGAGGTAGCTGCTGCGGTCAGTCGCGCAGCTCGGGAACCCGCCTCGAGCGGTCGATGCGGCGCCGGCGCTCGCGGAGCCAGATCCCGCCGAAGACGATGACGACCACCGCGAGAACGACCGCCTCGACCACGAGGCCGACGCCGCTCGCGTGGTGCGCGATCAGCCTCGGGAAAGGACCCACAGGCCTCCGACGGTGTACAGCACCATGAGCGCAAGGAGCGCGTACTGCGACCGAAGCGCATCGCGCCGGTCGGGGAAGATGGTGATCGCACGGTCGTGCGCGACGGCGAGACCGGCTACGTGCCCCGCCACGAGCGCGCCGACCTGGACGTACCACGTCGTGTTCGGCGGCACGACCGTCAGGTTCGGCACGACATGCGCCGTCCCGAACAGGTTCCACCCGCGACCGAGGGGATCGGAGAGGAGCGGGACCGCGAACTGCCCCTGGAGCACGAACAGCGTGAAGTAGTGGGCGAGCATGTAGACGAACGCGATCGGCACGAGCGAATGGAGGAAGTCACCCGTGAGCGACCGCGGTGCGTTCACCGTCCAGCGAGCGAGCGCGCAAGCGGCCTGGTAGGCGAGGGCGACGAGCAGAACGCCGGTGAGGAGCCCGCCGAGGCTCAGGAGGGTGACGACCAGCTCACCGAGCGTCGGCTGATCGATGACGAACGGGCTCTCGACGCGCGCCGCGAGATCCTGCCAGGTCGTCGTGCGGCTGTAGCCGTCGAACAGGACCGACCCGAGCATCACGGCGACGAACGCCACCGAGCCCGGGACGCGTTCGGCCCCGGCGAGGCCGGTGAAGGGCCAGCGCAGCCGGATCCTTCCATCCAGCGCGTGGAACGGCGCGATCCGCGCGAGGAAGCGGTACATGACCGCGAACCCCTCCCCGTTCTCCTGCCAGGTCTCGCGGCCGAACGCCGCCATCCCGAAGAGCGCCACGTAGGAGTAGAGCGCGATCGCGAACGCGAGCGCGCGCGGGCTCGCCGGGTCCGAGTACGCGAGCTCCATCGCCGTGAACGCGAGGAGCGCCACCGCGGCCGGCCAACGCCCGAAGCGCGCGGGGTAGTCGGCCAAGGGCGTCGCCTCGTTGCCCCCGAGCTCGCGCAGCCAGACGAAGAGGTCGGCGATTGCCCGCCAGGGAGAGAGACCGCGCCAGACGTATCCGAGCAGAACGGTCAGCGCCGGGACGCCGAGCCAGAAGATCACGTAGATCCAGGTCGGCGCGAGGTTCCGGAAGGGATCGGTGTTGCCGAACAGCGCGGCCACCCAGACGAGGACGAACAATGCGACGGAGACGCTCTGCACCGCGATCCGCACTGGCCCGAGAACGATCCGGGAGAGCGTCGCTGACAATGGCCGGCCGCGCTCGCGCTCGTCGAGGAGCGGCCTGCGCCACAGGATGCCGAGAAGGACGAACGACACCACGAGGACGACGGCCGCCGCCCAGTAGAACAGCCACGTCGGCACGGGGAGGTCCTGGACCCCCCCGATGCCGTGTGCGACGAGCCCCGGGCCGATCAGGGTCGGACCTCGATCACCGCGAGGAGCGCGTCCGGGTGGTGGAGCTCGAGCTCGAACCGCCCGGGCAGGTTTGCGGTGAAGGGGATCCGCACCGGCTCCCCGGCCGTGACGGGCTTCTCGATGTCGTAGCCGTGGAGGTGCACCTCCTCGCCCGCGTCCGTTCGGACGACGACGACGACCTTGTCGCCCTTCTCGATGGTCGGACGTTTGATCCCGCCCTGCGGCCGGCCCTCCTTGACGACGATCGCGATCGTCGTCGGCGTCGCCGCGGTTGTGTCGGTGGTCGTGGTCGTGGACGTGGTCTCGGTGGTCGTGACCGCCGGAACCGTCGCGCCGGTCTCGGTGTCGGTCGTGGCGGTGGCCGTCCCGGACGACCCTCCACTGCCACAGCCCGCGAGCGTGAGCACGGTCGCGGAGACGGCGAACAGCATGAATGCAGGTCTCATCGCTCTCCTTGGTCGGCCGCGCGAGGGGTCCCTCGCGCGGCGGGTCTGCCTAGGACGCGAGGAGGGCGGGAGGCGCCCGACCGCCTCGCCGCGGGAGATCGAGGCGCCGCACGGCGCATTGGGCCCGCGCGGGCAGCGGGAGCCACGCCCCGTACGGAGCGGGGCGAACACGCCGCCGCGAGGCGGACGACGCCGACCCCACGACGAACCGCACGAGGACGGCGCAGGCTGCCGCGACCGGAAGCTGGAGCGCGAGCCCGACGATGAACGTCGACGAGGTCAGCAGCCAGGGCACCTGTCCCGTGTGCACGAACCGCTCGAGATGCTCCTGGACGGCGAACCCGAGCGGCGCCATGGGGACGAACCACCACGTCGACCGCGGCCGCACGCTCCGGTCTTGCAGCGCCAGGCCTGCGATCGCGATCGAGGCCAGGAGCCCGACCACCTGGGGCACGTGCGCGAGGTAGTCGTGCTCGGGACCCGGGTCGGTGGCCGTCAGGGCGTACGCGAGCGCGTGGCCGACGAGGACGCCCGCGGCCGCGAGCGGAGTGACGAGGAGCCACGCGAGCAACCGGCGCGCCATGCGAAGGGATCATGCCAGCGAACGACGCGCGCGCCGGACGGTCGACCTGGCCGGGCCGCCGGGTCGGACGCTCAGCGCACGATGACCGGGATGCGCTGGACGGCGTTGTTCTCGTAGCCGCCGAGGTTCCACTCGGGCTCGAGCGGCTGCGTCTCCCCCGTCTCGTCGGTCGCCCTGCAGCAGAGCGTGCAGCGCCCTTCGACAGCCGCTTCCCAGCGGTACGACCATCCGGCCCATGCCCACCGGTGGTCGGGATCGCGCTCGACCCTCGCATCGGACCACGTCGTTCCGCCGTCGACGCTGACCTCGACGCGAACGATCGGCGCCCGGCCCGACCACGCACGTCCGTGGATGTCGACCGGACCACGGTCGACGATCCGCTCGCGCGTGAGGAAGTCGGGGATCCCGGGCGGCACCATCAGCGAGCGCGTGCGCATGTGGGTCACCGGTCGGCCTTCCTCGTCCTCGTTCTGGCGGACGCGGTAGCCCGTTGCGACCTGGTAGCCGGAAAACGGCTCCTCGACGACCGTGATCGCGGAGAGCCACTTGACATTCGTCATGCCGTACCAGCCAGGCACCACGAGCCGGAGCGGAAACCCGTGCTGCGGTGGGAGCGGCGCACCGTTCAGCTCGTACGCGAGGACGCATCCGGCGTCCCGGGCCGCGTCGAGCGGCAGGCTCCGCTCGTAGCGCTGCTCGACCTCGCCCTCGACGCCGCGGTCGAGACCCGTGAAGACGACCTCGACGGCCCGCTCCGACGGGACGGTCGCGTCGAGCAAGGCCACGAGGGGGGCGCCGCGCCAGAGCCCCGTGCCGACCGCCTCCGACAGCCACGGCTGGCTGATCGGCCGCGGCTCGAGCAGCGCTCGACCGTTCCCCGCGCACTCCATCGTGACGGCAAGCTCGACCGCCGGCAGGCTGCGCAGGTCGTCGAGCCTGAGCGTCGACGGCTTGTCGACGGCGCCGCCGATCTCGAGCTGCCAGGCGATCGGGTCGACGAGCGGGACGTCGTAGTGGACGAGCAGGTAGTGGAGCCCCACCGGCGTGATCGGCCAGCGGAGCGCCTCCAGCGGCATCGCGTGGTTGCGCGCGGCAAGCCGTAGCTCGTCGAGGCTGATCCCGCTCTCGGTCGACACGAGCACGTCCCGACGGTAGCGCGACGATGCCCGCGGCGTCTACGCCTCGAGCTTCGCCCGCACGAGCTCGTTGACCGCCCGGGCGTCGGCCTGCCCCCTGGTCTCCTTCATCACCTGGCCGACGAAGAAGCCGAGGAGCCCGTCCTTGCCGCCTCGGTACTGCTCGACCTGGGCCGGGTTCGCGGCCAGGATCGCGTCGACGATCGGCTCGAGGGCTGCCGCGTCCGAGACCGTCTCCAGCTCGAGGTAGGGCGCGGCCGAGAAGCCGGGGTCGCCGACCATCGCGATCGCCTCGTCGAACGCCTTCCGGGGGATCCGGTCGCGGGCGGCGACGAGCTTCGCGAGCTCGGCGGGGTCGACGGCGGCCGAATCGACACCGGCTCCGACGAGCTGGTTCGCGACGACGTTGCTCGCCGCGACGGGCTCGGCGCCCTGCGCGACGGTCGCCTCCCAGAGCCCGTCGAGCCCACCGGTGACGAGGACGAGCGCGCGCTCGTGGTCGAGCGCCGTGCCGACCCTGCGGATCCGCTCTGCGGGTAGCTCCGGAAGCTCCGCCCGGAGGCGCTCGACGAGGTCAGCGGGCGGCTCGACGGGCACGAGGTCGGGCTCGGGGAAGTAGCGGTAGTCGTCGGCCTCCTCCTTTGCCCGGCGCGACGTCAACGTCCCCGTGGCGACATCGAAGTCGTAGGTGTGCTGCTCGACCTCGCCGCCCGACTCCCACACTGCGATCTGCCGGTCGATCTCGGCATCGATACCCCGCGCGATGTGTGTGAACGAGTTCATGTTCTTGATCTCGCACCGCGTCCGGAGCTCGTCCGACCCGTCGGGCCGCACCGACACGTTGGCGTCCACGCGCAGCGTTCCCTTCTCCATCTCCGCATCGGAGACGCCGAGCTCGACGATCGTCTGCCGGAGAAGCTGCAGGAACCGCTTGGCCTCCTCCGCGGAGTGGATGTCCGGCGCGGTGACGATCTCCACGAGCGGCGTCCCGCCGCGGTTGTAGTCGACGAGCGTGTAGTCGGCACCGCCGATCCGGCCCGTCCTGCCGCCAACGTGGACGTTCTTCGCCGCATCCTCCTCGAGGTGCGCGCGGACGATCCCGACTTCATGTTCACCATCTGGCAACGGCACTATCACCTTGCCATTGATGCAAGAAGGTAGATCGTACTGGGAAATCTGATATCCCTTTGGGAGATCCGGGTAGAAGTAGTTCTTGCGCGCGAACACGGCCCGCGAGGCGACCTCGCAGCCGAGCGCGAGGCCGAGCTTGACGACCCATTCGATCGCCGTGCGGTTCGGCACCGGCAGCGCACCGGGGAATCCGAGGCAGACAGGACACGTCTGCGTGTTCTCCCGGGCCCCGAACCCGACGGGGCAGCGGCAGAACATCTTGGTCCGCGTCTTCAGCTGGACGTGGATCTCCAGGCCGATCACCGGCTCCCAGGTCACCCGCGGAGCCTCCCCGGGACGAGATCGAGCGCGAGCGCCCGCTCGAGCGCGTGACCCGCGCGGAAGAGCGTGTTCTCGCCGAACTGCGGCCCGATCAACTGGAGTCCCACGGGCAGGTCGTCCGAGAACCCGCACGGCACGTTGAGCCCCGGCAGGCCGGCAAGGCAGGACGGGATCGTGAGGAGATCGCAGGCGTACATCGCGAGCGGGTCGGCGGCGCGGTCTCCAATCGGGAAGGCGACAGTCGGCGAGGTCGGCGTGGCGAGCACGTCGAACCTCTCGAACGCGGCCGCGTGCTCGCGGACGACGAGCGTCCTGACCCTTTGCGCCTGACCGTAGTAGGCGTCGTAGTACCCGGCCGAGAGCGCGTAGGTGCCGAGCATGATCCGTCGCTTCGGCTCGTCGCCGAAACCCTCGTCCCGCGTCCGCTCGACCATCTCGCGGTACGTGGTGCCGGCGCTGCGCCGGCCGAAGCGGACGCCGTCGTAACGCGCGAGGTTGGACGACGCCTCCGCGGGAGCGATCAGGTAGTAGCAGGGGAGCCCGTAGTCGAACGACAGGGGGAGCTCGCACTCGCCCACGTCCGCGCCGAGCTCCCGGGCACGCTCGAGCACCGCCTCGAACACCGCGCGGACACCCGGCGCGATCGCCTCCAGCGCGAGCGCCTGTCGCGGCACGCCGATCCGGAGGCCGTCGAGGCGTTCGTCGGTCGGGAGCTCGACGGGGGCCGGCAGCTCGACGGTCGTCGAGTCGGCGGGGTCGCGCCCGGCGATGATCCGGTAGAGAAGGGCGACGTCGCGGACGGTCTTGGCGACCGGGCCGACCTGGTCGAGGCTCGACGCGAAGGCGACGATCCCGAAGCGCGAGACGGTGCCGTACGTCGGACGGAGCCCGACGTTGCCGCAGAGCGCGGACGGCTGCTTGATCGAGCCGCCGGTGTCCGAGCCGAGCCCCCACGGCGCGAGGCCCGCGGACACAGCCGCGGCCGTCCCCCCACCGGATCCCCCCGGGACGAGCGCCGGGTCCCACGGGTTGCGCGTCGGCCCGAAGCCCGAGTTCTCCGTCGAGGAGCCCATCGCGAACTCGTCGGTGTTCGTCTTCCCGAGCAGGCTGAGACCCGCCGCCTTGCACCGCTCCGCGACCGTCGCGTCGAACACGGGGACGTAGCCGGAGAGGATCCGCGAGCCTGCGGTCGTCTCGACGCCACGGGTGGAGATCACGTCCTTGAGCGCAATCGGGATGCTCGTCCCCTCTGCCTCGTCGACCGTGCGGAGGTAGCAGTGGAGCTCGTCGTCCCGAGCGGCGATCGCTTCGAGGTACGTGGCGTGGAGCTCGGTGGGTGAGACCTCGCGTCGCTCGACGAGCCCGAGGGCGTCTTCGGCCGTCAGCGTCAGCGTGTCGACGATGCCGGTCATGCGGTGGGCGGCACCTTGAACAGTCCGCGCTCCGACTCCGGGGCGTTGCGGAGGACGTCCTCGAGCGGGAGCGACCCGTGCGGCTCGTCCTCGGCCCACACGTTGACGAGGTCGAGCGGATGCGACGTCGGCGGCACGTTCTCCAGATCGAGCTCCGCAACCTTGGAGACGGCGTCGAGGATCGCGCCGAGCTCGCCGGTCAGCCGCTCGACCTCGCCGTCGTCGAGGTCGAGGCGCGCCAGCCGGGCGACGTGGAGTACCTGCTCGCGTGTGATCGCCATCCTGCGTCCATCCTTCCAGAACGTCCGAAAACGACGGCGGGCCCTCGTGGGGCCCGCCGGAGAACCTCTCGACCGTCGTCCCCTAGTCGACTGCCGTCACGTTCGCGGCCTGGGCGCCTTTCGGCCCCTGCACCACCTCGAACTCCACCTTCTGGCCCTCGGCCAGGGACTTGTACCCATCGCCGCCGATGGCGGAGAAGTGAACGAAGACGTCATCGGCGCCCTCGCGCGCGATGAAGCCGAAGCCCTTCTCGTTCGAGAACCACTTGACGGTGCCCGTCTCTACAGACAACGAACGTCCCTCCTGAGGACAGCGTCGGCGTGCCGACGCAAGATACGGAACGGCGGACAACGTAGCGTCAGAGCGTCGGGTATGCAAGGAGACCGCGCCGGTACCTGGCGGCCTTCACGGCGCTCTCCAACAGCAACGCGATCGTCATCGGCCCGGTGCCGCCCGGCATCGGCGTCAGTAGCGCGGCGACCTCGGCGACCGCCGGATCGACGTCGCCGCGGATCGTCCCGTCCTCGCCCCGGGTCAGACCGACGTCCACGACCGCGGCGCCCGGCTTGACCATGTCGGTCGTGACGATCCCCGGCACGCCGACGGCCGCGACGACGATGTCGCCGCGCGCGACCTCGGCCCCGAGATCGTGTGTCCGGGAGTGGCAGATGGTGACCGTGGCGTGCGCCTGGAGGAGGAGCATCGCAGCCGGGCGCCCGACGATCTCGCTACGCCCGATCACGATGGCGTCCTTTCCCTTCGGATCGACCCCGTACTCTCCGAGAAGGGCCATGCAGCCGGCAGGCGTTGCCGGGACGTGCAACGGCGTTCCGAGGTAGAGGTTGCCGGCGTTCACGGGATGGAACCCGTCCACGTCCTTGTGCGGGGCCACCGCATACGTCACGCGCGTCTCGTCGATGTGCGACGGGAGAGGCAGCTGGACGAGCAGGCCGTCGACCCCGTCGTCGGCATTCAGCTCGTGCACGAGGTCGAGAACATCGCTCTCGGACGCCGACGCGTCGAGACGGATGTCGCGCGCGTCGATCCCGGCCTCGGCCGCCGCGCGCTGCTTGAGGCGGATATAGACCTCGGAGGCGGGATCGTCCCCCACGAGCACTGTCGCGAGCCCCACGTGCCCGAGCTCCGCGACCTCCCCGGCGACGCGCCGGCGGATCCGCTCGGCGAGCGCCTTGCCGTCCATCAGCGTCGCGGGCACGCGCGCGACTCTAACCGAGCCGTGGCGGTGGACGCGCGGCGTTTCGGGCGGCGGCGGAAGAGCGCCGCCTACCCTGCGTCCATGCGGACGAGTGCCGATCGCGCGACCTTCCAGGCCGCCGTCCGGGCGGCCGCAATCGTTTTCGTCGTCGCCTGGCTCTTCAGCGACGACGTCCGCGCGTGGGTCCCTGTGTGGGTCCCGATCGCCCTACTCCTAGCGGCGGAGGTCGAGTTCGTCGTCCGCGGCCGACGGGAGGCGCCGAGACAACGTTCCGCGCGCGTCCCACCCGGACCCGAGGACGCCGATCTCGGCTTCGGCGAGCTCGTCGAGGACGAGCACGGCGTCCGCCTCCTCCCACCGCCCGAGCGCCCCGAGCGGCGCGGCCG
>Ga0105243_10001404_pt1 | contig 21301 bp, 13 predicted proteins | sample KBSM34metaG_FD_81525 | JGI IMG/M metagenome (GOLD analysis project Ga0105243, IMG submission 81525) | Miscanthus rhizosphere microbial communities from Kellogg Biological Station, Michigan, USA - KBS M3-4 metaG | ecosystem: Host-associated > Plants > Roots > Rhizosphere > Soil | place... | reverse complement strand
CGATCGGGGATGCCGACGGTGGCCGGCTCCTGCCCGTGACCGGGCGCGCGGGCGACGACAGCCGCGGCACCTGCGCCCTCGGCGCGGCGCTCTTTGGGCGTCCGGACTTCGCCCATGCCGCGGGCGGCAGCGCACCGGAACTGCTCTGGCTGCTCGGGTCCGACGGCCTGCGGCGATTCGAAGCGCTCCGCCCCGCGCCTCCGGCCGCGGCGTCCCGCCTTTTTCCCTCCGGCTACGCGGTGATGCGTTCGGGGTGGACGCCGGAGTCGCACCACTTGATTGCGGACGCCGGCCCGCTCGGCTGCCCGGCGAGCAGCGGTCACGGGCACGCCGATCTGCTCAGCGTGCAGCTCTCGATCTTTGGCGACCCATGCCTGGTGGATGCCGGCACCGGCTGCTACACGCCGGAGCCGATCTGGCGCGACTACTTCCGCGGGACGTCGGCCCACTCGACGGTGCGGGTGGACGATCTCGATCAGGCCGAGCCGGCGGGTGCCTTCCGCTGGCGTCAGCGTCCGACGGCGCGCGTGCGCTCGTGGCACTCGGATCCGATGGCGGACGTGCTCGACGCCGAGCACGATGCGTATGCCCGGCTGGCCGACCCGGTGACCTGCCGCCGGCGCGTGGTCTTCGTGAAGCCCGACTACTGGGTCGTGGTCGACGATCTCGAGGCCACAGCGAGCCACCACATCGAGCTGATCTTTCAGTTTGCTCCCGACGTCCGCCTGACGGCCGGGCCCGAGCCGTGGATTCGGGCTGAGACGCGGCGCGGACACGCGTTGTGGTTGTGGCCCATCGCGTCGACGCCGGTGGAAACGGTGATGTCCTGCGGCGAGCTCGATCCGCCGCGCGGATGGGTGTCGGCGGCGTACGGCTGCCGCCAGCCCGCGCCGGCGGTGTCGTTCTCCACGGTCGCACGGCTGCCGTGGCGCGCGATGACGCTGCTCGTCCCGATGACGGGCGTGGCCGAGCCGCCGCCCGCCCTCACCGTGGAGCGCGACGAGTCGGGACGCCCGGCGGGTGTCCGGTTCGACGCGTCGCGGCGGTCCGTGCACGTCGTGGACGACGGCATCGTCGTCGGCTAGCCCTCGTCGCTCTCTCGTCAATCACTCCTTCTCAAACGCCACCTGCGGCACTGGCGCCGCACGTTCATCGACGGTGACTCACCGGGCCATGTGACGTCATGCGCATTCTCTGGGTAAAGATGGGCGGCTTGTGGCCGCCGACGGCGGGAGGCCGCATCCGCAGCCTCGAAACGCTGTCGTGTCTGTCGCGCCGCCACGACGTGACCCTGGTGACGACGCACGGGCCGGGCGACGACCCCGACGGCCTTCGCCAGCGGCTGCCGCATTGCGAGCGCATTGTCTCCATTCCGTTCGTGGCGCCGCGCGCGGGCACGCGGGCGTTCGCGCGCGCGCTGGCGGAGTCCTGGTGCTCGCGTTTGCCGGTCGACCTGTGGAAGTGGCAGTCCCGCGAGGTGCGGGAGCAGGTGGGCTCGCTCGTCGCCGCCGGCGCCGCCGATGTCTGCGTGGCCGATTTCCTGGTGTCGGTCGGCAACATTCCGCCGCTGCCGCGGATTCCGACGGTGCTCTTTCAGCACAACGTGGAGCACGTCATCTGGCGACGCCTTGCGGATCTCGAACGGCGGCCGCTGCGGCGCGCCCTGCTCGAGATCGAGGCCTGGAAGATGCGCCAGGCCGAACGTCGCGCCTGCGCGGCGGCAGATCTGGTGCTGGCGGTGTCGGACGACGACTGCCAGCGCCTGCACTCGCTCGCCCCGCGAAGCCGCTGCGTGGCCATTCCCACCGGCGTGGACACCACCTACTTCCATCCGTCCGCGTCGCGCGAGGTGCCGCGGCGCCTCGTGTTCACCGGGTCGATGGACTGGTTCCCGAATGAAGACGCGATCCTTTACTTCGTCGACGCGATCCTGCCGCGCATCCGCGCCCAGATCGACGGCATCACGCTCACCGTCGTCGGCCGCAACCCGTCGGCGCGGCTTCGCGCGGCGGTCGAACCCTCGGGCGTCATCGTGACCGGCACGGTGGACGATGTCCGGCCGTACGTCGACGAGGCGGCGCTCTACGTCGTTCCGTTGCGGGCTGGCGGCGGCACGCGCCTGAAGATCTTCGAGGCGCTCGCGATGGGCAAGGCGGTGGTCTCCACCCGAGTCGGAGCCGAAGGGCTGGCGCTCACACCGGGACGCGACGTGGTGATCGCCGATGAGCCGGACGCGTTCGCGGCCAGCGTGGTCGCGCTGCTCCGTGATCCCGCCCGCCGTCTCGCGATTGGACGCGCGGGACGGCAGTTGGTGCAAAGCCGGTATTCGTGGGCGCAGGTGTCGAGCGAATTCGAAGGTCTATGCCAAACCGTCGCGCGGGTCCGCCGCGAGACGAGCGGCACGTCACTTGCTCTGGCAAGAGAGCAGAGTTCGTCATGAGAGGTGCCGTCGCGATTCTCGCGATCGCGTTCGCCATCGCCGCCACCGGTGCCGCCGATCCGATCGCGCGGCCTCAGGGTCCGCTCGCGACCATCGACACGTCGGCGATTCCGCGCGCCGTGCGCCGCGTGCATGTGCCCGACGGCGGCAGCCTGCAACAGGCGCTCGACGCGGCGCGTCCGGGCGACTGGATCGAACTGCAGGCTGGCGCCACTTACAGCGGGCCGTTTCGGCTGCGCCGCTTCGATGGCGACGGGTGGGTGGTGGTGACGTCGTCTGCGCGCCTGCCGGCACCCGGTACGCGGGTCAGTCCGATGGTCGGAGGCCTGGCGAAGCTGCGGGCCGCGTCGGGGGCGGTGATCGTCGCGGAGCCGGGCGCGCATCACTATCGTTTCATCGGCCTCGACATCGCGCCGGAGGCGAACACGTGGCTGGTTGCACTGCTGCAGTTCGGCGACGGCGAGCACGCGGTCGATCGGCTGCCGCACGACCTGATCGTCGATCGCTGCTATCTGCACGGCGATCCGCGTCAGGGGAGCCGCCGCGGGATCGCGCTCAACGCGCGGCGCGCGGCGGTGATCGATTCGTACCTCTCCGATTTCAAGGAAGCCGGCGCCGACTCGCAGGCGATTGCCGGGTGGAACGGCCCTGGTCCGTTCGCCATCACGAACAACTACCTCGAGGCGGCGGGGGAGAACCTGATGTTCGGCGGCGCCGACCCGTCGATTGACGGCCTGGTCCCCGCGGACATCGTCGTGAAGCGGAACCATCTGGCGAAGCCGCTGCGGTGGCGGAGCGACAGGCCCGGCGCCGAGGACACGGCGTGGACGGTCAAGAATCTGTTCGAGCTCAAGAACGCCCGGCGCGTGCTCGTGGACGGCAACCTGCTGGAATACAACTGGCCGGCGGCGCAGAACGGCTTCGCCGTGCTGCTGACGGTCCGGAACCAGTCGGGCGGCGCGCCCTGGTCGGTGGTGGAGGACGTGACGTTCTCGAACAACGTCGTGCGCCACGTCGGCGCCGGCGTCAACATCCTCGGCTCCGACGACATTCATCCCAGCCGTCCGACGCGCCGCATCGCCATCGTCAACAATCTCTTCGCCGACGTTGGCGGCCGTTGGGGATCCGGCCGGCTGTTCCAGGTGCTCGACGGGACCCGGGATGTGACCATCCGTCACAACACCGCGTTCAACACCGGCTTCGTGCTGTTCGGCGGCGATCACGCGCCTCACCTCGGCTTTGTCTTCGAGAACAACGTGGCGCTGCACAACGAGACCGGCATCGCTGGCTCGGGCACCGGCAGCGGCCGCGAGAGCCTCGACCGCTACTTCCCGTCGGCCTCGGTGCGAGGCAACGTGCTCGTCGGCGGCGATCCGAGCCGTTACCCGACCGGTAATTTCTTTCCCGTGTCGCTCGACGCGGCCGGCTTCGCGGCGGTCGAGGGCTCCTATCAGCCGCGCCGGCCGTACCGCTACGCGCGCCAGGGGAGCGACGGTCTCGACGTCGGCGCCGATGTGGAGGCGCTGACGCAGATGGCCGCGCGTGTCGCCAGCCCGCGCGCCAACCTCGACGCCGCGCCATCGACCGGCGTGGGCGTCGGATTGCCGGACGGCGCTCCGCCCAACGCGCTCGCGGCCGGCGTCGTGGTGGTGTTCTGGGGCTCGTTGTTTCTCATCGGATACGTGTACGCGGGCTATCCAATCGTCGCCTGGCTGCGCGCACGGTGGTGGCCGCACCGCGACCGCCGGGCGCCCATCGAGCCCACGGTGACCATCGTGGTGGTGGCGCACAACGAGGAAGCGTGTATCGAGGCCCGTATCGCGAACCTGCTGGCGCTCGACTACCCGGCGGACCGGCGGCAGATCGTGGTGGGGTCGGACGGGTCGACCGACGAGACCGTCGCGCGGGCGCGGCGGTTCGCCCACGAGGGCGTGCACGTGGTGTCGTTCCGTCACTGGCGCGGCAAGGCGGCGGTGGTCAACCAGCTGGTCCGGCGCGCCCGCGGCGAGATCGTGCTCTTCGCCGACGCCCGGCAGACGTTCGATCCGCAGGTGCTGCGGCGCCTCGTGGCGCGGTTCGCCGACGAGCGCGTCGGCGCGGTGAGCGGCGAGCTGATGCTGACGGACAACACCGGCACGCCGATGGGGCGCGGCGCGTCGTTCTACTGGCGGTACGAGAAGTTCATCCGCGTGCACGAAGGGCGCGCGGGATCCACGGTCGGCGCGACCGGCGCCATCTATGCCATCCGGCGGGCGCTGTTCCGATCGATTCCCAACGACACGATTCTCGACGACGTGCTGATCCCGATGCGCATCGTACAGCAGGGCTACCTCGTGCAGTTCGAGCAGGAGGCGCGCGCCTATCAGGCGGTGTCACGCACGACTCGCCAGGAGTACGTGCGGAAGGTGCGGACCATCGCCGGGGCGTATCAGCTGTTCGCGCGGGAGTGGTGGCTGCTCAATCCGTGGCAGAACGCGCTCTGGTTCGAGACGGTGTCGCACAAGGGGCTGCGCCTGCTGCTGCCGGCGCTCCACCTGGCGCTCTTTGCCGCCACCTTCGAGCTGTGGCGCGAGCCGTTCTACGGCGCGGTCCTGGCGATGCAGATCGCGTTCTATGCCGCGGCGGTGTTGGGGCACGAAATGCGGCATGCGGCGCGGCGCCCGATGTACATCAGCGTGCCCTATGCGATGTGCTGCATGCTGTGGGCAACCGTGGCGGCCTTCCACCGCTTCCTGACCGACAGGCAGCAGGCGACGTGGGAGCAGGCGCCCGCGTTCGAGCTGCCGCGGATCAGGGGCGGGCGAGCGTAACCGCGCTCAGGCTGGCGCCCATGTCGAAAAGCGACGTGTCCACCAGCAGCGGATACGCCGGCGCCACCGCGCTGGTATAGATCACCGCGCCGTTGACCGAGTAGCTCACGCTTCCCGCGCGCACGGTAATCCTCAGTGTGTCCCCGCCCGTGATGGCCCGCTCCGCCCGGTAGGCGCCCTTCTCGCGGACCTCCACGCGTCCATCCTGCACCCGCATTCCAAACAGAATCTCCTCGGCGCTGGTGCCCGCGTTGCCGGAGCCGAGCCCGATGACGCGGAGCGCCTGTGTGTCGCCCGGCACGAACGCCAGTTCGCCGTCGCCCGAGGCGATCGTCTGCGACGACACGGCGCCGGCATCCGGGCATCCCGAGCATCCGCCCGTCTTGTGCAGTTCGCCGGGCGTGGCCGTCACGTTGACGAGCGACGTCCACGTCACCGGTTCGCCAGCCATGGCCGGTGTGGTGGGCGTGACCGGGGTCGGCTCGGGAGCCGTGGTGGTTGGAGGTGCGGTCGTCGGAGGCGTGGTAGCCGGAGGTGTGGTGGTCGAGGGCGCGGCGGCCGTGCCGGGCAGCTTCGGGACTTTCACCAGGAAGGCATCGAGCCGTCCGGTGCCGGCATTGGCCGTCCAGATGAAGTACTCGCCGGTGACGTCGATGTTGCCTTTCGGCAGTTTGGAGTAGTCGTCCGAGCCGCCCCCGGGCGCGTTGAGGTCGGTCAGGTTCGGGGCCACGACGAGCGTGTCGAGTGAGCCATCGAGCCGGAAGCAGACGATTTCGTTGACCCGCGGCAGCGCCTCGCGGCTGGCGTTGCTGGCGCACGCCATCTGCTGATCGATCGGCTGTCCCGGCCGCGCGTCGCCGAAGGCGATGTGACCCAGGCCGCTGGACCACGACGCGAGCTGGTAGACGAGCTCGCCCTGACCGGCCACGGCCGCCGGCTGTCCGCCGCTCATGTCGCTCGCCAGATTCCAGCGCCGCACCGCGCCGGGGAACCGGTTGAAGTTGTCCTCGGCAATCATGTAGCCGAAGCCCAGGTCGGAGTGGCCGCTGGCGCCGTTGGGATCGGTGAGCACCTGTTCGGTGCCCGTCTGCAGATCGATGATGCGGTTGTCCTCGCCGTTCAGGCCGTCCACGTTCTCCTTGGTCACCAGCCAGCGGCCGCTGCGATCGATCTGGCACTCGTCGAAGTCGCCCTTCTTGGCGAACCACGACGTGCGCTTTGTCCTCTCGTCGTAGACGACGCACCCGAGCATCTCGTAGGTGGACGACTGGCGCAGGGTGGCCGAGTGCACCTGGTCGTCGGCGCTCGAGTGCGCCTGCCACAGATATTTATCGGCCCCGAACTGGCCGGCCGCGTCGAAGACCGTCTCGGAGGTGTGCGCGACGACGTCGTAGCGCACGAGGCGCGGGCCGTCATTCAAGTACAGCGTGGTGGGGCGGGTGGCGCTGAAATACCAGCCTTCCCCCGTGCTCCAGCTCAGCGGGTGGTCGGCGGGGAAGAGAGGGCCCAGATTCGCCGTATCGCCAGTGCGCTTGTTGAAGCTGAACAGCGTCGGGCCCCCACCGCCCTTCTGCCGATTCAGGCCCAGGAAGATCAGCATCGTGTCGCTGCCGGCGTGGTTGTTGATGTTGCTCCAATAGGAGTAGCCGACCGGCAGCACGCAGTCGGCGCCGCCGCAGTCGCTGGCATTCGAGAGGCGGATGCCGGTGGTGCGGTACGGCGACGGAAACGTGAACGTGCCGCGTGACGGGAGAAACGTGCCGATTTCCGCCGCCGACAGCGTGGGCCGCAGGCCGACGCCGGTGGCCGATTCCACGAACCCGCCAGGAGCGCCGGCGGTCTGAGCGTGGGCGTTCTGTGGTGAGGCGAGAGGGAGGAGGGTGCCGAAGAAGACGGATGCCGCGACGAATCGAATGAAGCGATGTGACGCGTGGAGCATCGAAAACCTGCCCTGTCTTCACGCGGGCGCAGGCGTGCTCCGCCGGGCACACTACGACCGTCATTGCACTGCTGGGGTTTTCAGGGGCCCTTGCAGGCGCTATGTTTTTTCGGCGGCGGAACGCGTGGACCAGGCCCGCTGCTTAAGCCATCGGCACCAGACGCGCAGACGTCCAGTGGGGCTTTCCATGGGAAAGGCCTGGGCGATTGCGGATGTTGGCGAGAGAGCCTCCGCGTGCAAACGCGGAAACGGGCCAGCGGAGTTTACGAAACGGATTTACTCAGCGTCAATTTGGGAAGGTCCCTGGGTGCGAGATCGCCAACGCTATGCATTTCCGGTTTGGACGAGATCCCGCGGCGGGTAGTCGGGAAGGGGTGTGAGGCGGGAAACCCGCGCTGGTGTCAGCGCGGGGACGTGCCCATTACTTCGACGAACGCGCGCGCCATCGAGCCGCGACGCCCGTCGGCGCCGATGACGGCGGCCGTGACTTCGTACTCGCCGGCCGGCACGCTGTCGATCCTCATCGTGTTGACGACCGGCGCGTGGTCGCCTTCGAGCTGCACCCGGCTGAATCGATAGAAGTCGCTCGAATCCACGACGATCTCGAGGGCGCGGTTCTGCGGCTGCGGCGAGACGTTCACGCTGATTGCGAGCGTCGTGGGCGCCACCGCGATGGCGGGGTTCACGCGAATCGAAACGGGCTCACCGGCGCCAGCGAATGTGGCCGTCGAGAGTGCCAGTCCGAAGAGCCACAACCGTGACGACATGGCTTGCATCCTCCTGCGTTTCCGTTTGTGCAACCTCCGATCCATCTCGTGATGCCGAGCTCGACCGCGGTCTTGTGCAGCCTTTTCGATCACGATCGGTGATTGCTTCACACAGGTCAGGGACGGTGCTCGCGAAAACACGCCACAAACCGTGGATCGCGTGAGCGGCAGCGCGGCGTGTTTGTTGCTGTGCATCTCTTGTTGGGGGTGCGTAGGAATGGCGACGCACACGAGGGCCGAGCTTCCGGTCGTTTTCGACGGCAACCTCGGTGAAGGCGGCCTCGCCGAGTTCGAGCCCGAGGCTCCGCGCGACTCGCTGTGGCTGCGCGTGGACAGTCCGGCGGTCGTTGACGTCCCCCGCTGGGAACCGCAGGTCGCGCGAACGGCGAGCCGGCGATGGCCGCTCGCCGTCGTGGCCGTCGTGATCGCGTCGGCAATTGCGGGCGCGGTCGCTTCGTGGGTGGGCATCGGCGCGAAGCCTGGCGCGGTGCCGCACGCACCCGACGCTCCGGCGACGAGCGACCTCTCGACCTCCAGTCCGCCACCGAAGAGCGAACCGGCGTTCGCGGCACCCGTCACCACCCCGATTCCGACCCGCCCGGTGCCCGCGAAGCAGCCCGCGCCGGCAGAGGTCGACCCGGCGCTCGAGCGGACGCTGGCGACCATCAGCGAGTCGTACCGCGAGCTCGACGCGGAGTCGCTGACCGCGGTCTGGCCGGGCGCCGACACCGCCAGCCTGTCGCGCGCCTTCGCGGACCTCAAATACCAGTCTTTGTCGTTCGACCGATGCGCCGTGCGTCCTCGGGCGGATGCCCGCGCGGTTGCGTCGTGCGACGTGCTCATTGCCGCGGCACCGAAGGACGGCGATCCCGCGCTGCAGCGGCGCCACGAGTCGTGGACGCTGCTCCTCGAACGCTCCGGCGAGCGCTGGACGATTACCGGCGCGTCCGTGCGCTGACGAGCGCGGGGCGCTCGCCGCCGCTTCCCGCGAGCGCCAGGAGCGAGCGCGAGTACGACGCGGCGAGGCGGCGATTTCCGGCTCGCGCCGCCGCGTCGGCCGCGCCCGCGATCGACCGGAACCGGTGCGGCGTCAGGCGCAGCGACGACTCGAACTCGCGCAACGCGTCCCGCGGCCGGCCGGCCTCGAGCAGCAGCTCGCCCAGCAGCTCGCGCATCGGCGACAGCCGGTTCTCCATCGCCACGTGCTTCTCGCTGTGGTCCTCGCGATCCGCGGCCTCGCGCATGCGGGCCACGGCGCGCGCTTTGTCGCCCTCCGCCAGCGCGATCCACGCCTCGGCGGCCGCCTCCTGGATCCCGACCTGGTCGGCCCAGTAAGGCTCGTCGGCCGCCGCCAACTCCTGGCGCAGGCGGGCGAGCTGGGCGAGATCGTCGCGGCCGCGCGCGGCCTGTGCCGATCGCGCCGCCCCCACGGCCCTCCCGAACCAGATGATGGCTTCGGCCTGTTTGAAGATGGTCTTCATCGGCGCCAGCCCCGCGGCCTCCTGCCAGGCGCCGCGCTCGAACGCGTAGCGGACCGGGATGGCGGCCCACGCGGTGTGCGCCGTGATGGACGACGTGGCTGGAATCCCCTCGATCGAGTTGCGCTCGTCGAGGATGGCGCGCGCCGCCTCGTCCTGCGCCAGCTGCAGGTAGGCGTTGGTGAGGAAGTCGAGCGCGTGGTAGCGCCCAGCAATCGCCGCCGGGCGCGCGGCCGCCGCGGGATTGGTGCTGGCGACGTAGGCGCGCGTGGCGGCGTCGGCGGCCAGGTTGGTGCTGATGGCCTCCGGCCACATGCCGAGCGTCGAGAAGGTGTGCGACGGCATGTGGAGCGCGTGCGGCGCCGACGGAGCCAGCGTGGCGTATCGACGCGCGGCGGGGAGCCCCCGCGTGGCAATCGGCGCGTAGTCGTACGCGTGGATCAGGTAGTGGGGCAGCCCGGGGTGATCGGGGTGGGCCCGCTGCAGCGGTTCGAGGAGCCTCGCCGCTTTCAGCTGCTTCGCGTAGGTCTTGTCGGTGAGGTCCACCGCCTCGAGGAGGGCCAGCGCGTAGAACGCGGTCACCTCCGTGTCTTTCCGATGGCGGGCGTAGAGCCCGGCCATCGCGGCCTCATACCGCTCGCTGCGGACTCGCTGACTGACCGTCTGGTAGTCGCGAAAGAACGGCGCCAGCGCCTCGATCCATTCGCGCTCGAGCGGCGTCGGCGAGCCGGTCGTGCGCGCTTTTTCGATGGCCTCGAGCCCCTGCTTCAGCAGCGCATCCGGGAACGGCGCCGTCAGCGGATTCGGCCGCTGGCTGATGGCGAGGCCCCAGTAGGCCATCGCGCAGGACGGGTCCTTCTCGGCCACCGCGCGGAACGCCTTCTCGGTCTCCGGGTAGAAGAACGAGTGCAGCATCGCCACCGCGCGGTCGAACTCCGCCTGGACAGCGGGGCTGCACGAGATGGGGAAGTGGACCCGACCGTAGATTTCGCCCCCGGGGCCATGGCCCGCGTGGTCCGCCTGCGCGCGCGCGGTGGGACACACCAGGAGGACGAACGCGCCCACGGCGCCAAGGATCTGCAACAGCTTCATCGTGTTCATCGTGCTCCCGCCACAGGGGCCGCTTTACGTTCCGCGAGCTGCTTGACGTTCTCGAACACCCGCCGGTGCACGCGGCTCACGATCGCATCGGACCATAGACGCCAGTAGTGCGACGGCCACATGCGATTGCGATACACGCTCGTGCCTTCGAGCCTCGTCCTGCCACCGGCAAGTGGTAGCAGCGTGAAGTCTCCCGACTCGGGCACGAAATAGCCCTGGAGGTGCGGCGGATGGATGTCCCCGTACGGGCTCCACTCGCGCAATACGGGCGGGCCCGACTCGATGGTGAACATCAGACGGTGATTCTCCTCCCAGACCCGGACGGTTTCGACGAACCGTCCCGTGGAGAAGTCGCACACCCGCATGACGCCCGCACCAGGCGCGCCCATCAGCGTCGCGCTGATCGGATACGCCACGCCGGCGCGGAAGAACCAGCTGTCGACCGGTGCCGCGATTGGATCGAACTCGGCCAGGTACGCCCAGACGGTTGAGGGCGGCGCCTGGATCTCGATGGCGCTGCGCACGGTCGTGGCGGGCGGCGGCCCCATCAGGCCGGGTTCGGCCATCAGACCGAGCGGGATCAGGCAGACCATCATGCCCATCGCTGTGGCGCGTGCACGCCCCTGGGCGTGCACGAAATAGGCGATGAGCGCGCCGGTGACCGAGCATGGCACCGTGATGGGCATGGCCATGAACAAGCAGACAGCGCCCTCAGCGCCGGCTGCCAGGAACATGAGTCCACAGGCGAGCGGAGCACAGGCACCCGCCAGCACGAATCGCCAAACTGTGGGCGCCTGCCGGTAGGTCGTGAGCGCACCGGCCACGAACCCGACGGCAAACGGCGTCAGAACGAAGATCGCATACCCATACGCGGCCTGCCGATCTGCGACCCGCTGAATGATGAGCACCGCCAGCAGCACGAGGCTCGCGCCAAGGAGCCCCGCGATGACGAACGCCGACACGAAGGCCCACTTCGGGTGCGCGGGAAGCAGCCGGTCCACCCACGCGGGGCCCATGGGAACCGTTGGGCCGGGCGGCTCGAGCGAGTGCCGCTTGGCCCAGGTGACGAAGCTGGCGATGACGGCAACCGCGAATGCGATGAGCGTGACCGCGACCAGGAAGGTCAGCACCGACGCATCCTACAAGGTCGGCCGATCGCTCGAACGCCTATTTTTTCCGCATTTCGTCGGCTGAAAGCCGTTGGCACGGCTGTATGATTGTGCCTCGTGAGCGACGCACATCCGCGTCGTCTTCGAGAAGGAGCGGTGTAAATGGCAAAGAAGGGTGGCGCACCCACGAAGTCTGAAGTCTTCGCGCAGATCAGCGAGGACGCGGAAATCTCCCGCAAGCAGGTCGCCGCGGTGTTCGAATCGCTGAACGGCATCATCAAGAAGAGTCTGAAGGGCAACGGGCTCTTTACCCTCCCGGGCTTGCTCAAGATGAAGGTCGTCAAGAAGCCGGCTACGAAGGCGCGTCAGGGCATCAATCCCTTCACCAAGGAAAAGATGATGTTCAAGGCGAAGCCCGCCTCGAAGAAGGTGCGCGTGCTGCCGCTCAAGAGCCTGAAGGCGCTCGTGAACTAGCCCCGGCCGGAAGTGCGCTCGAGGGGCCCACCTCCAACGGTGGGCTCCCCTTGACGGTCGAAAGGAGTGGCTGTAGACTCCCTTCGTCTGTCGAAAGGAGCGCCGTGTCGACGAAAGACCGCAGCGACGTCCTGCAAGGCACGCTCGACATGCTGGTGCTGCGGGCGTTGCAGCTCGAGCCGATGCATGGCTGGGGCATCACCGAGCGCATCGGACAGTGGTCCGAACAGGTGCTGCAACTGGGGCAGGGGAGCCTCTACCCCGCGCTCTATCGTCTGGAACGTCAGGGCTACATCCGTTCCGAGTGGCGCGTCACCGACAACAACCGGCGCGCGCGCTACTACTCGATGACGGCCAACGGCCGGCGCTACCTGAACGACTCGCTCGCGCAGTGGCGGCGGGTCTCCCGCGCGATCAACCTGGTTCTCGACAACACGGCGGCGGGCTGAGGGTGCGATGCGTGCGCTCATCGAAGTGCTGCGCCGGGTCGCGTCGCTCTTCCACCGCCGGGAGCTCGAAGATCGGCTGAGCGAGGAAATCCAGTTCCACGTCGACCAGCAGATCGCGGAGAACCTGCGCACCGGCCTGTCGCCGGACGACGCGCGGCGTCAGGCCCTGATCCGATTTGGCGGCGTCGAACGGGTGCGCGAACAGACCCGCGACGAGTTCCGCGCCGCTCCCCTCGAACATCTCGCACGCGACGTCCGATATGGCCTCCGGTCGCTGCGCCGCAATCCCGGCTTTACCGCGATGGCCGTGCTCTCGCTGGCCATCGGTATCGGTGCCAACACGGCCATCTTCGGCGTGGCGTATGCCGTGCTGTTCCGGCAGTCGCCGCTCGCGCATCCCGAAGCGCTGGTCAACGTCTACGGAGGGGACGGCGCGCAGCAGTTCAATCCGATGTCTTACCCCGATATCGAGGACCTGCGGCGGGGCACGACGCAGGTCTTCAGCGGGGTGGCTGCGTCCGCCTTTACTGTCGCGCAAATCGATCGTGGCGGTACTCCGACCACGGTCATGGGCGAAGCGGTGACGGGGGGCGCGTTCGCGCTGCTCGGCATCGAGCCTCAACTCGGCCGGGCGATTCAGCCCGCGGACGACGTCGGCCGCGGCGGTCATCCGGTGGTGATGCTCAGCCACGGCTACTGGCAACGCGCCTTCGGCGGCGATCCGCAGGTGGTCGGACGCACGCTGCAGATGGGACGCCGCGGCTACACGATCATCGGCGTCGCCCCGTCCGACTATCGCGGCGGTTTGCCCGCGGTCACGTCGGCGTTCTTCGTGCCGATGGCCATGCAGGACGAGCTGATGGGCATCGAGATGCTCGACCACCGGGACTACAACAGCTTCTTCGTCAAGGCGCGCCTCGCTCCCGGCGTGACCCGAGTCCAGGCCGAGCACGCGGCCTCGCTCGTGGCGGCGTCTCTCGACCTCGCGCGGCCGCGAGGGTGGACTCCAGGGGTGCGATTCGCGCTCGTGCCGACGTCCGAAGTGCAGGTCGTTCCCGGCGTGGATCCGCTGCTGCGCGCGGCGGCCTGGCTCTTGATCGCCGTCGCGGGGCTGGTGCTGCTGTTGGCCTGCACCAACCTCGCAAGCTTTCTGGTGGCCCGCGCCATCGATCGAGGACAGGAGATCGCGGTGCGGCGGGCCCTTGGTGCCGGTCGCGGCGCGCTGGCGCGCCAAGTCCTGGTGGAGAGTGTGTTGCTCGCGCTCGCCGGTGCGGCGGCCGGCCTGGCGCTCGCGGTCGCGCTCCTCGACGTGTTGCTCTCGATCGACTTGCCGTTGCCCTATGGCATCCGGCTGGACCTGCAATTCGGCCTCGGCTGGCGGACCCTGTTCGACTGGAGAGTGCTGGCGTTCACAGCTGGCGCCGGCGTGATGGCCGGAGTCTTTCTCGGACTGGTTCCTGCCGTTCATGGCACGCGCGCCGATCTGGGGGCGGCGCTCAAGGCGGGCAGCAAGGGCAGCGAGGCGCCAGGACCTCTCCGCTGGCGCAACGTCATGGTCGTCGCCCAGATCGCCATGTCGATCGTGCTGCTCGTGGCCGCCGGCCTGTTCCTGCGGAGCTGGCAGCAGATGCTGGCCGTGGACCCGGGCTTCGGACGGGCTCCTACCGCCATCCTGTCGGTCATCATGCCCGTGACGCAATCAGCGCCCGAGGCGGCGGTGGTGCGCACGCGGCGGCTGCTCGAACGTTTCCGCGCGCTCCCGGGAGCCGGCGCCGTCGGCCTCGTCTGGCCGTTGCCGCTCGAGCTCTCGTCGAGCGGAATCAATTTCACCATCGATGGCCGGACGCCGCCTGCCGGCCGGGAGGCCTTCAGCGCCTCGCGGGCAACGGCGGATGGCGGATTCTTCGATGCCGCCGGCATGAGGATCGTAGAGGGGCGCACCTTCAATGATGGCGATCGGCGCGACACTCAACCCGTGGCCATCATCAGCCAGGCGATGGCGCGCCGCTACTGGCCGGACGGCGATGCACTGGGACGGATCCTCCGCTTCCCAGGTACGCCGGAGGCCAACCTGTTGATCGTGGGCGTGGCGAGCGACGTCAGCGTGCGATCGCTGGGAGAACCGCCCCGCGACCTTGTCTATCAGAGCTACACCCAAGGCCAGCCCCTGCCAGGCGCCAACTTCCTCGTCCGCACGGGCGATCCGGCGCGCCTGGCGCTGACGCTGATCACCGCAGGCCAGCAGGTCGATCCCGACCTGCGCGTGTTGCAGGCGATGACGATGACGCAGCATCTGGCCACGTCGAGACTGCCGTCGCAGATCGGCGCCTTCCTGCTGGCGGCGTTCGCGGTGCTGGGGATGGCGCTCGCCGCCATCGGAGTGTACGGGACCGTGCGCTACACGGTGGCGATGCGTACCCGCGAGGTCGGCATCCGCATGGCGCTCGGGGCCGATGCGGCGGGTGTCGCGCGGCTGCTCGCGTCGCGCGGCCTGCGGCTGGTGCTGATCGGCGGCGTCATCGGTGTGGCCGCCTCGCTGCTGACGGCGCGCTTCCTGGCCACGCTGCTCTTCGGCGTTGGAAGCTTCGATCCGGTCGCTCTGACCGGCGCGCCGATCGTGCTCGGTGTTGCTGCGTGGCTGGCGGCCTACCTGCCCGCGCGCCGCGCGAGCCGCGCCAACCCGCTCGCCGCCCTGCGCGCGGAGTAACCCCCGACACCTGAGTCGAGCGCAGTTCCGGGCAGAACCGGCGAGGCCGGCGCTCGCTCCCGTGCGCGCTCTCAGCTAAGCTACGACCTAGCCCATGAAGAAAGCTCTGCTCCTCCTGTTGACCGTCCTGGTGGCGGCGGTGGAGTTCGGAACGTCGGTCGCCGGCCAGCAGGGCCAGGCGGTGCGGCGCGCCGCCCGCCCGATTCCCGGCCAATACATCGTCGTCCTCTCCGGCACCGACGATCCGCTTGCCGTCGGCCTGCAGTCGCAACAGCTCTACACCGGCCGCCTGCGGCACGTGTACGAGTCGGCGTTGAGAGGGTTCGCCATCCGGATGACCGCCGCCTCGGCGCAGGCCCTCGCGCGCGATCCGCGCATCGCCTATGTCGAAGAGGACGGGCTGGCGCAGCTGAATGACGTACAGGCGAGCCCGCCGTGGGGCCTCGATCGCATCGACCAGCGCCAGCGGCCGCTCGACAGTTCCTACACCTATCCGCCGTTTACGACGCAGGTCCACGTCCACGTCCTCGATACCGGCGTCCTGCCCACCCACGTCGAGTTCGGCGGCCGGGCGAACGTGGCTGGCGACTTCATCGACGACGACGGCGACAACGATCCCAACGACATCGGGAATGACGACGCCAATATCGGGGTGCCGGACGGCATCGATTGTCACGGCCACGGCACGCACGTGGCCGCCACCATTGCCGGCTCGACCTACGGCGTCGCGAAGAACGCGCTCATTCACGGCTATCGAGTGCTGAACTGCGCCGGGAGTGGACCGATCTCGGGCATCGTCGCCGGCATCGACGCCGTGGTCGCCGACGGACGGCGACCTGCGGTCGCCAACATGAGCCTTGGCGGCAGCCCGAGCTCCGCGCTCGACGCCGCGGTGCGCAATGCCATCACCGCCGGCATCACGTTCGCGGTGGCCGCGGGCAACGACGGCATCGACGCCTCGCTCGAGTCGCCGTCCCGCGTCACCGAAGCGATCACGGTGGGGGCCACCGACATCAACGACAGCAAGCCAGGGTTCTCGAACTACGGCTCTGTCGTCGACGTGTTTGCGCCTGGCGTGAGCATTCTGTCGGCGTTCATCGGATCCAACACGGCCACCGCCACGCTGTCGGGCACGTCGATGGCCTCACCGCACGTGGCTGGCGTCGCGGCGCTCTATCTCGCACAGAACGGCAACAAGACCCCGCAGGAGGTGCGAGATGCCATCGTCGCCGCCGCGACCACGGGCGTCCTCTCGAACCTCGGCGCGGGATCGTCCAACCGTCTTTTGTATTCCGGGTTCATTCCCGCGGGCGGGGGAGGACGGGTCAACGTGGCGGCGTCGGCCAACGGGGGCGTGGCGACGGCGTCGTCCGCGTGGGGCGGGTATCCGGCGACCGCGGTGAACAACGGCGACCGGCGCGGAGTGGGGTATGGCGCCGGCGGGACGTGGAGCGACGGCACGGGCGGCGCGTATCCGGACTGGGTGCAGATCACCTTCAACGGCGCCAAGGCGATCGAAGAGGTCGACATCTTCGGGGCGCAGGACAATCACGGGTCGCCGGTGGAGCCGACGCCGGCGCTGACGTGCGGCGGCTGTCCGATCGATTTCACGGTGCAGTACTGGACCGGCGTCGCATGGCAGGCGATTCCGAACGGGATCGTGCGGAACAACACGCTGGTCTGGCGGACGTTCACGTTTGCCCCGATCTCGACGACGAGCATCCGGCTGCTCGTGGAGCGAACCAATACGGGCTGGAGTGAAGTGGCGGAGGTGGAGGCCTACACCGGCAACGGCGGGCCGGGGAACACGGCGCCGACGGTGAGCCTGACGAGCCCGGCGGAAGGGGCCAGCGGCGTGGCGCCGGCGTTGTTCACGCTGACGGCGCAGGCCGGTGACGCCGAGGGTCCGGTGGCGAAGGTGCAGTTCTTCAACGGGGCGACGCTGCTCAACGAGGACACGGTGAGCCCCTTCACCTTCGACTGGACCAACGTGGGCGTGGGCAGCTACACGCTGACGGCGGTGGCCTTCGACAGCGGCGGGCTGTCCACACCATCGGCGCCCGTTCACGTGACGGTGACGGCGGGCGGCGGCGGGGGAGGACGCGTCAACGTGGCGGCGTCGGCCAACGGCGGAGCGGCCTCGGCGTCGTCGGCATGGGGAGGGTATCCGGCGACCGCGGTGAACAACGGCGACCGGCGCGGGGTGCCGTATGGGGCCGGCGGGACGTGGAGCGACGGGACGGGGGGCGCGTTTCCGGACTGGGTGCAGATCACCTTCAACGGCGCCAAGACGATCGAAGAGGTCGACATCTTCGGGGCGCAGGACAATCACGGGTCGCCGGTGGAGCCGACGCCGGCGCTGACGTGCGGCGGCTGTCCGATCGATTTCACGGTGCAGTTCTGGACCGGCGTCTCGTGGCAGGCGATTCCGAACGGGATCGTACGGAACAACACGCTGGTCTGGCGGACGTTCATGTTCGCCCCGATCACGACGTCGAGCATCCGGCTGCTCGTGGAGCGTTCCAACACCGGGTGGAGCGAGGTGGCGGAGGTGGAGGCCTACACCGGCAACGGCGGGCCGGGGAACACGGCGCCGACGGTGAGCCTGACGAGCCCGGCGGAAGGGGCGAGCGGGGTCGCGCCGGCGTCGTTCACGCTGACGGCCGACGCCAGCGACACTGAAGGTCCGGTGGCCAAGGTGCAGTTCTTCAACGGCGTGACGCTGCTCAACGAAGACACGGTGAGCCCGTTCACGTTCGACTGGACCAACGTGGCGGTCGGCGCGTACACGCTGACAGCCGTGGCGACGGACGGCGGCGGGCTTGCGACCGTGTCGGCGCCCATTCACGTGACGGTGACGCCGGGCGGCGGGGGCGGAGGGCGCGTCAACGTGGCGGCGTCGGCCAACGGTGGGGTGGCGACCGCGTCGTCGGCGTGGGGCGGGTATCCGCCGAACGCGCTGAACAACGGCGACCGGCGCGGGGTGCCGTATGGCGGCGGCGGGACGTGGAGCGACGGCACGGGCAACGCGTTTCCGGACTGGGTGCAGATCGATTTCAGCGGCGCCAAGACCATCGACGAGATCGACGTCTTCGGCCTGCAGGACAATCACGGGTCGCCGGTGGACCCGACGCCGGCGCTGACGTGCGGCGGCTGTCCGATCGATTTCACGGTGCAGTACTGGACCGGCGTTTCGTGGCAGGCGATTCCGAACGGGATCGTGCGGAACAACACGCTGGTCTGGCGCACGTTCACGTTTACCGCGATTACGGCAACGCGAATCCGCGTCCTGGTCGAGCGCTCGAACACCGGATGGAGCGAGCTGACGGAATTCGAGGCGTACGGAACCGACCCGGTGCCGTGATTACTTGCTCGTGAGGCGCCGAATCGCGTTCTCGAGCAGATCAGACGCCTGCGCCTTGGGCACGAAGTCCTTGGCGCCGTCGCGCATGGCAATCTTCCGCACCTGCGCATCGTCGAACGCGGTCACGATGATGACCGCCGTGTCGGGGGCCATCGCCCTGACGGTGCGGCATACCTCCAGCCCATCCATGTCGGGCATCATCAGGTCCACGACCAGGATCTCCGGCCGCAGATCAGTGACGGCCTGAATCGCCTGGGCCCCGTTGGCCACGCTGGCGACCACGTCGCACGCCGTCTGGAGCATGCGTGCGAAGGCGAGCCGGACGTCTGGATGATCGTCGGCCAGCACGACTCGCGGTCTGCGAGGGTCGCTGGCGGGTGCGCGCGTGGAGTGCTCGCGATCGGTCATAGAACTGCCGCAGAGTCGGAATAACTCTATCCCTGAAGCTCGGCCGAAATTCAATTCGGGTATATACCTAGCTAATTCGCGCGTGCTTCAATGCCTGCGCGGCCGAGTCGCGCCGTGTGACGGTCAGCGGCGATGAAGAAGACACTGGCGATTCTCGCGTGTCTGTTCGGTTGCCCCGCGGCGGGGTACGGCCAGGCCGTGCTGGCCGGCGTCGTCAGCGATGCGTCCGGGGCTGCTCTGCCGGGAGTCGCCGTCGCGGCAACCAGCGACGCGTTGATCGAGAGTGTCCGGACGGCGATCACCGACAACGCCGGACGCTATCGCATCGAGGACCTTCGGCCGGGACTCTACCAGGTGCGGTTCTGGCTGACCGGGTGGAAAACGTATGAGCGAATCGGCGTCGAGCTGACCGCCTCGCTGATCACGACGGTCAACGCGGAACTCGCGATCGGCGCGCTCACCGACACGATCTCCGTCGCCGTCGAAGCGCCCCCGATCGACACGCAGAGCGCCAGGCGCGCCGTGACCATGAGCGGCGCCGTCATCCGTTCGCTCCCCACCGCCCGAAGCTACAACGCGCTGCTCGTCCTGATTCCCGGCGTCGTGACGAGCGTCAACGACACGGTGACGGGGCCGGCGACAGTGACGTTCCCGATGCACGGCGGCAGTACACAGGAGGGGCGGCTGCTGCTCGATGGCTTGACCATCGGCAGTCCTCCGACCGGCAACTCGGCGACGACGTACGACATCGACGTGGGGCAGGCGCAGGAAGTGACGTTCTCCACGTCCGGAGGCTTGGGGGAGTGGGAGACGTCCGGGCTGGTGATGAACATCCTCCCGAAGTCCGGCGGCAACGCGATGCATGGGTCGCTGTTTGCCAGCGGCACCGGCGCGCGGTTGCAATCCAACAACCTCACGCCGGACTTGATCGCGAGCGGAGCCAGGCCGGCCGCGCCGTACGAAAAGCTGTACGACGTCTCAGCGACACTGGGCGGTGCGATCGTGACCGATCGCGTGTGGTACTTCCTGGGCGCGCACACCGGCGGCAGCACCAGAAACAGCACGCTCGTGCACTACAACCGCAACGCCGGCGACGCCGGCGCATGGCGGTACGCGCCCGATCCCGCTCGGCCGGCCTATTCCGACCGGACGTTCGAGAGCGCGAGCGGCCGGCTCACATGGCAGGTGACACCGCGCAACCAGGTGGGAGGATTGTGGGACGCACAGACGGTGTGCCGGGCGTGCACGGGCGCGACGCCGGGGCTGTCGGAGCCGCAACAGAGCTCGCCGGAGGCGGTGGGCGTGCTGGGACGCCGGCTGGATGTGACGCAGGCGACCTGGTCGTCTCCGCGCACCGATCGCCTGCTGATGGAGGCAGGGTACGGCGGAACGTATTTCGGCGTCGGCAACTTCGAACGCGAGCCCAACCCGACGCGGGATCTCATCCGCGTCGTCGAGCAGTGTGCGAGCGGCTGTGCGGCCAACGGCGGGATTCCCGGCCTGGCGTATCGGTCACAGGACTTCAGCGTGGCGCACACCGGTTCGTACTTGTGGAAAGGGTCGGTGTCGTACGTCACCGGCAGCCACAGCCTGAAAGCGGGGTATCAGCACACGCGCATGACCGACGACCGCACGTGGATGACGAACGATCAGTCGCTCACGTACCGGGTGGACAACGGCGTGCCGAATCAGCTCACGCAGTCGATTTCGCCGTGGGTGAACGACGCGCGCGCGGCATGGCAGGCGTGGTTCGTGCAGGAGCAGTGGACCGTACGCCGGTTGACGCTGCAAGGAGCCCTGCGCTTCGATCGCGCCGTGAGCTGGTTCCCGGCGCAGCAGGAAGGTCCTTCGAGATTCCTGCCGACGCCGCTGCGCATTCCCGAAACGCGCGGCGTCGACAGCTACAAGGACGTTACGCCGCGGCTGGGCATCGCCTACGACGTGACCGGTCACGGCACGACGGCTATCAAGATGAGCCTCGGACGCTATCTCGAGGGCGCTGGCGTGAACGGGGTCTACGCCAACGCGAACCCCACGCTCCGGATGCCGCAGACGACGCCGGTGTTCGGCACCGCCGGCGTTACGCGCGCCTGGAACGACGCCAACGGCAACTTCGTCGCGGATTGTGATCTCGCCAGCCCCAGTGCCCAGGACCTGCGGGCGAGCGGCGGGGCCTGTGCGGGATTGTGTTCGAAGGTGACCTCGGCAAGGACGTGCTGAACAACGGCTTCGACCGGGAAGTCCCTCCTGGGATG
>Ga0105243_10001396_pt1 | contig 21349 bp, 22 predicted proteins | sample KBSM34metaG_FD_81525 | JGI IMG/M metagenome (GOLD analysis project Ga0105243, IMG submission 81525) | Miscanthus rhizosphere microbial communities from Kellogg Biological Station, Michigan, USA - KBS M3-4 metaG | ecosystem: Host-associated > Plants > Roots > Rhizosphere > Soil | place... | reverse complement strand
TCGGGCCGGGATGCGGGCGTTCCCGGCGCCCTGCTCTAGCCGACTACGCTAGGCGTCGAAAACTGGACGCGAAGAGGAGCGGTCGAATGACGGAGAAGGCGGAGCTCGCAGGGCTCGTACGCGAGCTGGCTGTGGTGCACGGGAAGGTGACCCTGTCCTCGGGCAAGGAAGCCGGCTATTACGTGGACCTGCGTCGCGCGACGCTGCACCACCGTGCCGCACCGCTGATCGGGAAGCTGCTGCGCGAGCTCGTTGCGGACTGGGACTTCGATTCAGTCGGGGGCCTGACCATGGGCGCGGATCCGGTGGCCATGGCCGTCATGCACGCCGAGGGCAGGCCGATCGACGCCTTCGTGGTGCGCAAGGCGGCCAAGGCGCACGGCATGCAGCGCCAGATCGAGGGCCCCGACGTGGTGGGGAAGCGGGTGCTGGTCGTCGAGGACACCACCACGACCGGTAACTCGCCGCTCACCGCCGTGCGCGCGCTGCGCGAGGCAGGCGCGATCGTCGTCGGCGTGGCGACCGTGGTGGACCGCGCGACCGGAGCCGACGCCGTCATCGCCGCGGAGGGCGTGGAGTACCGATCGCTGCTCGGCCTCGAGGACCTGGGCCTCTAGCGCGCCTCCTCACGACGCCTGGCGCAGCACCATGCCGCCCATCGTGATGACGTACTCGTCAGCGGTGTCGTCGAACGTGACGGCGACGGTGGTGGGGTAGTAGCCGCTGCGCTGATAGGCCTGCGGCTGCTTGATGCTCCGCACGGTGTTCGGCTTGGTCAGCAGCCACTCGCGGGTCACCATCGGTTCCATGAAGGTGTAGTCGCCGTCCCAGGTTCCGTTGAGGAATGCCAGCGTGAACTGGTAGGGGCCCGGGATCACCCCGTCGGCGACATCGAACCAGTGCACCCCCATCGCGGGCGACGCCTGCGGCACGAGCTTCGGCCCGAGCATCGGGATGTAGTCCGGCGGGAGGTAGCGCGGGTCCGGTAGCCGCAAGCCCTTCGCCTCGAAATCCGGACTCGCCGGATCGATCTCGGCGACAGCGGCCTTGTCGGCCATGTAGAAGTGCGTGTCGAAATGCGGCTTGTCGAACATGCCGCTCGGGCCGTGACCGTGGTCGTTCCAGTCGAGGGTGGTGTGGTCGAAGACCGTCGCCGCGGCCTCGTCGGGCAGGTCGAGTTCGAAGGTCGCCACGTCGTCGTGGGTCGCGGGCAGGCCGTCCATCGCACCCTCGGACAGCCGCATGCCCACTTCGGTCGGATTGCCCGCGGCGTCGAGGGTGACGAAGCTGTGGGCGGTGCCATCGCCGACCCGAACCGTCGGTCCGTCGAACACGCCTGCTCCGACGGCGGCGGGCCGGTCCACCGGCGCGTGGGTACCCCCGGCCATGGTCAGCGTCGCACACGCGACGATCAGTCCGGCGGACAGGAACCGGCTCCGTGGACGCATCGTGCACCTCGGCTTCCGTGGTGATTCGCGTACCCGTCGATGTTAGTGCCGATGCCCCGGGGTGGCGGCCCCTTTCGGCGTCGCCTAGTCCGAACCGGCGGTGATGGCCGCGGCCTCGTCGACGCTGTGCGGGGCCGGGTCGTGGTCGTCGACGTGGGCGAGCACCCTGCGCCCGGTGGACAGCACCACGATGGCGGCGGCCGTGCAGAGCGCGCCGACCCAGAACGGCAGGTGCACGTTGCTCTCGCCGAGCTTGCCCGCCACCCACGGCGCGGCGGCGCCGCCGACGAACCTGACGAAGCTGTACGCGGCGGACGCGGTGGAGCGCTCGACCGGCGCGGAGATCATCACGGTCTCGGTGATCAGGGTGTTGTTCACGCCGAGGAACAGGCCTGCCAGGACCACACAGACGATCAGGACGGTCTTGTTCTCGGTGAACAGCGCCATCACCGCGAGGTCGACCGCGAACAGGGCGAGGGCGAGCATCATCATCGGCAGCGTGCCGAACGCCCGCTGCAACCGCGGCGCCAGGAACACCGACGAGATCGCGAGCATCAGGCCCCAGCCGAAGAAGATGAAACCGATTGCGTAGGTGCCCATGTCGAGTGGGAACGGGGTGTACGCGAGCAGGGTGAAGAAGCCGTAGTTGTACAGCAGCGAGGTGATCGCGACGGTGAGCAGGCCCCGGTGCCGCAGCGCGAGGAACGGGGCGGACAGTGACGTCCGGCCCGACTTCGGTGCGGGGGTGGCGGGCAGCATCACCACGATCAGGATGAAGGCGATGGCCATCAGCGCGGCGACGCCGAAGAAGGGGGCGCGCCAGCTGACGCTGCCGAGGACGCCGCCGACCAACGGCCCCACCGCGATGCCGATGCCGAGTGCGGCCTCGTACAGGATGATCGCCTTCGCGACGCCGCCGCTGGCCGCGCCCACGATCGTCGCCAGCGCGGTCGCGATGAACAACGCGTTGCCCAGTCCCCAGCCGGCGCGGAATCCGACGATCTGTCCGACGGTGCCCGACATCCCGGCCAGCGCGGCGAACACCACGATGATCGCCAGGCCCAAGAGCAGCGTCTTCTTCGGGCCGATCCGGCTCGACACCACGCCGGTGATCAGCATGGCGACACCGGTCACGAGCATGTACGAGGTGAACAGCAGCGACACCTGCGAGGGGGTCGCGTCGAGTTGCTCGCCGATCGGTTTGAGGATCGGGTCCACAAGGCCGATGCCCATGAAGGCGATGACGCTCGCGAACGCGACCGCCCAGACCGCCTTCGGTTGCTGCAGGATGCTCTTGCTCTCGGTGCCGGCGCTTGTGGCCGTGTCGGTGACTGTCACGGGCTCTTCCTCTGTGTCGCTGGTTCTCTCATCGCTGCGTAGACGCCTTGATCGCGGCCCGAAGGTCGGCCAGGCTCTGCGAGAGTCGTTCGATCTGTTCGGGTTCGAGGTCGCCGAGGTGGGCGGCGAGTGCGGTGCCGATCTCGGCGCGGGCCTCGCCGAGCCATCGGCGTCCGGCCTCGGTCATCTCGACCACCACCGCCCGCGAGTCCGCGGGGTCGCGGTGTCTGCGGGCCAGGCCGGCATCGGTGATCTGCTTGAGCAGGGCGGTGGCCGTCGGCTGTGAGCAGCGATCGATCCGGGCGAACTCGCTGATGCGGAGCTCGCCGTACTCGTCGAGGTGTGAGAGCGCCCGCATCCAGGCTCGTGGCCGGTCGTCGGTCGCGATCGAGGAGGCGAGTCGGGTGAATCTCGACGTGTTGGTCACCAGCTCCGCGAGGACCTCGCGCAGGTGGCGCTCCGCCGGGTGTTCGGATGCCATGGGTGCATATTATTGCATAGGCAAACTATGTATGTGAACCCTGTGGTCGAACAGGCCGGTGAGGCGCGTGGGGCACAATCTGTGCGGCGGCGAACACGGGTGAAGGGCGGGGACGAGATCCGATGACGATCCGGAGGACGGCGACGGCGCTCGCCGACGGCCGAGAGCTGATCTACTTCGACGACTCCGAGCCGTACGTGAGCGGGGCGGCGACCCGGCAACTGCACGACACCCGTGACCTGTCGCCGATCCGGGTGGAGTCGACCATGCGTTACGACGTGCTCTCCGGCGAGTGGGTGACGATGGCCGCGCACCGGATGGATCGGACCTTCCTGCCCGCGGCCGACGCGTGTCCGCTGTGTCCGAGCGGCCCCGGCCGCGCGCCGACGGAGATCCCCGCCGACGACTACGACGTCGCCGTCTTCGAGAACAGGTTTCCGTCCCTTGCGACCGGCGCGGTGGCGCCGCCGACCGACCACGTCGACAGCGAGTCCCTCTGGCCGCAGCGGGCCGCAGCCGGCCGTTGCGAGGTCGTCTGCTTCACCAGCGACCACGGCCGCAGCTTCGCGGAGCTGCCGGTGGGCCGGGTGCGCACGGTGCTCGGCGCGCTGGCCGACCGGACCAGGGAGCTGTCGGCGTTGCCGGGCATCGAGCAGGTCTACTGCTTCGAGAACCGGGGCGAGGAGATCGGCGTGACGTTGGCGCACCCGCACGGCCAGATCTACGCGTACCCGATGCTGCCCGCGAACACCGGTGCGCTGCTGCGGCAGTCCGAGCGGCATCTGGCGCGGACCGGGCGATCGCTTCTGCGCGACGTGCTGGAGGCGGAGCGGCGCGCGGGCAGCCGGGTCGTGCTCGAGGGCGAGCACTGGACGGCCTACGTGCCCGCCGCCGCGCGGTGGCCGGTGGAGCTGCACCTCGCGCCGCACCGGGACGTCCCCGATCTGGCCGCGTTGGAGGCGGTCGAGCTGGACGAGCTGGCGCACGTCTACCTCGACATCCTGGGCCGCCTGGATCGGTTCTTCGAAGGGGTGGAACGGCTTCCGTACATCGCGGGATGGCATCAGGCGCCGGTCGGGGAGCAGCGCGCGCTGGGCAGGCTGCACCTGCAGCTGTTCTCGTTGATGCGGTCCCCGCACCGGATGAAGTTCCTCGCGGGTTCCGAGTCGGGGATAGGAGCCTGGGTCAGCGACACCACCCCGGAGCGGATCGCGGCGCGCTTTCGGGAGATCGCGCCGTGAGCGAATGGGTGGAGTCCGCGTCGGATTCGGCGTTGGCCGCGTCCGTCGTCGATCGGTTCCGGGGCCAGTTCGGCACCGACCCGGAGGGCGTGTGGGCCGCGCCGGGGCGGGTGAACCTCATCGGCGAGCACGTCGACTACGCCCAGGGCCTGTCGCTGCCGATCGCGTTGCCGCACAGCACCGTGGTCGCGGTCGGGCGCCGGCGCGACGGGATGCTGCGGTGCCGGTCCGGCCTGGGTGCCTGGACCGGACGGGTCGACGAGATCGCGCCGGGCAACCCGGCGGACTGGGCGGCGTACCTCGCGGGTGTGGTGTGGGCGATGCGGCGAGACGGGCTGCTGGACAGCGATTTCGGCGGCGCGGACGTGGCGGTCGAGTCCTCGGTGCCGATCGGTGCGGGCCTCTCCAGCTCGGCCGCACTCGAGTGCGCGCTTGCGCTCGCCCTGGCGGACCTGTCCGGGGGGCCGACCGACGACGCGGGCCGCGCCGCGCTGGCGGCGTGCTGCGTGCGGGCGGAGAACGACATCGCGCTGGCCCCCACCGGCGGCATGGACCAGGCGGTCTCGCTGCGCGCCGAGGACGGTCACGCGTTGCTCGTCGATTCGCGGGACGGCGGCGTCACCCCGGTGCCGTTCGAGCTGGTGGGGGAGGGGCTGGCGCTGCTGGTGATCGACACCCGCGCCCCGCACCGGTTGGTCGACGGCCAGTACGCGCAGCGCCGGGCCTCGGTGGAGGAGGCGGCCGCCACGCTCGGCGCCTCGCTGCGTGAGGTGACCGACGTGTCGGCGCTGACCGATCCGGTGTTGCGGAGCCGTGCGCGGCACGTCGTCTCGGAGATCGGCCGGGTACGGGAGGTGTTGTCCCTCATGGATTCCGGTCGCTACCGCGAGCTCGGCCCGTTGCTGACCGCGTCGCACGTTTCGTTGCGCGACGACTACGAGGTGTCCTGCCCGGAGCTGGACTGCGCGGTGGACTCGGCGCTCGCGGCGGGCGCGCTCGGCTCCCGGATGACCGGCGGGGGCTTCGGCGGGTCGGCCATCGCGTTGATCGATGCCGGTGCGGCGGAGCGCGTGGCAGCCGAGGTGCTGGCTGGCGCGCGGTCCCGCGGGCTCACCGAACCGCGCTTCCTGGAGCTGCGGGCCTGCGCGGGTCCTGCCCGTCGCGTTTCCCTCACGTGCTGAACGGGGGCTCGGTGGCCGGTTTCGCGTGAAACCTGACCGCCGAACCCCCGCTCAGTGGGTGTTCAGTGGGTGCCGCGGATCAGGGAATGATCGCGTACGCCCCGACCGGCAGCGAGTACTGCGGCCGGAGCTCGTTGACGTAGGGATTGATGAAGGTGGCCTGGATGGTCAGTCCGGTCACGCCGGGACCGGGGTTGATCTCGGTTCGGACCGACTCGCCGGGGCGCTCGCCGAAGTTGAGTTCGACGGTCTTGGCCTGGCCCGCCAGCACGCCGAGGCCCCACACGATGTCTGCCTTGATGCGGCAGACCGGATTGGCTGCCCACTCCGGGCCGACCCCATGCATGCCGCGCGAGGTGAGCACCACCGTGGCGAGCCCCGGACGAGTGGGATCGGTCTCGACGAGGGTGTCGATGACGCCGTTGCAGAACGCGTTCTGCCCGAGCACGGGAAGCAGTGGTCCGGTGAAGAACGTGTGCAGGATGGGTGCCGGTGCGGGCGCGGCCGAGGCCGGACCGGTCAGGCCGACCACGGCGGCCGCGGCGACGGTGCCCGCGACGATCGCGCGCACGGCAAAGCTACGAATACTCATTGTGAATCCCCCGTTGTGTGATGTGTCATTCCCCCGGCCGCGACCCCGGCGTCGAAGCGCCAGCGGGTCGGCCGAGGACATGTTCCCACAGACCACGGCCCCGAAACCAACCGCACAGTCTGTGCGCGACGATCGGGCAGTCCCCTCGCGGGGCGGGTTCTCAGAGATCACGGTCGGTGACGACGCCGCTCTGCAGAGCGCGTTCGGCGAGCTGTGCCCGCTTCCGATTCTGCGGCAGATCCTCCACGCCGAACTTCGAGAACAGCGTCCGCAGATGGGTCTTCACCGTCTCGACACTGACAAACAGCCGCTCCGCGATCTGCTGGTTGGAGGCAGGCTTGCAGGCCGCGGCGTTGCCCTTGAAGGGCCGGCAGAGTTCGACCACGATCGCCTGCTGGGCGGGCGTCAATGCGGCGCGGGTGGGCACGGCGTCGGCGATCCGGGCAGGGTCACCACCCGCAGGTGTGTCGTGGAAGGTCAGCATCGAGGATCCGATCCCGATGCCGTCGCCCGACTGCAGGCGCCTGCGCCCGCTCAGTCGCTCGCCGTTGACGAACGTGCAGGTGTGGGAGAGCCCCTCGTCGACGATGGTCCAGTGGGTGCCTGTCCACTCGATCGCAGCGTGCAGGAGCGCGACGTCGTGGTCCGACGCAAACGCGATATCGGCCTTCGGAGATCGCCCCACGGTGACCCGGGGCGAGTCCTCGACCAATGCGAGTTCGCGATGAATCCCGTCGTCGTCGGTGTAGCTGAGACGGGGCCCATCCAGTTGGCTCACGGCCACCCCAATGCGCGCCTCGGTGGGCACTGACACACATGCCCCTGACCGTCCAGTCTAGTTCCGATCGGCCGCAGGTCGGCAGGAGCAGTGGCCGCTAACCGCGGCCACGCACCGCGGTCACGAAGGCAGCCATCAGTTCCGGATCCTTGACGCCGCGGCTCGACTCGATACCGCTGGAGACGTCGACGCCCCAGGCTCCGCTGGCGTCCAGCGCGTGCGCGACGTTGTCGGGGTCGAGCCCGCCGGCGAGGATCCACCGACCGCTCGGCAGCAGGGACCGGTCCTGCCAGTCCCAGGCGACGCCCGCCCCGGCGACGGCACCGTCGACGAGCAGGAGGTCCTCGTCGAAACCGGTCGCCGGATCGCCCGAACTCCCGGTGTTCAGCGCCCGGACGACGCGGAGTCCGGCGTCGTGCAGGGCCGCGACCTCGTCGGCCGAGCGCAGATCGTGCACCTGCACGACGTCGATTCCCGCGGTCCTCGCTGCGGAGACGATATCGGCGATCCCGATCCCGGTGAACACCCCGATCGCGAGGACGCCCTCGGGCACACGCTGCCTGAGCTGCGCGGCCACCTCCGGGGTCACCTGGCGTGGGCTCCGCGCGAAGACGAAGCCAACGGCGTCGACGCCGAGCTGCACGGCGCGGTCCACCGTGGCCTCGTCGCGCAGGCGGCACATCTTGATGAATGTCATTGAGATCGCCGATCCTCCGTGTGCTCGTCCGCTCGAGGATAGGGGCAGGCCGAGGGAACTCGGTCATCGCTCGGCGTCACCGATAGAGCTGATCCACGATCCAGCTCGCCGTGTTCGGGTTCGATCGAAGGCTCGAGTGGTCCACGGCGGGGCCGCCGGGAAAGGCGTCTTCGAAGAAGACGTTGGTGACGCCGGGCTCGGTGATGAAGGAACACGTGCCGGGCGGCGTCGCGACCTGATCGTTCTTCGTCGCCATCACGGCGTAGCCGACGCCGGGTTGGGCGATGGGCCCGTCCATGAGAGTCCGATAGATGTCGGATACCGGCGTCAGTTGGAGCGCCGAGGCCATCCCGGGAATCAGCGTTGCCAGCGCCGGTGCGAGGAAGGGCAGCGCCTCCAGCACCTGCACCGGGGTGACCGGCAAGTCCTTGATTCCGTACTGGGCCAGGAAGCCTGCGCCGTCGCAGCCGCGGGCCTCCGGCGCGAGCAGCACCATGTCGTGCACATCCGGCGCGCCGCCGAGCACCTTGACGTAGTAGTTCGCGGCGACGGAGCCCGCAGAGTGGGCGACGATGTCGACCTGGGGTGCCCCGGTGGTGTCCTTGACCTTCTCGACGAACTGCGCCAGCTGGCCGGCGGAGGCGGCCATGTCTCCCGCCCAACGTCGGCCGTCGACGACCCCGCCCTGGAACACCAGGGTGCAGGCGCCCTGTTGCCGCAGCGCCGAGACGACGACCTCCCACTGGGACGCCGTCTCGGAGGTGGTGCCGTCCGCTCCGGGCAGAACAAGCACCGGACGGGGCCGGACGCTGCTGGGACGGCAATCGATCGCGGGCTCGATCACCGTTCCCGACGGGGGCGCCGGAGCCGCCGAGCCCGTGTCGGGCGCGGCGGTGGCAGGCGCCGCCGATATCGCGAGCACCCCCGCGAGCGCCACGCCGAGGATCCCCAGCCGCATCGACATCGATCGGGCACCATGCTTGATCGCCATATGTGAAACGCCCCCCTGTGAGCCGATCCGACCGGCGAAATCCGATCGCGATCAAGGCCTTCGATCACATGGCAACAGACCCCGCGATCACCGTCAAGGGAATCGCCGGTGCCGGGCGGGCTCGTGCGCCGGCCCGATGTCACCTGGGTGCCGCCGGCGCTCCGGGCCCGATCGAGCACCCGATACGCTCGAGCCACACGTCAACCGTCACCGAAAGAGGTAGAGATGCGGCTCGAGCATGCGGTGTTCCTCGGCGCGACCGGAGCCACCGTGCTCGGCGCGGTCATCGGGAACGAACGGCTGCAGCAGATCGCCAAGCCGCTGATCGCGCCGTCCCTCGCGGTCCGGGTACTGCGCAAGCGCGCCGACACCGACGCCGCCGACACCGCGCTGCTCGTCGGCGGTCTCGCCGCCGCGACCGTCGGCGACGTCTTCATGATCGACCCCGACAACGATGCCCGGTTGGTGCGCGGCGCGTCGTCGTTCGCCGTGATGCAGGCCAGCTACACGACGCTGTTGCTGCGACGCGGGGCCCGCCCCACCCTGCCCGCCCTTGTCCCGCGGAAGCTGGGCTGGCTCGGTGCGGCCGGGCTGCTGCGGGCCAGGGCTCGCACGGTCTCCACCCCGCTCACCGCGTACGGCGCGGCGCTGGCCACCACGTCCACGCTCTCGGCCGACCCGGCGCTGGCCCCCGGCGCCACCACCACCGCGGGTATGGCGCTGCCCAACGCGGACCGGCGGAGCTGGCTCGGGCTCGGCGGGCTGCTGTTCACCGGCTCGGATGGCCTGATCGTGGTGCGGCGACTGTTCGTACGCTCGGAGTCGGGCCGCCGGGCCGCCGAGGGCGTGGTCCTGGCGAGCTACGCGGCCGCGCAGTTCCTTCTGGTCGAGGGCATGCTCGCGCTCGGGCGGAAGAACCGCACCAGCTAGGACCCGGCCGCCGAACCCCCGAACCGATCAGGGGCAGAGCACGATCCGGTCCCGGTTGTGGGGGTCGACCCGGATCGGCACCGTCCTGCCTGGCACGAATCGCTCACGCATCGACGCGGGCACCTCGTAGACCACCCGGCCCGAATACGACTCCTCGCCCGGGACGGTGAGCGCGAGCCGCAGCTCGGTGAGTTGTCCGTGATCGGCGGTCTCGGCGAGCCGCTGCGTGCTCTCGATCTTCGCCCAGCCCTCCAGCCCTCGCCGCTCCAGCTTCCGGTCCGCCCGGGTCGGCCGGTCGGCCCACATCATCCCGAGCCCGAGCGCCGAACCGTACGCGGCCAGGAGCCCGCCGATCTGGTACGGGACGGTGCCCGGCGGCGTGTGCTGGACGAGCCAGCCCAGCCAGATCGCCAGGACGATCAGGTAGCCGACGGTGATGGTCAGCACCGTGCGGACGATGCGCTCGTGAAACATCGGATCCTCCACCCCCCAGGGTAGGCGCACCGCCTACCCTGGCCGACATGGCGAAGCAGACAGTGGTCATCACCGGTGCGGCGGCCGGGATCGGCAGGGCGACCGCGTTGGAGTTCGCGAGGGCCGGATACCTCGTCGGTGCCTTCGACATCGACGAGACCGGTCTCGCGGACCTGGCGCGGGAGATCCGCGCGGGTGGCGGCGAGATCTCGACCGGGGTGCTGGACGTCACCGACCCCGATCAGTGGGATGCGCGGCTCGCCGAGTTCGCGGAGGTCGCCTCGCACCGCCTCGACATCCTGGTGAACAACGCGGGGGTGCTCTCCTCTGGCCGGTTCGAGGAGATGTCGCTGACCGAGCATCGGCGGATGGTCGACATCAACGTCGGCGGCGTCGTGCTCGGCAGCCGGGCCGCCTTCCCCTACCTGCAGGCGACGCCCGGTTCGCAGCTGGTCAACCTGTGTTCGGCCTCGGCGATCTACGGCCAGCCCGAACTCGCCACCTACAGCGCAACCAAGTTCGCCATCCGGGGCCTCACGGAGGCGCTGGAACTGGAGTGGCGGCGGCACCGCATTCGGGTGCTCGCCGTCTGGCCGCTGTTCGTGAACACCGCGATGACCGGGAACCTGGACATGCGCACCGCCGACTCGCTCGGCATCAAGCTGACCGCGACCGACGTCGCGAAGGTCGTCGTCAAGGCGACCAGGCGCTCGCACCGGATGCTGGCGAAGGTGCACTACCCGGTGGGTCGTCAGGCTGGCGCGATGATGATGGCGTCGCGGTTCTCCCCGGCCTGGCTGACCAGGGAGATCAACCGGCGGATCAGCCACAGCTAGCGGGTCGCCCGGCCGGGGAGCCCGGTACCCGATCCCTTGCCCGCGTGGACCTCGGCGCGTCGGCCACTAGAGTTCTGTGGCGACTGTCGAGGAAGGGTGTGCGTGTGCGTTCAGGTCGGGTTGTAGCAGCGGTGTTCGGGGTCGCGGCGGTGTTCGGAGCGGCCGCCTGCGGCACCTCCGAGGCCGGTCAGGCGCCGCCGTCCAGTATCGCGGTGCCCACCACCACCGCCTCCGCGCCCACCACCACCCTCGCGCCGACGACCACCACCACCGCACCGCCCACGACGACCACCACCACCACCACCACCACCAGCGCGCCGCCCTCGACCACCGCGGTCGAGTACGCGCGCAACGAGGCGGTCTACTTCAGCTCGCCGGTGGGTGGCTTCGAGTGCGGCATCATCTCGCTGCCCACCCGGACCGAGGCCGGCTGCCAGGGCGCCACCACCCCGATTCCGGCCCGGCCGGAGAACTGCATGGTGAACTGGGGCAACGGGATCAGGGTGACGGGCAACGGACCGGGTGAGTTCCTGTGCTCGGGTGGTCCCGTCTACACCTCCGGCGTCTCGGCCGCTGACTCCGTGCTCCCGGTGGGGGACAAGGTGAGCTCGTTCGGGTTCACCTGCAAATCCGAGGCGAAGGGCGTGACCTGCGTCAAGGACGACACCGGGCACGGGTTCCGGATCGCGACCGACTCCAACGACACGTTCTGACAGATGCGGACACGGCAATGACCGACGACGAATCCGGCCCGACCGAGTGGGGAGAGCATCCCAACGGGGTGGGGCCATGGGACACGGAGCGGGACGGCCCGCTGCCGACCGACCCCCGTTACGACCCGGAGCTGCTCGCGCTGGGTGACCGGCGCAATGTGGTGGACGCGTACCGGTACTGGACCCGCGAGGCGATCGTCGCGGACATCGACAGCAGGCGGCATCCGTTCCACGTCGCGATCGAGAACTTCGGGCACGACTCGAACATCGGCACCGTGGTCCGCACGGCCAACGCCTTCGCCGCGGCCTCGGTGCACATCGTCGGCAGGCGTCGCTGGAATCGCCGGGGGGCCATGGTGACCGACCGGTACCAGCACATCGTCCACCACCCCGATGTGGAGACGCTGTTCGAATACGCGGCCCGCAGCGACCTGGCCGTGGTGGCGGTGGACAATACGCCGGGCTCGGTGCCGCTGGAGACCGCGAGCCTGCCGCGCGAGTGCATCCTGCTGTTCGGACAGGAGGGCCCCGGCGTCACCGACCACGCGAAACGGTCGGCGGAGATGACCGTCTCGATCGCCCAGTTCGGATCCACCCGGAGCATCAACGCGGGGGTCGCCGCGGGTATCGCGATGCACGCGTGGATTCGCCAGCACGCCGACCTGGGGCGTGCCTGGTAGCGATTCGTCACATATATAGGCAAGATCGTTTGTTATGCAGCATCAGTGGGCCGAGCGAGCCGACGCCGCCGAGGAAGCGATGGTCTCCCGGCACGTGCGCCGGTTGTGGGCCCTGCCCGGCACCGCCCTCGGCGTGGTGGCCTGGCCGCCGGTGCGGCGCGAACGGCTCTTCTTCAGCTGGCACTACTGGTGGCAGGCGCACCTCCTCGACTGCGTCGTGGATGCGGCGTTGCGCGATCCAACCCCCAAGCGTCGCCGTCGCATAACGAAAATTGCTCGGGCACATCGGGTCCGAAACATCGGCGGATGGACGAACAACTACTACGACGACATGGCCTGGCTCGGGATCGCACTCGAGCGTGCGCAGCGACTGCACCACCTCGACTATCGGAACGCCATCCAGGACCTGGAATCCCAGCTCTTCGATGCGTGGGCCCCTGACCAGGGCGGCGGCATCCCGTGGTGCAAGAGGTCCAATTTCTACAACACCCCGGCCAACGGTCCCGCGGCGATCATGCTGGCCCGGACCGGACGGCTGTGGCGGGCGCAGGCCATCGCGGACTGGATGGACGAGAAGCTCCGGGACCCGTTCACGGGCCTGATGTTCGACGGCATCCGGACCGACGACGCGGATTCCCCTGGGGAGCTCGACCGCGAGATCTACAGCTACTGCCAGGGCGTGGCGCTCGGCACCGAGGTCGAGCTCGCGGTGCGGCTCGGCGCGCCCCGGCACCGGCACCGGGTGCACGCGCTGGTCGAGGCCATCGACAAGCGGCTCACCGAGGACGGCCTGATCGTCGGCGGCGGGGGAGGGGACGGCGGCCTTTTCAACGGGATCCTCGCGCGCTACCTGGCGCTGGTCGCCGCCGAGCTACCGGGCGATCGCGCGGCCGATGTGCGAGCGCGCCGGACCGCGGCGCAGATCGTGCTGGACTCCGCGGAGGTCGCGTGGGAGAACCGCCTCCAGGTCGAGGGACTGCCGCTCTTCGGGCGCGACTGGACGACCCCGGCTCACCTGCCCGGTCTCGGCGACGGGATCGCCACCTTCACCGGCGGCACCGTGCGGTCGTCCGACATCGCCGAGCGGGATTTCTCGGTGCAGCTCGGCGGCTGGATGCTGATGGAGGCCGCGTACGTGGCGTCGGGAGCGATCTAGGTCCCGTCGTCAGCCCCCGGCCTTGATCACGCTGGTGACGGCGTCGATCAGCGCGAGGTGGGTGAAGGCCTGCGGGAAGTTGCCCAGGTGTCTGCCGCTGGAGGACTCGATCTCCTCGGCATAGAGGTGCAGTGGGCTGGCGAACGAGAGCAGCTTCTCGCACAGCATCCGCGCCCGGTCGACCTCGCCGATCATCGCGAGGGCGGACACCAGCCAGAACGAGCAGATCGTGAACGTGCCCTCCTCGCCCGAGAGGCCGTCGTCCGTCTCCTCCGTCCGATAGCGCAGGACGAGCCCGTCGGTGGTCAGCTCGTCGGCGATCGCCAGTACCGTCGCCCGGACCCGATCATCTTCCGGGGGAAGAAAACCCATGATCGGGATCAGCAGGGTGGAGGCGTCGAGGGCGGTGGTGTCGTAGTGCTGGACGAACACCCCGCGGGCGTCGACGCCGTTGGCGCACACATCGGCGTGGATCTCGTCGGCTGCCTGCCGCCATCGCTCCGCGAGCTCGCCCACCCCGCGATCCGCGGCCATCGATGCGCCGCGGTCGGCCGCCACCCAGCACATGACCTTCGACGCGGTGAAGTGCCGGGGTTCGCCGCGCACTTCCCAGATGCCCCGGTCCGGCTTGCGGTAGACGTCGATCGCGCTGTCGACCAGCTGGGTGACCAGGGCCCAGGCGGGAGGGCCGAGCTGGCTGGCGTGCCGAACGTGGGTCGCGACCGACTCGATCAGCATCCCCCACATGTCATGCTGGCGCTGGCTCCAGGCACCGTTGCCGACCCGGACCGGACGGGCGGCGTCGTAGCCGGAGAGGTGGTCGAGGGTGTGCTCGGTCAGGTCGCGTTCGCCGCCGAGGCCGTACATGATCTGCATCGGACCGCTCGCCGCGGCGTCGATCAGGAACGCGAAATACTCGAAGGCCACCCAGTCGTAGCCGAGTTCGAACAGGGCGTGCAGCATGAACGCAGAGTCCCGCACCCACGTGTAGCGATAGTCCCAGTTCCGTTCGCCGCCAGGCGTTTCCGGAAGTGACGTGGTCGCGGCCGCCATCAGGGCGCCCGAGGGGGCGTAGGTCAGGCCCTTGAGGGTGAGCGCGCTGCGCTCGAGATACGGGCGCCACCGGTGGTCGGGAAAGTCGCCCTTTCTGATCCAGTCGCGCCACATCCGGTCGGTCCCGTCGAGCAGGCCGGTGGCCTGGTCGAGGCTCGTGACGGAAAGTCCGTTCCAGGAGAGCGCGACGAAAGCGGTATCCCCAGCGGACAGTTCGGTCCTGGTGCCCGCCCGCGCCGAGCCGAAGGTGAGTCGGAGGTTGCTCGTCAACGTCAGCGTGAGTTCGCCTGCGGAGCAGGTCGCGCTCTCGTAGCCCTCGCCCGAGTAGGTCCACGCGCCGGTCGACCTGCCGTACTCGAAGAGCGGCATGCAATTGACGGTGATCTCGACGCTGCCCTCGATGCATTCCGCGGTGCGCAGCAACATGTCCTGAGCGACCTGGTCCGCCGGTGGCCGCCGGTACTCGTCCGACCGGGTGGTGCCGTTCCACGGGCCCATCACCAGCGCGTCGCGCACCACCAGGGTTCCTGTGGGCAGGCACCAGGTCGTCTCGAGGACCATCGATCCAGGAAGGTAGCGACGCTGCGAGGGCGTCTGGACGTGCGACGGGCCGAACCGGAAGGACCCCGCGGACCGGTCGAGGAGCGCGCCGAACACGCTGGGGGCGTCGGGTCGTGGAATGCACAGCCACTCCACCGAACCGTCGGGGGCGACCAGGGCGGACGTCTGGCAGTCGGACAGAAATGCGTAGTCGGCGATCGGAGGGAATTCGGACATGATCGCCGCCCTTCGTCTGGTTCTGCGGGGTGCCTGTGCCCTGTGAAGGTACGCCGGGGCCCGGCGGCGGTGCGTGATTTGTACCCCCATCGGGGTGCGACGCGCACACGGGTGGCATAGACGGAAATGGTAACCATTACCATTAAGGAATGACTTCAGCCCCGACAAAGAAACTGCCCGTCACGGTCCTGTCCGGATTCCTCGGCGCGGGCAAGACCACCCTGCTCAACCATGTGCTCGCCAATCGTGACGGGCGCCGCGTCGCGGTGATCGTCAACGACATGAGCGAGATCAACATCGACGCCGCCCTGGTTGCCGGCCAGGGGCACCTCGACCGGACCGAGGAGAAGCTGGTCGAGCTGACCAACGGCTGCATCTGCTGCACGCTGCGCGAGGACCTCATCGAGGCGGTCGGGGCACTGGCCCGCGACGGTCGGTTCGACCAGCTGATCATCGAGTCGACCGGCATCTCCGAGCCGATGCCGGTCGCCGCGACCTTCGACTGGGAGTTCGAGGACGGGTTCAGCCTCGGCCAGGTGGCGCAGCTCGACACGATGGTCACCGTCGTCGACGCGTCGACCTTCCTCGGTGAGCTCACCCGCGGCCAGCGCCTCGCCGACCGCGGCGAGGTCGCCGGGGACGGTGACGAACGCACCATCTCCGACCTGCTCGTCGACCAGGTCGAATTCGCCGATGTCCTGCTGCTCACCAAGACCGACCTCGTCAGCGAGAAGGGTGCCGGGACGGTGGAGGCGACGCTGCGCAGGCTGAACCCGTCCGCGCGACTGCTGCGCACGGTGGCAGGCGTCGTCGACCTCGACGAGGTCCTCGAGACCGGCCTCTACGACCCCGAGCTCGCCGCCCGGGCTCCCGGCTGGGACGACGAGCTGGCCGGTGGGCACACCCCGGAGACCGAGGAGTACGGCATCCGCAGCGTCACCTACCGGGCCGACCGGCCGTTCCATCCCGAGCGCCTCGAGGTCGCGCTCGCGGAGCTGAAGGGGTTGCTGCGCAGCAAGGGGTTCTGCTGGATCGCCAGCAGGCCCGAGGTCGCGGCGATCTGGTCGCAGGCGGGGCCGAACCTGACGATCGAGCCCGCGCAGCTGTGGTCGAGCGCCGAGGTGCCACCGGGGCAGGAGCTCGTCTTCATCGGTGTCCGCCTGGACGTGCACGCGCCGAAGCGGATCCTCGACACCGCCCTGCTGACCGACGGCGAGTTGGCCGCGGGCCCGAGTGCGTGGGTCGGCTACCCGGATCCGTTGCCCGCGTGGGAACTCGACGACCACGAGCACTGAGGCGGGGCGGTTCACGCCCCCGCGACGCCGCCGCTCAGGCTGAGCGCGGGCGTGTACCGCTTCATGCCGAGACCGGTCACGCCGGGAAAGCTCTGCACCCGGTGCCACTCGGGCGTCGCCGAGCCGATGCCCTCGCCCCCGGCGAGGGCATCGATGTGCGCCTGCGCGCTCTCCCACTCGGCGTAGTTGAGCACCCGGGTCCCGTCGACGCTGACGTGGAAGTGTCCGGAGATCCCGCCGGGGGCCGGCTCCGGGTCGTTCTCCAGCGCCTCGAAGGCGCCGTCCACCCAGGCCCGCTGGCGCACGGGGTCGGGACCGTCGAACTCGATGTCGACGACGATGATCGCGCCCGGCACCCGGCCGGCGTCCCCGGCGGAGCCGCCCCTGTTTCGGTACAGCTCGTACGTGTGCAGCCAGAGTCGCTCGATGCCGGGCACCGCGGCGTCGATCTCCGCGACCGTGTCGCTCCGCGCCCCCGTCAGCCAGATCCGGTAGCTCTCCTCGTCGGCCCACTGTGAGTAGTGGAACAGCGTCCCGCCGTCATTGCCGATGTAGACGCTGTAGGAGAGCAGGTGCTCGTCGGGCCAGTCGCGCTTGCCCCAGGCCGCGGCGATCGCGTCGACCGCCGCCCGCTGTCGCTCGGGCGTGCCGACGTCCCAAGCACTGGCCTTGACGATGCCGGCACCGGGACGGGTGATCCGTGGCAGCGCGTGGGGGTTCCTGACGACGCTCATGGCTGATCTCCGGTCTCTCGGGGGCGCTGGGGCTCGGGTCCTGAGAGACATCCTTGAACCTGAAGTTCAATTGAGGTCAAGCCGTGGGGACGCGGTCACTCGACGGCGTAGTCCACGGGCGGTTTTGCCATCTCCTGCCGGTAATGCCGGATGCCGAGCACCGTGCCGACGATCAGGCACACCACCATCACTGCGAGCACCGCAGGCATCAGCCACGGGACGCGCTGGAGGAACTCGCCCGCGTAGTAGCCGATCAGCAGCAGCACCGGGGCCCACGCGAGCGCGCCCAGGCTGCTGGCCACCGTGTACATGCGGTGGTTCATCCCCGCCGCGCCCGCGACCAGCGGGCACAGGGTCCGGACGAACGGAATCCAGCGCGCCACCAGAACCGACAGGAAGCCGTGCCGATCCAACAGGACGTTGACCTTGTGCAGGTTCTCGGCCGTCACGTAGCGGCCCCCGCGGCGCGCCACCAGATGGTGCCCGGTGCGCAGGCCGATCCGGTAGCCGACCTGGTTGCCCGCGATGGCGGCGACGGCGGCACCCGCGGACAGCGCCCACACGTGGGCCGAACCCGAGGAGTGGCCCGCCAGCACGATGCCCGCTGTGATCAACAGGGAGTCACCGGGCAGGAACAGGCCGATGATGACGGCGCACTCGAGGAAGACGAAGGCGAGGACGATCAGCCACACCACCGCCGGCCCGGCGGTTTCAAGTGGCGCAAAACTGCCGGCGGCGAGCGTCATCGGCTACGGCGTCGGGTCGTCTTGGGCCACGGGGACCTCGGGCGCTGTCGCTGCGACCGGTTCGCGGCGCGAGGCCAACACCTTCTTGGCCACCGCGGCGATGCCCGGCAGGATCGAGATGAAGACGATGAGCAGGAAGATGGCCTCGACGTTGTCGCGGATGAAGGCGACATTGCCGAGGAAGTAGCCCAGGATCGTGACGCCGCCGCCCCACAGGATGCCGCCGACGATGTCGTAGCCGAGGAAGGTGCGGTAGTTCATCTTCGAGACGCCCGCGATCACGGGGGTGAAGGTGCGCACGATCGGCACGAAGCGGGCCAGGATGATGGTCTTCGGCCCGTGCTTCTCGAAGAACGCGTGCGACTCGGTCACGTACTCCTTCTTGAAGAAGCGCGAGTCTTCCTTCTTGAACAGCGCGGGGCCGATCTTGCGACCGATCCAGTACGCGGTCTGGTCGCCGAGGATCGCCACGACAGGCACCGCGATCATCAGGACCCAGATGTTGACCGGCGGGTTCGGCTGTGCGGCGAGCAGGCCACCGGTGAAGAGCAGCGAATCGCCAGGCAGAAGCGGGAACAGCAGGCCCGTCTCGATGAAGACGATGGTGAGGATCGCCGGTAGCACCAGGTTCTTGAGCCACGACTCCGTCAGCAGATACATCGGGTCCATCCACTGGGGCATCAGGGCTAGGTTGGTCACGGACTCCGAGGCTGCCTGCACAATCACGCGGCCCAGAGTACCGGCGATCGGCGCGGGCTCGCCCGCCCGCGCCCCGCGGCCGGTCGGAACCGGGTGAACGCACGCGGCGCCGGCGGCAATCGTGAGGTCGCCGGTGGGCGGCGACGGTCAGGAGTCGTCGGGCACGCGCGGCGGGGTTTGCAATACTGCATGTACCCCCGGCGCCCCTGACATCAAGGGATGCGCCCCTCGACTCTTTAAATGGAGGTCAGTTCCGTGCCGATCGCAACTCCCGAGGTCTACGCCGAGATGCTCGGTCGGGCCAAGGAGCACTCCTTTGCCTTCCCCGCCATCAACTGCACCTCTTCCGAGACCATCAACGCCGCCATCAAGGGCTTCGCGGACGCGGGCAGTGACGGCATCATCCAGTTCTCGACCGGCGGCGCGGAGTTCGGTTCCGGCCTCGGCGTCAAGGACATGGTCACCGGCGCCGTCGCGCTGGCCGAGTTCGCGCACGTCATCGCCGCGAAGTACGACGTGACCATCGCGCTGCACACCGACCACTGCCCCAAGGACAAGCTGGACGGCTTCGTGCGCCCGCTGCTCGCGATCTCGCAGGAGCGCGTCAGCGCGGGCCAGAACCCGCTGTTCCAGTCGCACATGTGGGACGGCTCGGCCATCCCGATCGACGAGAACCTGGAGATCGCCAAGGAGCTGCTCAAGCTCTCGGCGGCCGCGAAGATCATCCTCGAGGTGGAGATCGGCGTGGTCGGCGGCGAAGAGGACGGCGTCGAGGCCGAGATCAACGACAAGCTGTACACCTCCAGCGAGGACTTCGAGAAGACCGTCGACGCGCTCGGTGTCGGCGAGAACGGCAAGTACCTGCTGGCCGCCACCTTCGGCAACGTGCACGGCGTCTACAAGCCGGGCAACGTCAAGCTCAAGCCCGCCGTGCTCGAGGAGGGCCAGAAGGTCGCGGCCGCGAAGCTCGGCCTTGCCGCAGGCTCGCAGCCGTTCGACTTCGTCTTCCACGGCGGCTCGGGCTCGCTGAAGTCGGAGATCGAGGACTCGCTGAACTTCGGTGTCGTGAAGATGAACGTCGACACCGACACCCAGTACGCGTTCACCCGCCCGATCGCCGGACACCTGTTCGCCAACTACGACGGCGTCCTCAAGATCGACGGCGAGGTCGGCAACAAGAAGGTCTACGACCCGCGCAGCTACCTCAAGAAGGCCGAGGCCGGCATGACCGCTCGCGTCATCGAGGCCTGCAACGACCTCAAGTCCGCCGGACGCTCCGTCTCCGGCAGCTAGTCGCTCGCACGAAAGTGCAGCTACCGGCTCGGCCTCTCGGCCGATGCCCCGGTAGCTGCACTTTCGTCGTTTCCGGGCTAGGTCAGCAGACCTTCCACGCGTCGCCGTCGCGCTGCAGGTTGAACGAGCGCGCCGAGCTCTCGTTCGGGGCCGCGCCGGTGTGGACGGTGGCCTGGGCGATCGCGGTGTCGTCGGTGATGGAGACCGTGTCGATGCTCTCGACGACGGGGATCGACCGCTGGTCGACCGCCACCCGGTACACGTCGGCGAACTCGGCATCGGGGATCTGCGCGTAGTACGACGCCAGGTCGCCGCAGGAGATCGTCCGCAGGGTCGCGAGATCTCCGCCCTCGATCGCGTCGACGAAGGTGTTGATCGCGGTCTTGACCTGGTCCTCCGCCGAGTTGCTGCTGACCGTCGAGGTGAGCAGGTAGGCCCCACCCGCCGCGGCGGCCAGCACTACGCCGACGGTGACGACGATCGGCCATCGCTTCTTGCCGCTCGACGCGGGCTCCGGGGCGGGGATCTTGGCGGGCCCCGCGACCGGAGGTGCCGGGCGCGGCGGCGCGGCGATGGGAGAGGCACCCGCGGGCGGCCGGACCGCCGGTGCGGGTCGGCCGGGACCGACCTTGGCCGGCGCGGCCTTGGGGCGCGAGACCTGGGTCGGGGGCACCACGGCGTTGGGCCGTGCGGGCGGCGGGGTGACCCTCGGGAGGGCGACGGTGGCGTCGTCGGGGGTGGCGGGCGGCGGTGTGACCCTCGGGAGGGCGACGGTGGCGTCGTCTGGGGTCCCGGCGGTGGCCGCGGGTGCGGACTGCGGGGCGGTGGTGGGCGCGGGCGGGGCGCCTGCGGGCACCACCTTTCGCGGTGCGGCCGTCGGAGCCTGCGGCTTCCATGCCGCGCCCGACCTCTCCACCGGGACGGTGACCGCGGCGAATCCGTCCTCATCGGCGTCGGTGTCCGTGTCCGTCGGCTCGGGCTCGGCCGGTGCGTGGACGTCCTCGGCCTTGGATTCGGCGTCCGCCTCGGGCTCGGGCTCGGCCTTGGATTCGGCGTCCGCCTCGGGCTCGGGCTCGGCCGGTGCGTCCTCGCCCTGGGTCACGGCGTCCGCCTCGGGCTCGGACTTCGCTTCGGCGTCCGCCTCGGGCTCGGGCTCGGACTTCGCTTCGGCGTCCGCCTCGGGCTCAGCCTCCGCCTCAGGCTCTGCGTCTGCCTC
>Ga0105243_10001394_pt1 | contig 21367 bp, 22 predicted proteins | sample KBSM34metaG_FD_81525 | JGI IMG/M metagenome (GOLD analysis project Ga0105243, IMG submission 81525) | Miscanthus rhizosphere microbial communities from Kellogg Biological Station, Michigan, USA - KBS M3-4 metaG | ecosystem: Host-associated > Plants > Roots > Rhizosphere > Soil | place... | reverse complement strand
GGGGTTTTGAATGCGAATGCTCATCATTTCCATGGTCCTGGGCGTGAGCCCGGATTGTGGGAAATGTGCGCCGCCGCCGCCTGTTCCCGGCGACGCCAGTCCTATGGTTTGCGACGCAGGCTGCCTTGGCTGGGTGCGTGGCCGAAGCGCTGGCGAAAGGCCGTGGCGAAATTGCTGGCGTGCTGAAAGCCCACGCAGTCGGCCGCTTCCTGCACGCTCCAGCCCTGTGCCAGCCGTTCGCGCGCCAATTGCATGCGGCGCTCGCGCAGCCAGCCGAACACGGTCTGGCCGTAGGCGGCCTGGAATTTCTCGCGCAGCGTGGTCGGGCTCATGCAGGCCAGGCGCGCCAGGTCGTCCAGGCTGTGCGCCTGGCCCGGCGCTGCATCCATGCACTCGCGCACGCGCTCCAGGCCGCGCCTGTCCCGGGGATGGATGCGCGGCGAGGGCGCAGGCCGTGGCTGCGCATGTGCCTGCAGCGCGCAGGCCAGCACCTGCAGCGCAATGCCTTCGCGGTGCAGCCGGGCCAGGCTGCCGCTCCAGACGCCATCGAGCAGCTGGCGCAGCGACACCGCCAGATGCTCGGGCAGCGACCAGGCATGCAGCGGCGGGCCGGACTGCCGCAGGGCATGGTGCAGCAGCTCAGCCAGTTCGGCATCGGCGCAGGCCTCGGGTGCCTCGATGGACAGGTTGAAGCCGCGCACCGTCTGGCCTGCCGCATGGGTGGCCTTGAGCACCTCGGTGTCGCCGCAGGAGAATGCCGCTGCGGCATGGCGCGTCACGCTCAGGGCCTTGCGGGCGCCGGGCAGCTGCAGCTCGGCCTGGCCGTCCAGCAGGACCACGGCGGTGAAGCGCCGCGGATGCTCGGACGTGGATTCATAGCCATGGTTGATGCGGATGTCGGAGCTGACCAGCTGCAGGCCCGAAGGCAGTTGGTGCTCCTGCACCTGGCCTTCGAAGATGCAATCGTTTTCGGAGACGGTGGAGAGAAAGCGCACGCTGAAACCGTGGCGCTGGCGCATGGCGTCGAGCTGCGCCGTGGTGTAGCGCTGGGAAGGGGCGGGCATGGGCGGAGGCGGAAAGGCGGTGGCGGGAAGCGCTCGCTGCAGTGAACGCTTCTCATTATCGCTGCAGGCTTGCTACGGCCCTGCGGCGGCCACGGCCCGTGGCGTCCAGCCCGCAGATGCGCAGGCTCAGGGCAGGGCGCAGACAAAGCTGGCCGCATCCTCCACATTGCCCGTGTCGGCGGCTGCTCCCTCGAACCTGTACCTGGCAATCTTCGGATACGGGCACAGCGGGCGCGTGCGCTGCGGAAAGTCCGCGCTGGACGGCAGGGCCCTGGCGGCGATGGTGTCCGGGGCGATGCCTTTCTCCACCCAGTCGACCATGGCCTGTATGGAGTCGAAGCTGTCCGTGGCCGGGCCGCCCGAGCAATGGTTCATGCCCGGCACGAGGAAGGTGCGCGCAAAGTCCTGCGTGGCCTGCATGCCGCCGTTGTTGGCGGCCAAGCGCTCGTAGTAGTCCAGCGTGTCCAGCGCCGAGAAGATGGGGTCGGACATGCCGTGGATGAAGAGCATCTTGCCGCCGTGCTGCCGGAAGGCCGTGAGCCGGTCGTCCCGGTAGGTGTCATAGATGGCCGAGTAGGCCTGCATGCGCGCCGGGTCGGTGTCGAAATTGAAGGCCAGCGGGTTGAAGCCCAGGTCTGGCGGGGTGAGGAATTCGTTGACCAGCGCATCCACGATCAGCGTGATGTAGCGCGAATCCGGCGTGGCGGTGGTGGAGCTGCCCAGTGTCCAGGTGCGCCAGCCCGGCGCTGCCAGGCCCGGATCCCACGGCTGGCCCGCATACAGGGCCTGGCCTGCCGAGTTGCGCGGCCCGGCAAACACGTTTCTGAGCGCGTTCACCTGTCCGCTGCTCAGGCAGCTGCCGGTCTTGGCGCCGCCGCACTGCAGCACGCCGGGGTCGAAATGGCAGGCCTTGACGTGGTTCACCATGCCATCGGCCACGCCGTCGGCCGCATCGCAGGAGGCGGTCACGGCCTTGGCCACCAGGTTCAGGTCCTCGTTGCTGAAGGCCCGGGAGAGGATGCGCCGGCCACTGCTGTCGGCCGGCGCGATGGCATCGAACTCGATGGTGTTCCACATCGCGGCCACCGTGGCGCCGCTCGATACCCGCATGGCAGGGGCACCGGCCGTGATGGCGTCGAAGTAGTCGGGAAAGCGCTGCGAGAACACCATGCCCTGCCGCCCGCCACCCGAGCAGCCCGAAAAATAGGAGTGCTCAGGCTTGCGCCCGTAGCGCGTGGAGATCAGTGATTTGGCCGCCACGGCGGTCTTGTCGTAGGCGTTGTAGGCGTGGTCCAGCCGGGCCTGAGGGTCGGCACCGAAGCTGGCCGTCGTGCCGGTGTGGCCCGCGTCGGTGGAGACCACCGCAAAGCCCTGGCCCAACGGCGAAGGCGTTGCGCCTGAGATGCTGGAGCTCAGCGAGGTGTCGCGCAGGATGCCGTCGTTGCCACCGCCGCCGATGAAGAGAAACCGGCCGTTCCATTGGTCCGGCAGGCTGAGCTGGAACCCGATGGCGTAGTTCTTGCCGTCCACGCCCACGCGCGGGTTGATGGCGCCGGTGACTACGCAGTGCCCGGGCAGCGGCGCGCCGGTGCTGGCGCCGCCCGGCCTGCGGGTGTCGGGCGGCACATAGCTGGTGGACAGCCGGGTGGCCGCAAGGCCTGCCCTGCCAGGCAGGTCGGCGCAGGCGGCCGCCGGCGTTGCGGCATCGGCCAAAGTGGGGCTGCTGCCACCGCCGCATCCCGCCATGAGCAGGGATGCGGCAAAGGCGGCCGTGGATGGAAAAACGCGCCGCAAGGCGCGTGGGGCGGGGTCGGTTCGCATGGCTTGTGTCTCCTGTCGCCCGAGCGTAAGACCAGGGACGGAGGGGCCATGTCATCTCAGAGGATGACGGGACAACCCGGCGTGGGCGCTGCCCCGCGCCGGGCTTCAGAGTTTGCGCAGCCGCTCCAACGCCGCGCGCAGCGTGCTGTCTTGCTTGGCAAAGCAAAAGCGCACCACGCGCTGGTCGAAGCCGTCGCCATAGAACGCCGACAGCGGGATGGCCGCCACGCCATGCTCCCGGACCAGCCACTGGCAGAACGCGGCTTCGTCCAGGTCCGACACGGCCGAGATGTCGGCGCAGACGAAGTAGGTCCCCGCCGTGGGCAGCAGGCGCAGGCGCGAGCCTTCCAGGCCCTGGCAGAACAGGTCGCGCTTGGCCTGGTAGAAGGCGGGCAGCTGCAGGTAGGGCGCAGGGTCGGCCATGTAGCTGGCCAGGCCCGCCTGCATGGGCGTGTTGACGGTGAAGACGTTGAACTGGTGGACCTTGCGGAACTCGGCCGTGAGCGCGGCCGGCGCGGCGACGGTGCCCACCTTCCAGCCCGTGACATGGTAGGTCTTGCCGAAGCTGGAGACGATGAAGGCGCGCGCCGCCAGGCCGGCAAAGCGCGCGGCGCTCTGGTGCTGGCGGCCGTCGTAGACCATGTGCTCGTAGACCTCGTCGCTGATCAGCAGCACGTCGGTGGGCGCCAGCAGCTCCTGCAATTGCAGCATCTCGGCATCGCTCCAGATGGTGGCGCTGGGGTTGTGCGGGCTGTTGATGATCAGCAGCCGTGTGCGCGGCGTGATGGCGGCGGCAATTTTGGCGAAGTCGGGCTTGAAGCTGCCCGGCGTCAGCGGCACGCGCACGGGCACGCCGCCGGCCAGCTCGATATTGGGCACATAGCTGTCGTAGCAGGGGTCGAGCACGATGACCTCATCGCCCGCATGCACGGTGGCCAGGATCGCGGTGAGGATGGCCTGCGTGGCGCCAGCCGTGACCGTGATCTCGGTGCCCGCGTCGTAGCGGCGACCGTACAGCGCCTGCATCTTGTCGGCCATGGCCTGGCGCAGCTGCGGCAGGCCGGGCATGGGCGGGTATTGGTTGTGGCCGGCCTGCATGGCGGCCGTGACGGCATCGACCAGCCTGGGGTCGCAGCCGAAGTCGGGGAAGCCCTGGCCCAGGTTCACCGCCTGGTGCTCGGCGGCCAGCGCCGACATGGTGGTGAAGATGGTCGTGCCCACATGGGGCAGGCGGCTGGGGAAGGCGGGCGTGCGGGGCGTGGCAGAGGTCATGGCGGAGGCAGCGGAAAACGGGAACGGACCCGCGCTGCGGGCCCGGTGGGGCGGAAGATCAGAGTTCGTAGTCGTGCACGTGGCCGCTCATGGCGCGCATGATCAGATCGCGCGTCAGGCGGTCGCTGAGCAGTTCGGCGAAGCGGTAGACGAAGTTGCGCAGATAGGCGCCGCGCTTGATGGCCACGCGCGCCACGCTCTGGCCGAACAGATGGCCCATGGGGCGCACCACGAGGTCGTTGACCGGATCGTCGCGCATGGCCATCTCGGCCACGATGCCGATGCCCAGGCCCAGGCGCACGTAGGTCTTGATCACGTCGGAGTCAATGGCCTCCAGCACGATGCGCGGACGCAGCCGGCGCGTGGCGAAGGCCTGGTCGATCTTGCCGCGCCCGGTGAACGAGGGGTGGTAGGTGATCAGCGACTCATGGGCGATGTCGTCCAGCGTGATGCGCTCTTTCTGCGCCAGCGGATGGCCCGTGGGCATGACCAGCACGTGCTGCCATTCGTAGCAGGGCAGGGTGACGAGATCGGGGTAGTCGGCCAGGGACTCGGTGGCCATGCCGATGTCGGCGATCTCGTCGATGACCATGCGCGCCACCTCGGCCGGAGTGGCCTGGTGCAGGCTGATGGTGACCTTGGGATACAGGTCGCGCAGCCGTGCCACGGCGGGCGGCAGCACGTAGCGGGCCTGGGTGTGGGTGGTGGCAATCGACAGCGTGCCGCTGTCCTGGGCGCTGTACTGCTCGCCGATGCGCTTGAGGTTGCCGATCTCGCGCATGATGAGTTCAATGCTCTTGAGCACCTCCAGGCCGGGCTCGGTGATGCGCTTGAGGCGCTTGCCGTGGCGCGCGAAGATGTCGATGCCCAGCTCCTCCTCCAGCTCGATGATGGCCTTGGAGACGCCGGGCTGCGAGGTGTGCAGGGCCTTGGCCGCCTCGGTGAGGTTGAGGTTGCGGCGCGCCGCTTCTTGGACGAATCGGAATTGGTGCAGGTTCATGGCGGTGACAGCTGGGTGCAGCGCGCCATTATGCTGCATTTATATAAAGAAGCGATTCGTTATTTCAGCTTCCTGACCTGCCGGAAGGCTCCACGGCCGCCAACGCCAGCTCTGCCAGCAGGGCCGTGACACGTGGATGCTCGCCCACGGCCGGCTCCAGTTCCACGGCCACCTGTGGATGGGTGTCGCGGATCTCCTGCACCAGCTTCGGGATGTCCTCGCGCGCATGCTTGCCCGTGCCCAGGAACAGGGGCAGCACGGTGATGCGCGTGGCGCCCGCCTCGACCAGCCCGCGCGCGGCGGTGGGCAGGTCGGGCGCACAGGCTTCCAAGTAGGCGCATGCAGCCAGGCCGTGGGGCCGCGTTTGCCGGACGGCGCCGAGCACGGCCTCGATGGGCTGGCGCCACAGGGCGTCGCGGGAGCCGTGGGCCAGCAGGATCAGGCCGGCACTGCCGGCCGCTGTTGTGTCGTTTTGCATGGCAACGGACCTAGCGGCGCAGCACCAGCCAGGTGAAGGCGGTCAATGAAAGAAGGCTGTAGAGCAGGCCCGGCGCCGCAGCGGTCAGCCAGGGCGACCAGGTCTGCAGCGTGCCGATGTAGCCGAACACGTTGTTCAGCAGGAAGAAGCTGATGCCGGCCATGACGCCGCCGAACACATAGGCCGCGATGCCGCCCGAGCGGAAGTGCAGATAGGCAAAGGGCAGGGCCAGCACCACCATCACCAGGCAGCTCATGGGGTAGAAGACCTTGCGCCAGAACTCGATCTCGTACTTCTGCGCGGCCTGGCCGTTGGCCTCCAGGTGGCGCACGTACTGGAACAGCGAGATGGTGGACATGCGGTCGGGCTTGAGCAGCGCGGCCGAGACCATTTCGGCGCTGATGCCGGTCTTCCAGACCAGGCTGTCCTCCTTCTCGCGCAGCAGCACCATGCCTCCGTCGGCCTTGGCCTTCAGGCGGCTGGCCTCAACGCCCTGGAGCGTCCAGGATTCGCCATCCTCGCTGACCTGCGCCGCCTGCGCATGGATCTGGGCCGAGATGCGGCCCTGGCCGTCAAAGTCGAAGATGCGCACATTGGAGAAATCACCGGGCCCGCGGATGGCGCGCACGTTGATGGCTATGGAGTGATCGCCCTGGCGTTCCTTGAGCCAGGCACCTGTGGCGCCGCGCGACAGCTGGGCCAGGTGGATGGCGCGGATGTTCTGGCCCGCGTTCTCGGCCGCCGGCGCCAGGTAGTCGCCCGTGCCGAAGGTGGCCAGCACAAAACCCAGGCCCAGCACCATCAGCGTGCGCAGCGCCAGCCAGGGGCCCATGCCGCTGGTGCGCATGATGGTGAATTCCGAGCTCTGGGCAAAGCGCGCCATCACGTAGATGGTGCCGATCAGCACGGTGATGGGCATCAGCTCGTACAGGTGGCTGGGGATGCGCAGCACCACGAAGAGCAGGGCGTGCGTGATCTGGTAGCCGTTGTCGCCGCCGCGCCCGACCCAGCGCAGCTCATCGACCAGATCGAAGAAGAAGAACAGCGCCAGGAAGGCCAGCGTCACATAGCTGACGGCCGCGATGATGTCGCGGTACAGCAGGTTTCTCAGAACTCTCATCAGGGCACCGCCTTTGCGTCGTCCAGGGCAGTCGGCTTGCAGGGCCTGCGCCACAGGTCGCGCGGCGACCAGCGCTTGTGCCGTGCCAGCAGCACCAGCAGTGCCAGCAGCAATGTTCCACCGTGCAGCAGGGCCGTCATGGCGGGCATGCTCAGCTTGCCCGAGGCCACCCAGTTCTCGCCCAGCGTCATCAGGTTGTAGTACACGATGAAGGCGAACAGCGCGAGCATGAGGCTGCCGCTGCCACCAGCGCGCGGGTTCACGCTGGCCACGGCCAGGCCCAGGATCACGAAGTTCAGCGCCGCCAGCGGCAGGCCTATGCGCCAGCCCAGCTCGGCGCGGTAGATGGGTTCGGTGCGCGGCAGCAGCTCATGCGTGTACGTGCTGCGCGCGGCCATTTCCTCGGCGGCGGCCAGATTGCTGCCGCTGCCGAGCTGCGTGCCGTATTCCTTGAACTCGCTGATCTTCACCGAGCCGTCGCTGGTCTGCGTTTCCATGCGCTGGCCGTCGGTCAGCACGGCCATGCGTTCGCCCTTGACCACTTCCAGCCGTGCCCCGCGCGCCGACGTCACGGACTCGCGCCCGCGCTCATTGGCCACGATGAACACATTGTTGGCAGCGGTGGCGCTGGGCACGTCCTTGTCGATGAAGAACACGCGCGAGCCGCCGGCAGACTCCTGGAACTCGCCGGGAGCGATGCGGTCGATGTCGCTGCGCTGCTCGAACTGGGTCTTGATCTGCTCGATCTGCTGATTGGCCCAGGGCAGGATGCCCAGGCCCAGCACGGCGATCACGGCCAGCACCGGCCAGGCAAAGCGCAGCAGCGGGCGCAGCAGGCTGGCCAGCCCCTGGCCTGCGGCGAACCAGATCACCATCTCGCTGTCGCGGTACATGCGCGACAGCGAGCCGACCACGGCCACGAAAAGCCCCAGGCCCAAAATCGTGGGCAACTGGCCAAGCACCGTATAGCCCATGACCAGCAGAACGTCGGAAGGGCTGACATTGCCCTTGTAAGCCTGGCCCAGCGTGCGGATCAGCATCATGGTCATGACGACCGTGATCAGCACCACGACCGTGGCACCGAAGCTGCGGGCCAGCTCTTTGCGTATGGATGAATCGAATAACATTGGCTGAAAGGAAAACGCCGATTATGAACTTTGAACTGAAGCCGTTGACGACTGCCGCAGCAGTACGTGAAAAGTGTGACCTGTTGTTGGTGCTGGTGACCGAAGCCACGGTCACGGGCAGCGACGCGCTGTCCACCCTGGTCGCACACGCGGTCAAGGCCGGAGATTTCGAAACGGCAGCGGGCAAACAGCTGGCACTGTACGGCCTGCCTGCCGTCGCTGCACGCCGCGTCGTGCTGCTGGGCGCGGGCAACGGCTCGGCACGGGAAGTGCGCCAGGCCTTGGCCGGCGCAGGTGCCGCGCTCAAGGCGACCGGTGTTGGCAAGGCATTGCTGTGCTTTGGCTTCGATGCGGCAGGTCCTGCCGTTGCTGCCGCCGTTCTGGCGGCGGCCGATGCCTGCTACAGCTATACCCACACCAAGCCGCAGGCCAAGCCCGTGGCGCTCAAGAAGCTGGTGATTGCCGCAGCCGTCAAGGCGGGCGACAAGAATGGCGTTGCCGACGCTTTCAAGACCGCCGTGGCCCAGGCCGAAGGCATGACCCTGGCACGCGAATGGGCCAATCGCCCCGCCAACCACGCCACGCCCACCTTGCTGGCTGACGCGGCCCGCGCCCTGGCCAAGCTGCCCGGCATCAGCTGCAAGATCCACGGCCCCGCCGAAGTCGCCAAGCTCGGCATGGGCGCTTTCATGGCCGTGGCCCAGGGATCGGAGCAGCCGCTGCGCTTCATCGAACTGCACTACAACGGCGGCACCAAGGGCGCCGCGCCCGTGGTGCTGGTCGGCAAGGGCATCACTTTCGATACCGGCGGCATCTCCCTCAAGCCTGCCGCTGAAATGGACGAGATGAAGTTCGACATGGGCGGCGCCGCCAGCGTGCTGGGCGTGTTCCATGCGCTGGCCCGGCTGCAGCCGGCCGTCAATGTCGTCGGCCTCATTCCAGCGTCCGAGAACATGCCCGGCGGCGCTGCCGTCAAGCCGGGCGACGTGGTCACCAGCATGAGCGGCCAGACCATAGAAATCCTCAACACCGATGCCGAAGGCCGTCTCGTGCTCTGCGATGCGCTGACCTACGCCGCCCGCTTCAAGCCCCGCGCCATGGTGGACATCGCCACGCTGACCGGCGCCTGCGTCATCGCCCTGGGCGGGCTGCGCAGCGGCATGTTCTCGCCCAGCGACGAACTGGCCCGCGCGCTGGAGCAGGCCGGAGATGCGGCACTGGACCCCTGCTGGCGCATGCCGCTGGACGAGGAGTACGGCGAAGGCCTCAAGAGCAATTTCGCCGACATGGGCAATGTGGCTGGCCGCGCGGGTGGCGCAGTCACGGCAGCCAAGTTCCTGCAGCGCTTTGTGGGCGACATTCCCTGGGCGCACCTGGACATCGCCGGCACGGCCTGGAAGAGCGGCGCCGCCAAGGGCGGGACTGGCCGCCCAGTGGGCCTGCTGCTGCACTATCTGCTGGCCGGCGTCGATGCTGGCAAGGCGCAGGCCAAGGCTGCTGCCTCCCATAAAGCTGCTGCACCCAAGAAACCTGTGCCACCCAAGGCAGGAGCTGCCAGCCGCCGCAAGGCTGCAGTTGCCGCTCAGCCGGAGCAGGCATGAGCGCATCGTCCCCGTCAGCCCGGGCCTGTTTGAAGGGAGCATCGCTTGACTGAAGTGGCGTTCCATTTCAACGCGCCCGACAAGCTGGCCTATGTCTGCCGTCTGGCGCGTAAGGCGCTCAGGCACCGCACGCAACTGGTGGTGCTGGGGTCGCCGCCGCTGCTCAAGGCCTTGTCGCCCAGGCTGTGGAGTGTCTCGCCCACCGACTTCCTGGCCCATGCGGGCGAAGGCGATGGGGCAGACATCATGGCCTTCTCGCCCATCGTTTTGCTGGAGCGGCTGGACGGCGCGCCGCACCACGACATGCTGGTCAACCTGGGCGGCGAAGTGCCCGAAGGGTTCGAGCGCTTTGCGCGTGTCGTCGAAGTGGTTTCCGCCACCGACGAGGAAGACCGCCACCTGGCCCGGAAGCGCTGGAAGCACTATGCGGCCCAGGGTATTTCCATCAAGCGCCATGATCTGGTTCTCAAGGAGTAAGCCATGAGCGCTCCTCCCTCCAAAACCCCACCGCGCTTTGTTCCCACGCTCACCGATGTCGTTGCGGTGGATGCGGTGCAGGCACCGGTTCAGGCGGTCGAGCCCCCGGCACCCCTGCCACACCCCGTGTCCGAACTGCCGCTGACTGACGAAGCGACGCCCTGGGCCAGCGAAGGCATGCTGGCGCCTCGGCGTGGCGTGGTCACCCTGCCTGCGTCCCTGCCGCCACTGCCGCAGGACCTGGAACCCCAGCGGCCCATGGTCACCGAGCAGGCTGCACCCGAGGAAATCCCGACACCTGCAATGCAGCCCGTGCTCTCGGACTATCAGCCGCCCAGCGCCCCGTCCGTGGAAATGCAATTGGCCCAGGAAAGCCGTCTGGCCGAAATGGCTGATGTGACTGATGAGCCAGATGTGGCTTCAGCGGGCGACGTGGCACCGGTCGGGGAAGTGGTCCCTGCCGACCTGGTGGTCCCGGTGGTGCAGACTGTCGTGGCAGAGGCGGCTGCCGGGCCGACGCCGGCTTTCCCCGCCATGCCGGCAGCCCCCACCATGGAGTCCATCTGGGACAGCCATGCGCAGCAGGTCACCGAGGAATATCTGGTCCATCGCCTCATGCAGCGTGTGGACCTGGTGCTGGACCAGCGCCTGCGTGACGCCATTGCCACCGTGGTTCAGCAGCAGACACGGTCCATCGTCGTGCGTCTGCGCGAGGAGGTGGAATCCGTCGTGCGCCAGGCCGTCTATGAGGCGGTGGCCGATGAACTGGCCTTTCGCGCCACGGCCGCACGTGGCGATTCCGGCCAGGGCGGCCGTTGAGTGCTGGGCAAGGGCGGGTGGCGCAAGCCCCCGCCTGATCCGGTCGTCAGCCTGCGCGGGCCGGGCCTGAGAACACCTCGGGATTGAGGATGTTGCTGGGCTGCCCCGCAACGAAGTTCACCACATTGTCGAAGGCAGCGCGAAAGTACAGCTCGTAGCTGTCCTGCTCCACGTAGCCGATGTGCGGCGTGCAGATGCAGTTCTCCAGCCGCAGCAGTGCATGGCCCTGGAGGATGGGCTCGCTCTCGAAGACGTCCACGGCCGCCAGGCCCGGCCGGCCTCGGTTGAGCGCACCCAGCAGGGCATCGGCCTCCACCAGCTCCGCGCGCGAGGTGTTCACGAACAGGGCGGTCGGCTTCATGCGTGCCAGATCCTGCGCCGTGACGATGCCGCGTGTGGCCTCATGCAGGCGCAGATGCATGGACAGCACGTCGGATTCGGTAAAGAAAGCCTCGCGCGAGTCCGCCGCCGCAAAGCCATCGGCCTGCGCCTTCTGGCGCGAGCTTTCGCTGCCCCAGACCAGAACCTGCATGCCGAAGGCATGGCCGTAGTGCGCGACCAGCCGTCCAATGCGACCGTAGCCCCAGATGCCCAGCGTGCGCCCGTGCAACACGCTGCCCAGTCCGAAATTCGCAGGCATGGACGCAGCCTTGAAGCCCGATTGCTGCCATGCGCCGTGCTTGAGGTTGGCGATGTACTGCGGCAGCCGCCGCGTGGCCGCCATGATCAGCGACCAGGTCAGCTCTGCCGGCGCAATGGGCGAGCCCACGCCCTCGGCAATCGCAACGCCCTGGTCGGTACAGGCCTGCACATCGATATGGGCGCCGGCCTTGCCTGTCTGCGCGATCAGCTTCAGGCGCGGAAGCTTTTCCAGCAGTTGCCGGCTGATCTGCGTGCGCTCGCGGGTCAGCACGATGATGTCCGCATCGCGCAACCGCACCGACAGCTGGCCAACGCCCTTGACGGTATTGGTGAAGACCTTGGCGTTGAAGGGCTCCAGCAGACGAGCACAGTCCAGCTTGCGCACGGCGTCCTGGTAGTCGTCAAGAATGATGATGTTCATTGCCTGTGAATCTGTCATAAGCCTTTGATTTATCTCCGGTTTGCCGCGCAAGATGTTGTCGGCAAACACTTTAATCTGTCGTTGCGCTCTGTCTTCGGCATCGTCGGCACTTGCCTGAGCTGGGCTGCTTGAAGGTTCTATGAGGCTCGAGCAGCCAAGGCCCTGAAGCCCGGCGAACACATTGTCGTTCAAGCTTGTCCCTGCCTGAGGCTGGAGGCTTCGGTCAGTACCGAATCTTGGACCTGTCGTTACAGAAGCCTCGCAGATGCCAAGGCTCAAACCGGCGAAGTGCGGCCGTTGGCCCACCATGCCAGCCGCACAGGCTGCTTCCGAATGGCAAGCTGCATCTTGCTCCGCGCGCACCGTGGCTTATCCAACGAACGCAGGCTGGCAGGACAAGGTCGGCTCCGCGCAACCGTATCAGTGGCTTACACACTGGAACGTCTTGGCGACGACGATGTCGAGAAGGCTTGGTGGATGGCCGCCTGTTGGCAAGGTCGGTGAAGACCGGGTTGGCGGCGGTCTGAAGAGGCTGCGTGGCATTGGGAGAATGCCTGAACATGTTCCCCCGCTGGTGAGTGGCGCGAGAGGAGTCATGATTGCGCTTGATATCTGGCAGTTCCTTGCCTGGTTCTCATGGAGAAACTGGTTGCTGAATGGAGTGGGGTACTCGCGGTGTCCCAATCACCTTCGGCGGCTCCTGCATCAGGGGCGTATTTGAGCCGCATGCAGCATTGACACTCGTGATAGCGGCATTGGTCCTCATCCGTTTTTCGTCTTGGGAAATGGTACGAATGCTGGAGACGAATTCCAGCTCCTTGCGCGCCTGCTTGCACTGAAGGGACGCGCCGAGCTGCTCCGGCGCAGGAGCAGTTGTCTGGTGGGCTTGCTGCTCGATGACACGCTGCTGGCTCTCGATCTGGCGCTGCTGCATTTCGTTCAGCTGGCGCTGATACTTTTGTTCATTCGCCTGTGCTGCATCAGCCCGCTCACGGGAGATCTCATCGTCCGATTTTTTGCGCTGTATCAGAGCTCCAGCGTCAGTGCTGCTGCAAGGACTGTCTGAGAAAGTCGACTTTCCAGAGGCATCCTTGCATTGAAAGACCTGGGCTGCGGCAGGCAATGCGAAAAGTGCTGTAAAGATTGCTGTGGTCAAGAGTCGCATATGCATATCGATGAATTGATGGGCCTGATCGGAATCGAATTACAGACGAAGAATAGTCCTTTGCCCCGCATGCCTGGCAACTTTCGTCTTGGTTCGAATGGCCCGCTTCACTCGGCGTCCCGCAGGGCAGCGCGGCGGGCTGCTTCAGCGGTCTCCTGAGCCTGCCAGGTCCAGAGTAAACTCGCCCCCGCAGCCAGCACTCGCTGCACGATGGGAATGGAGCTTCCCGAAACCGCCCTGCGAAGGGCTGATGGCTCCTGCCTTGGCGGGATGGGTCCTGCCGGTGGCGGGGCCATGTCTTGATCCTGCCCGGCACGCCCGTCCCGGTTATTCGATGAAAGGACGGTCATGGGGTTCTACGGTTTCATTCTGGTGTTCGTTGGAGGCGGCCTGGGGTCTGCGCTCCGGCATGGCACGAACTTGCTCGCGCTGCGGCTGGTGGGCAGTGCGTATCCACTGGGTACGTTGGCGATCAATGTGCTGGGTGCCTTCGTGATGGGGGTGGTGGTGGAGTGGTTTGCGCTCAAGACATCGCTGCCGCAGAGTGCGCGGCTGTTCATCACCACGGGCATTCTGGGTGGCTTCACCACGTTTTCGACATACGCGTTGGAGGTCGGCATGCTGTATGAGCGTGGCGACTGGCTGGCCTCCGTGCTGTATGCGCTGGGCTCGCTGGTGCTGGGCGTGGCCGCGCTGTTTGCGGGGTTGGGGCTGGTGCGCATGGTGGCCCATTGAGACACCGTGATTGCGCTATGCTGTGTGCCATGGCCCGCCTGAACGCAACGCAGATTATTCGCACCATCCATTGGATGGTGGGTTAGCCAGCGGCCTTCAGCGCCATGCAACCCGCCCAGAGGAGGCGGGTTTTTTCATTCCGTCTCCGGGGTTTTCTCAAGCCTTTCAGGAGATGGATATGCAGGTTTCCGAACAGTCCCGGCCCCGTTGCGCAGAATATGCCGATGCCCCTGCCGCCAACGCGCGGCTTGCCACGCTGCACATGGTCTGCGGCAAGATCGGCTCGGGCAAGTCAACGCTGTCACGGCAATTGGCGGCCGGGCCCGGAACGGTGTTGGTCAGCGAGGATTCCTGGCTGGCCGGCCTATACCCCGGTGAGATGCAGTCGGTGGCCGATTACGTGCGTTGCAGCACGCGGCTCAAGGGGTTGATGGGGGCGCATGTACAGGCGCTGCTGGACGCTGGCGTGTCGGTGGTGCTGGATTTTCCGGCCAATACCCTGGAGGGGCGGGGCTGGGCGCGCAGCGTGTTCGAGAAAGTGGGCGCCTCGCACCGCCTGCATTTTCTGGATGTGCCTGACGAGGTCTGTAAGCAGCGCTTGCGTGTGCGCAATGCGGCAGGCGAGCATCCGTTTCAGGCCAGCGATGAACAATTCGACCTGATCACGAGCTACTTTGTCGCGCCCTCCGACGAGGAGGGCTTCGACGTGGTGCATCACCCGTATGCGCCGCTCTGAAGTGCCGGCCTGGACGAGAGACTTCGCCACGGCCTCATCCCATCATCTCAGCTTGATCGCGCTTGCACCTCCACCCAATAGCGGGTGCGGGTGCGCAGTTGCAGAGGAAAGCGGCTGACGAGCGCGGCCAGGGCGCGATCCGTGTCATCCACGGGAAAGGCGCCCGAGACAAGCACCCCGGCGACCTCGGCCGAGCAGCCCAGGTAGCCGGGCCGGTAGCGGGCAAGGGCGTCAATCAGCTGGCCCAACGGCATGTCCAGCGCGACCAAGCCGCCTTCATGCCAGCTGGCTGTAAAGGGGTCTGCGGACGTGGGCGGCTGGGTGGCGCTGGACGAGAAGGCGGCCTGCTGTCCGGCCTGCAATTGCGCGGAGGGCGCATCGCTGTCCAGAGGTTGCAGGCGCACGGCCTTTTCCTGCACGCTGACATGGCACAGGCCATCGTCCGCAAGATGGACCGTGAAGCGCGTGCCCAGGGCCAGTACGTGGCCTTGCGGGGTCTGCACGCTGAAGGGGCGGCCCAGCGCGTCGGGCTCGGTGGCGACGAGGATGCGGCCACGGTGCAGGCGCAGCAGGCGCTGGCGGTCGTCAAAAACGGTATCCAAGGCGGTTGCCGTATCCAGGGCCACCAGGGAGCCGTCGGGCAGCGTCAGATTCCGGCGCTCGCCCGTGGCTGTGCGCTGCCCGGCCTGCCAGCTTTCCAGTGGTGCGCCTTTCCAGGCCATCCAGGCCGTGGCGCCGCTGCCCAGGCCCAGAGCCACGCCGCGCACCACGGAGCGGCGGGTGGGCGAGGCGCGGCGGCCCAGCGCCTGGCGCGCCAGGGGGGCGGGCAGATGCGACAGCTGCGCGGTGACGGATTGCACGCGCAGCCAGGCGCGCTGGTGGGCGGGATCGGCCTCATGCCATTTTTGCCAGTCCTGTTGCAGGCCTGCTGTGGCAGAGGCGCCGCGCAGTTTCACGTGCCAGGCGGCGGCCTCATGCAGGGCGCGGCGGTCGTTGCCTTCCAGATGTCTCTCGCCCATGTGGCTATGCCAGGACCAGGCAGCAATGCTCCATCGCCCGGGTCAGGTAGTTGCTGACGGTGCGCAGCGATACACCCAGGCGCTGGGCGATCTCTGGGTAGCTCAGTTCCTCGAACTGGGCCAGCACGAAGGCTTCGCGAACCTTGGGGGGAAGACCCTGGAGCATGCGGTCCACATCCAGCAGGGTCTGCTGGACGATGGCCTGCTCTTCGGGCGAAGGCGCCAGCGATTGCGGCAACTGGGCCAGATAGTCCAGATAGGACTGCTCCAGCGTGCGGCGGCGAAACAGGTCGGCGACCAGGCCCCGGGCGATGGTGGCCAGGTAGCGCCTGGGTTCGCGGATGTCCTGCTGCGGCAGGGGCGAGCGCAGCAGACGCACAAAGGTGTCCTGGGCCAGGTCGGCGGCATCGTCACGGTTTCCCAGGCGTTTGCGCAGCAGGCTTTCCAGCCAGGGATGGTGATTCTGGTAGAGGCTGTGCACGGAGAAGGCTGGGGCGGAGGAGGCGGGCGCAGTGGCAATCGCTGCTGCAAAAGATAATAAGAATGCTTATCAATTATCTTTCAGGCCGGCGCCCCTCCCGCAAAGAGGGCGTCCACTTGTTGCATGTGCGCTACAGGGCAGTGGCGGCCGCCAGCCTGCACCAGCTTTGCGCAGGCCGATTCCTCGTGCGGCACGCGGTCCGCGCCGCCCAGGTTTGTGTCGTGCAAGGTGTGTCGCACACCTTGCATCGGGCCTCAGTTGGCTGCCGGTCCGCCATGCGCCTCCATGCGCTCCAGCGCAGCGCAGACATCGGCCATTCGCCCGGAGATGAACAGGCATTCCGGCTGCTCCTGCGGCGACCGCTGGATGATGCGCAGGCCTGAAGGCTGCTCAGGCGCGGATTGCAGGGCGGGCTGCGTCGGCAGCAAGGGCAGGATCAGCTGGGCATCTCCATGGTCTGCAGCGCGTGCGGCCTTGCCGCGGCGCTGCTGGCTGCGCCGGCGTGCCTTGCTGAAAGAGATCACGTTGGCGGGCTCGGGTGCTGCGGCAGGTAATGGCTGGCACGCAGGGGCTTGTGCAAGAGGCATGGCCGACTCCATGGCGGTCGCAGTCAGGCGGATGCCATGTGCCAGGCGCAGGAAGGAAAAAGAAGACAGTGTTGGCAGAGCGAATCCCATGTGACGACTCCTGTTGGCGTGTTTCAAAGAGGCATGGACACAGGCAGGATTGCGGTTTGCGGGCAAAGCTCCGCCCAGGGCGAAGCTCCAAGGCTTCGCGCCTACCACCTGGGCGGTGCGTGAAATGGGGTGAGGCGGCCTGAGAAGGGCCGCCAGTCCGGCTTACATGGACATGCTGTTGCGGATCAGCCCCACGGCCAGGCCTTCAATGGCAAAGGCCTCTTCGGGGGCGACGCGAATCACCGGGTAATCGGGGTTTTCCGGCAGAAGCTCCACGCCCTGCGTGGTGCGGCGCAGGCGCTTGACGGTGACTTCATCACCCAGGCGCGCCACGACGATCTGGCCGTTGCGGGCTTCGTGTGCGGACTGCACGGCCAGCAGGTCGCCGTCCATGATGCCCGCGTCGCGCATGGACATGCCACGCACGCGCAGCAGATAGTCGGGGCGCGTCTGGAACAGGCTGGGCTCGACGGAATAGGTTTGGTCGATATGTTCCTGGGCGAGAATGGGCGAGCCCGCCGCAACGCGGCCCACCAGGGGCAGCATCAGCGGTGCCAGGGCCGACAGCGGCAGTCCGAAGCTGGTGCCGCGCGCGGCATTGATGTTGCGCACGGTGTCGGTACGCAGGCGAATGCCGCGCGAGGTGCCGCTGACCAGTTCGATCACACCTTTGCGGGCCAGGGCCTGCAGGTGTTCCTCGGCAGCGTTGGCGGACTTGAAGCCCAGCGTGTTGGCGATTTCCGCGCGGGTGGGAGGCGCGCCCGTGCGGGAGATGGCGGCCTGGATCAGGTCCAGGATCTGTTGCTGGCGGGCGGTGAGCTTGGGATGGTCGAGCATGGCGTGCGTCCGGTCCTTGAGGGCAGATGGCAGGCTAGGAGGCCATCTGATGATTTATACAGTATCTGTATTTTTAACCAGTTTTCCAAGAGGTGCAAGTGGGGCAGTCAAAGTTGGTGATTCTGGGCACGGGCGGGACCATCGCCGGCCGGGCGGATTCGCAGTCGCAGGGCGTGGGGTACAAGGCCGGGCAGATCACGGTGCAGTCGCTGCTGGAGGCCGTGCCGGACCTGGAGCAGCAGGCGCTGGGACCCGTGCAGACGCAGCAGATCGCGCAGGTGGACAGCAAGGATATGGACTGGCCCGTGTGGCGCGCGTTGCTGCGCGCCTGCACGCAGGCACTGGAGGATGCGGATACACGCGCCGTGGTGATCACGCATGGAACGGACACGCTGGAAGAGACGGCCTGGCTGCTGCACAGCCTGCTGCCGGCCACCAAGCCCATTGTGTTGACCTGCGCCATGCGCCCGGCCACGGCCCTGTTGGCAGACGGACCGCAGAATCTGCGCGATGCCGTGACCGTGGCTGCCAGCGGCGGGCGCAGCGGCGTATGGGTGGTGGCAGGCGGCGAGGTGCATGCGGCAGCCCAGGTGCAGAAGGTACATCCCTACCGGCTGCAGGCAATGCGCTCCGTGGAAGGCGGGCCGCAGGCGTTGGTGGAGGAAGGGCGTGTGCGCTGGCTGGTGCCCGATGCGCCGTCCACGCGGGCCATGGTGCCTGCGACCATGTCATCTGATCTGCTGGCGCTGGATGAGCTGCCCTGGGTCGAGGTGGTGTTCAGCGGCGCCTTGGCGCGTGCCAGCGGCGTGGATGCGCTGGTGGCGGCAGGCGTGCGTGGCATCGTCGTGGCTGGCACGGGCAATGCGACGGTTCACGAAGGCATGGAAGCGGCCTTGCAGCGTGCCCGCGACAAGGGCGTCTGGATCTGGCGGGGCACGCGCTGTGCCGAAGGCCTGCCCGTGGCCTCCGGCCTTGGGGCCAACCCGGCAGAGGCCGATCTGGTGCAGCTGCCCGTGGCAAAGGCCCGGATTGCGATGATGCTGGCGCTGGCATCGCAGCCGCGCGATTGAGCCGGGCGGCGACACCGGCATTTCTTCAGTTGCTGGCGGTCAACAAAAAAGCACCCGGCGGGTGCTTTTTCGTTGCGGCACATGGCCTGCATCACTCAGCCAGTGCAGCCAGTGCGCGTTGGGTGATGTCCTCGACCGAGCCCAGGCCGCTGATGGCGCGGTACTTGGGTGCCGCTGCGGCTTCCTTTTCGGCCCATGCGCGGTAGTAGTCCACCAGGGGGCGGGTCTGGCTGCTGTAGACGTCCAGGCGCTTCTTGACGGTTTCTTCCTTGTCGTCTTCGCGCTGCACCAGCGGCTCGCCGGTCACGTCGTCCTGGCCTTCGACCTTGGGTGGATTGAACTTGACGTGGTAGGTGCGGCCCGAGGCGGGGTGGGAACGGCGGCCGCTCATGCGCTCGATGATGGCGTCGAAGGGCACGTCGATCTCCAGCACGTAGTCCAGCTTCACGCCAGCGGCCTTCATGGCGTCTGCCTGGGGAATGGTGCGGGGAAATCCATCAAACAGGAAGCCGTTGGCGCAATCGGCCTGGGCGATGCGTTCCTTGACCAGATTGATGATCAGGTCGTCGCTGACCAGTTGGCCGGCGTCCATCACGGCCTTGGCCTGCTGGCCCAGGGGCGTTCCGGCCTTGACGGCGGCACGCAGCATGTCACCGGTGGAAATCTGGGGGATGCCGTACTTCTGGCAGATGAAAGCGGCTTGCGTGCCTTTGCCGGCGCCGGGTGCGCCCAACAAAATCAGTTTCATGGAAGTCCTTGAGGAGAGTAGAAATTCTTGTCTGCCGGATCGGCCCACCGGGGCGGACAGTCCATGCGTCATATTTTTGTCGCGGGCAAGGATAGCACGCACAGGGCTAACACTGGCTTACACGCAGAGGGCAAAACTGTCGCCTGTGCAATCTCCAAAAACTGCGTTTTGCTGTCCGACAAAACCGCATGTGCAGTTGTGATGTGAATGGCGATGCCGGGCATCGCCATTGGCGCATCTGTATTGGCGTATGCGGGATCGGATTCAGGCGGACAACTGGGCGCGCACCCGTTCCAGGTCTTCGGGGGTGTCAACGCCGGGGCCTGGTGCATGGGGCGTGAGGTGGACGGCGATGCGGTGGCCGTGCCACAGCGCACGCAACTGTTCCAGCGCCTCCAGTACCTCGGTAGGGGCGGGAGAAAGCTGCGGGAAGCTGCGCAGGAAACCGGCACGGTAGCTGTAGATGCCAATGTGGCGCAGGGGCGCGAAGCCGGGGTGGCCCGGCGCTGCCGCTGCAGATGCCGTCTCCCACCATGCCTGGCCTGCATGCTCACGCGCAAAGGGGATGGGTGCGCGGCTGAAATAGTGGGCCATGCCCTGGGCATCGCAGACGACCTTGACCACGTTCGGGTTGGTGAAGTCGGCCAGGCTGTCGATGGCATGTGCCGCCGTGCCCATGCTGGCCGAGGGCCGCTGCGGCAGCAGGGCGGCCACGGCATCGATGAGGTCGGGAGCAATCAACGGTTCGTCGCCCTGGACGTTGACGACGATGTCGTCGCCATCCAGGCCCAGCAATTCGCAGGCCTCGGCCAGGCGGTCGCTGCCGCTGGCGTGGTCGCTGCGCGTGAGCACGGCCGCAACGCCGTGCGCGGCGCAGGCGGCGACGATGCTTTCGTCATCGGCCGCGACCACGCAGCGCGTGGCTCCGCTGAGGCCGGCGCGCTGTGCCACGCGGACGACCATGGGAAGGCCTGCAATGTCTGCAAGGGGCTTGCCTGGCAGGCGGCTGGAGGCAAGGCGGGCAGGAATCAGAACCGTGAAGGGCGCGGTGGGCATGGTGCGTTGCGGAGATGGTCGAAAGTGCGGGCGCGGGCGTTGTCGGAAATCGGGCCTTGCGGCGCGATCAGTCCTCGAGCTCGTCGTCGTCCAGCGTGCGGGCTTCGGCCTCCAGCAGCACTGGAATGCCGTCGCGCACGGGGTAGGCCAGGCGCGCGCTGCGCGAGACCAGTTCCTGGTGCTCGCGGTCAAAGCGCAGCGGGCCCTTGGTGACGGGGCAGACCAGCAGTTCGAGAAGTTTGGCGTCCATGGCGGATCCTGTGTTTTGGAGGGGGAGGGCGGGCCGTGGCGGCCAGCCAAGACGGTGATGATAGTCAGGCGCGTGGCCTGCGCAGCGCCTGCAGCCGCTGATCCAGCAGCGCCCAGAAATCTGGCGGCAGCTGCAATTGCAGCGCAACGGACCAGGCCTGGGGATGGGTGCGCCACAGCTTGACCGCATCCTTTTCGGTGCAGACCAGCGGGTCTTCATTGCGTCCCAGGCGCTGGAAGCTCTCAAAATTATAGTGATCCGGCAGCGCCTGGGCGTGCTCCAGCGCCAGACCCTGTTCAGTGGCCAGCATGGAGAAAAAGGCCTCGGGCCGGGCCACGGCGGCCACGGCCTCCACGGGCCGTCCGCGCAGGGCCGCCAGGGCAATGCGCTCACCGTGCGCATTGACGCCTTCAGCGGCCAGTTGGCGCTGCATGGCAAAGGCGGGCGCATCCGTTGGCGGGCAGGCGCCCGCGTGCAGCACGGCGGTGACGGGGCGCGGCCAGGGTTCGCGCAGCGGGCCGGCCGGCAGAAGCCAGCCATTGCCGATGCCGTCGTCGTTGAAGACGCACAGCTCGATGTCGCGGGCCAGGGCCAGATGCTGCAGGCCGTCGTCGCTGATGACCACATCCACCTGCGGATGGCGGGCGCGCAGGGCCTGGACGGCCTCGATGCGCTTGCGGGCCACGAAGACCGGCACGCCGCTGGCGCGCGCCAGCAGCGCGGGCTCGTCGCCCACATCGGCGGGGGCGCT
>Ga0105243_10001390_pt1 | contig 21413 bp, 22 predicted proteins | sample KBSM34metaG_FD_81525 | JGI IMG/M metagenome (GOLD analysis project Ga0105243, IMG submission 81525) | Miscanthus rhizosphere microbial communities from Kellogg Biological Station, Michigan, USA - KBS M3-4 metaG | ecosystem: Host-associated > Plants > Roots > Rhizosphere > Soil | place... | reverse complement strand
GCCCCCGGTGCGGGCCGCGCTGCTGCCTTCGGCCACCGGTGGCAGCAGGGTGTAGTAATGGGTGGGCGCGGAGCTGCAGGCGGCAAGTCCCAGGGTCAGGCAGAGCAACAGGGCACGGGTTTTCATGGCTGGGCTTCCGGTACGGATTCGCGAACAGAGGACGATGGCGACTGGTAGGCATCCGGTTGATTGTCTTTGAGGCGCCCGCGGATCAGCGCTTCAGGATGACGCCCGAGGAAATCGCTGAGCACCCGCACCGAACGCGCGGTGCGCTGCACTTCCTCCATGGCCTGGCCGAGTTTCTGCCGCTGCGGCGAGTCTTCGGAGAAACTCTCGTTGGCGCTGGCCAGGGTCTTCTTGGATTGCTCCAGGGTGTCGCGCATCTGTGGCAGCACTTCGCCGTTGACCTGTTTGAGGGTCTTCTGCATCTCCGCCAGGCTGCCATTGAGGTTGGCGGCAATGGAGTCGATCGGCAGCTTGCTGATCTTGTCCACCACGGCCTGCAACTGCTCCTGCAACTTGTCCATGCTGCCAGGCACAGTGGGAATCTCCAGGGGCCGTGCAGTAGCGTCATAGGCCACCGGCTTGGCGTTGGTGACAAAGTCCAGGGAGATGTACAGCTGGCCGGTCAACAGGTTGCCGCTGCGGGGCTGGGCGCGCAGGCCGTTCTTGACGAAGGCGCCGATCAGTTTTGCCGAGCGGGCGTCGTCTTCGCCGCCGGTCTGCTTCACCAGCTTTTCGTGGGCCTTGCCCAGCCGCTCGGGGTAGATCACCGCGCCGACCAGGGTCGGGAAATACTTGCGCTGCTCGTCGTAGTCCAGGTCCATGGACACCACCTTGCCGATGTTCACCCCGAGGAACTCCACCGGGGCATTCACCGACAGGCCGCGCAAGGCCTGGTCGAAGCGCATGCGAATGTAATAGGGCGCGCCGTCGGGCGGCGCCAGGGCGGTGTCCTGGTCGCCGAACAGGGTGTACTCGGCGTTCTCGTCAGCCGGCTTGGCGTTGGGGCTGTACTTGGGTTCGACGAAGGCAATGCCGCCGGCGAGGATCGACGACACCGACTCGGTGTTGACCTTCAAACCGTTGGCGCCGAGGGTCACGTCGACGCCGCTGGCGTTCCAGAAACGGGTGTCGGTGGTGACGTACTTATCGTTGGGCGAATTGACGAAGATCTTCACGTCCACGCCCTTGCCGCTGTTGGCCAACTGGTAGGACACCACCTGCCCCACCTCGATGCGCCGGTAATAAACCGGCGAGCCGATGTCCAGCGACCCCAGGTCGTCGGTGTGCAGGGTAAAGCGCTTGCCCTTCTGCCCATAGGTGATGGGCGGCGGGGTTTCCAGGCCCTTGAAGCTGTCCTTGCGTTTTTCCGACTTGCCGGCGTCGGCGCCGATAAAGGCCCCGGAAAGCAGGGTGTCGACCCCGGAAATGCCATTGGCGCCGATACGCGGGCGCACCACCCAGAACAGCGAATCGTCGGCGGTGAAGGGTTCGGCGGACTGGTCCAGCTCGACCTTGGCCACCACCTTCTTGCGGTCGTCGCTCAGGGCGATGGAGGTCACCTTGCCGATCACCACGTTCTTGTACTTGACCTGGGTCTTGTTGGCTTCCAGGCCTTCGGCGGTCTGGAAGCTGATGCTGATTTCCGGCCCCGCCGAGAGTGAGTTGTGCACCACCATCGACAGCCCCACCAGGGCCGCGACAATCGGCACCAGCCACACCAGCGAGACATTGAAACGCCGCGTGCGCAGCGCCGGAGCGCCAGGAACGGGCGGGGGATTTGCTGCGTTGGAACCTGGATGATCAGACATCTTCAACCTCTGCGTCCCAGATAAGCCGGGGATCGAAACTCATGGCCGCCAACATCGTCAGCACCACCACCAAACCAAAAAACAGAATACCCATGCGCGGGTCGATCGAACTCAGGGCACGAAACTGCACCAGGGCCGCCACCAGGGCCACCACCAGCACGTCGAGCATCGACCAGTAGCCGATCAGCTCGATGAAACGATAGAGCTTGGCCCGCTCGCGCTGGGCCCAGAGGCTGCGGCGCTGGCAGGTCACCAGCAGGGTGCCGAGGACAAAGAACTTGCTGCAGGGCACCACCACGCTGGCGATGAAGATCAGCAGGGCGATGTCCCAGGAACCGTGTTTCCAGAACTCCACCACGCCGCTCATGATGGTGTTTTCACTGGCGCTGCCAAAGATGCTGGTGTGCATCACCGGCAGCAGGTTGGCCGGAATGTAGAAGATCAGGCTGGCCAGGAGAAAGGCCCAGGTGCGCGCCAGGCTGTTGGGCTTGCGCGCATGCACCGGCGCATCGCAGCGCGGGCATTGATGCTCGGACGCCTGGCAGACCTGGCCGCAGGTGTGGCACAGCATCAATTGGTGGTCCCGGGCGTAGGGTGGAGCGCTCATCAGTAGCGGCCCTCCAGGTCATCCCAGAGGTAGCGGATGTCCTTGCCGGAAATCAGGATGATCAGCACCGTGAGCATCGCCAGGGCCCACAGCCCCAGCCCCGGATGCACATCGAGCATCCCCGCCAGCTTGACGATGGCCACCAGGATCCCCAGCAGGCACACCTCCAGCATGCTCCAGGGCCGCAGGTGCTCCAGAGCGCGCATGCTGGCCTTGAAGCCGGGCGCGGCGCGCCCCACATTGGCAAACCCCAGCACCCAGCACAGCAGGATGATCTGCAGGCACGGCGCGAGAATGATGGTCAGGCCGGTGATCGCGGCAATCAGGCTGATGCGGCCCTGGGCCAGGGCCTCCACCGATTGCCAGAGGGTCGCCTCGTTGCTCAGGCCTTCGAGGCTGATCTTGATCACCGGAAACAGATTGGCGAAGACGAACAACAACCCGGCGGTGATCGACAGGGCCAACAGCTGCTGCACACTCAGCCAACGGGCACGGGCCAGCACCGCGCCACAGCGCGAGCACTGGGCCGTCTGGCCTTTGCCGAGCGGCACGGACTCGTACAACGAATCGCAGTGTTCGCAGATGATCCAGTTGCGGGAAATAGTCATGGCCTTCAGATAGTCAGGAGGACAGCAGGTTCACTGAACGGAACCCGAAGCCGGGTATTTTCTGCAAAAGTAGAGGATGGTGTCTAGTTTTCTCTAGGACTGCACCCCACGCTCTACGCCATAATAGGCGCCCCCGGACATTTCGCTGACCATGACCGAATCCATCCCCTCCCCCACCGCTCCCCACCGAGCCCCCAAACAGTCCCGTGGCCACGAACGGGTGATGGCGATCCTCGACGCTTGTGCCCGGCTACTGCCCAGCCAGGGGGCGGCGAACCTGACCATGCACGGCATCGCCCGGCTGGCCGGTACCTCCATCGGTTCGCTCTATCATTTTTTCAGTGACAAGCAGCAAGTGCTGGAAGCCCTGGGCCAGCGCCACATCGAAGCCCTGAGCACCATCACCAGCGACCTGCTGGCGGTTGCTCCGCAGGTCTGGACGGGGTCCAGTGGCCGGCAAGTGATAGAGCGCATGGTGCTGCCGATCCTCGAATACCTGGAGCAGCACCCCGACCTGCTGCTGATGATCAACCCGGGGTTTGCCATGGGCCAGTTGCAGGCCCCGGACCTGCGCCTGCAGATCAAGAGCGTCTATCGCCAGGTCCTGGCGCTGCGCCTTCCCCGGGCCAGTGCCGCCGAGCGCGAGGCCTACGCCATGGCCATGCTCGGCCTGCCCATCGGCCTGTTCCAGCTGGCCCTGGAACACCCCGAGTTCAAGAGCCAGCTGCTGCTCGAAGAAGTGCCGCGGGCGCTGGAAGCCTATCTGGCTGCCATCGAAGGGCGGCACCCGGCGCCCTGAAACCGGCTCAGTGAGCCAGGCGCTGTTGCAGCCACTTGTCCCGCAGCACGTCGTAGACCCAGTGATAGACATAGGTATACGGCAGGAAGAACAGCAGCACGCCGATGTCCAGGATGAACGCCTGCAGCAGGCTGATATTCAGCCACCAGGCAATCATCGGTACGCCCACTGCCACCAGCCCGCCTTCGAACATCAACGCATGCAGGACCCGGGTCCAGCCGTTGTGGACCCACTGCAAGCGCTTGAGCAACCGGTCGAACAGGCCGTTGAACACCACGTTCCAGGCCAGGGCCAACAGGCCGATGCCGATGGTCACCAGGCCCATGTCGGCCATGGGCTTGTCCATGATCCAGGACAGCAGCGGGGTGCAGATCAGCACCGCCAGCAGTTCAAAACCTACCGCCTGGAAGATGCGTTCGTTAAGGGATTTCTGAAGGCTCATGGTCGGCTCCTTGAATGAATGTGTTGCCGATCTTCCAGGACAAGGCCGATACTTCATAATCAATAACCATCGAGCAGGGCGATAGTTCATGGCCTCACATGAAGTGCTCCTGGCGTTTGTCCAGGCAGCCACCCAAGGTTCCTTTTCCGCTGCCGCGCGCAAGCTGGGCAAGAGCCAGTCCACCATCAGCGCGGCGGTGGCCAGCCTGGAGATCGACCTCGACGTGCAGCTTTTCGACCGTTCCAGCCGCAAGCCCGGCCTGACCCCGGCCGGGCATGTGCTGCTGCAGCGTGCCGAAGCAATCCTGGCTGCCACCAGCCGCCTGGAAATGGCCGCCAGCCAGCTGTCCCAGGGCATTGAGGCGAAACTCACGGTGGCGCTGTCGGACACCTACCAGTCGGATCGCTTCGAAAGCAGCCTGAGCGCCTTCGAGCAGCGTTACCCGGACCTCGAGCTGGAATGCCTGATTGCCGAGTGCGAAGACCTGATCGCCCTGGTGCAGAGCGGCCGGGCGCAGATCGCCTTTGCCGAGATGCAGGCCGACTACCCGGCGGACCTGGAGCACAAGACCATGCAAGAGCGCAGTGAGATTTCCCTCTACGTGGCCTGCAAGCATCCCTTGGCGCAGCAGGCCCGGGTCGATGAGGAAAGCCTGCGCCAGCACCGTGAATTGCGTCTGGCCACCGTGCTCAACCCCTACGACAGCCGCTGCCAGGGCCGGGTCTGGTCGGCCCCCAGCTACCTGATGCTGCTGGAGATGGCCCAGGGCGGCTTTGGCTGGGCACCCCTGCCGCGCTGGCTGGTGGAAGGTTTTGGCGCGGGCAAGTTGCAGGAGCTGAACGTGCGTGGCTGGCCGCGCACCGTGGCGGTGGACGCGCTCTGGTCGCGCCTGCACCCGCCAGGGCCGGCGGGCAGCTGGTTGCTGGCGCAGATGCTGCAATGACCGCGCTCGTCAGCGCCGCCCGCTAGCCGATTGGCCGCAGGGTGCGCAAGTAGTCATGCAGCGTGCGCAAGGTCGCCGACTCCAGCGCCTGCACGGCGTAGCACAAGCCGATCCGCCGGCTGGGCGCCGGCAGGTGCAAGGCCCGGCTTTCTACCCCCTCGCGGCCCTGCACCAGCGACAGCGGCAGCATCGCCACCCCCAGGCCCGCCGCCACCATGTTCAGCGCCTGTTTCAAGCTCCCGGCATGCCCGGCCTGGGCTTGCACAGCACCGCCATAGAGCGCCATCAGGCGCTGGTGCGAGGCGTGTTCCGGGCAAGTGACCCAGTCCTCCACCCGGGGCTGGGGCTGCTCTTGCTCCAGCAGCCTGTGCCCCACCGGCACCGCCAGCACATAAGGCTCCTCCCATAACGGCAGGAACAATTCGTCCTCGCAGCACAGCTCTTCCACCGCCAGGCGCGCGTCGCCGACACAGCCTTCCTGCAAGGTCAGCAACAGGTTGGGCAACGCCTGCTGGGCCATTCGTACGAAAGCGGAGACCTGGCTGTCGGCAATATCACCTTCTACTCCCAGCTCCAGCGCCAAACGGCTTTCGTCCTGGCGAAACAGACGGCTCAAGCTCTCGGCCTCGGCCACCATGCGCCGGGCCTGGGGATACAGCACCCGCGCCTGCTCGCTGACTTCAACACCCCGTGGCTGGCGCAGGAACAACTGCGCCCCCAACTCGTCCTCAAGCTGTTTGATGGTCACCGACAAGGTCGGCTGGCTGATGCACAAGCGCTGGGCGGCAGCGGTGATGTTGCGCTCCTCGAACACCGCAAGGAAGGCTTTGAGATGGCGGATATCCATAGGAAATACCGATGACAGTCAGAGGAATAAGGCATTTTTCAGCCTCAAGAGGGCTAAATATACTGCCCGCCCCGTAAAGCCATGCATTTTTCTTATTCCTGGAGTCCTCCCATGAGCAAGCCTCTCGTCATCATCACCGGCGCCAGTTCGGGCATCGGCGAGGCCACCGCCCGCCTGCTGTCGGCGGCCGGCCATCCCCTCCTGCTGCTGGCCCGGCGCGTCGAGCGCCTGCACGCCCTGGAACTGCCCGACAGCCTGAGCCGCGCGGTGGACATCACCGACCGCGCCGCACTGCTGGCCGCCGTGGAGGAGGCCGAAGCGCGGTTCGGCCCGGCGGACGCCCTGATCAACAACGCCGGGGTCATGCTCCTGGGGGAAATCAGCCGGCAGGACCCGCAGCAGTGGGAGCGCATGCTCGACGTCAACGTCAAGGGGCTGCTCAATGGCGTGCACGCCGTGGTGTCCGGGATGATCGAGCGCCGCCAGGGCACCCTGATCAACGTCAGTTCGGTGGCCGGGCGCAAGACCTTTGCCAACCACGTGGCCTATGTCGGCACCAAGTTCGCGGTCCACGGGTTCTCGGAAAACCTGCGCGAAGAGCTGGCGCCGCACAATGTGCGGGTCATCACCATCGCCCCCGGTGCGGTAGAAACCGAACTGCTGAGCCACACCACCGACGAGGCCATCAAGGCCGGTTACCAGGCCTGGAAACAGGACATGGGCGGTACGGTGCTGAGTGCAGACGACGTGGCCGGGGCCATTGCCTTTGCCTACCAGCAGCCGCAGCAAGTGTGTATCCGCGAGATCGTCCTGGCGGCGACCCGGCAGCAGGCTTGAGCCGGGGCGAGGTTGGCGCCCCGGCGGGTTCGGTCGCAGCCTTCGGCAGCGGCTACTGGGGGAGCTGGGCCAGGCGCTGTTCGAGGAAGCGCCGCTCGGGGGCTTGCCGGACCAGGGCCAGGGCCCGCTGGTAGGACTGGCGCGCCGCGGCGATATGCCCCAGTTGCCGGCAGAAGTCGGCACGAGCGGCATGGGCCAGGTGGTAATCCTGCAAGTCGCCGCGCAGCAGGATCGCTTCCACTTGCGCCAGCCCGGCACCGGGCCCGTCGCGCTGGGCCAGGGCCACGGCACGGTTGAGCTCGATCACCGGCGAAGGCTGCAGGCGCAGCAGCACGTCATACAAACCGACGATCTGCGGCCAGTCGGTCTGTGCTGCACTCGGCGCTTCGGCATGCACCGCGGCAATCGCCGCCTGCAGGCAATAGGGCCCGGCCTGGCCGCTGCGCAGGCCGCGCTCTACCAGGGCACAGCCCTGCTCGATCAAGTCCTGCTGCCACAACCCGCGATCCTGCTCGTCCAGCAGGACCAGCTCGCCGTCGCTGGAAAGGCGCGCGCCACGCCGTGACTCGTGCAACAGCATCAGCGCCAGCAGGCCCATCACCTCCGCTTCCGGCAACAGTTCCAGCAGCAGGTAGCCCAGGCGGATGGCTTCGCGGGTCAGGTCCTCCCGGGTCAGCTCGGCGCCCATGGAAGCCGAATACCCTTCGTTGAACACCAGGTAGATCACCCGCAGCACGCTCTCCAGGCGCTCGGGCAGCTCGCTCAACGCCGGCACCTGGTAGGGAATCCGCGCATCGCGGATCTTCGCCTTGGCACGCACGATGCGCTGGGCGATGGTGGCCGGCGTGGCCAGAAAGGCCCGGGCGATTTCCTCGGTGCTCAGGTCGCAGATCTCCCGCAGGGTCAGGGGTACCTGGGCATCCGCCGCCAGCGCCGGGTGGCAGCAGGTGAAGATCAGGCGCAGGCGATCGTCTTGCACGTCCTCGGCGCTCCAGTCGTCCTGTTCCAGTTGCTCGAGCTGGCTGAGCAGCGCCGCCTGTGACGCCGCGAAGCGCGCCCGGCGACGCAGGGCGTCGATGGCCTTGAAGCGGCCGACGGACACCAGCCAGGCCCGCGGGTTGTCCGGCACGCCATCGCTGCGCCAGCGCTCCACCGCCACGAAGAAGGCTTCATGCAGCGCCTCCTCGGCCAGGTCGAAATCCCCCAGCAGGCGGATCAGGGTGGCGAGGATCCGCCGCGACTGCTCGCGGTAGACCTGCGCCACCGTTGCCGCGATGACTTCCCGAGGCTGGTCGCTCATCAGTCCGGCAGGTCCCAGGTGACCAGGGCCACCAGGCGCTCCAGGCTCTGCCCCCAGCCCTCGTGAAAGCCCATGGCCTCATGGGCCTTGCGATCGGCCTCGGTCCAGTGCATGGCGCGGGCAGTGTAGAGGGTCTGGTCGCCCTGCTCCTCGAAGGTCACTTCAGCGGTCATGAACGGCTTGCCCGAGGGGATCCAGCCCGGCAGGTAGGCGTCGGTAAACACCAGCCGCGACGGCGCGGCGATCTCCAGGAACACCCCCATGGTCGGGTACTCGCTGCCGTCCGGGGCGCGCATCAGGGTACGAAACTGGCCGCCGACCCACAGGTCCATTTCACACTCCGGAGTGGTCATGCCGTGGGGCCCCCACCATTGCGCCAGCAAGGCCGGCTCGGTCCAGGCGCGAAAGACCTTGTTGCGCGGCGCGTCGATCAGGCGGCTGATGGACAGTTCATGCTCGGCGGGCTTGCGGCCCGCGGTCTGGAAAGTCATCGCGAAACTCCTGTTTATCGTTGTTTTCAGGGATTCAATTCACGTACCGGACGCACTTCGACACTGCCGACCCGGGCCGCCGGTATCTGCCCGGCCACCTGGATCGCTTCGTTCAAGTCCTTGGCCTGGATCAGGTAGAAACCGGCCAACTGTTCCTTGGTTTCGGCGAACGGGCCATCGGTGATCGACAGCTTGCCACCGCGCATGCGCACCGTGGTGGCGGTGTGCACCGATTGCAGCGCCTCGGCGGCAAGCATCCGCCCGCTGCCCTGGACCGACTCGGCATAGGCCAGGCACTCGGCATCCTCGGGGCTGTCGGGCAGGCTGTGCAGCAACTGTTCGTCGCTGTAGACCAGGCATAGGTATTTCATGGGCACCTCCGGATTCGGGCTGAGCAACTATGGTCGCTGTTCGCCGCTTTGGCGAACCGCTGGTTGCTCAGGGTTGCAGGTCGAACTGGGTGGTCCCGGTGAGCATGTCGAACGGCGCCGACCAGTGCTCGTGCACCACCAGCCATTGGCCCGCACGGCGCTGGTAAGCGGCACTCACCCGCATCCAGCAGGCCTTGGTCACGCCCTCGGCATCGGTGCCACCGCAATGGGCCAGCCAGTGGGCGAAGGCCAGCTCTTCGTCGGCCAGCACCTGCAACTGATGGAACTCGAAAATGCCCGGGCCGGGGCAGACCTGCATGCACGCTTCCCAGTGTTCGCGATAGGCGGCCTTGCCCTTGAATTGCAAGGCACCGACCGCGTCGAAAGACGTGATGTCGTCGGCGTAGTAGCTGACAATACGCTGGATATCCCGGGCCATCACAGCCTGTTGCCAGTTGTCGATCAGGCTGCGGACCTGCGCTTCGTTGGATGGATTGTGCATGGCGAAACTCCTCATGAATGGAATGAACCGCTGCTGAACACCCCCTGCACCCACGCCGTTGAATGTTCAGTTCACCCTTAGTCGTCTGGCCATTCGCGCAATCGACACTGCGCATAAAAAAATTTACCGGCGGGGCAAAATCGCTAGAATCCGCACCCTCCCCCCACCGGATCTACGTGCCCGTGACCACTCGCCTGGTGCCTTACGAACAGCTCGACAGCCACCAGCATGCCCGCTTGCTGGAGCTTGAGGTGCTGCCCGGACAGAAGGCGTTTAGCGGGGACATTCATGGCGCGCTGTACACCCTCGACAACGCGCCGCGAGGAGCGATCAGGGGCTTTGCCCTGCTCAGCGAGGAGTGGCCGGTGGCCTTCCTGCTGCTCAAGCGCCCGCCCTGCCTGCCGGCCTGGGCCGATGCCGACAGCGCCAGCCTGCACGCCCTGCAAGTGGACCGGCGGCACCAGGGCCGGGGCTTCGGCCAGGCCTGCCTGCAAGCGGTGCCTGAGGCCGCCCGCCAGGCCTGGCCCGAACTCAAGGGCCTGACCCTGGCGGTGGACAGCGACAACCAGCCGGCCCTCAGGCTGTACCGCAAGCTGGGCTGGGTGGAAAACGGCGAAGCCTGCAAGGGCCGGATCGGCTATGAACGGCGGATGGCGCTGGCGTTCTGACCCCGGGCCCTCGGCTGCAAACCCGATATCCGCTCTACAGCGGCTGCACCATCTCGTGCCAGGCCATGCCGCCGTGGTCCGACTCCGACGCCTTGATGTAGACAAAACCAAAGCGCTGGTACAGCGGTACATGGCGTTCCTTGCACATCAGGTGGATGCGCGCCTTGCCCAGTTCGCGCATGCGCGCGATGAAGGCTTGCAGCAGGTGCCGGGACAGGCCCAGGCCCTGGAAGTCCGGGTGCACCACCACCGACATGATCACCACTTCCGGGCCCGCCGGGTCGTGGCCGATCAGTTCCTTGAAGGCCTCGTCGGCCATCTGCACGTCGAAGGTGGCGCCGGAGTTGATGAAGCCGGCCACCACACCCTGCACTTCGGCAACGATGAAACCTTCGGGCCAGGTGGCGATGCGGGTGGCGATCTTGTCCCGGGTCGCGGCCTCGTCGCCTTCGTAGGCCAGGGTCTCGATGGCAAAGCAGCGGTCCAGGTCGGTGGGCAGGACGGTGCGGATCAGCGGAGTCGAAGCGGTCATGGGCGGCAACCTGGGGTCGGAGAAGGGCCGCCGATTCTACCAACAGTGCAGCCTGCGTATGCATTGCATAGGGATCGAAGGGGCCGCCGTAAAGCTTTCATATAAGCCCTGGCAACGCCTGCGCCAAGGGCTTATCTATCAGCTCCCCGACGTCAGGGTGGCCGGCCCGAGCGGGCTGGAACCGCCCCGTCCTGCCCCCAGGAGCTTTCCCATGAGCAATATCCAGATCGGCCTTCTACTGCTGTTCGGCATTGCCGCCTTCGGCTGCATCACCCTGTACATCGACTTTGTCCACGAACGGCGCCGCGGCGAAAAATCCCTGGGCCGGGATCACAGCCCCACCAGGCGGTAACCCACCTGCAACTCGGTGATCAGATGCTGGGGCTGGGCCGGATCGGCCTCCAGCTTCTGCCGCAGATGGGCCATGTGCACCCGCAGGTAATGGGCACGGTCGACGTAGTCCAGGCCCCAGACTTCCAGCAGCAACTGGCGATGGGTCAGCACCCGGCTCTGGCCACGGATCAGCGCGCAGAGTAGGCGGTACTCGATCGGCGTGAGGTGCACAGGCAGCCCTTCGCGGCGCACCTCATGGGTGGCCAGGTCGACCTCGATGGCACCAAAGGCCACCTTGCTGGTGGCGGCCGCCGTACCGCTCTGGCCATGACGGCGCAGTTGCGCGCGAATCCGCGCCAGCAGTTCCGGCACGCCGAACGGCTTGACCAGGTAGTCGTCGGCGCCGGCATCCAGGGCGGCGACTTTCTCGTCCTCCCGATCCCGGGCCGACAGCACCAGGATCGGCACCGCCAGCCAGCCGCGCAGCTCGCTGATCAACTGCTTGCCGTCGCCGTCCGGCAGGCCCAGGTCGACGATCACCAGGTCCGGCTGGCGGCTGGCGGCATGGATCAGGGCGCGCTTGACGCTGTCGGCCTCGAACACCTGGAAACCTTCGTCCTCCAGGGCGATACCGACGAAACGGCGGATATTGGCTTCGTCCTCGACGATCAGGATGCGTGCGCTGCTCATAGGGTTTCCATGGAAGGCGGCTGACCCGCCGGCAAGGTGATGACAAAACTCAGCCCGGCATCGGCATGAGGCTGGGCCTCGATGCGCCCGCCATGGGCCTCGACGATACGTTTGGCCAGGGCCAGGCCCAGGCCGATGCCGGCCACGGCGGATTCCTGCTGACCGCGACTGAAGGCTTCGAACAGGCTGGCCGGGGAACTGCCCTTCGGGCAGCCCGGGCCGCTGTCGCTGACCTGCAGGATGATCTGCTGGTCGACCTGGCGGGCGCTGATCTGCACCAGGGTCCCGGCCGGGGTGTACTTGGCGGCGTTGTCCAGAAGGTTCACCAGCACCCGCTCCAGCAACAGCGCGTCCACTTCCACCAAGGGCAGCTGCGGCGCCATGGCCACTCGCAATTGATGCCCGGCCAGGGGCTCGCGCAGCTGGCGCAGGGCACTGCCGACAATCTCCTCCAGGGAGTTCCACTGGCGATTCAGGCGTACCCCGCGCTCCTGCATGCGCGCCATGTCCAGCAGGTTCTCGATCAGCCGCTGCATGGACGAAGCCTGATCGTGAATCCCTGCCAGCAGGTGCTTGAGCGGGCCCTGCGCAGCGTGGGGCAAGGCGGCGTCGGCGGCGCCGATGATGGTGGTCAAGGGCGTGCGCAGGTCATGGGAAATGGCCGCCAGCAGGGTGTTGCGCATGCGCTCGCCCTCCATCTGCAGCACAGTGCTCTGGGCCACCTCGACGTAATGCACGCGCTCCAGGGCAATCGCCAGCTGGCTCATGCAGGCCTCCAGCAGGCGCTGTTCTTCCGGCTCCTTGAGGCGCTCGGCATCCTCGGCTTCAAGCACCAGCACGCCACGCACCCGCATCGGCGCCTTGAGCGGCAGATAGCAGCCCTTGGCCGCCGCCAGGGTATCGGTGCCGCGCCCGGCCGGTTGGTCGTGGTCATAGGCCCACTGGGCGATGCTCTCGTCAATGGCCAGGGTATTGGCGCTCAGCGCCCGCACCCGGTTCTCGGCATCCGGCAACGCCAGCCCGACCCGGGCCTCGAACACCCCACTGAAGGTACGCAAGGCCACGGCGCAGATCTGCTCCTCGGTCAACGCCGCCGACAGCTCACGGGCCAGCCCGGCCAGGGAGGTGGCACGGCGCTCGCCCGCGGCCGCGGTACGCGCTTCATGGCGCAGGCGCGCGGTGAGCTGGCCGGTGATCAGGGCAATCCCCAGCATCAGGGCGAAGGTGAAGAAGTACTGGGTGTCGTTGACCGTGAACGACCACACCGGCTGGACGAAGAAGAAATCGAAGCACAGCACCGCCAGCATCGCCGCCCAGACGCCGGGGCCCCGCCCGTAGCGCAGCGCCACCAGGACCACGGTCAGCAGGAACAGCATGACCACGTTGGCCGGGTCGAACACTTTGAGCAGCAGCGCCGCCACCGCGGTGGCGGCAAAGCACGCCAGGCTCGCCCACAGGTAGGCCGGCGCGCGGCTGGGCGGCAGGCCGGCCTCGGGCTTGTCCACTGGCGCAGGGCGCCGGCTCAAGGGCCCGTTGGCGATCACGATCTGGTCGATTTCCGGGTGCTGGCGGCTGATGCGGTCGCTCACCGACTGGTGCCAGAACTGCCAGACCTTGCGCGGGTAATGGCCCAGCACCAGGCGATTGGCGTTGTGCTCGCGAGCGCAGGCCACCAGGGCTTCGGCGACATCCATGCCGGGCAAAGTGGCGGTCTCGGCGCCAAACTCGGCGGCCAGGGCCAGGGTCTTCATGGCCGCCGCATAACGGGCGGCGCCGGCGCCACGGCGCTGGGCCGAAGCCACGTGCACCACCATCCAGTCGGCTTCGAGCTTTTGCGCCAGGCGCGCGGCTTCGCGCACCAGGCGCTCGTCCGCCGGGTCGCCGGCGATCCCCACCAGCAAGCGCTCGCGAGCCGGCCACAAGGCATTGATCGAACGCTCGCGGCGATAGTCGCGCATCTGTGCATCGACCCGGTCGGCGGTGCGGCGCAGGGTCAGTTCACGCAGGGCCAGCAGGTTGCCCTTGCGAAAGAAATGCCGTGAAGCGCGTTCGGCCTGGGGCCCGAGGTAGACCTTGCCGTCCTTGAGGCGGCGCAGCAGGTCATCCGGCGGCAGGTCGATCACCAGCACTTCGTGGGCTTCGTCGAACAGGTGGTCGGGCACCGTCTCGCGCACCCGGATGCCGATGATCCCGCTGACGATGTCGTTGAGGCTTTCCAGGTGCTGGACGTTGAGGGTGGTCCAGACATCGATGCCGGCCCGCAGCAATTCCTCCACGTCCTGCCAGCGCTTGGGATGGCGCGAGCCGGGCACGTTGCTGTGGGCCAGCTCGTCCACCAGCAGCACCGCCGGGTGGCGCGCCAGGGCGGCATCCAGGTCGAACTCCGGCAACGCGTAGTCGCGGTGCATCAGGCGGTGGCGCTCCAGCACTTGCAGCCCTTGCAGCAGCTCGGCGGTTTCCCGCCGGCCATGGGTTTCCACCACCCCGGCCACCACGTCGCGGCCCTGGGCCACTTCGTTGCGCGCCGCGGTGAGCATGGCGCAGGTCTTGCCGACTCCGGCGTTGGAACCGAAATAGATCCGCAGTTTGCCCCGTTGGGCCGCTTGCTCGTCCTGCTGCAGTTTTTCCAGCAGCGCATCGGGATCGGGGCGACCGTCGCGGGGCGGCATGTCAGCATCGAGAACAGCCATGTGCATCCTTAAATGGACAAGGCGGCACTCGAAAGAGCGCCGCCTTGCAAGTCCCTGTCAGACCAGGCCGAGGCCGGCCAGCAGCATGTCGATCAGCTTGATCCCGGCGAAGGGTACCAGCACCCCGCCCAGGCCGTAGATCAGCAGGTTGCGGTTGAGCAGCGCCGCGGCGCCAATGGCCCGGTACTTCACCCCCTTGAGCGCCAGGGGGATGAGGAACACGATGATCAGCGCGTTGAAGATCACCGCACTGAGAATCGCCGAGTTCGGGCTGTTCAGGTGCATCACGTTCAGCGCCGCCAGTTGCGGGTAAGTGGCGACGAAGGCGGCCGGTACGATAGCAAAATACTTGGCCACGTCGTTGGCCACGCTGAAGGTGGTCAGGGCGCCGCGGGTCATGAGCATCTGCTTGCCCACTTCCACCACTTCGATCAGCTTGGTCGGGTTGCTGTCCAGGTCCACCATGTTGCCGGCTTCCTTGGCCGCCTGGGTGCCGCTGTTCATGGCCACCGCCACGTCGGCCTGGGCCAGGGCCGGGGCGTCGTTGGTACCGTCGCCGGTCATGGCCACCAGCTTGCCCTTGGCCTGGTAGTCGCGGATCAGTTGCAGCTTGTCCTCGGGCCGCGCTTCGGCGAGGAAATCGTCGACCCCGGCTTCCACGGCGATGGCCGCCGCGGTCAGGCGGTTGTCGCCGGTGATCATCACGGTCTTGATGCCCATGCGCCGCAGCTCGGCGAAGCGCTCCTTGATCCCGCCCTTGACCACGTCCTTGAGCTCCACCACGCCCAGGGCCTGGGCGCCTTCACTGACTACCAGCGGCGTACTGCCACGGCGCGAGACTTCATCGACCTTGGCCTGCAAGGCCGGCGGGAAGCTGCCGCCCTGGGCCTCGATATGCCGGCGGATGGCATCGGCCGCGCCCTTGCGGATGCTCCGGCCCTCGGGCAGGTCGACCCCGCTCATGCGGGTCTGGGCGGTGAACTGCACGAAGCTGGCGCCCAGGGCGTGAAGGTCACGCCCACGGATGTCGAACAGTTGCTTGGCCAGCACCACAATGCTCCGGCCTTCCGGGGTTTCGTCCGCCAGGGAAGCCAGTTGCGCGGCTTGCGCCAGTTCGCTGTCCTTGATCCCCGGCGCCGGCAGGAAGGCGCTGGCCTGGCGGTTGCCCAGGGTGATGGTGCCGGTCTTGTCCAGCAGCAGCACGTCCACGTCCCCCGCCGCTTCCACGGCGCGGCCGGAGGTGGCAATGACATTGGCCGACATCATCCGGCTCATGCCCGCCACGCCGATGGCCGAGAGCAGGCCACCGATGGTGGTGGGGATCAGGCACACCAGCAGCGCCACCATCACCGTGGCGCTGATCACACTGCCGGTGCCGCTCATGGCCACGGCAAAGATCGAGTACGGGCTCAGGGTCACGATCACCAGCAGGAACAGCAGGGTCAGGCCCACCAGGAGAATGGTCAGGGCCACCTCGTTGGGAGTCTTCTGGCGCTTGGCCGACTCCACCATGGAGATCATGCGGTCCAGGAACGACTCGCCTGGGTTGACGCTGATGCGCACCACCAACCAGTCCGACAGCACCCGGGTGCCGCCGGTGACCGAGGAGAAATCGCCCCCGGCCTCGCGGATCACCGGTGCCGATTCACCGGTGATGGCGCTTTCGTCCACCGTGGCCACGCCTTCGATGACCTCGCCGTCCAGGGGCACCAGGTCGCCGGCCTCGATCAGCACCACCATGTCCTTGCGCAGTTCGCTGGCGGCCATGGGCAACCAGGCGGCGCCATGCCGGGGCTGTTGCAGCAGCTTGGCCAGGGTCTGGCGCTTCATGCCCTTGAGGCTCGCCGCCTGGGCCCGGCTGCGGCCCTCGGCCAGGGCTTCGGCAAAGTTGGCAAACAGCACGGTGAACCACAGCCACAGGGTGATGCTGAGGATAAAGCCGCTGGGGGCCTCCCCCTCGCCGCCCAGGGACTGGAACCACAGCAGGGTGGTGAGAAGGCTGCCCAGGTAGACCACGAACATCACCGGGTTCTTCCACTGCGCCTGGGGCAGCAGTTTCTTCACGGCATCCAGGCACGCGGTGAGCACTAGCCCACGGTCGAACAACGCTATACGAGGGTTGCTACTCATGATCGACGTCTCTTACTCACTGGCCGCAACGGGCGAGGAATGCAGGGGCGCTTGGGCATCCAGCGCCAGGTTGAGTTGCAGCACATTGACCCGGGGCTCGCCCAGCAGGCCGAAGGTGCGGCTTTCGCTGTGCGCCTGCAGCAGCATCAGCACGTCCACGGCGGCCATTTGCCGCTGGCGGGCCACCCGGTTCAGTTGCAGCCGGGCGTTGGCCAGGGAGATGTGCGGGTCCAGGCCGGAGGCCGAGGCGGTCACTGCGTCCACTGGCACCGGCATGTCTGCCGCCAGGCCATTGAGCTGGCGATAGGCGCTGACCCGCGCGGCCACGCTGTCCACCAGCTTCTGGCTGGTGGGGCCCAGGTTGCTGGCGCCGCTGGCCCCGGCGTTGTAGGGCTGGGGCACACTCTTGCTCGGGTCCAGCGGATCGCTGCCCAGGGTCATGCTCGGGCGGCCCTGGAAATACTCCGGGCGGTCGAACGCCTGGCCGACCAGCGCCGAGCCCACGACCCGGCCATCACGCTGCACCAGACTGCCCTGGGCCTGGAACGGAAACAGCAGGTTGGCCAACCCCGTGGTAACCAGCGGATAGGCCAGCCCGGTGAGCAGCATGAAGAACACCGCCGACACCAGCACCGGGCGCAACAGGCCCTTGAACAACAGCGCGGTGGCGCCCTGGGTTTGCATTTGCGTAGTCATCACAACCCCTTACTTGTAGGTCTGGCCGGCGAGCAACTGCAGTTGCTCCACCAGCGGGCCGAGCGCGAGGGCCGGCAGGAAAGTCAGGCCACCGACCACCAGCACCACGAACACCACCAGCAACATGAACAGCGGCGTGGCGGTGGGAATGGTGCCGGCACCGGCCGGGATGTTCTTTTTCGCCGCCAGGGAACCGGCCACGGCCAGCATCGGCAGCATGGTGAAGAAGCGCCCCATGAGCATCGCCAGGCCAATGGTGGTGTTGAAGAACGGTGTATTGGCGTTCAGGCCGGCAAACGCCGAACCGTTGTTGGCGGTGCCCGAGGCGTAGGCGTAGAGCACCTCGCTGAAGCCATGGGGGCCCAGATTGTTGAGGCTGTTGAGAGTGCCCGGCCACAGTGCCGCCAGGGCGGTGAAACCGAGGATGCAGATCGGGTGCGCGAGCACCGAGAGCATCACCAGTTTGATCTCCCGGGCCTCGATCTTCTTGCCGAGGAACTCAGGGCTGCGGCCGATCATCATGCCCACCAGGAACACCGTCAGCAGGGCGTACTGGATCAGGTTGATAAAGCCCACGCCGTCGCCGCCGAACACACAGTTGAGCATCATCTGCGCCAGGGGCACGAAGCCGCCCATGGGGGTCAGCGAGTCGTGCATGGCATTCACCGAACCGGTGGTGGCGCCGGTGGTGGTGGTGACGAACAGCGCGGTGTCGGCAATGCCGAAGCGCAGCTCCTTGCCTTCCATGTTGCCGCCGCTCTGGGTCTCCGACATCTGCTGGTCGGCACCGGCCTGGGTCAGCAGCGGGTTACCGCCCTGCTCCGCGGTGAAGACAATCGCCAGGAAGCCGATGAACATCACCAGGAAAGTGCCGAAGAACACCCAGCCCTGACGCCGACGCAGCAGCATGCTGCCGAAGGCGTAGGTCAGCGCCGAAGGGATCAGCAACATGCTGAGGATGTGCAGGACGTTGGTCAGCGGCGTCGGATTCTCGAACGGGTGGGCGGCGTTCATGCTGAAAAAGCCGCCACCGTTGGTGCCGATGTGCTTGATGGACTCGAAACTGGCCACGGCGCCGACGATCAGTTGCTGCTGGGCGCCTTCCAAGGTGGTGGCCAGGGCCTGGGAGTTGAGGGTCTGAGGCATGCCCTGCCAGACATAGACCAGGGCCATGATCAGGCACAAAGGCAGCATCACTCGGTACAGGGTTCGGGTGAAATCCACCCAGTAGTTGCCCAGGTCCGCCGAGCTGGAACGGCTCAGCCCACGAATGAAACCGGCTGCCGCCACCACGCCGGCGGTGGCGCCGACGAACATCAGGAAGGTGATCACTGCCATCTGGCTGAAGTTCGACAGGCTGCTTTCACCTGAGTACGCCTGCCAGTTGGTGTTGGTGATAAAGGACGCGGCGGTGTTGAACGCCAGGTCCGGGGTCTGCGCCGCCAGCCCCAGGGGGTTGAGCGGTGTGCTGCCTTGCAGGCGCAGCAGCAGGTAGCCCAGCAGCATCATCGCCGCATTGGACAGCAGCAGGGCCGAGCCATAGCGGGCCCAGCCCATGGTTTCAGCCGGGTCGATCCCCAGCAGGCGGTAGGTGGCACGCTCCGCCAAGGCGTGGCCACGGCCGCTGAAGACCCGGGCCAGCCATTGGCCCATCAGCGCGGCCAGCCCGGTCATCAGGCCGAGGATCACCGCGTATTCCAGCACAGTACTCAACATGTCGATGCTCCGTTCAAATCTTGCCCATGGCGACGATGACCAGGGCCGTCAACACAAAGAACCCCAGGGTCAGGCCCACGAAGATCAGGTCGAACATGGCTGGTTTCCTTTCTGGTAGATGCCCGGACGGGCGAATGAAAGTGGGTGGCAGTTGCTGCGTGCGGTCATCAGAATTTCTCGGCACGGATCAGCGCATAACCCAGGTAGGCAAACAGCAGCACGGCGCACAAACCACTGGCGCCGTAGATGAATGGCAGTGTCAGCAAGGCAGCTCTCCCCTTAATGCTCAAAGGCGGTGCCGGGAGCGCAAAGCGCAACCCGGGCACGGCCGGTCAGGGCACCCGCGACGGGCGCCGGCAGGGAGTCGGGAACGCCTCGTCCACCGCTCTCCTCTGCGCCACGCAGGTTAGGTGAGGGCGCATCAAGGTCGGGCACTGATTGCCGGGGGCGGCATTAAGACGGCGTAAAGATTGCGGCGGTGTGGGGCGGGAGAATCGGGGACGGGCCAGCGCCCCCGAGGGGGTCATTCACTTTTCAGGGGCAGCCAGATTTCCAGTACCCCGGTGCCGGCCTGGGGGTTGAAGTCGGCGCTGTAGCGCTCGAACTCCGGGGCATCGGCGGCCTCTCGACCCGACTGGGGCAGCCAGGTGTTCCAGATGTAGTCGAAGGTCCGGGGCAAGTCCTGCAAGGCGCCGCCATGCTCGAACACCGCATAGTGCTGCGGCTGCACCTCGATCCAGCGATAGCGCTCGGGCAGATCGTCGAGCTTGCTGATCTCGACCCCGGCGATGTACTCGAAGCCGCCCTGGCCGTCGGGGTTGCAGCAGATGCCATAGGTCTTGCGGTCGACCTGCCCCGGCACCTTGCCGATGTGCGGCACAAAGCGCTGCCACAGCAGGCCGATGTCCTGGCGAGTGGCAGGAGTGAATCGTTCGCCGAGGCCGGCGATCAGCAAAAAACGCTCCCTTTCGAAGCGCGGTTCTGGGCCTCTGCCCTGTTCTTGCTCATCCATGAATGCCACTCCTGCCGCAGAAAAGATGGGTTCGGCACGAAGTATAGAAGCCAATAGCCAAGGCCAGGATCAGAGCGCCGGAAGGTCTGCCGCGCCCGTACCAAGGATGAACTCCTGGTAGCCGGATAGAATCACGTACACCGCGAAATAGCAGAAGATCGCCGCAGATGCCAGGTAGGAATAGCGCAACAGCTTGTCCCCCAGCAGCTTGCCGCCCTGGGTCGCGGCTAGGCACAGGCCCAGGGTCCAGACCAGCCCGGCACAGAAAAAGCCGGCCAGGAACAATCCCGAATCGGCAATCCCACCGCCCCCGGATCGGGCAATCAGGGTGCCGCCCACGGCAGCGAACCAGAGGATCGCACTGGGGGACGACATGGCCAGGAAGATCCCGCGAAAAAACTCCCGACGCGGCGAGCCCTGGTCCGCCTCCCCGGCGGTGGCCAGCACCGCGCTGTGATGGAGGGCGGCGTAGATCATCTTCGCCGCGAAGTACACCAGCAGGGCCGAACCGCCGATCCACAGCACCCAGCGCACGCTTTGGTATTGCAGCAGCACGGTCATCCCGGCCAGGGCCAGCAGCGCATAGATCAGGTCGCCGACACAGGTCCCCAGGCCCAGGCAGAAGCCCTGGAAATAACCCCGTTGCATGGCCAGGGTAATCATCGCGATATTGGCCACGCCGATGTCCAGGCACAGCGAAAGGCTCAACAAGAAGCCGCTGGTAAACTCCATCATTCATCCCGTTTGCTGCTGTTGTTCGAAGAGGGGCGAGGTGCGAGGAGCCCGGAAAAGCCGGGCCGGCTGAGGCAGCTCACAGCCCTTGCAGGCAAGAAGCGTGCACGTTATAGCGGCAAATCCTGCCCCCTCGCAAATCCGCCCGGCGCACCAAAAATAATTTTCCGCGCCTCTGGACAAGCCGGCGGCGGCGCCCGTATCGTCTGCCCCGCAGGCCACCGCAGTGGCCAACGTCGCTCGGACGGTTCCGGGCGCTTACGTCTTTTCGAGGCAACAATGGCCGAACAAGGTTCGCCGCGCCGCTTTGCGCGCATCGATCGTCTTCCCCCCTATGTTTTCAATATCACTGCCGAGCTGAAGATGGCTGCGCGTCGGCGCGGCGAAGACATCATCGACTTGAGCATGGGTAACCCCGACGGCCCTACCCCGCCGCATATCGTCGAGAAACTGGTCACCGTCGCCCAGCGCGAAGACACCCACGGCTACTCCACCTCCAAGGGCATTCCGCGGCTGCGCCGGGCGATTTCCCGCTGGTACAAGGACCGCTACGAGGTCGATATCGACCCGGAAAGCGAAGCCATCGTCACCATCGGATCCAAGGAAGGCCTGGCGCACCTGATGCTGGCCACCCTGGACCAGGGCGACACGGT
>Ga0105243_10001389_pt1 | contig 21420 bp, 5 predicted proteins | sample KBSM34metaG_FD_81525 | JGI IMG/M metagenome (GOLD analysis project Ga0105243, IMG submission 81525) | Miscanthus rhizosphere microbial communities from Kellogg Biological Station, Michigan, USA - KBS M3-4 metaG | ecosystem: Host-associated > Plants > Roots > Rhizosphere > Soil | place: Michigan... | reverse complement strand
GACGTAGCCGATCCAGGGGCCGAGGCTATCGCGCGGCCACTGGGACACGTCCGCTCCGTCGAGCCGCACCGTGCCCATCGACGGCGCCCAGATGCCGATCAGCAGGCGCGCCAGCGTGGACTTGCCCGCCGCGCTCGGTCCGATGATGGCCAGCGCCTCGCCAGGCTCCAGGCTGAGGGCGATGTTCGACAGGATCATCGCGTCGGAGCCGCGCGGCCGATAGGACAGCGCCTGCGCCGCGACCCGGCCTTCCGGGCGGGGCATGTTCAGGCGCGGCACTTCGCGCTCGAACTCCTTCGAGAGCTCGAGCAAGCGCTGGTAGGCGGCGCGGCCGTCGGTCAGCACGCGCCAGCTCGCCACCAGCTGCTCGATCGGCTGCACCGCGCGTCCGAGCAGCACCGTGGTCGCGATCATGATGCCGACCGAGGCCTGCTGCGACAGCACCAGATAGGCGCCGAGCGACAGCATCAGGATCTGAACGGCCTGGCGCGCGGTTCTGGTTCCGGCGCTGAAGGCGACGCTCGAGTGGCTCGCGCTCCGCTGTGCCGCGGAGACGCTGTCCGTCAGCGCGCGCCAGCGCTTCAACAGCTTCTGCGTCATCCCGAGCGCCTGCAGCACCTCCGCGTTGCGCAAGGAGCTCTCCACATACTGTGATGCGCGACGCCCATCCTTCTGCAGGCTTTCCAGATTACGCCGGCTGAAACGGTCGTTGAGCCACGCGAGCCCGAGCATCAGGACGGCAGCGCCCACCGCGCCCAGACCGAGCGCCGGGTGGAACAGCCACATGATGGCCACGTAAACCACCACCCAGGGCGCATCGAGCACCGCGATCAGGCCGTTTGCGGAAAACAGCGTGCGCAGCGCCGAGATGTCGCGTACGCCGTCGATTCCAGCACTGTGGGGAACGCGCGCCGCCTTCGCGACGATGGCGTTGACCACCGGCGGCGAGAGGCGCTCGTCCACGATATTTCCCACCACGTGCTGCAGCCGGTTGCGGATGTAGTCGAGCAGCAGCAGCAGGAGCAGCGCGACGCCCGTTCCGGCGAGCAGCACGAGCAGCGTTTCCTGGCTGTTGCTCGACAGCACGCGATCGAACACCTGCAGCATGAAGATCGCCGGCACCAGGAACAGCAGGTTGATGAAAAACGAAAGCCCGGCGACCGGCCCGAGCAGGGGGCGCAACTCGTCCCACAACGGCTTCATGCGTCTTCCTCCCTCATGTCAGGCCGGATGCCAGGCGCGCGGTGCGGGTCGCCTTTCTGGCGTCCCGCACCGCGTCATCCCTGGCACCTGCGTCCCCCCTCCGCCTCCGTGTCCGTTACGACAGCAGGAAGTCGGCAATCGTGATGCTGTTGGCCGCGTTCGCTCCGACGTCGCTCAGCAGGATGACATCCGCCCCGATCGTGACTCGCGTATCGATACCGGCCGCCGCGTCGAAGTTGCCCGTGGTGATGACTACCCCGGTGCCGAACGTTGTCGCGTTGAAGCCGTACGCAATGACGTCGAGCAGGTCCTGGCCGCCGCCGGCGGGGTTGGCATCGAATCCGGTGATCGTGTCGCTGCCGAACCCGGCCGCGAACACAAACACGTCGTTGCCGTTTCCGCCGTTCATCGCGTCATTACCTGTGCCGCCGGTAAGCCGGTCTGCTCCCGCATCGCCGTTCAGCGTGTCGTTGCCGTCACCGCCGTGCAACGTGTCGTTATCGCCCTGTCCCCCCAGCGTATCGTTGCCGGCGCCGCCAGTGATGATGTTGGCGGAGCCGTTGCCGTTCCCCGTGAAGTTGCCGGCACCGGTGAAAGTCAGGTTCTCGACGTTGTTGGCGAGCGTAAAGGTGGCGCTCGAGGTGAACACCTGATCGGCAGTTCCGCCAGCGGCAGCCTCTTGCAGCGTATCGCCGTTGTTGGCGATATACGTGTCGTTGCCGTTGCCGCCCGCCAGAGTGTCGTTGTCGGTGCCACCGTTCAGGGTGTCCTCACCATCGCCGCCGCTCAGGTTGTTGCTCACCAGATCGCTGCCGATCACCGTGTCGTTACCCGATCCGCCGGTTACGTTCTCGATGTTCGCGATCGAGGCGAAGCCCGACGCACTCCCCGTCGCCAGGTTCACGGAAACCGCTGCCGTGCTGCCGGTATACAACAGCGTGTCGTTACCGCCGTTCAGATTCGCGTTCACGAATTCGACGCCGGTGACCGAGCCGCCCTCGACGCTCGTGATCGACGTGCCGTTGAACACCACGTCGAGCTCATCGGTGGAGGCCGCTGCTGCCGGAGCGATGCTCAGGGTATCGTCGCCCGCGCCACCATTCACCGCGTCGGCTCCCTCACCCATCACATAGCTGAACGTGTCGTTCCCCGCGCCGCCGTTCAGCGTGTCGTCGCCCGCGCCGCCGTTGAGGGTGTCGTTGTTGTCGCCCCCGTTCAGCGTATCGTTGCCGCCCAGCCCTGACAGGGTGTCGTCGCCGCCGCCGCCGGTAATGACGTTATTGGACGCATTGCCGGTACCGGTGAAGGCGATCGCACCGCCAGTGAAGGTCAGGTCCTCGACGTTGTTGACGAGCGTATAGGTGGTGCTCGTCGTCAACACCAGGTCCGTACCGCCGTTGGCAGCTTCCGTCAGGACATCGCCGGTGACGGCGATATACGTGTCGTCGCCCGCCCCGCCGATCAGGTTGTCGTTGCCATCGCCGCCGTCCAGCGTGTCGTTGCCGGCGCCGCCCTCCAGCGTATTGACCACGGAACTGCCCGTCAGCACGTCGTTGCCCGCCCCGCCAGTGACGTTCTCGATGTTCAGGATCGAGCTGAAGCCAGAAGCGCTACCCGTCGCGAGGTTGACGACGACGGCCACCGCGGCCGCGGTCCCGGCATAGGACAGCGTATCGGTGCCGCCGTTCAGGTTCGCCGTCACGGACTCCACGTTGCTGACCAGCCCGCCTTCGACGCTCGTCAGCGCGGTTCCGTTGAACACCACGTCGAGCTCGTCGCTGGCATTCAGTGGCGCCGCGGCGACGGTGATGTGCAGGGTATCGTTATCCGCCCCGCCATCGACCGCGTCGGCTCCGTCGCCCATCACATAGTTGAAGGTATCGCTGCCGGCGCCTCCGAGCAGGCTGTCGTTGCCGCCCAGGCCGAAGAGCGTGTCGTTGCCGCTGCCGCCGGTAATCACGTTGGCGTTGTTGTTGCCGGTGCCGGTGAAGTCTCCGGCGCCGACGAAGGTCAGGTTCTCGACCTGTGCATCCGTGAGGGTGTAGGTATTGCTGAAAGACCGCACGAGATCCGTACCGCCGCCCTGCTCTACGACTACGTCGGCAACGGAATCGACCGTGAAGGTGTCGTTGCCCGCACCGCCTTCGAGCCGGTCGATTCCAGCGCCACCGTCCAGCCAGTCATCGCCGGCGCCGCCATCCAAGGTGTTGGCGAGCGCATCGCCCGTCACCACGTCGTTACCCAAGCCGGTGCGCACGTTATCGAAGCCCGTGATCGAGGTGAAGCCCGACGCGGTTCCGGCCAGCAGGTTGACGGTCACGCCCACGACCGTGCCGGCATAGTCGAGCTCGTCGGTGCCACCGTCCATGTTCGCGGTCACCGATTCGACGCTTACGATCGTCCCGTTCTCGAATGCCGTAAGCGCCGTTCCGTTGTAGATCACGTTCAACGTTTCGTTCGACGCGTCGCCCGTGATCAGCAAGGTGTCGACATCGCCGCCACCATTGACCGCATCGGCGCCATCGCTCATCGCATAGTTGAACGTGTCGGCACCCAGGCCGCCGTTCAGAGCGTCGTCGCCGCCGCCGCCGACGAGGCTGTCGTTGCCGTCGCCCCCGTTGAGCGTATCGGCACCAGCCAGTCCCGAGAGTGTGTCGTGACCGGCGCCGCCGGTAATGACGTTGTCAGCGGTGCTGCCGGTGCCAACGAAGTTGCCCGCTCCGATGAAAGTCAGGTTCTCGGTCTGGTTGCCGAGCGTAAAGGTGTTGCTGACCGACAGCACCAGGTCGGTGCCGGCTCCCCCGTTCACCGTGTCCGTAACGTCATGCACCGTGAACGTGTCGTTGCCGTCGCCGCCGCTGAAGTCGTTGATAACGCCCGCCGCGCCGACGAGCGTGTCGTTGCCATCGCCCCCGGTGACGTCCTCGATACCGGCGACCGAAGTGAAGCCCGAGGCCGTGCCGTTCGTGAGGTCCACCGTGACGGCGGCCGTAGTGCCGACGTACGAGAGCGTGTCATTGCCGGCGCCCAGATCGGCCGTGACCGATTCGACGTTAGTGACGGTTCCGTTTTCGAATTCGGTCAGCGACACGCCGTTAAAGAGCACGTTGAGCGTGTTGTTGCCCGCCGTGCCGGTGATGCGCAGGGTGTCGAGATCCGCACCGCCATCCACGTCATCATCACCATCGCCGATGGCGTACAGGAAGGTGTCGTTGCCCGCTTCGCCGTTGAGCAGGTCGCCGCCATTTCCACCGGAAATGATGTCGTTGCCGGCGCCACCGAAGATGTCGTCGTCACCGTTCTCGCCGTTGAGCCTGTCATTGCCGCCGAGGCCGATGAGCACATCGCCACCGCCGCCGCCGAATGCGAGGTCCTCTCCCTCGGTGCCGGTAAAGTTGTCGTTGTCAGCATTGCCGTTGAAAAAGTCGCCGGTCACCGTGGTTGGAGCTGACATCACGGTCTCGAGCGTGCCGTTGTCGTCGGTATAGGTGACGACGACGCGGAGCTCGCGGTTAACCTGCGCCTGGGCCGGCGTAAAGGTCTGCGCCGTGGCGCCCGGAATGTCCTCGAACCCTGCCGCTCCGCCGCCTACGCCGGTGTTGACGGCCTGCTGCCACTGGAAGGCAAAAACGGCCGCCGTCGTTCCATCGGGGTCGACGATCTGGTTGATGGCGATGAGCTGTTCCGTCTCCGTCGGAGTGGTGTCGGAGATCAGCACGGCACCCGTAGGCGCATCGTTCGCGTTCGCGACCACGTCGGTGATCGTGGAGAACACGGTCTCCAGGTTGTGGTTCGCGTCCTGATAGACCGCGCGCACACGCAACCGCAAGCCAACCTCCGTGTCGGTCGGGGTGAACGTGAGGCCGGTGGCGCGTACGTCTCCCAGGCCGGTGGCGATGATGATGTCTTCGAACACACCGCTGTCGAGTCTCGCCTCGAACTGCCAGAAGTACGAGACCGGCCCGGTGATCGCGCCCGTCGGGTTAGCCGCACTGATGTTGTCGGGATCGGTCACGCCCGCGATCGAAACCGTCAACGGGTCATTTTCCTCTGGCGCCCCGGTGATCGTCAGCAACCCCTCGGGCTGGAAGTTGATCCCCGTGAAAGACACTGCCATGTCCGAAAATTGCAGCCGCTCGATGTTCGTGAGTCGATCGATGCCATCGGCGCCGATTACGCCGTCGCCGAGCGGGTCGTGGATGACCGTGATGGAGCCGGTCAAGGGATCGGTGTTGATGTGGTATTCGGCGAAGACCCCCGAGAAGAACGCGGTGTCGATCACCGTGGTGTCCATAGCGGACTCGTTGGCACTCATCAGCTCGCGCACGATGGTGAGCTGCCCGGGGTTGATCTCGCCGGAGAACACGCGGTCCCTGATCTCGGCCATGGTGTTCGCCCTGAAGAGCTCCGCACCGGTGCCGTCCGAGTGCTCGCGCACGCTGATCTGCACGTTGAGCCAGGCGTCGCCGTCGATCAGGTCGTCGCCGCCATGGCCGGTAAGGAAGTCGCTGCCGGCGCCGCCGATGATGATATTGCCCGCGCCGAACTGATCGTCGTCAGTGCCTACGAGGCCATCCGGACCCGCGATCGGGCTGAACGTCAGCGTGCCGGTTTCATCCAGAGCTCCCTGGATGGCGACGAACTCGCGCAATCCCTCGATCAGATCGAAGTTCTTGAGGATGCTGCCGGTGAAGCCGGAGATCGCGATCAGGGCGGCGGTATCGTCGCTGCCGTCCAGGATGTCGCTGAACTTCGACCCCGACATGCCCTCGGTCGAATCGAAACGCGCGAGCGCGGTCGCCTGCGATTGCGGCGCCGGCGTCTCGTCGATCGCGCGCAGCCTCATGTCGGCCTGCGAGCCGAAGGTGTCGTGCGTGAACACCGCCCAGTCGAAGCCCGAGCTGCCCATGTAACGGTCGCCGAAGCCGCCGTTACCGATCATGATGTCGTCGCCACCTTCGCCCAGCATGCGGTCGGAAATGGTGTCGCCCATGAAGACGTCGTTGCCGATGATGGCGTCCAGCCCGCGTACGTCGAAGTTTTCGCCGGCGCTGCCGTCGGCCAGGCCGTGCTCGAGCCAGTCGTCGCCTTCGTTGCCGAAGATCATCTCGACCGGGGCGACACCGCTGATGAAGTCGTTGCCCACCCCGCCAAAGGCTTCGGACTCGTCCTCGCCCATGACGATGAAGTCGTTGCCGAAGCCGCCGAGGATCAGGTTGATGCCGTTGCCGCCCTGGATCGCGTCGTTACCGTCGCCGCCCTGCAGGATGTCGTCGCCGCCGAGGTCGGTGATGATGTCGTCGCCCGCGCCGCCCAAGATCATGTCGTTGCCGAAGCCGCCGTCAAGCCGGTCGTTGCCGGCATCGCCATAGAGCGTGTCGTCGCCTTCGCTCGAAATGAGGACGTCGTCGCCCGCGGTGCCGCCGAGCGTGACGTGATCCGGGCCGGTGTAGCGCAGGTAGTTCAATTCCGGCGCGGCCGTAGACGCATCGTCGCGGATCACCAGCGGCACGAGAGCGCTGCCGCCTTCCGGATCTGCACGCCCATCCGTCCCGAGGCCGGTGAATTGCACGTTCGGGTTCGCCTCCAGCGTGAAGGCCGGCGTGGAAAACACGTTGCCCGGCAAGTGGGTGGCGTCCGTGTTCGCCATGATCAGCTTGGCGAACGAATTGCCCTCGAGCTCGCTCAGGAAATTGAGCCCGGCGGTGCGCTCCAGGTAGTAGAAGCGGTCGCCGTTCTGCAGCCGCTCCATCTGCGTCTCGAACACGAAGTTGAAGGTCGAGCCGAGCAGGCCGCCGAAGGGCTGCTGCTTCTCGGCGAGGCCGCCGATCCACAGGTCGATGGCGTTCACGCCGGTGGTGGCGGCGGGCCCGTTCAGGAAGGCCTGACGGTCGTCCGGCACCGCCACGGTCGGCTCGTCGCCGCTGCCGGGCAGGCCGTCGAAGCCGTTTTCACCGTACACCAGCGCGTAAGCGGCCGCGCGTTTTGCTGCAAGCGAGGTCGCGCCGGTGATGCTTACGTGCGTGCCATAGGCGGCGATGAAGTTGACGAGCGACGCCTCGTGCTTGAGGTGCCCGGCAAAGTCGACCCAGCTCGCGTAGGGCTTGAGCTGGCTGTCGCCGCCGGTCATGGCGTAGAACTCGGCCCGCGCCTGATTGAGCGTGGGCACGCCGGCATCGCGGCCGCGCGCCATGTTGATCGCCGGCAGGTCGAGCGGCAGGCCCACCAGGTTGTTGCGCAGCGCCTCGGTGACGAATTCGTCGATCTCGTTGCCGACCGTGCGGGTCAGGCCGCGAACGATCGCGCCTGCTGCCTCGGCGTCGGTCGGCGTGCCGTCGGTTGCGCTCGCGGTGAACGCCAGCGGGTTGAGGAACGCGGCGATCAGCCCGATCTGGTGGCCGCTCGCGTCCTGACCCGGATGCAGCGGATCCGCATCGATCACGTTGAAATCGGGATCGAAGCGGTCGACCGTTTCCGTCAGCAACGAGTGGCCGAAGCGATAGACCACATGCGCGAACTCGTCCAGGATCGCGGGATTGATCGTCGAGTCATAGCCCTGGCCCTCGCCGAGGAACACGTCGACCTGCGGCTGGATCCTGCGCGCGAACTCCTCGAACACCAGGTGCTGGTATTGCATCTCGGTCCCGAAACGGGCCGCCTGGAACAGGCGCTCGCCGTTCCACGACCCGTCTGCCATGTGCCACTCGGCGATGAAGGTCGGGTCGTTGCTGGCCATGATCACGTCTTTGATGTGCTGCACCAGCCGGTTGTGCTCGGCATGGAACACGAAGTGGACCGTGGTCAGGCCGATGTTCTCATTGCCCCTGCCGTCGCCGGTGATGAAGTGCGCATCGAGCAGCTCGTCGTCGTAGGCGAGCTTGTTGCCCATGAAGTCGGTGCCAATGTGGTTCCCGGCAATGTCGTCGGCATCCGCTTGCACGACGCTCATGCCCTGGGTGGCCGGATTGTTATCCGTATCGAACAGCGTTCCGGGCACCGCGTTGTGCGCGATGTCGTTCAGGAACGCGTGGCCGGTGCGGCCGGCGATCGCGCCTCCCGGCAGATTGTTCAGGTCGATGCCGCCGGCGACGCCCTCGATCAGACCCATGTTGGTCACGAGCTGGGCAAAGCCATGCTCACCGGGGATGAAACGGCCGTAGGCGTCGGTCGCGAGCAGCGGAACATTGAAAATGTCCATGTCCGTGAGCGCGATGCCGAGGAACTGGGCGGCTTGTGCCTTGACCTCAGCCCAATTGCCGATGCCGCCGTTCACGCCGTCGAGCAAACGGCCGTTGTTGACCGCGAACGCATCCGCGATTCCATCGCTGTTGGTGTCGACGGAGAATTCGTACTCGCGCAGGAATACCTGATGCGACGCGTGCGAGGTGTAGGTCTGGTTCTGGTCGACGAAAGGCGTGGTCTGGTTGTTGTGGAAATGCACGTCGTCGGACGTGCCGAAGACGCCGTCTTCTCCGGCCGCCACCGCGGTGTTGGTCGCCCGGGTGAGCAGCATGAAGTTGGTCGGGCTGCCGGCGACGAACAGCGGATCATCGGGCGCCAGCGGAATGAAGATCGTGCCGTTGCCGCCTTTGTCGACCAGGTCGAGGCCATGGTCGAAGAACTGGCCGAAGAACGTGAACCACGCGTTGAACGGGGCGGAAAGGCCCGCGTCCGGCGCGACGTTGGGGATGAAGAACACATCCCGGTCGTCGGCGGTGCCGAATACGCCGTCGAGCCCGGGGCTGACAACAGAATCCGCGCCTCCATTGGCATCGACTGCCGCCGGGTTATTGGCGGTCATGTCGACGACCAGGTTGCTGATCGTGCGCGGCTGACCGTCCACCACGAGCCCCGTGGTCTGCGCATAGGAGGTGCCCCCCTGCGCCGGACGGAACACCTGGTCGAGGAAAATCGGGAAGTTTTCGTCCGCCGCGCCGTACTGCTCCTGACCCAGCACGAGGTTGTTGAACGAGCCGTCCACCGTGCGCAGGCCGAACGGCCGCCGCGAGTTCGGGATCGAGTCCAGCACGCTGCCGTCGGGATTGGCTTCCGCGATCTTGATCTGGTCGAGGATGAACTGCAGGTCGCCGCGGATGAGGTGCAGCCCGCCGCCGGGGCTGTCGACAATAGTTTCTTCGGGAACGACCGGTGCCGGTGCCAGCTCGACGATGCCCGCGACGGGCTGAGTCGGTGTGGAAAATACGTTCTCGAGGGTACCGTCTCCATCTTTGTAGACCGCGCGTACGCGCAACGCGAACCCGGCCAGATCGGGCGTTACCTGGAAGCTATGTCCGACCTGAGTCACAGGGTTGCCGCCGCCGAAGGCAATGATGTCCCTGAACACGCCGGAGCCGGGAATCTCCTCCCACTGCCACACGAAATGAACCGTACGGTCGGCGAGCGAGCCAGTCGGGTTGGTGGTGCTGATGTTGTCGGCATCGGTGATGCCCAGCGCCGAGACGCTGAGCACCTGGTTTACCGCCGGCGTGGTGTCGTTGATCGTCAGGAGGCCGACGGGTTCGTTGTTCAGCCCGGGCGTGAGAACCACCCTGCCGGTGAATGCCTGGCTGCCCGGCGCCGCGGCCGCATCCGGCGAGAACTGCAGGCGCTCGATGTTCCTGAGCGTATCGGTGCCGTCGGTGCCGAGGACCACTCCGCCGACGCTGTTCGTCACCGTCACCGTGCCGTCGCCGCCGAGGACGATGGTGTAGTCGGCGAGCCGACCGGAGAACATCGCGGTATCGAAGTCCGGACCCTCTGCCGTAAGGATCTCGCGCACGATCTGGAGCTGGCCGGGGTTCCATACCCCGTTGATCATGTTCATCAGCAGGGTGCGGTCCGTCATGCTGTCGAACGTGGCGATCTCCGCCCCGGTCGGGCCGTTCGCATCGTGCCCCGCGTGCACGCTGATGCGCACGTTGAGCCAGCGGTCGCCATCGATGATGTCGTCGCCGCCGCGTCCCTCGATGATGTCGCTACCGTCGCCGCCGAGGATGATGTTGCCGCCGGCGAAGCTCGGCACGCTGCCGACCACCGCCCGCAAGCCGTTGATCAGGTCGATTCGCGTGAGCTCGTTGTTGAACGCGCCGGGGATGGCGAGGTCGGCAACGGTGGCGTCGTCGCCGCGCAGCATGTCGGCGAACGCCGAGCCGGACAGGCCTTCGACGTCGGCGAAGCGGTCCAGGATGCCCTGGTTGGAGGCCGTCACCAGCGGCTCGACCAGGTCGTTGACGTTGAGGTCGGCGCTCGCGCCGAAGGGGTCGTTCTTGTAGCTGGCCCAGTCGAAGCCGCCGCCGCCGCCGAAATGGTCTTCGCCGTCGGAGAACACCATGATGTCGTCGCCGCCTTCGCCGTCGGCCTCGTCCATCCCGCCGCCGGTGATGAACACGTCGTGGCCGATGACGGGGCTATCTTCCAGCGGGGCGAAGTTGTCGCCCGCGGCGCCGTCCGAGGTGCCGATCTCGATCCAGTCGTCGCCCTCGTTGCCGAAGGTCGGCAGGTTCATCTGCGCGCCGAGGATGAAGTCGTTGCCTTCGCCCGCGAAGGTCTCGGACACGTCCTCGCCGGTGACGATCCAGTCGTTGCCCCTGCCGCCGAGGATCAGGTTGAAGCCGTTGCCGCCGTGGATGACGTCGTTGCCGTCGTTGCCCTTGAGCACGTCGTCGAAGCTCTGGTCGGTGATGATGTCGTCGCCGGCGCCACCTTCGATGTTGTCGACGCCGTCGCCGCCTTCGAGCCGGTCGTTGCCGGCGTCACCCCACAGGGTGTCATCGCCTTCGCTGGAGATCAGCGTGTCGTTACCCGGGGTGCCGCCCAGGACCACGTGCTCGGGCCCCGTATAGCGTAGATAGTTCGCTTCGACGGCCGGGGTGGAGGCGTCGTCGCGGATGACCCATGGGACGAGCGGTGTGCCGCCTACCGGGTCGGCTTTGCCGTCGGCGCCAAGGCCGGTGAACTGGTTGCCGTCCGCCTCGAGCGTAAAGCCCGGCGTGGTGAAGATCGCCGACGGCAGATGCCGCACGTCGGTGTTGAGCATCACCAGCTTGGCGAACGAGTTGTTCTCCATCTCGACGAGGAAATTCAGCCCGGCGAGGCGCGAGAGGTAATAGAGTCGATCGCCGTTCTGCAGGTTCTCGAGCTGGGTCTCGAACACGAAGTTGAAGGTCGAGCCGAGCAGGCCGCCGAAGGGCATCTGCTTCTCGGCCAGCCCACCCACCCAGAAGTCGATGTCGTCGACGCCGGTCGTCGTTACGCCGTCTGCGCCACTGGCATACGCGCCGGTGCTGTTCAGGAAGTCGAGCCGGTCGGTAGGCGCAAAGACGATGGTTTCGTCACCGTTGCCCGGAATGCCGTCGGGGTCGATCGTGTGATTGCCGAAGACCAGCAGGTCGGCGGCCGCGCGCTTCTCCGCGAGCGTCGTCGCGCTGGTGATGCTGTCGTGCGTGCCATAGGCCGCAATGAAATTGACCAGCGACTCCTGGTGCTTCAGATTCATGACCAGGTCCACCCAGCTCGTGTAGGGCTTGAGCTGGCTGTCGCTCGTCATTTCGTAGAACTCGCGCCGCGCCGCGTTCAGCGACGGAATACCGGTATCCCGCCCGCGCGCAATGTTGATGGCGGGCAGGTCGAGCGGCAGGCCGAGCAGGTTGTTGCGCAGCGCCTCGGTCACGAACTCGTCGACCTCGTTGCCGACCTGGCGCGTGACTCCGCGAACGATCGCACCTGCCGCCTGTTCCGGCGTGGTGCCGCTGGCGGCGAATTCGAGCGGATTGAGGAAGGCCTGGATCAGGCCGATCTCGCTCGAGGCGAAGTTGGGATCGAGCCGGTCGACCGTTTCGGTCAGCAGCGAATGGCCGAAGCGATACACCGTATGCGCGAACTCCGCGACGATGGTCGGATCGATCTCCGTGTCGAACCCGTCGGGCGCGAGGAACGCGTCGACCATCGGCTGCACGGTGCGCGCGAACTCCTCGAACACCAGGTGCTGGTACTGCATCTCGGTGCCGAACTTGGCGGCCTGGAACAGGCGCTCGCCGTTCCATTGCAGCGCGTCGATCTCGGCCTGCGTGACCGGGAATGCTGTCAGTGGCGTAGCGCTCGGCATGAGCCACTGGTTGAGGAAGTCGAGGTCCCCCGACTGCAGGATCACATCCTTCGTGTGATCGACCAGGCGGTTGTGCTCCGCGTGGAACACGTGGTGCACGGTGGTGAGGCCGATGTTCTCGTTCACGCGGCCGTCGCCCGCCATGTAGTGCGCGTCGAGCAGCTCGTTGTCGTAGGCCAGGTTTTGCCCGGTGAACGGATTCACCGGCACCGCGTTGCCAGTGTCGGTGTCGCCGTCGGGAACGAGGTTGCCGCTCGCGTCGAACACCGGCACGGCGTTGTGCGCGATGTCGTTGAGGAATGCGTGGCCGGTGCGTACTGCGTTGGTGAGATCGATCGGCGCGTTCGGATCGCCTTCCTGCAGGAAGGTGGTCCCGTCGACCGGGTCCATCATCACCACCTGGACGCGGCCGTTCGGGCCTTTGATGAAGTTGCCGTAGACATCGGCCGCAAGCAGCGGCACGTTGTCGAAGTCCGCGTCGGTGAGATTGATGCCGAGGATGTCGCGCGCCTGGGCCTTGAGGACCTTCCAGGTCGACATGCCGCCCAGCACCACGTCGTCGGCGGTGCCGTATTCGCCGTCAGCGCCGAGGTCGCGGTTGACGATCAGCTTGCCGGTGGCCATCGGCTTGTCGTCGACCAGCTCGTAGGCGCGCAGGAACACCTGGTGCGACGGATGCGAGCTGTAGGTCTGGTTCTGGTCGACGAACGGCGAGGTCGTGTTGGTGTGCTCGTGGCCGTCATCGGCGGTGCCGAGAACCCCGTCCGGCCCGGGCGTGATGGTCGTGGTCGCGCGCGTAACGACCATGAAGTTGGTATGGCCGCCCGGGACGTAGAGCGGGTCGTCGGGCTGCAGCGGGATGTACACGTTGCCGTTGTCGCCCTTGGTGACCAGGTCCAGGCCGTGGTCGAAGAACTGGCCGAAGAAGGTGAACCACGCGTTGAAGGGCGCCGACAGCCCCGCGTCGGGCGTTACGTTCGGGATCTCAAAAGTCTCGAAAGTTGAGCCGTCCGCCCGGGTTCCGGTGACGAGGAAGCCCCTGTCGTCTTCGGTGCCGAGGACGCCGTCTTCACCGGCCGCGGCCGCGATCGCGGCCGGGTTGGTGAGCGTGTCGTCGACGATCAGGTTGGAGATGGTGCGCGGATCCGCGTCGGCAACGTCGCCGGGGGCGGCGTAGTCGGTGTTGGTGACCACGCTGGCCGGCCCCGGGCCGTCCGGGTCGAAGGTGTCGCCGTCCTGTTCATCGCGGAACGCCGCGGGGAGCATGCGGGGGAAGAGATTGTCCGCAGCGCCCAAGCTGCTCTGGCCGAAGAACACGTGGTTGAAATCGCCGGTGACCGTGCGCAGCCCCAACGGTATGTGATGGTTGGGCAGCAGACTCGCCAGCGCTTCTCCGCCCGGTACGCCAGCCGCGATCAGCTCCGCGTGCTCTTCCGCGATCAGGATCTGCTCGAGAATGAAGACGAGGTCGGTCTTGATGAACGAAGCCATTTGAATTTTCTCCCCGGACGCAGCGCCCGCGAGGGATCGCGAAAGCGGCGTCACAAAAAATTCGCTGACGATCCTAGCCCGCGCGCAAGGAAGATTGGCAAGCTGTGGCAAATCGCCGCGTGACAATTTGTCGCATCCCCCCTGCGACAATTGCGTCGCACTATGTGTCCGTTGTGTCCTACAACGAACATGGGAGAGAGCCAACATGACTGAAGCATCCAGCACCGACAGCCGCATGAACGAAGCAACGGCGGATGCCGCGTCCGCCCCCGCCGCAGCGGGCGAGAGCAAGTCGATGAGCGTTCGTCTGGTCCCGGTCGGAAACTCGGACCAGGCAATCGTCAGCAACTACAGCTCGATCAACCTCGCGCCCAGCATGGCGTTCATCGACTTCGGCTTTCTCGAGCCGGCGGTGCTCGCTTCCCTGCCGCGCCTGGCGCGCTCGGGCGGCAAGATGCCGGAGAAGCTGAACGGCAGGCTCGCGGTCAGGGTCGCGGTCGGCTACGACTCGCTCGCGGGGTTGCACCAGCAGATTGGCCAGGTGCTGAAAGGCCTGAACACCGCGCGCGCCGCCGCGGCGGCCAAGAAGCCCGCGAAATAGCGCTGCTACGCGGCCGAGCGCCGCGCCCCGGCGCGGGTCGTCGACATGTCGAAGTGATTGATGGTCGAGACGATCTGCTCCGGGGTAGTCATCGCCGGCGCCATGCCCCAGCGGTCGTAGGTATCGTTGCCGATGCGCAGCATGCCGGTGTGGCTGCTGAGCCGGCGGTCGACCTTGGGATTGGGGTCGGTGAATCCCAGACGCTTGCGCACGCGGAGCATGTCCTCCGGGGCGCCGGTCAGGAAAAGCCAGCCCGTCTGCACGCCCATCGCTTCGACGTACTTGCGCAGGTCGGCTGGCTTGTCGACGTGCGGCTGCAGGGTCAGCGAGTACATGAACACGTCGCGCCCGACGCGCTCGCCGAGCAGCTTCTGCACGCGGACCAGATTCGCGGTGGTAAGCGGGCAGGTGTCCTCGCAGCGCACGTACATCATGTTGAACGCCACCAGCTTGTCGCGGATCAAGTCGTCGTAGAAGCGGACTTTGCGGCCTTCGTGCGTCGTCAGCGTCAGGTTTGAAAAGTAGCTCGCGCCGTACATCTTGCGCGGCTGCGCTGCGCTCGCAGCGAAGTTGCCGCTCAGCAGTTCACGTCTGTTGGGCATGATGGAGTCTCCGTTGTCCTACACGATGTCCCAGCGCAGCATCATGCTGTGGTCCTCGTGGATGGTGTTGTGGCAGTGCATCGGATACTTGCCGGAGAAATCGCGGAACCGCAGGTACACGCGAACCATTTCGTCCTTGCCGAGCACGTAGACATCCTTGCGGCCGCGCTCGTGCGCCGGCACCGGCACGCTGACCCCAAGCCTGGTCTTGCCGATGATGCGGCCTTCCTCGAAGTGGATGTGGACCGGGTGCTGCCAGCCGTCCTCGGGGTTGACCAGCTCCCAGATCTCGGCGTTGCCCTTCTGGATCGTGGCGCGCGGCGAGCCGACCTGGAACAGCTCGCCGTTGATCGTCCACAGGCCGCCGGAGCGCTCGAATACCCACCGGCGCACCGGCACGCCGGTGAAGTCGGCCGGAATGGGCGGCAACGTCCGCAGGAAGCTCGGCACCCGGCTGACGTCGGTCTGGGCCGGATTGCGGTCGACGATGATCTTGAGCATCCGCGTTCCCGGCGCCCGTACGTTGCCCGGCCCTCGCGTGTCGGTCTGCTCCAGCTGGTTGACCAGGTAGAGCTCGGTGCCGATCGGGAAACGCGAGAAGTCCACCACGATGTCGCCGCGCTCCGCCACGCCAAGGCGTACCCGGACCTGGTTGAGCAGCGGGTTGGGCAGCAGGTTGCCGTCGTTCGCGATGTACGTAAACGGGAAAACAGCGTTGCCGGCCGCGTTCTGCAGGTAGATCTCGTAGAAGCGCGACGGCCCGCCGTTCAGGAAGCGCAAGCGGTACTTGCGGCGATCGACGCGCAGCACCGGCTCGATCTTGCCGTTGACCACGATCTTGTCGCCGAGAGTGCCTTCCGGATTGAGCTGGTCGAAGACCATGCGGCCGGTGCTGTCGAATCGCCGGTCGCCGAAGATCAGCGTGTAGTCATAAGCGCCGCTCGGCAGGCGCAACGCCGTGGGCGAGGGATCCCTCTCGTCGCCGGAATCCAGGTCGTCGAAGATCAGGTAGTAGCCAGCCAGGCCGCGCAGCACGTTGGGCGCGGTGAAATCCATCGTGTGGTCGTGGTACCACAGCGTGCCGAGGGCTTCCCGCGGATCGCCGATCCCGCCGAAGGTGTCGAGGCCCGCATAGACGTTCGGGTAGAAGTGGTCCTTGAATTGCCCCGGCCCCGCCAGCGTCGGCCCGGACCGCGTCGCGCTCCAGTAGTCGCCGGGAAAACCGTCGCTCTCCGAGGGCGTGTGCAGGTTGTGCAGGTGGATGCTGATCTCGGGAGTGCCGAACCCTACGTGGTCCGCGGGCAGCTGGTTGCGCAACCGCAGGATGATCGGCTGGCCATAGCGGGCGTTGAACACCGGCCCCGGCGTTACCGCGTCGCCGACGCTGCCGTCCGGAGCGGTCGGAGCGAAGCCCCAGATCGTTTGCGGCGGATACGCGGGGTTGAACACCCATGCGTCGTTCGGTTTCACCGTGAACTCGTAAAGCCTGGCGTTCTCGCCGTGCAGCTCGGTGAAGCGCTGGTGGGTGGCGCGCGCGACCTCGCCCGCCGCGGTGTTGGCGTCGATCGTCGGCGCCGGGCTGAGAGCGCTCACGGTGTTGACCGGCGTGATGGATCTCGGCAGCTCCTGCACCCAAGGAATCGTCGGCGGGCTCGAGGGCAGCGGCTCCTGCGCAGAGCCCTTGCGCGAGGTCAGGATCATGGGCGCGGCGCTGGCGGCAAGCGCCACCTTGAGGAAATCGCGGCGATCGGTCTGCACGGTGTGCTTTTTCATGGTCCTTCTCCCCTTGTCCAGGACTGTTAGGGAGCGAATCCTATTCCGCACACAAGGCAATGCGTGACCTGTGGCAAATTGTCGCGCGGCAATTTGTCGCAGCGACGGTGTTTCCTTTTCGTCCTCCGCAAGACTAGCGGGCATGGCCACCTATACGTTTTCGCAGGTCAAGGGGAAGTCGTTTGCCTTCGATATCCGGCACGACATTCTGAACTTCGATGTCGGCAGCGCCGCGGATGTCACGGTCACAGACGTCGGGCGAGGGTTGCAACTCACCATGGGGAGCGACTCGGTCACGCTGCTCAAGGTCGGCCGGCTCGGGGCGCTCACCACCATCAACATCACTTTCGCGGACGGCTCGAAGCTGCTGATCGGCGACGACAGTACGCGCTCGCACGATGGCAAGGGCAACAAGCTGCTGGGATCGGCCGGCGACGATCTGCTGATCGGGATGGGCGGCAACGACCTGCTCGACGGACGGGATGGCAGCGATACCTACCTGGTGCGGGGAAACAGGGACGGCGTGGACACGTACCGGGACACCGGTACTACCGGAACGGACCGGATCGTGGCCGGATCCGACGGCACGCATATGCGGCTCGGCTCGAGCTTCTCCTTCGCACAGAACGGCATCGAAGAGATCCAGGCTAACGGCTTCCACGACGTATACATCCTCGGCACGTCGCGCGACGACGTGCTCGATTTCTCCGGCATGGTCCTCGTCGACCTCGACCTAATCGACGGCGAGGGCGGCAACGACACCATCATCGGCAGCAGTGGAAACGACACGATCACGGGCGGCGGCGGTAATGACTTCATCGACGGCGGCGCGGGCCAGGACGTAGCGGTGTTCGAGGACCGTACCGCCAACTACTCGATCACCAGGGTCGGCGACACGGTCGTCGTCAGGGACCTGGTGCGCAGCGGCAGCGGCGGCAACGAAGGCACGGACACGCTGCGCAATATCGAGGTGCTCCGCTTCCTCGACGGCGTGGTGGTCCTCGTCACTGGTGTGAACAATGCGCCGGTGGCGCAGGATGCCGCCGCCTCGGTGAACGAAGACCAGGTGTGGTCCGGCTCCGTGGTCGCGACGGATGCGGACGGCAACCCGCTTACGTACGCCCTGGTGGGCGCAGCCAGCCACGGCACGGTGGTGGTCAACCCCAACGGCAGCTACACCTACAGGCCCGACGCCAACTTCAACGGCTCCGACAGCTTCAGCTAAGGCCAGCGATGGCACGGCGGATTCCGCCGCTGCCACGGTGGCGATCACGGTGAACGCCGTGAACGATGCGCCAGCGGCAGCCGGTGCCAGTGCTTCGACCAATGAAGACACAGTGCTCAACGGCACGCTCCCGGTTGGCACGGACATCGACGGTGATGCGCTCACCTACGCCTTGGCGGGGGCAGCCGAGCACGGCACCGTCGTGGTCAATGCCAACGGCAGCTACACCTATACGCCGAACGCGAACTTCAACGGCTCCGACAGCTTCAGCTTCAAGGTAGACGACGGCGCGGCGGACTCGGCACCTGCCAGCGTGAGCATCACGGTGAACGCGGTGAACGATGCGCCAACGGCAGCCGGTGCCAGTGCCTCGACCAATGAAGACACGCCTCTCAACGGCGCGCTCCCGGTTGGCACGGACATCGACGGTGATGCACTCACCTACGCCCTGGTGGGTGCAGCCGAGCACGGCATGGTCGTGGTCAATGCCGACGGCAGCTACACCTACAGGCCCGACACCAACTTCAACGGCTCCGACAGCTTCAGCTTCAAGGTAAACGACGGCGCGTCGGACTCGGCACCTGCCACCGTGAGCATCACGGTGAACCCGGTGAACGATGCCCCGGTAGCAGTGGGCGCGTCGGCCAGCACCAACGAGGACACGGAGTTCAGCGGCAGCCTGCCTGCAGCAAGCGACGTGGACGGTGACTCGCTCACCTACGCCCTTGCGGGAGGAGCGGCTAACGGCACCGTAGCAGTGAACGCTGACGGCAGCTACACCTACACGCCCAACGCCAACTTCAACGGCTCCGACAGCTTCAGCTTCAAGGTAAACGACGGCGCAGCGGACTCGGCACCTGCCACCGTGAGCATCACGGTGAACGCGGTGAACGATGCGCCAGAGGCGCGGGATGCCGCCGCCACGGTGGCCGAGGACACGATCTTCGACGGCAGCGTCATCGCGACCGACGTCGATGCGGGCGACACGCTCACCTATGCGCTCGACGGTCTCGCGCCCACCGGGCTCACCTTCCGCAGCGACGGCAGCTACAGCTTCGATGCCTCGAGCTATGACTCCCTCGTTCAAGGCGCGGCGGATCACGTCAGCGGTCTCTTCACAGCAAGCGACGGGCACTCCACGTCGGCGCCGGCCCACCTCGATATCACCATCACCGGCGTCAACGACGCGGCGGTGATCACCGGCACCAGCAACGCGAGCCTCACCGAGAGCAACGAGGCGCAGAGCGTCAGCGGCACCCTCAGTGTGTCCGACGTGGACGGCCCCGACGAGTTCGTAGCGCAGGCGGCCAGCGGCGCATACGGCAGCTTCAGCCTGGACGCCGGCGGCCACTGGACCTATACCACCAACGGCGCACTCGACTTCCTCGCCACCGGTCAGGAGGTCAGCGACAGCTTCACCGCCGCCACGGCCGATGGCACCACGCAGCTCGTGACCATCAGCATCACCGGCACCAATGACGCGGCGGTCATCACCGGCACCAGCAGCGCGAGCCTCACCGAGACCGACGCGGTGCAGAGTGCGAGCGGCACCCTCAATGCGTCGGATGTGGACGGTGCGGATGAGTTCGTCGCGCAAACCGCCACTGGCGTCTATGGCAGCTTCAGCCTGGATGCCGGCGGCCACTGGACCTATACCACCAACGGTGCGCTCGACTTCCTCGCCGCCGGCCAGGAGGTCAGCGACAGCTTCACGGCCGCCACCGCCGACGGCACCACGCAATCGGTCACGATCAGCATCACCGGCACCAACGATGCGGCGGTGATCACCGGCACCAGCAGCGCAAGTCTCACCGAGACCGATGAGGCGCAGACCGCTAGCGGCACGCTGAGGGCCCTTGACGTCGACGGCCCCGATGAGTTCGTCGCGCAAGCAGCCAGCGGCACGTACGGCAGCTTCAGCCTCGCAACCAACGGCGAGTGGACCTACAGCACCAACGGCGCGCTCGACTTCCTCGCCGACGGCCAGTCCGTCAGCGACAGCTTCACGGCAGCCACAGCTGATGGCACCACGCAGGCCGTGGCAATCACCGTAACCGGCGTTAACGATGCACCCGTGGCGCAGGACGAGGCCGCCTCGGTCCTTGAGGACCAGGTCGTTGACGGCAACGTGGTTGCGACCGACGCCGACGGCGAGGCAATCCTCACCTATGCGTTGATCGGCGGGGCCACCGGCCTCACCTTCAACGCCGACGGCAGCTATAGCTTCGATGCCTCGAGCTACGACGCGCTCGCTCAAGGAGCGCTCAGGGTCCTCGACCTCTCCTACGGCGTAAGCGACGGACTTGAGTCCGACACCAGCGCTCTCACCATCACCATCACTGGGGTGAACGACGCACCGGTAGCCCAGGACGAAGTCGTCTCGGTCCCTGAGGACGCAACAGCTCTTGGCAACGTCGGCGCGACTGACGCGGACGATGGGGCACTCCTCACCTATGCGTTGATCGGCGAGGCCAGCGGCCTCACCTTCAACGCCGACGGCAGCTATAGCTTCGATGCCTCGAGCTACGACTCGCTCGCACAAGGTGCGCTCAGGGTCCTCGACCTCTCCTACAGCGTAAGCGATGGGCTGGAATCCGACACCGGCGCCCTCACCATCACGATCACTGGCGTGAACGATGCGCCGGTGGCCCAGGATGAGGCCGTCTCGGTGCTTGAGGATCAGATCGTCGACGGCAACGTGGTCGCGACCGACGCCGACGACGGGGCAATCCTCACTTACGCGCTCGTGGGGGATTCGCCCACCGGCCTTACGTTCAACGCCGACGGCAGCTATCGCTTCGATGCCTCAAGCTACGACGCGCTCGCCCAGGGCGAAACCGCGGTCCTCAATCTCTCCTACACCGCAAGCGACGGCCTTGTCTCCGACAGCGCCGCGCTGGTCATCACCATCGTCGGCAGGGACGAGGACAACAATGCCCCTGTAGCGCAAGACGAAGCCGTCTCGGTCTTTGAGGACCAGGTCGTCGACGGCAACGTCGTCGCCACCGACGCCGACGACGGCGCAATCTTCACCTATGCGTTGAGTGGCGGGGCCACCGGCCTCACCTTCAACGCCGACGGCAGCTACAGCTTTGATGCCTCGAGCTACGACTCTCTTGCCCAAGGCGCGCTCAAGGTCCTCGACCTCTCCTACAGCGTAAGCGATGGGCTGGAGTCCGACACCGGCGCTCTTACCATCACCATAACCGGGGTGAACGACGCACCGGTAGCGCAGGACGAGGCCGTCTCGGTGCTTGAGGACGCAACAGCTCTTGGCAGCGTCATTGCGACTGACGCTGACGACGGCGCAATCCTCAGCTATGCGTTGATCGGCGGGGCCACCGGCCTCACCTTCAATGCGGACGGTAGCTACAGCTTCGACGCCTCGAGCTACGACTCTCTTGCCCAAGGAGCGCTCAGG
>Ga0105243_10001388_pt1 | contig 21456 bp, 20 predicted proteins | sample KBSM34metaG_FD_81525 | JGI IMG/M metagenome (GOLD analysis project Ga0105243, IMG submission 81525) | Miscanthus rhizosphere microbial communities from Kellogg Biological Station, Michigan, USA - KBS M3-4 metaG | ecosystem: Host-associated > Plants > Roots > Rhizosphere > Soil | place... | reverse complement strand
CTCTGCCGACTTGCCGAAGCTCTCGTTGTCAAGCCACGCCAGCGCGTGCGTGATCGCCGCGCCCGCCTGCGGATCCTTCACGTCCTTGCGGCCCAGCAGCGGACCGAGAACAAACTGAGCCTCCGACGCGCTTACGTAACTCGCCAACCACTCGACGGACCACGAGTTCAATTTGCCGGCCTCTTCAGAAGGCAAATCTCGGATGCGCAAAAGGGGGGCAAGAACGAACGACGCAGCTTCTTCCATGCGCCAGCGGGAGAGCCAAGCAACTGCCGCACTTCTGAGATCTGCTGCGGAATTGCCGCTAACGGCACGAAGCCCTCGATAGAAGAGGTGGCGGGCTTCGAAATCGGTGTCGTGCTTCTCCAGCCAGGGAGCCACGAGCGCCGACCAGTGAGAAATTGCCAACTCTTCAAATAGGGATCCGCCAAAGATCGCGCCCAAGGCGTATGACCCATGAGTGGGTGCCTCATTGGCGATCATCATCCCGGTCTCGACGGCATGTCGGTTCAGCCAGTCTTCCGCAGCTCGGTCCAGCGCACCTTTTCGACCATCAGAAATCGTGCCATGCACGCGGCTCAGCGCTTTGGCGATGCGGCCAAAACTGCGTGCTCTAGTCACCCCTACTGAGACCATCGCATCGAACTCCTGCCTTCGCACTGTCGAATGCTCGAAGATGATTTGCTCAGCTACCTCGTCGGCAACCACATCGTGCACGGCAACCAGCCACGGACCATCCCTTTCAAGCCACCCCAGTTCGAGCAGGCCTTCCACAATTCTCTGGCAGTCGAACTTCGAATCGAGCGCGGCCAACGCAGAAGCACTTGCCGCATGAAGGCCATTCAAGTCGTCGGGCGCACAGGCGAGAACCGCCGCCGCTGCTACCACGTAGGGCTGAAGATGGGCTTTTTCCCAGAATGACTGCGGAATAGGCGTCGTCAGTTCGTCTTCTGCAAGCCGTCGCCTTAACCATGGGCCAAGCAGGTCGTCCTCACGGATAGGTTTTATAGTTTCGGCGTTAAGCGTCCCAGCGTTCGCAAGTTTCTCAAGCTGCTGCGCGACCAGAAGCGCAATAATCGGACGGCGACCACAGATGCGAAAGACTTCTTCGTCAGACAAGACCTCGCACGCTTTTGGTGCGGTCTGCCTCACCGCCCATTCAGACAATGCCTGCGACTCCTCGCTCGTTAAGGAAAGTTCGACACGCTTGAAGAGCGCATCTCGCTCATCATGCGGTTTCCAAACGAAGCCGGGGCGGCTGTTGGCAAGGTAAGCCAAGTGGATGTCGGCTGCGCGTGCCTGCGGAATCAGGCTGCGCCTCAGCGCACCAATATCCAAGTGCGGCATCTGGTCGAGATACTCGAAGATAATGAGCGTATTACATGACCGCTGTGAAAGAACACTGGCGCTGAGTTGCTCGATGGCAACTGGCGGGTCCGTCGGCAGAACGTAAAGCACGCGCCAGCCTTGTTTTTCGGCCAGAAGCGCGACTTCGTAGGAAGTTCTCGTCTTTCCCACACCACCAGCGCCGACGAGCAAGTGGCCTTGATCAGCCGGAGAAGCACTCAGCTTCCCGAATAGTGTTTCAGGGTGATGCACTGCGTTGGCGGCAGGAGCACGAAACGGCAAGGCATCGTCACCTAGAAAACGGCGAAAGCCAGTCAATCCAGCCCGATACTCCTCCAGCGAAAGAATGCTCGGCACACCTGTCCCTAGCAACGAATCCCGGACATCGGGAAAACGATCGAGCCACAACCGCGCGTCGTTCCAATCCATTACGATGATGCGCTCAATCGGGGGACGTTGTTCGTCTGGGAGTTTCGCGAAGAAGTTTTGAATCCGTCGTTCAAGAGTCTCTCGAACGTCCTGCGTCGGAATCACAGCGCTCACGACATAGACGTAGCACTTTGCCTCCCGCCAAGGTTTGAAGAGATCGGGCCATCCTTGCTCCGCCTGTGAGCCCAGTTTGGCTCGGACCTTGTCCCACCCTCCGAGGATGTTCTCACCAACCCGGGAAAGAGTGTCATCGTGGTCTTTGCACTCGATAACCGCCGGAAGCGGAAGGCCGTCGAAGGGCTCAATCAAAGCAGCACCCGCTTCCAAAAAACTGTCGATGCTCCCGTCCTCTCCTTTTGTCGGATAGGACTTCGCAGAGTGGCCCGACATCGCAAACAACCCGTCGCCGACAAGCTGCTGGAACGCATCCTCACGCTTGACGAACTCACGCGCGGTAACACCAGCCATCGCAGTAAGGCTGAACCTTCTAGAAAAACCGTCAGCCATAAGCTTTGCTGCGGCCGATGGTGTAGTCGGCGCGGAGGCCGGGGTGCTGGACGTTCCGGAACGTGTCGGCGTATTCCTTGCCGAACTCCGCCTCGAAGCCGAGGTGGGCGGTGGTGTCGTTAGGGGAGGCTTTACGACAGGCAGGCATGGGCAAACGCGAGGCTAACCGTTCATGCACGGGCGAAAAGGCGGAAGTCATGCGATCTGCACTTTCATCCCTCAAAAAAACCGCCCGCGGAGCGGGCTCCGGGGGCGGTTTGGGAATGGACGGGGATGGCGGCCTTTCAGAAGCCGATGATCGCCTTGAGAACACCGGTTTCGGGCATCGTCCAGGATTCGAACAGGGCGGGCACTTCGTCGGCTTCGGCGCGGTGGGTGATCCACGGGCGGGTGTCGATGCGGCCGTCTTCGATCGCCTTGATGATGCGGCCGAAGTCCTCCGGCGCGGAGTTGCGGCTGGCCATCAGGGTCAGCTCGCGGCGGTGGAAGTTCGGGTCGTCGAAGGTGACTTCGCCCGGGAACAGGCCGATGAAGACCAATCGCCCGCCGTGGGCCGGGTAGTTGAAGGCGTTCTTCATCGACGTCGGGTTGCCGGTGGCGTCGAAGACGGCGGTCGGCAGGTCGCCATTGGTGATTTCCAGCAGGCGCTGGAGCACGTCCTCGCGCTGGCCGTTGATCGCGTGCTGGACGCCGAGCTGCTGCTGGCAGAACTCGAGCCGCTGGTCGTTGATGTCGACCACGATCGTGTTCGCCCCGGCCTCGACGGCGAACTGCATGGCGGAGAGCCCGATCGGGCCGGCGCCGATGACGAGGACGAATTCGCCCGCCTTCACGCCCGCGCGTTGCACCGCGTGGGCGCCGATGCCGAGCGTTTCGACCAGCGCGAGCTGCTCGTAGCTGAGTTTCTCCGACGGATGCAGTTTCACCGCGGGCAGCACGAAGCGTTCGCGCATGCCGCCGTCGGCGTGCACGCCGATGACCTGGAGCTTGGTGCAGCAGTTCCCCTTCCCGCTGCGGCAGGCGATGCAGGTGCCGCAGTTCAGGTAGGGCTCGACCGAACAGCGGTCGCCCGCTTTCACGTTGGTCACGCCATCGCCCACGGCGAGCACCTCGACGCCGAGTTCGTGGCCGAGCACGCGCGGATAGGTGAAGAACGGCTGCTTGCCGCGGAAGGCGTGGATGTCGGTGCCGCAGACGCCGACGCGGTGGACGCGGACGAGCGCTTCGCCCGCGGCCGGTGCGGCGGGTTCGACGGTGGATTCAAGGGTCAGGGAACCGGGTTCGTGCAGGACGAGGGTCTTCATGAAAACAAGGTGGAAAGCAGTTCGGGTTCGCGGCCGAAACGTTCGACGAATTCGGTGCGGGTGGGGGCCAGGCGCACGGCCATTTTCGCCTCGTGATTGAGCGCGATGGCGGTGAGCTGGTGGTCGAAGAAGGGATTACGGAAGCGGTCGAGCGTGGCGCGGGCGAAGCCGGCGGGATCCTCGCAGCGGCCTTCCAGGACCGGCACGATTTCCTCGAACAGCAGTTTCTCCAGCCACGGTCCGACTTCCGGGTGTTCGACGGCCTCGCGCACGGTGGCGACGCCCATCGGCAAGGCCTTGCACACGAGCGCGCTGTGCGCGCCGTTGAGCACGCGGACTTTCCGCAGGTAATACGAAGAGATGTCCTCGCAGGCGACGATCGCCGGATGCACGATGCCGCAGCCGGCCGGGTCCTCGATCGCCCAGAAGGCGAACGGTTCCACCGCGAGCAAGAGCGGGTCGACGCCGAGCAAGGGATGCTCCTTCGGCGCGCCGGGCACGATGCGGTCGACGAGGTTGTTCAGCCAGCGGCACTCGTCGTGCAGCCAGTGCGCGGCCGTTTCGTCGACGCCCCAGCGGATCGCCTGCTCGAGCACCAGCGCGCGGAGCTTTTCCGCGTTCCTCTCGATCAGCTCGCAGGGCAGGATCGTCACGCCCGGCTGGCCGGCCTCGTAGCGGGCGAGCAGCACGGCGAGCAGCTTGGCGGGAAACGACTTCGGCGCGTCCGCGGTGCGCGCGCCGTCCGCGTCCTCCAGCACGAAGCCCGCTTCGGTCGTGTTCGACAAAATCCAGCGCAGCTCGGGCGAAGCGGCGAAGGCGAGCACGTCGGCCCACTGGGTGCCGGCGTGGAGCGCGCGGGAGATCGAATCGACCTCCACGGTCTCGTCGACTCCCTTGCCGTCGAGAATGCCGCGCACCGCGACGTGGTAGCGGCCGTGCGCGCGGTTGATCGCTTCGGCGCGCTCGATGCCGGTCGATTGCACGACGACGATTTTCCCGGGCGGGTTCGCGCCGCGGTTCGCTTCCGCGATGAAGAAGTCGGCGAAGCCGCGCAGGAAATTGCCCGCGCCGAATTGGAGAATGGTTTCGGGCAAACTCACAGCGTCACCCCCTGCTTCCAGATCGTGATTTCGCGGAAGCCGTTGATCTCGTTGCGCGATTGCTGGCGACCGCTGGCGACGTCGAGGATCAGCTTCATCAGATCGTCCGTCACCGCCTCCGGGTCCACGCCCGGATCGAGCAGGCGGCCGGCGTCGAAATCGATCCAACCCGGCTTGCGTTCGGCCAGCGAGTGGTTCGACGCGATCTTCATCGTCGGCACCGGCACGCCGAGCGGAGTGCCGCGGCCGGTGGTGAAGAGCACGCAGTGCGCGCCGGAAACGGCGAGCGCCGTCGCGGAAACGCCGTCGTTGCCCGGGGCCTGCACGAGGCAGAGGCCGCCGAGTCCCTGCTTCGCCGATTCGCCGTACCCGACGATCTGCTTCACCGACGCGCGGCCGCCCTTCTGGATGCAGCCGAGCGATTTCTCCTCCAGCGTCGTGATGCCGCCCTCCTTGTTGCCGGGCGACGGGTTTTCGTAGATCGGCTCGTCGTGGCGGCGGAAGTAGTCCTTGAACTCGTTCACCATGCCGACGGCCTGGTCGAAGGTTTCGTGCGTGTCGCAGCGCGAGAACAACGGCGTTTCCGCGCCGAACATTTCCGGCACTTCGGTGAGCACGGCGGTGCCGCCCCACGACGTCAGGCGGTCGGCGATGCGACCGACCAGCGGGTTCGCGGTGATGCCGCTGAAGCCGTCGCTGCCGCCGCATTTCATGCCGAGCACCAGCTCGGACGCCGGGATCGGCTCGCGTTTCGCCTGCGACGCCTCCGCCGCGAGTTCGCGCACGGCTTCGACGCCGGCTTCGACTTCATCCAGCACCTCCTGGGCGTTGAAGAAGCGGACGCGCTTCGGATCGAACGAGCCGACCTCCTGCAAAAAGCTCTTCAGCGTGTTGTTCTCGCAGCCGAGGCCGAGGATCAGCACCGCGGCGGCGTTCGGGTGGCGGACGAGACCGGAGAGGATCCTGCGCGTGTGGCCGAGGTCGTCGCCGAGCTGCGAGCAGCCGTAGGGATGGGTGAAAGCGTGGATGCCGTCGATCGGGCCGCCGGGCGTGACGAGTTCCTTCGCCGCGAGATCGGCGATGCGCTGGCTCGGCACGTTGACGCAGGCCACCGTGTTGACGATCCAGATTTCGTTGCGGGTCGCGGCGCGGCCATCGGGACGGCGGAAGCCCATGAACACGGGCACTTCGCCGGATGGCGCGGAGGCGGGCGCGGCACCACCGGACCAGGCCAGCTCGGTGTCGTCGCGCAGGCCGGTTTTCAGATTGTGCGAATGGACGTGTTCGCCCGCGCGGACCGGTGCGGTGACGACGCCGATCGGAAAGCCGTATTTGATGACCCGGTCGCCCGGTTGCAGGTCGCACAGCGCGGCCTTGTGACCGGCGGGGATGGCATCGAGCGTGAGCGAGCCCTCGACCGTGCCGGCGGGGATCGCTTCGGGCGCGACGGCGACGTTGTCGTCGGGGTGGATTTGAACGAGACGTTTCATGCGGTTTGGATCAGGACGGCTCGGCAGGGCGAACCGGAGAAGCCGGGCAAATGGAGCGGCAGGGCCTGGAATACGGCGTTGGCGGCGAATTCTCGCCAGCCATCGGGGAAGCGCAATTCCTCGATCACCCAGACCTCGGCACCGAGCAGGATTTCGTGCGTGCGGGTGTTTTCCTCCTCGATCATGCCGCCGATGGAAAAGTGGTCGATGCCGACGGCGCGGATGCCGCGGGCGACGAGCCACTCCGCGCCGGAGGGCGAAAGGTAGGGCGATTGGTAGAGCCACTCGTCGGTCTTCGCCCGCTTGCGGCCCCAGCCGGTTTCCAGCAGGACGATGCGGTCGCGCAGCTCATGCCCGGCGCAGGCGCTTTCCAGCATGGCCGCGTCGATCGGCGTGCCGGCGGTGACCTGCGCGGTCAGATCGAGCCCGACGGCCGGGCCGGTGAAGGCTTCGAGCGGGTATTGGTCGATCGACTTGCCGCCGGCGATCTTGTGCAGCGGCGCGTCGAGGTGCGTGCCGGTGTGCGACGCCATGTGGAATTCCTCCATGCGCCAACCGTCGGCCGGATGATCGGCCGTGACCGGAATCGAGACCGGCGGATGCACCGGGCAGTTCGGCGAACCGTCGCCAAGCGGCACCGAGAGATCGAGAATGCGGACGTTCATACGGGTGGATCAGCCGAGGATTTCCGCCGGGTCGCGGTGCTGCGGCAGGCCGCGGGTGAAGGTCAGGTTGTGGATCGGCGCGAGAATGTCCATCACCTCGTCGAGCAGTTGCTCGTTCATCGGTTCGCTCACGTAGGCGATGTTGTCGCGGATATTCTTCGGGTTCGCCGTGCCGACGAGGGTCGTCGCGATGTCCGGGTTCGTGCAGCAGAACTGGACGGCCAGCTTGACGATGTCCTCGCCCTTCGCCTGGCAATGTTGCACCGCCTTGGCGCAGACTTCCTGGATCGTCTTCGACGCCGGATGCCACGAGGGCGCGCCGCGTTCCGTGAGCAGGCCCATGCCGGTCGGTGACGCGTTGATCACGCCCACGCCCTTTTCCTGGCAATACGGCAGCAGGTCGGCGAGCGAGGTATCGTTCAGCTCGTAGTGGCAGAAGGAAAGGATCGACTCGACCATGCCGGCGGGCACGCGGTCGATGATCGAGCGGAACACGCCGAGCGGCAGGCCGGTGATGCCGACGTGGCGGACGAGACCCTGTTCTTTCAGCGCGTGCAGCGCCGGCAGGGTTTCGTTCACGATCTGGTCGTGGTCGGCGAACTCGATGTCGTGGCACTGGATCAGGTCGAGGTAATCGACGCCGAGGCGCACCAGGCTGTGCTCGACGCTGCGCTCGGTGCTGGCTTTCGAGAAGTCGTAGTCGCCGCGGGCCTCGCTGTAGCTGCCGATCTTGGTGGCGAGGTAGTAGCGGTCGCGGGCGACGCCCTGCAGCGCGCGGCCGAGGTTCAGCTCGGCGAGCGTGCCGCCGTAGGCCGGCGAGACGTCGATGAAGTTGATCCCGCCGTCGAGCGCGGCGTGCACGGTGGAGATGCAGTCGTCCACGCTGACGGGACGGAAAACCGCGCCGAGCGAGGACGCGCCGAAGCCGAGGACGGACACATCCATCCCGGTGTTACCAAGTTTGCGGTATTGCATGACGTTTTGAAGACTGCTCCGACAGCCGGAAATGGCCTCGAAATGCCGAAAATCTAGGTTTCCGGCCGAGGTTTATCCATGGCGCTTTCCCGCCAATCCATGTCGATTCTTGACCCGATCAGAAATCGGCCGATCCTTTCCCGCATGGGCCTCCCCCACTCCGAACCGCCCGCCTTCGTCTCCCGCCAGGTGGCGGATGCGCGACGCTTCTACCTCGATCTGAATCCCCCCTCCTCCGCGAAGCGGACGGTGGTGTGCGGCGGCTGGGAACGCGTCTCGCCCGACTACCGGATCGCCCTGCGGGATTTCCCTTACTTTTGCCTCGAATTCGTGGCCGGCGGCCAGGGTCGGCTGTCGCTCGGCGGCGAATCGCGGGACCTCCACCGCGGCGTCTCGTTCACCTACGGTCCGGGAACGCCGCACGCCATCGCCACCGATCCGGCGCAGCCGCTCTCGAAGTACTACGTCGACTTCACCGGCGCGACGGCGGCGCACCTGCTGAACGACTGCGGGCTGGAACCCGGCACCTGCCTGGAAACGGGCGATCCCGAACGCATTGAAATCGCCTTCGCCCGGTTGATCGAAGCCGGCTCGCACCACGGCCCGAACCAAGCGAGCATCGCCGTGCTGCAGCTCGAAATCCTGCTGCTGGAAATCGCCGGAGCCCGGATCGGTTCGCCCGGCCAAGGGCAATCCCACCAGACCTTCCTCCGCTGCCGCGAGCACCTCGACGCCCATTATCTGGATCTCGGCACGGCGGAGGAAGCCGCCGCCGCCTGCCACCTCGATCCGGCCTATCTTTCCCGCCTGTTCGCCAAGTATGCGAACGAATCCCCCTACCGCTATCTGCTGCGCAAAAAGATGACCCACGCCGCCGACCTGCTCGACGGCGGACGGCGGATCGTCCGCGAGGTCGCCGCCGACCTCGGGATGGATCCGTTCCATTTCTCCCGCGTGTTCAAGCGCGTGCTCGGCGTCTCGCCGTCGGAATTCGCCCGACGGCGGGATGGAGGGAAACGGTGAACCCTCGTCAGGCTACATTCCGGAAGGGAAACCACGAAAGGCACGAAAAAACACGAAATGAAGGCACCTTGCAGCAGCCGGAGACTTCACCCTGAAGTTCGACTCTCCGGGTTTCGTGAACTTTCGTGTTTTTCGTGGTTTCTGTTTTCCTCTTCAGGGGCAACTTGGCTTGGAAACCCGCAGCCACCTCACGCCTCGTTCTTCAGCTCGAAGTAATCGAAATCCGCGACCGCACGGGTTCCGCCGAGATCCTGGGCGCACACGCCGATCAGCGTTCCGGTGAAGTGGAGGTAATGGCCGTAGTCGTCGGAGAGCTTCGAGGCGTCGAGCACCGGGCCGACCGTTTGCCATGTTTCGCCGTCGGGCGAGGCGGAGAATTGAAGCCGGTCCTGATCGATCTCCGCCCGCAGCCAGACGCGGCTCCAGCCGTTGATGTCGATCGTGCTGTCGATCTCGTCGTACGCGGTGTCGTCGAATAGCACGATGCCGAGCACCTTGCCGCGGCCCTCGTCGTGGCTGACGCGCAGGTAGTAGTGGGTCCGGGTGTCGTAGTAGCAGATCAGACCGGCCATCTGCGTGAAGTGCGTCGGTTCGAACTCGAGGCAGGTTTCCGCCGTGGCGCGGAAGGCGGTCAGGCGCTTGGCAATGAGGCTCTGCTCGAACCACGAGATCGGCGAATGGCGGCCGCGCAGGCGCAACCAGCCGGGGCGTTCGGTGAGCGAAAGCCACGATTCGTCGACCGGGACGCGCAGCGAGCTCCAGTGCACGTCGAGCACGGGCGAATCGAAATCGTCGCGCGGCGGCAAGGCGGGCCAAGGCGCGGGCGCGAGCTCCGCCGGAGCCTCGACTTCGAGCAAGGGATGATGACCGCCGTGGGCGAGACGGAGCCAGCCGTCTTCCGACCACACGACGCGTTGCAGCGCGGTTTCACGACCGAGCATGCAGCGGAAGCCGGCGCGTTCGCTGGCCGCCGCCGTCTTGTCGGGCGAATCGAGATTCACGCCGGCCGAGGTTTTCACCGGGCGGCTGCACAGGTGGGCGAGCCACCATTCGCCCGCGGGCGTCTCGATCAGCTCGCCGTGGCCGGCTTTCTGCAGCGGCAGGCCCGCGTCGTCTCGCGAGGTGAGCACCGATTCCTGCGGGTCGAGTTCATACGGCCCGGTGATCGAGCGCGAACGCGCCATCGAGATGCCGTGATTCCAGCCGGTGCCGCCTTCGGCCAGCATCAGGTAGTACCAGCCGTCCTTTTTATAGAGGTTCGGCCCTTCGGTGAGGATGTTGTGCTTCTCGAGGATCTTGTGCGTCGGGCCCACGAGTTTCCGCGCCACCGGATCGTATTCCTGCACCACGATGCCCGCGAAGGCGAAGCGGTCCTTGCGGTGATCCCACTCCATGTTGACCAGCCACTTGCGGCCGTCGTCATCGTGAAAAAGCGACGGATCGAAGCCGATCGAATTCAAAAACACCGGCTCCGACCATGGGCCTTCGATCTTTTCGGCGGTCGTCAGAAAAATCTCGATGTCCTTGTAGCGCCGGCCCATGCCCGACGTCCGGATGTTGGTGTAGATCAACCAGAACCGTCCGTCGCTGTAGCTCATCGAGGGCGCCCAGACGCCGCCCGAATCCGCCACCCCGCGCAGGTCGAGCTGCGACGTGCGGGTGAGCGCGTGACCGACGAGCCGCCAGTTCACCAGATCGCACGAATGGTGGAGCTGCACGCCCGGGAACCACTCGAAGGTGCTGTTGGCGAGGTAGTAGTCGTCGCCAACCCGAACGAAGGAAGGGTCGGGATTGAAACCGGGCAGAACGGGATTTCGGAACGTGGCCATGGCATTGGAAAAATGCGGAATCGCACCCGCCCCGGGTGTGCCTGGCGAGGCAGCGGACGAATGAGACGCCGATCTCCCGTTGGTTTACGGCGAAAATACCAAATTCTCTCCGCTGAAGTTCGCAACGGCCGGATCCCCCGGCGGAACGAGCCGTCGGCGGAAGTCGACCTCCGCCGCGGCCTATTTCATCTGTACTGTCCGTGCCTTTGCGACGGCCGGCCGCTCCCTCACGGGGCTTCGGCGCGGATCGCGACCGAGCGGCCGTGCGCGTCGAGGCCTTCGATGCGGGCGAATTCCTCGACCACGGCGAGCGACTTTTTCACCGCGGACTTGTCCAGTTTCACGACGCTGGTGCGGCGCTGGAACTGGTCGGCGCGCAGGCCGGAGAACGAGCGACCCGCGCCGCCGGTCGGCAGCGTGTGGCTCGGACCGGCGAGGAAATCGCCGACCGCCACCGCCGATTCGTTGCCGACGTAGACCGCTCCGGCCGTGCGGACCTGCGCGAGGCGCTTTTTCTCGTCCGCGCAGATCAGCGAAAGATGCTCGGGTGCGAAGTCGTTGACGATGGCGATTGCTTTGTCGAACGACTTCACGTGCAGCAGGAAGGTCCCCTGCTTGAGCACGTCGCGGATGATCTTGCCGCGGGAAAGCGTTTCGAGCTGGCGTTCGACCGCCTTGACCACCTTGCCGAGCAACGCCTTCGAGTCGGTGAGGAACCCGACCGCGCTGTCGCCGCCGTGCTCCGCCTGGGCGAGCAGGTCGGCGGCGATGAAATCCGGATTGCCGGTCTTGTCGGCGAGGATGAGCACCTCGCTCGGCCCCGGCAGCAGGTCGATCGCCACCGCGCCGACGAGCTGGCGTTTGGCCTCGACCACGAAGCGGTTGCCCGGCCCGACGATCAGGTCGACCGGTCGCACCGACTTGGTGCCGAGCGCGAGCGCGGCGATCGCCTGGGCGCCGCCGACCTTGATCACCTCGGTCGCACCGGCGGCTTTCAGGGCATAGAGCAGCGAGGGATTCACCGTGCCATCGGGGCCGCACGGGGTCGCGCCGACGATCTGCGGCACGCCGGCCGCCTTGGCGAAGCCGGCGGTCATCAGCGCGGTGGAAACCAGAGGCGCCTTGCCGCCCGGCACGTACACGCCAACGCGGTCGAACGGCGTGAAGCGTTCGCCCACGGTCGCGCCCTCGGCGTTTTTGAACGACCAGTCCTTGCGCATGCTGCGCTTGGCGAAGGCGGTGATGTTCTTCAGCGAACGGGCGACCGCGCGGCGCGTCGCCGGCGTCACCGCCTTGGCCGCGGCGGCGAATTCCTCCTCGCTCACGAACAGGTTCCTGGCCGTCAGCGTGGCGCCGTCGAAGCGCTTGGTGTAGGCGAACAGGGCGGCGTCGCCTTTGGCGGAAACCTCGGCGATGATTTCGCCAACCAGATCGCGCACGCCCGGCTCGGGAATCGCGCGGCGGTTGAGGCGTTTGACGAAGGTGGCGTAACCGGAGTCGCTGTGGCTGAGAATCTTCATGCCGGAAAGGCCGGCAGCATGGCGGCGAATCCCCCGCCCGCCAAGCGAGATTCCGATTTCCCGCCAACGGAACGCCGGCGCCGCGCCTCAGCCGTAGTAGGGCTTGAGCATCCAGTAGCACAGCGGCCCGGTCACCGCGACGTAGAGCCACAGCGGAAACACCCACTTCGCCAGCCGGCGGTGCGCCGCAAAGCGGTTGGTGAAGCCCGCGATGAAGGTGAACAGGATGAACGGCAGACTCACGCCCGCCAGCACGATGTGGCTGATCAGCAGGAAGAAATAGACGCCACGCTGCCAGCCCTCGCCACCGTATTTCGTCTCCTCCGTGGTGAAATGGTAGGCGACGTAGCACAGCAGGAAGAGCACCGAGAGCCCCATCGCCACGAAGATGAACTTCCGGTGAAGGGCGATCCTACCCTGTTTCACCGCCGCCAGCGCGCCGACAAGCGCGAGCGCGACCAGTCCGTTGAGCCACGCGTGCACCGGCGGCAGGAAGGAGAACGACCAGCCTTCCGGCAGCGGGATGCGCAGCTCGGGGCGGCGCATCAGGCCGACCAGCACCAGCACCGCGGCGGTGAGGATCCACGCCGTGACCGTCAGCTTGCGGGAAAGCTCCTCCTGCGGCGGACGCGACAGCCATTGCTTGCGTTCGTCGTTCATCGGCCGGGCTGTTTCGCGAGTTCGCCTCGGATGCGGGCGAACAGGTCGGCTTTCAAAGTTTCGTAGAGCTCGGGATCGCGCTTCTTCGCCTCCTCGGAGCGGGCGTCGGCCAGCGGCCATTTGCCGATCACCTGGAAGTCGCGGTCGACCAGCAGGAACCCGAGGTCATGGGAAAAGCGGCCGTTCGCCTCGATGTCGGACGGATCCTTGCGCTCGCGCACGCCGAAGAACTTCAGCTCGTGCTCGAGGTAGTCGTGCACCGCTTTTTCATCGCCGCCGTTGAGGAACCACCAGTTCTTCGTCTCGGCGCCGAGCGCCGTGGCGTAGTCCTTGAGCTTGTCCACCGTGTCGGTCTTCGGATCGACCGAAATGCAGACCATCTGGAAATCCGGATTCGCCTTGAAGGCGTCGTAGATCACCCGCAGCTCCGCGCCGTTGCGCATCGCGCAATGCGGGCAGACCGCGAAAAACTCCGCCACCAGCCAGACCTTCCCCTTGAGCTGGGAGAGTTTCACCGTTTCGCCCGCCTGGTTGACGGCGGTGAGGTCGCGCTCGATCGGGAACCATTCCTTTTCCGTCTGCTTGCCGGTGGCGACCGCCACCGCCGGCTCGGGGCGCGGCATGCGCGAGCGCACCCACATCGCGGTGCCGAGGATGGCCGCCGAGATCAGGGCGACCGTGCCGTAGAGAATGACGAGCTTCGATTTCGTGTTCATTTCGATTCCTTCGGTTCCGCCAGCAGGGTTTCGATCGTTTCGCCCAGACGACTTTCCAGTTCCTCGGCGTTGCTCCGGTCGGTGCCGCTTTTCACGCCCTTGGCGTCCCATTCGGCGGCCTGGTCGAAATCGAATCGCGCGACAAAGGGCTGGCCGCCCTGCTTCTGCGGGATCACCGCCTGACGGACGTGGCGGTTGCGGTCGATCAGGACCAGCGAGGTGTCGAAGCTCCATTTGCCGTCCGCCGCCTGATGCGGGTAAAGCGACGCCTTGAGCTCGTTTTTGACGAACTTGTGCAGTTCCTCGCGCCGCTGCGACGCGACCCACCACTGCGGTAGCGTCGCGCCGATCCGCTTGGCGGTGTCCGTCAGCAGCGCGTCGAGCTGCTCGCGCTCGCCCGAGTCGACCACCAGGCAGACCAGGCCGAAATCCGTGCGTCCGGCGTATTTTTTAGCCAGCCGCTTCATCACGGAGAGCGTGCGCTCGGAGGTTTCCAGCTGGGCCGAGCTCACCGCCGCCAGCACCCAGACCTGCCCGTCATGCTCCAGCAGGTCGGCCTGCGCGCCGTCCTGGCGCAGGACCCGCAGGTCCTTTTCCTTGGTGATGCGCGTGACGAAGGCCGGACGCAGGTCCACGGACTGCTTTTTCGACCACGACTGATAGGCCAGGTGGATCATCACGCCGCCAAGCAGCATGACCACCAGCAGAACCCAGGCGGTGCGGCGGAGTTTGCGCGGATCGCGGATCGCGGGCTCGAGGGGCGTGGGATCGGCTGGCATGCGGCGCGGGACCGTAGACTAGCGCCACGCGATGGCAAGCAATCCGAGCGCGAGCGGAAGGTAGAGCAGCGTGAAAAGGAACAGCTTGCGCGCCGAGGGACGGTCGCCCTGCCGGCGGAAGCGCCAGGCGAGCACGGCCATCACCACGCCGAGCAGCGGCCCGACGATCGCCCACGCCACCCCGGCGAGCCCGAGCAGCCACGGCATCAGCGCGACACCGCCCAGCGCGAGGGAGAACATCGCTGCGAGCTCGCCGCTCTTGCGACCGCTGACGTCGCCATTCGACCACATTTTATAGCCCGCCTGCTCGTATTCCTCGCGGCAGAGCCAGTTGATCGCGACGAAGTGCGGCAGCTGCCAGAAAAACAGCAGGGCGAACAGGAACAGCGCGGCCCAGTCGAGCCCGCCGCCGCCGCCCACCCAGCCCATCACCGGCGGAATCGCGCCGGGAATCGCACCGACCAGCGTGTTGACCGAGTGCAGCCGCTTCAACGGCGTGTAGATGAACACGTAGATGGCGATCGTCGCCGCCGCCAGATAGCCCGCGGTCACGTTCACCCGCACCGCCAGGTGGATGATGCCCAGCGCCGAAAGCACCCAGCCGATGCCGAACGCCATCAGCGGATCCATCCGCCGCGATGGCAGCGGGCGGTTCGCCGTCCGCCGCATCCGGGCGTCGAGGTCGATCTCCATCAACTGATTGAACGCCGCCGAGCCGAACGCCGCGGCCGCCGTGCCGATCAGGGTGTCCACCAGCCGCAGCCAGTGGAAGCCGTAGTCGCGCGACGCCAGCAGGAAGCCGAAGAACGTCGTGATGAGCACGAAGACGTTCAGCCGCACTTTCATCAGCACGGCCAAATCCTGCCGCAAACCCGGGCGGGCTTCGGCGGCGGGTGGTTCCTGGGTCTCGTCAGCCATCGTTGCGCGGCGGAATATGGGGAATGAGCCCCGCATGCCAAGCGTTTCTCCGTCGCCAGGCCGCGGAAAACCCGGCGAACGACCGCCCAGCCCCACCGGGGTGGCACGATTCAGTTCGACGTAAAGAATTCGCCGCGACGTTCTTCGAGAACCACCAGCCAGTTCATCATCGTCACCGGCGGCAGCGCCGCGGGATGCGTGATCGGCTTCAAATTCACCGTGAGCTTGTCGGACGCCACCGCGGTGCCCGAGCCCATGGTCAAATCCAGCGGATGCAGCGGGCTACCGCCGTCGTCGGCCCCCAGGCTTCCGACCTGGCCGGTTTGTTCGACTTTCCACGGGTCGACATCGGTGCCAAAACGGCGCTCGGGGGCGAAAAGCGATGCAGGCGGATAGTAGGGCGTCGGCAGGTTGCTGCCGCTCGGCGGCGTGGTGGACACGATGTTGAAGTCGTCTCCGATGTAGAGGCGGAAGTTGGTCACCACCGAGAATCCCTTCGGAAAGGACGTCAGGTCGGTGCATTCGTTCAGCACCAGGCCGATGTCGCTTTCCAGACTGGGAATCGAGGGCTTCCTCACCGTCGTGCCCATCGTGTAGTCGGCGTTGACCGCGATCGAGTTGTTCACCTCCAGTCCGTCGGCCCCCAGCGAGGCCAGATAGGCGGCGAACAACTCCGGCTTGATCACCACGCAGGGCTTGTGGTCGGCGCCAGGCAGAACAATGACATCGAAAGGTACCCGCGGGCTAGCCGCCTCCCAAGCGGTCTTGTTCACAGCCAATGTGAGGGAGGAATCCGTGCCGCCGCTCTTGTAGGTGAACTTCAACTCGGTGGGCGTCTGGTCCGTGCTGCTAAACACCTGGGTCACATCCAGCTTCATCGCGCACTGAAGCGCCCCGACCGAGTAGTTGTTCCAGGTCGTCGGCGACAGCGTGTTGCTTTCGGTTGTCAGCGCGAAACGGTCGAAAAACTCGGCCCCGCGGTTGATCGGCACGAACGATGCACGGCCGGTTTCGGACGACACGGAGACCGGGAAGAACGCGCCGGTGGTGATCATGTATTGCTCGCGCAATCCGAGCGCGAACGGGTTGCCCGTGAAGCTCTGGCCGCCGATGGTCGAGGATTGCGACAACGTCATGCCGCGCCGGCTGGCGAGCTGCGACAGGGCCGTCGATCCCTCCACCTGGGCTTTCCCCGCATACACCTCGCCCTCGACCTGGATGTTCTGCCAGTCCTCGCCGGACGCGTGCTTGCCGAGCGCGGTGAAGGTGTTCGCGGAAATTGCGAGCTGCGAGGGCACCTCGTAGATCGAAAGCACGTAATCGCGCTTGCGGTCGATGCGGGCGTCCCCCTCGGCCTGGTCGTCGTTGCCGAAGATGTCCACCGAGAACGCCCACCAGTTGCGCTTCGCCACGAAGGGCTCGCCGGGTTTACCGTAGCCGAAGTCGATGTAGGGATACGAAATCTTGTTGAACTGCGGGTAAGCCGTCACCGACAGCCCGACCTGGCTCGCCGACAGGGCACCATAGCGCTTGGCGGAGGAGATGATCGGATAGGTATTGTCGAGCGCAGCCGTACCGCCGTCGGTCTCAAGCGGCGCGGGAAACCCCTCGCCGAGGCTTCTGTTGCAACCGCTGGAAACGACACCCGCCTCGGCCGAAAGAGCCTGGAAAATCTTGCCGACATCGGTCAGTGTCGAATCCCCCGTGTTCCCCAGATAGGTGCCTGCCAGACCTGCGTTGGACGCCACGCTGTCCGAGATTGAACTCCGCGCGTTGGCCTGCGCCAGCGCGTCGGAAAAGATGCGTTCCCACGCCAGCGGCGCTTTGGCATCGCTGGTGGCGCTGGAGCCGCTCTGCATCGCGAGAATCGCCCGGTTCGGCACGATCGCGAGCAAGGCGCGCAGCGTGGCGTCTTCCTTGTTGTGATAGTCCGTCCGCTGCTGGACCCCGCTGGCCACGGTCATGGAGCGCGACGCCGCGCGGTATGCATACAACATCGACAGGGCGAGCACCGCCCCGATGCTTAGCACCATCACGTAGGACACGAAGCCGCGGGAGCGGCGGAATCGACGGATCGCCTTCATTGCTGCATGACGCCGGAGTAGGTGACCTGCTCGTTGCTCGGCCCGGTCAACCGAATGCGCAACACGCCGTTTTCAATCGAGAATTGGATGTCCGATGCTTTGCGGGTGATCGCCCACACAGGATCGGACAAGGCTCCCGCGGTCGGCACCAGATAGTAGTAGAGCGCCTTGCTATTCTTATCGAACGCCAGCATCGCCGCCTTGGTGGAGCCGTCCGGTTGCTGGAAGTTGAGCACCAGCACCGAAGCGCCGCTCATCACCGGATTTGCGCCCGCCATGGCGTCATCCTTCGACTCGTGCAGCCGGAAGCGGTCCGCCTGGCCGATCAGCCGGTTCATGTGCGTGCTGATCAACGGAGCCTCCTCCATCAGGAAACTCTGCGACTGGTAGATGCGGAGAAACGCGAACTGCTGGTTGACCATGGCGAGCACCATGGCACTCACCACCAGGCCGAAACCGATGGCGATCGAAAGCTCGATCAACGTGTAGCCTTTCCTGGGCTTGCGGGCGTTCGTTTTCATTGGGTCCGCACCACGGTTCGGGATTTCACGTAATCGCGGTCGCCCACCCGGTAACTCAGAATGCTCTGGACGCGCCAGACTTTCATCGCCGCGGGATTGGTGGTCGCCGTGCCGGAACCACCGTCCGCCGGATAATTGTTGCTGTCCGGCACGCGGGTGCGGATCAATGTGGCATACACCGGAACGCCGCCCGGGATCCGCCCGATTTCGACCGTCTGCCTCGCGGTTCCCGGCTGCACCGGCCACGGGGAGTTCGTGGCGGTCAGGTCGTCGAACGGAATGCGCTGGGCGTAGGCCTTCTCGTAGGTGAGGTAGGCGTCGGTGAGCCCTTGCTGCAAGGTCCACTGGCGCGGATGGAGCACGTTGATCGAGCCCTTCAGCATCAGCAGCCCGACGATCGTCAGCACGGTCAGCGCCATGGTGACTTCCAGGATCACCGATCCCCTCCGCCGCGCGACGCGGCTTCGTGTCTTGCGGGACGCGCCCACCTGGGGCAGCCTCGCCGCGTGTCCGTCCGTCCGTTCGCCCTGGCCCTCGCGCTCTGGTCCGTGCCCGCCCTGCATGCCTCCGCCCAAGGCGTGCTCGAGCCTCCCTACGGGTTGAAATGGGGCGATTCCCCGGAAAAACTCATCGACTGGGCCTCGCGCCATGCGCTCGACGTCACGATTTCGCTCCCGGGCGACCAGCCCGCCTTGCGCGTGGTCACCGTCAAAGCCCGCAACGGCCAACTCCCCGGAAGCCGGGAGTCGGCCATCGAGGGACGGTTTCTCAGTGGTCACTTGATTGAATTGACGGTTCATTATCACGATCCCGAGGCGTCGAGCGATTTGATGGAGGATCGGTTTCAGAAATTAAAGCGGCAACTGGCCGGGGAATATGGCGCGCTGACCGCCAACCAGCAGCAGCGCACGGTCGCGGACCAATTCGCCACCAAGACCCAGTCGTTCCACCGCGAGCCGGTGAAGGGGCTTTTCCTGATGCTGGCCTGCACCGAAGTCGAGGATCTGCTGCGCAAGTCGAAGGAGATCCGTTTTTCCCTGATGTACCGGAACGACAATCTGCGCGCCGAGATCGAGAGGCTGGTCCAGCCTCCCGTCCCGGCCGAGCGTTAAGTTCATTCCGAGGTGGTGATCCCGCCGTTCATCTGGATGGTGCGGTCGAGGTAGAATGGCCCGACTTGGGCGATGATTTCCCTGCCGAACGGAGTTTCGGAAATCAACTCCATCGTCCACGCCCCGTCCTTGGTGAAGACGGAGTCCCAGTTCGTCAGAGTGATCGGATCGGGACTTTCCGGCACGGTGCTGTAATAGCGTTTCCCGGATCCGTCCACGTGAGTGCCCTCCGTGCCATCCGCCGGCCCGCCGGGGTATACCTGGGCATACACCGTGGAATCAGGATAGATGTTGGTGTAGGTGATCTTGACATCCGGCATCTTGAACTTGATCACATCTCCCACGGCGATCCCCTCGATTTCCCCTGTGCCACGCGGCCAGATTTGCACCATCGCGGAAGCGATCTGAGAGGGAGGGGCCTGGTAGTCGTCCAGGGTGTAGATCGAAAAACGCTCCTCGCCGCGAGCTGCCGTTATCGAACCCGGCACTGTCTTGTATAGAGTCGTGTAGGGTTCCGTGCTCGCCGCGAGATTGGCACTCAGCGAGGTGGTGGGCGTCAGCAGCGTGGCGTTGTCTCGATTGATGTTCTTGTCCGTTCCACCTTCGCCATACGATTGCATATGGTGGAGCAGGTTGACGCTTTTGGAAGCCGCTGGGGCGTCCGCATCCGTGCGCAAACCCTCTAGCGTGATATAAACCTTGAAGGGCCGGTCCGCACGCGTGCGCGGGGGGGTCGAGTAAGGATCTTCGGTTTCAATCCGGACTTGGGCGAGCGGCACGTAGGCGCCGACGTAGCGGTTATCCAGCAGATACTCGACGTAAGGGGCATTGCGAACCGCCCAGAGCTCGAAACGGGCCCCACCCGCCTCAAGCTCCTTGGCGGAAAGCTTTTCGCCCGTCGGATCCACCGTCACGTTGCTCTCACCGCCACTCGGAAACTGCACCTCACGAATGAAATTGGTGTAGGTTCCCTGTGCAAAAACCACGCCCGCACCGGCCGTCAAAGCGGCCCCGATCAAAAGAAAGGATTTCATCACTTGGATTGGGAGTTGGAGGTTGCGGATTCGCCTTGCGGAGGCGGGGTTTGGAGCGGCAGCACGGCAATGGGATCGCCGTAACAAGTCGCCACGATGATCGAGGAGGATTCCGCCATGGTCTTCAGCGATTCCTCTGAAAACGGCTCCTTGCCTTCCGCCTGTTTCCTGGTCACCTCCATGGTGGAGATCCAGCCGCGGTTGTTCAGGTAAAACTCCTGCCAACCTTGGATTTTGTCATCCGGGCCCAGACCGGTTCTGGTTTGGAGCGCCTTGGGCAAGTGAAGGATCGCCCGCTTGGGAACCAGCGTGGCGAATCCGCCAAAATTCAGCACTTCGGATCGTGCGAGCAAGCTGACTGGCTTGTTTACCTTGGAAGGATCCTGCTCCAACGAAACTTGTTGGGCGCTGACCCTTGCCATTCGCTCTTCTTCCTGGCGCTTCAACTCCTGCTTCTGTTCCTGAAACTGCTCGTCGGTGAGCGCCTTGCGGATCGGTCCGTCAGCCTGCTGCGCATGCGCGACCGCCGACAGGGAGGCAATCGCCATCACGAGGGTGCAAATGGGTTTCATTAGGATAGCGCTAATGTTCGATCACTTGGCTTCGTCGTCCACGCCACCGGAAGGATCGACGGTGCCGTTGGGGCCGCCATGGCCTTTCCCCGGGTTGGAGGAGTCCACGCCGTCCAGGTTGTTGCCGTGACCGTTGTTGCTCTTGCCAACCAAGGTCACCAAAAGAATCTGGTCCTGATAATCGAAGCAGCTCTGGGAGTGATTGGTTTGCCCAAGCTCCATCATCACCAGGATGTTGAGCGGCCCCAGCTTGATCTTGCCTTTCGAATCCAGGTAGGGCTTCAGGTAGCTCGCCAGCGTCGCCGACTTGTCCAAGGCGAAGGTGGTGGGCGGCGTGTCCCCATTGACCAAAGACACGACCTGACCATTGGCGCTCTTCGTGGTATAGAAGGGCGTCCACGCGCCGTTGACCACATAACGGCCTCCGAAATTGAGCTTATCCCCCGCCTTCAGCTTTTTGGAATAAAGCAATTTCGACGAGTCCACCACGGTCGGGAGGCCGTAGAACAACTGAAGGTAGCTGCCTCCGTTGACGCTTATGCGCGCGTCTGTCGGATAAAGAGAATTGATCGCGGATGCACCGCTGTTGGTGCAAGTCGTCACGCCAACGCCGACGATGCGGACTTCGACCGTATAGGCGTCCGACAAAGTGATCTCACCGGGCATGACGACGTAACCCGCACCGCCTGGATTCGTGGTCGTCGTGCCGCCAGTCGAAGTCGTTGTGCCGCCGGTCGAAGTCGTCGTGCCGCCGGTCGAAGTCGTTGTGCCGCCGGTCGAAGTCGTTGTGCCGCCGGTCGAAGTCGTTGTGCCGCCGGTCGAAGTCGTTGTGCCGCCGGTCGAAGTCGTTGTGCCGCCGGTCGAAGTCGTT
>Ga0105243_10001386_pt1 | contig 21489 bp, 30 predicted proteins | sample KBSM34metaG_FD_81525 | JGI IMG/M metagenome (GOLD analysis project Ga0105243, IMG submission 81525) | Miscanthus rhizosphere microbial communities from Kellogg Biological Station, Michigan, USA - KBS M3-4 metaG | ecosystem: Host-associated > Plants > Roots > Rhizosphere > Soil | place... | reverse complement strand
CCGGCGGGAGCTGCGCCATTTTTTCCTGAAGGGCAGTAGCAGCCGAGCCCTGGCTTTCCATCGCTGCCGTTGCGTCTTCGGTCGCTCGGCGGAGGTCGCGCTGCGCGTCGGTGACCGCCTGATTGGCGTCCGCCTCGGCTTCCTTGGCAGCGACCACTTCAGGCATCCCCTCGACGCCCTTTTTCTGCGCGTCCCGGTAGTCCTCCCGAGTGCGCTTGGCTTCGACGCGCGTGCCTTGAAGGTCGTTGCGGGCTTGTTCGACCGCAAGTTCTGCGCCCTGTACGTCCAATCCGCTCGAGGCCGGATCGGCGAGGGTGCGGGCAAGCTCTCTCCGGGCCTCCCGCAGCGAAAGAGCGGCCTGCCGTTCGCTGGTACCCGAGGCATCGGCCGCGAGGCGCATGTCCTGTAGCTGCCGGGTCGCGCTTTCCCGTGCCTCCCGAAGATCATCCTGTGCTTTCTCTGCCTGCTGCTGGACATCGATCAGGTTGCGCTTGGCATCCGCAACCCGTTCGGTCGCGTCCCGCTGCTGGCGGAGTACATCCGACGCCTGGGTGCCGCCTTTGACTTCGGCGGCGAACGCGGCCTTAACCGTGTCCGTCACCCCAGCGGTCGCGAGCTTGAACGCGCCAAGCGCCTGAGCGCCGGCCAGAGCGGCGGCAGGAAGCGCAACCATCAGTCCGGACAGGGATCCCAGGGCGCTCGCCGCGGCCACAGCGCCCGCCGCGAGCGCCGAGAGACCCTGCAGGGACAAACCGAGGCCCGCGATGAACACCGGCCATTTGATCGTCCTCAAGATGTTGCGGAAGAACTGAGAGCTGCGGTTGACGCGCGCCATCACCCCGTCGAAACCCGAGAATCCGCCAGAACTGGTGCGGATTCCTTTACTCAGGGAACCGAACTCGTAGCCAAGCCCCTTGATCCGGTTTCGCAGCGTCCGACTGGACGCGTTCGCCCCATCGGCCCTCCGAGTCCAGCTATCAGTCTCCCGGCGGGAGAACGCGATACCGCGGCCGGCCTCCTTCGCGGCTTTGCCGATCCCGAACATGTCGCCGCCGAGCGCTTTGGAGGATCTGGAGGCCTTCCTCTGGTTCCGCTCGACCTGCCGAACCGCATCCGCAAGCCCGAACATGTCGCCCTCGGCTCGCTTCGCTCCTTTCGAGACCTTTGCAGCTAGTTCCTTACCAGCATCGTCGCCGATCCGGCTGAACCGCTGGCGCAACATCTGGCCGAACCCGCCGCGATCGATACCGCGGGCGAGGTCTTTCCCCGCTCTCCCGCCAGCCTTCTGCATGACGGGGGCGAGCGCCTGGTTCAGTTGTTTACCGATCCGCTCCTGGAAGCGAGAGAAGTCGGGGACTATCTCGACGTAACCGGTCCCTGCCTTCGTGCCTGCAACTGATGCCATGCGTTCACCTCCTCTCTCAGCCGAAAAAGGCTGCGATTTTGGCGGCGTCGGTCTCCACCTCGGCGCCCTCCTCGCGTTCCTTCTCGCCGGGCCGTCGGATCTTCAGCGGCTCGCTCGGCAGATGCCGATGAAACTTCTTGTCGGTGTTGAGGTAGGTCTGGGAGAGACCCCAGTGGTCGATCCGTTCTATCGCCAGTGCCAGCAGCTCCTCGCGGCTGGTCCACCTCTCACCGTCAACTCGGAAGACAGCCGCCTCAGGCGGCAGGCCGTTCACCAGAACCCACAGCCGACGGCACCCGATCTGGTCGAAGTCCTCGACCAGATCTACGCCGTAATCACGGAGAAGATCGGCCTCGAGGAGATCCCACCTCTCGGTGACGATCTCGGCGAGGCCAACTATTCCCCCAGGCCGACTCCAGCCGAGTCAAGGATCTCCTCAACCAGCCCCTCCAGGACATCGATCACGTCCGGGAACGGAATCGCGTCCTCGGCCACTTTCGTCTTGATCGCTTCGTACTGGCCGTCCCCGACCAAGGAGCGCAGAAACTCCATCGTGCCCTTCAGGTCCCGCCCCGCTTCGATCTCGGCGATATCGAAGAGGATCGTGCCCGGCAGCTTCGCCGGGATCTTCAGGTCAAGGCCGCGGAAGTCAACCGACTTCGGTTGGTCTTTTTTGGCGCGAGAAGCCGCCCCCGATTTGGGAGCGGCTTTACTCGCGCGGGCTTTCGCCTGGCTCATCGACTAGGAGCCTTCGCCCGCGTAAGCCGGGTCGTTGGAGAGGTAGTACCAGGCCTTGGTTTTGCCCGGAGGCGTCAGCGCCGAGAGCGTGACCGGGAGCAGCATTGGCGCGTTCTTCACGGCCTGCGCCTCGATGTCCCCGGTAACGGTCAGCCGCTCGACGACCCAGCGGTCGATCCGGTCGCCGACGATCGTCTCGATGACGACAACCCATTTGGTGAGCGGGTCGTAATCCGACGGCGGCTCGTAGCGGTAGAGGCCCGATTCCGGCTCCGTCCACTCGCCGCCGCCGAACGCGAGGGCGACCGTCTCGCGGTTCCACTGGGCGAGCTGCGAAGCGGCCGAGAAGTTCCGGGCCGTGACGATCTGGTCGACCGCCGACTTCGACTGCCACACATTGATGTCCTCGACCTCCTCGCTCTTGCTGAAGGTCACCCCGTCGTCGCTGGCGTAACCGAGTTCGTGGAACAGCGGATCGAGATCCGTCTCGACATCGTCGGGCAGCGTCGGTTCGTCGTCAAACCGGGCAATGTAGAGGCCACCGTTGGCGGCCACCTTGATCTGTTCAGCGTTCTGCGCCAAAGCAGTACCTCCTTACGCCCATGCAGGGCGGTTAGTTGATGAATGGAGCCGCCCTGCTGGAGCGGCCGGTAGGAACCGCCGGGCACAACCGGCGGGCACTACGTGGGAAGAAGTTCGTTCAGCGAGGCGGCTTGGGGTCCACCGCCAAGCGGATGCCGACGGCGCGAAGACCGCGACGGAAGTTGCCCTGCGGCGGGTTGTGCACAGAGCCGAACTCGCTCAGGTGCCAGAAGGGGTCCCCCTCCACCACTCGCCGGCCACCCGCGCGCACTCGCCTTTCGAAGTAGCCGGTGTTGCGGAAGGGGCGGGCGGCCTGTTTCACCGCTTTCGCGGCAGAGCGGGTGATCGTCTCCATCCCTTTCAGGTGCTCCGGCTGTCCTTGGACCTCGGTCGTAAACGCTGGGTTGGGGACGTACCTGATCCGGTTCATGGCCTCGGGTGGGCGAAGACTTCGGCATCGAGGATCACGCGCTCGCGCGCGGGCTTGAGGTCGCCGTCAGGCTGAGGAGGCATCGAAGCGAAGGCGATGTCGGTAACGACGGCCTCTTCGAGGTCCACATCGGGTAATGCCGTCAGCGCCACCCGCACAGCCCGTGCCAGATCGAACGCTTCCTCGTGGAAGCGATTCAACGCACCGGCATAGCAATCGATCTGCAGGTAGTAGGACACCAGCCACTCGACGCGGGTGTTGCCGGTCGCGTTCTCTGGATCAAGAGGCGTCACCCGGATCCACTGCTCTTCGAAGTCGGCAGGCGAGCGGGTTGCCACCCGATCCCCCACGAATGCTCGGATCGCCGGCAGCTCCCGAAGGTAGTCGCAGACGATCGAGCCCATATCGAGGAGTTCGACCGGCTCGCTCACGATCCACCCTCATCGGCGCCGGCGGTTCGTTGAACCGTCGCCTCCACGTGCCACATCGACCGCGAGCCTTCCTGGGCGCTCCAGGGTTCGCCGACGACCTCGTAGCGACGGCCGCCGACCAGCACAGAGTCGCCAGTGTCTATCTCCGTGCCGAACGACAGGTAGAGGTCCCAGAGGGTGTCGGAGATCTCGCCGCCGTCTTCGGTCTCGGTGCGACGGCGCTGCTGCAGCGCACACATCACTTCCTGCTCGACCGGTTCGGTGAGTGCGTTGCCGCCACGGTCCTTTTTGCCGGTCGCGGCCTCACGAAGAATCGTGCACGGAGTACTCAGCATGCGGTTGAGACCCACGATTCCTCCTCTGCCTCGGCGATCAACGCCCGCGTCTGCTCGGGATCGCGGCGAGCCTTCCGGTAGCGACCGTGGAGTGCCCGCCCGGCTTTCGATCCATAGCGGCGGTTTTCGCGCTCGGCCGGTGGATGAAAGAGGTGAACCAGGTCAGCCTTGCCTCGCCACCCTTTCCCGTAAAGGCATTGAAGGGCTAGCGCCCACGCTTCGTCCTCTTGGCCCCATGTCTGGAACCGCGAGTCAATCGGGCAGTCGAGCATGACGCTCCGGCGAGCGACCACGATCCCCCCGCCCCAGAGGCCTTCGTATGGCCGCTGCGCATAGAACCGGTCACCGTGGAGGTGGGGACCATCGGCAAGCTCTCGCCAGTCCTTGCCCTCCAAAACAGCCTCCGTGCCTACCTCCGAAAGCCTATGGACCATCCGGTGAGGAACAGCCCACTCCGCCTGTCCGCAGATCACCGCGTAGACGGCGCGCTCCAGGCCGTCGCTCCAGACATCTGCATCGGCCTGGATGACGATTTCCGCGTCGCACCCCCGCACGGCTGGCTTGACCGCGGCCCCCTTTGACCAAGGTCCCTCAGGCGCCGGAGCCTCAACTACATCCCAATCCGGGTGGATGCTCGCGTAGCGCTCGCGGACGAAATGCCATGCACGCTCTCTGTGCGGGCACCCACCTCGAAAAGGGACTACGACTTGAACGGTCACGAGTAGAAGGGCGGGAGCACCCCGCAGAGCTGCAAGACCAGGCAGATGCCGTAGACGACTACCGGCGAGAGCACGACGCCTACCCTGAACCAGTCGGAGCGGCGCGCCCACCAACGTTCGTACGCCTCAGCAGCGCGGGCCGCTCGGCCGTGACCCTTCCCCTCAGTAGCCATGGCCTGCTCGCACCTTTCCGATATGCGTGATCCGGGGAGGGTCATCAACCCCGCCCAGAATCCCGGCGTACACCCCCGGGTTCTGTCGAAAGAGCCGGTTCCCGAACCGCCGCTCTGAGTCGCCCTCGAGCGGCCACGGATGCTCAGCGAGGAAACGCCGCCGAGTCAATGAGACCGTCGCTGCCCAGAAGGCTCGGTGCGCCACGCATCCGCTTCGCTCCTCGAAGGTCCCATCGGGCCGCCAGGCGAGCATGTCATCGACCGCAAGCTCCTCAGGATGAACTGGCTGGCGCTTGAGCGAGAGCTGCGCCAGATCCGGGTTCTCCTCCATCACCCGCTGCATCTCCCGAAGGTCCAGCGGCCCGTTCAGCAGCACGTCATCCTCACAGTGGGCCACGAATGCCTGCCCCGACGCCATCTCGTGGTGCTGGCAGCGCCGCATCGCGGTGGCGTAGCCCTCCGAGGCCCCCATCGGGATCGCCTCCCAACCAGAGAAGGGGTCGAAGGGAACCTCCTCGGCGTCGACGCAGATGATCTTCCGCCCCACGGGCCCGTCTAGCTGCTCGTCCAGCGAATTGATCGTCTGCTCGAGCGTGTCGCGGCCGGGGCAGGTGAGAACAGAGACGACGACCTGATCCGGCGTCCGCGGCTCGGCCAACAGCGCCCGCATCCGATCCTCGTCCTCAGCGCAGTCCGTGTAGCGCTCGGCGAGGGCCATCACCAGCTTCCGCGCCGGCCGGTTTCGAGCTTCAGGCGAGGGTCGGTGCCAAAGGTGCCAGGCCGTTCCCTCGAGCCGGTCCTCTCTGGCGTCGTGGCCCGTCAGGGCGACAGAGGCGGCATGAAAGGCGTCATCCTCCCCGCCGTAGGACTCGAAGCGCTCATCGAACCCCCCGATCTCATCCCACAGCACCCGTGGAACCACCTGGCACCCGGAGATGTAGACGTAGCGGTCAGCAGGGGTCTGACGGGCTGAGACGAAGCGACCCCAGGGACCCCGGTAGCCCTCGAGGATGCGCCGAGTGCCCTGGCGGTTGAGGAGGCAGCGATCGGTGAAAGGAAGGACCAGGTGCCCGGTCTCAGCTGCGATCTCGATGCCCCGCCGGATCTGGTCGGCCTCGAGAATCGTGTCGGCGTCGAGGATGACCGCCACATCCCACTCGCCGTCCGCGGCGGCATTCAGTGCGGCCGAGCGGTTGAAGGGTCCGGGAGTTTCGTCGTGCCCCTCGATGATCAGAAGCTCAGGGAAGTGCTCGCCCCAGTAGCGCTTGCACCAACGCCACAGACGATCACGCTCGCCCTGATCGGCGAGCCGGGGAACGAGGCCAACAACCTTCATGCCGGGACCGCGCTCCACTGCTCCTTGCGACGGATGAAGAGCGCCTCATCGGCCTCCCAGTTCTGCCCGTTGCCCTTGGCGTCGGTCGCGTCGGCTTCACGGGTACCCCACTCTGGATGGCGATGCTCGATGACCGACTCGCGCTCGAAGATCGCGATGTCGCGGTGCAATGCGAGCTGCCAGAGCTCCGTCTCGACAAACGAGTGATGAAAGCCCTCGTGAAAGATCTTCCCTGGTTCGCCCCAGACCGCACCGGGGTCCTCGATGTAGGAGCGGCGGACGATCGGCATCGTCGCGTGCCAGCCCTCCTCAGTGGCCGGCGTGCGATCATAGGTCCCGACCACCTGCCACCCAGCTTCGAAGTGAGGAAGCACCGCCTCGAGCCAGCCGGGGTGAAAGACAACGTCATCTGCGAGCGGAGCAACCAGCTCCTCAGTCGATGCTCTGTACCCTGCGTTTGACTTCTCTGGGAAGGTGCCGTCGCTCACCACCGTCACGAAATCGAAGCCCTGCATCGTCTCCAACGTGTGCCGGGTCTCAAGGTCTTCGTGATCGACCACGAAGTAGACCCGGTAACGAAATTCGGTGACCTGCCGCAGGTTCTGCAGGAGAGGGCCGAGGGCACCCGTACGGCCCAAGGTAGGAATGAGGATTGCGACCTTCACGAACTGCCTTCTCTGATTCCCTCTGGCGACTCAGCAAGTTCAACCTCGCGATCAAGCACGCCCCTCGGCAGCGATGAGTCGGAGGTAGAGCCGTAAACAGCCCTGGAGACCAGTCGTTCCTCGAACGGGGTCAGGAAAACGCTTACATCCCCGGAACGCGGAAAGGTATGCGAGTAAGAATGCGCGCCCAGCGTCTCACTCTCGGAGGCAAGATTCAGCGGGTTGCTGATCGCTCCGATTGCCTGCTCTACACAGAGCCCGGTCAGCGCCGCCGGAACCGGGTTTAGGGCATTCGCCCAGTCCTGATCGCGGCCGGCGCAGTCGATTATCAGCCCCGTCACGGTGGCTATCGCCGATTCAGCGATGCCTTTCTCGGTTTCCGTCAGCCCGCGGCCTATGCGTTTTTCGACGTCGGCTGAGCTGGCAATCGCCATCGGGCACCTCCCTGACTTAATGGAGAGCGGAGCCACCCTCAATCGGTGGCCCCGCTCCCGATAACTCCTCGGCCTATGAGCCCTGACCGAAGTCGAGCTCGACCGCCGCCTCTTTGCGGATGGTCGACGTGCCGAAGAGGGCGTCGATCGAGACTACGTCCTGCTTCTGGTTCACGTCGTAGGCGTAGACGACCCGCAGGCCGATGCCTTTGTACTGCTCGACGGAGACCTGCGAGGGGGCCACGCCTTTAGGCGCCTCGAGGACCCGGGTGACCGCCGCCACCGCCGAGCGGTGGAAGGCGACGCCGTCGGCTTCACCGCGTTTGCCTTCCCCGAAACCGAAGGCCTGCGATTCGTAGCCGTTGAAGCCGCTGACGCGACCGACCTGCCCCTCACGGAGGGCCTGAGTCGAGCCAGAGGTGTTCGCCTGCAGCAGGGTCGGGTCGAGCGTCACAGCCTCGGCGGCCTCCGGAGAGATCGCGTAGACCCGGTCGCTGAACGGGAGTTTCCGGCGAGTCAAGATCCGACGAGCCTCTGCAAACGCTTTCAACCGTTCGCTCGCGCCAGTGCCCGTCCCGGACGCAACGGCGTCTTTCGTGTTCGCTTCCGCAGCGAGGATCAACTGCTCGGCGAGCTTTTCGTCGGTCCACTGCGAGTGGGCCTCCATCGCCGGGTTAAGCAGCCGTTCCTCAAAGTTGTCGATCTCGAGGGTCAGCTCCTCCGAGGTCACCGGGAAGGAGACGTCAGGCAGCGAGTCCAGGGTTACCGTGAACGAGCCCTCGGCCGGGTCCTGAAGCTGCAGACCTTCTTTGCGGTCGAACTCTTTGACCACGAAGGTAGCCGGGGTGCGCACGGTGATCGTGTCGCCCTGTTTGTTTTTGAAGTCGTCCTGGTAGTCGCGGTTAACGAGCGGCAGGAGGACCGTGGTGTTGTAAAGAGTCGCGAGCGCCGATTTGGCGATCACGCTCGGGGTGATGAGAGTTGCCATGGCGGCAAAGTCCTTTCTCGTGTGATTAGGGTGTTGCCGCCATTCGGCAGCGTTCGCGACGCCGAGCTACTTGGGGGCGCCATACTTCCGCTTGACGTGGTCCTCAACGCTCATGCTGTCGAGGCTCCCGTCCGCCGGATCTCCTTTTCCAAGGTCCGGATCCCCGTGATCTTTGGACTCTTCAGTCCCTCCCTCACGAAGATGTGATTTGCGCTTGAGGAAGCCCGCGAGCTCGCGCTCGATCACCTCCTGGTCGACTTGGCCTTTGTCGTTGAAGACTTCGTCCTCTTCGAGATCGCCCTTCGCAATCGCGCGTTCGATGAGGATCTGGGCGTCCTCAGGGTCGGCGAATCGCGCCTCCTCTGCGTCGTCGCCCTCGCCGAGCTTCAGCTTCTTGACCGCTGCCTTGGTGACTGCCGATTCGAGGCGCGTCGAGCGAGCTTCCTTCTGAGTCTCGGTCAACGCCTCCTGCCGGCCCTCTTCCTTGGCTTCGCGGACCTTTTTCTGTGCCTCGGACTCGTCCTCTTCTTCGCGTTTGCGCAGCTTCTTTTCGGCCTCTTCGCGCGCGGTCTTTTCCCGATTGGCTTTTCGCTCGTTCTTCCGCGATTTCGTCTTCCAGTCGTCGTCCTCGGAGACCTTGGTGTCATCGCCCTTGTCGCCGCCGTGATCACCTTTGTCGCCTGCGTCACCTTTGTCCTCGGGCTTGTCGCCCTCGCCCTCGTCTCCCTTGTCGCCTTTGTCTCCATCCTCCTCGCCGTCGACCTCGGGTGAGCCTCCGGCGATGGAGGGCAGCAGCCGGCCTTCGGGGGTGAGAATCGCCTCGGCACGGCTGCCGAAGGCAGGGCGCAACTTCAGAGGTTGGTCACGAAGCGCGGCGGCGAGGAACGTGAGGGCGAACTTCAGAGATGCGGTGAGGCTCCGTAGACGGGAGCGGGTAATGCGAGCCATTCGGCTCTCCTTTCTGGACCCCCCTCTCTTCGGAGGGGGATGATTTAGAAGTCGTTGGGCCCGGTGAAGTGCTGACGGGAGTCGACGAGCAGCGGGCCGAGCTCACCGTGCTCTCGAATCGCCACGGTCGGGGTCTCGGGATAGCCGAGGCGCTCTCTCTCCCGCGGGTCAGCGGGGGTGCCATCAGGGAGAAGCCGGGCGAGGTCCGGCGGCTCCTTGTTCACCTCCAGCCCGCACCCGCAGTGGTTGTGAAGGGCCATCACGAAGCCGTCGGCGCCCTTGACGTAGGCCCCATCGACTTCCTTGCAGAACTGACATGCGCTTGGGTCAGCGACCCGGCGATAGCCGTAGAGGTTGGGGTCGGCTGCGTCGATCGCAAGGGCGGTGTCGCGCATCGTGAGTTGCACGTCTACGGCGGCGGTCGCCTTGGCGCGCGAAAGAGCTTTCGCAGAGGCATCCGGGAAGTCGAGACCGTCAGCCAGCCCGCCCCAGAGCGTCACGAAGGGCCGTTCGTACACCTCTGCCGGGTCCACCCCGTTCCGCACCGCGGCACCAATTACGTCAGCCGGGTCGATCCCTATTGGTCCGCGCCCCATCGCCTGGGCGATGTAGGCGTCGGTCAGGCTTGCTGAGGCTCGCTGCGCTTGAAGGATCACTGGCACCACCGTCGAGAGCCACTGATCGACATTCGCCCGATCATGGGCGGGAAGGCCATCCCAGATTGCCGCTACCACTCGTTCCACCAGGCGCCGCAAGCGGGCCTGGCCCTCGATATGGGCGCTAACCAGCGGTGGGCGAGACGCCGGCATCGCCATTTTTGACCTGCGCCAGAAGTTCGGTTACCGCCTCGCTCGCCTTCATCGCCGACCAGCGTGAGATCTCCTCCTGGGAGGCGTTCAGCGCGTATTCCGCGACAGCCATCCAGGGCAGCGCGTCCTTCAGCTTGGATGCCGCGTCGGCTACCTCGGCGAGGGTGCGGAATTCCGGATTCTTCCACCGCATCTCCGCCTGTTGGCTGAGTATGACCGGATTCTTGAGAACCGACCCCCCGAGCCGACACAGTTCCTCCCAGCCGCCCCCCAGGGTCGCCGTGTCTCCAGAGACCGCCGCGATCATCGCCCCCTCGAACGCCGCGATGGTCTCGGTCGCGATGTTGGCGATCGTTCCCTCCATCGGGAAGTAGTGGCGCGGCGTCTTGGTGATAACCGCGAGCTGCTGGAACTCGTCGTAGATGGAAAGGTTCTTGCGGTCGGCGGCTTTGAACTCCGCGAGTTTTGCCTCCGGGTTCTCCATCTGGAAGATGGAGCCCGGGTCAGCCTCGAAGGGCGGTTTGGCTTTCGTCTTCTCCTTGCCGGTGGCCTCGTCGATCAGCGGTTTGCCGTCGTCGTCCTTGAGCACCTCGCGTCGGATCGTTTCTCCGAGGACCCCGCGCATCGGGAACCCCATCCAGAAGGCGACGATGAGACCGAGGAAGGTGAGCAGATTGATCCGGTCCAGCAGACCCAGGCAGTGCTCGAACTCTCCCCGCGCATAGGGAAAGGCGCCGGCCTTCAGCTTGCGGTTGACGGCCAGTTCGACGACCGGGATCTTTTCTCCGAACGGGTTTTTGAGCGGCCACTCCTCGTCAGGGACCTCCCGCTTTTCCCATTCGGTTGATGAAGGATTGGAGGTACCGTTCTCAGGCCCCTGGAACTTGTAGACGCCCTCAGGTCGATAGAGGGTCGCGTAGAGCCGGTCACCTTCCTTCCAACGCCTCAGAGCCGCGGTCCTGTATTTCCGGGAGCCGCTTTTGTATTCCACGACCATCTGAGTGCAGTCGTCGAGCGAGATGTCAGGCGGCGTTCCGTCCTTGCCTGGCCAGATGGTCCCGAAGCAGCGCCCATCGAGAAGCGCCGCACTATGGCCGAGCTTGGTCTCGGCGTCCATGTCGTTGGGCTGCCAGACCTCTCGCCAAATCCGTTTTGCGCCCTCTTCGTCGGTATCCCTCAAGCCGAGCACTTCGAGGCGGTCGAGCTTGGAGTCGACGATCAACGAGCCCCACGGGGCGGCGCTCACCGGCATCAAATACTCATAGACCTTCGTTAGCCGAGCTTTCTGCACGGCTTCCGGGGTCGGGCAAGGACCCTCCACGTAGGGCAGCACCTTCTCATGCTGCCTAGTGCGGTCATCGATCTTCTTGCTCAGTCGCTTGACCTGCTCAGTCAATTGGTCGATTTCCGGCATCCTCACCTCACCATTGGGCGGAGTCGTATTCGGGCTCGTCGAACAGCCCCTTCTTCTCCGCGTCATCGCGGGCGCGTCGCGCCAGTACCGCAGCCGGGACGCTGTCGATCTTCAGCGGGGAGCCCTTCCGGTCCTTGCGCACCGTGTAGGCGTCCTGCGTGTGTTCTTCGTCGACCTTGACCCGCACCTTGTGGGTTCGAGCGTTTTCAAAGTGAGCTACCGCGAGCGGCTTGCCGCCCATGGTTTGCGGCTCGGTCAGAAGAGGCGTGGGGTTGATCTTCGCCTGGTTCTGGCGAATGCCGCTGCGAAGAGCGCCGCAGGCGACAGCGAACTTGCCAATCATCCGGCCGCCGGTCCAGAGCTCCTCGACCTTGCCTGGGTATCTACCAGCCCAGCGCGCGCCATCTTCGATCCAGTAAGCCGGGTCAAGCTTGAAGTTCACGACATCGAAGGTGTCGAAGACCCATTCGACCGCCTCATCGACTTCCGAGCGCCACGCGAGGGAATCCCCTTCAGGAGTCCAGATCCCCACCGGCTGGAGCAGGCCCTCTCGGGTACATATCCAGAGCGCGGTGTGGTCGTCGTTTTCGGAGCCGTCGAAGCCGAGCCCGACCTTCGATCCCTCTGCCGGCGTCTCCTCGGTCAGAATCGCGGCAATCTCGTCGGGAGAGAGCCAGTGGGAGGCTGCCGCTCGAGGCCGATTTAGGTAGTAGCGGTAGGCCTCGTCTTCGGGGTCTTCCGCGTCGCGGACGATGCTGACGATCCGCTTGAAGTCCATCCAGTCGGCGGCTGGCCCATAGGCCTGCCGCATCGCCTTGATCAGCGATCGGTCGTCGCCGAATCTCTTCGGCTCTGGACCCTGCCGGTGGTCGTAGAGGACGCCGTGCTTGAGGACCGCCTCCTCGACAGGGAGATGGGCGTATTTCTCTCCGGCCTGCTCGGCAACGGAGCGCTCGCCCGGTTGCCAGGCAGTCGTCGTGTCGAGCATCCAAGGTTCGGCGGCTTTCCGCTTGCCGGTGTTCCTAGCGACGGTGCGGTACATCCCACGATGCTTTTTCAAGATGTAGAGGTGGGTCTCATCGGCGGTCGCCTTGGACTCTTTCCCGCCGTCCTTCGAAGCATCCCCCGAGCTCGAGGGGACGATCTCCCCTCCGCCCTCCTCTTTGATGTAGATCCGGGTCGACGTCTCCGGAGTGCGACCGAGGTCGATGGCGTACTCGTTCGCGGCCTCACCCTCGGTGAGCATGTAGGTGACGTTGTCGTAGGTGTTCCCGGCCTGATCCTCCTCCGTCGCCATGATGCGGACGAAGGGGTAGCGGACGCGAACGCCGACCGGTTCACCAGAAGCGTCGAAGCCGCCGCATCGGACCGGCCCCAGAGCCTCGGCGCAATCGATCGCGCCCGCGATCTCACTCTTTGCCCGCCCCTTGGCCCGCGAGAGAACGGCGCGATGAACCAGTCGACGACCAGCTTCAGGATGATCCTGCGGGTGCAGCCGGTAGGCCCAGACGATGAACAGCGCGATCTCGTCATCGACGACCAAGTCATCGCCCTGCACGTCACCCGGCCCATGACAGAGATAAGTCTCGATCCAGTCGATGACCTGGAAGCCGAGGGTCGGGAAGCCATCCCACGGAGGGAGCGACACGGACTACGAGACCAGTCTGAGGCGATCTTTCCGGTCCGCCGCTTTCTTCGCTGCGGGCGTCTGCGGCGCGGAGGCCTTCTCCGGCTTGGCCTCGTCGTTCTTGACGATTTCCCAGCGAAGGTCGATGAGCCCCTTCGGCGTTAGCCCTAAGACTTTGTCGAGCTCGCGCATCTCCCTGAGAATCGGGTTGCGCCCTCCGGCCATTGAGGCAAGTCGACCGACCACGAACGCAAGTTCCCGAGTCACCTCGTCCTCGTCGCGGCCAAGCAGCGCAGCGAAATCGGTGGATTCGAAGGGTGAATCTTGGAGAGCTAGATCGTCCTCAAGCTGCGCGCGACGGGCAAGTACGTAGAGGGCGCCGGGGTCCCATCCGCAGGCCTGTGGAGTCCCCCAAGCCCATCGCCACCAGGCCTTGCCCGCTTTTCGGAGGTTGTAAGCCTCTGGGACCTTCGGGGGCCGACCCTTTCTGCCACCCGCTGGAAGCTGCGTCTTCGGGATTGCGTCGGCGTTCGTGCGGCGCTTGTTCTTCTGTGGAGCGGGTCCACGTGGCATATCGACCTCTCTTCAGAGGGCCGGGCAGCCCCTTCGGGGCGCCCCGGCGAATTGGAAAACCCGTATGGACCGCGAACGGCAGCCCTCTCCGGTCCTGCTCGGAGCAGGAGGCGGAGACCCCCCCTGGGGTGCGGCGACCAAGGCCACCGAGCACGTTCGGCTCGGCGCCTTGGGACCGCAGGCGTTAGGCCGCCGAGGCGGCAGCCAGAGCACCGGCACTCAGGCCGGGACCGTCGGGCAGCTCGACCTGGGGCGTCTTGCCACCGGGCGGGGTGAGGGCCGCAGCGCGGTAGTCCTCGTCGTTCGCCATCAGGAAGTGATGGCGGGAGGCGACTCCGAGCGTGTCGGGGTCGACCTCGATCGTGTGTTTGCTCTTGGCCATCACGATCCTTCCTATGGTCGGATTGGACTTCGGATCCGCTGGCCGTTCGGTCAGCGTGAAAAGGAGCCGTTCAGCTCCTCGATGGTCGGCTGGGCAATTCCGTTGCGGACGTACCCGGCAACCATGAACAGCACTTCCTTCGAGTCGGTGAAGTGGACGACCAGCGGTTCGCCGTTCTCTGCAGCGAGGGCGGCTTGCTCAAAGGTCGATACATCGGCTCGAAGATCGGTGGCCTTGACGCGGTCGGCTAGGACGCGGAGCTTGGGCGCCTCGCTGGCCTCGAACCGGAGACCGCAGGTTTGGGGCTCGGCCTTGGCAGCTTCAGTGCTCATCGTCGTTCCCGTCCTCTCGCCGCCTCTTCTGCGGTCTTGACCCGGTGGCATGGTTCGGAGTGAATGGGCCGGCGGTTCTCGAAGGTGTCTGGCCCACCCTCGCTGAGGGCATCCACGTGATCCACCTCGTCGGCGCCCATGTGGCCACAGACGTGGCAGCGGCCTTCGTACTTCTCCATGACCGCCCGGTTGATCCTCTGCTCCTTGCTGCCTGACTTCATCCGGTTACCGCGGCCTTGCTTTGAGGCCCAAGGCTTGGGAGCGTGGTCGGGACACGGCTGAACGTTGGGACAGTCTGGGTTGCTGCAGGCTTTGGGTGCTCGAGGCACCTACCTTCAGCCCCTCTGTGCTGGGGTGGGGCGAGGCACTGGTTACTTCTTCTTCGCCTTGGGCCACTCGATGAAGCGCTGCGTGTTCTCCACGATCTCGGCGGCCGTGTAGCCGACGTGGGCCATGCGGCCGAGGTGCTGGGCTTGTTGCTGAAGAGCATTCACGAGGTTCAGCCCACGGGCGAGTCAGAGACCCGAGCTAGGCGCAGCCGTATAGGGCTGGTTCGGCAGGGCTGGCCGCAGTATAGACCCGGTTCGCGGATGTCAAATGCCGACGCCCTTGAGTTCGCTGGCCTTGGCCGCTTTCAGCTTGCGTTCGAGCACCTTCACCGTTGAGCGCTGGTGCTTCTTGCGGGCATCGGCTAGTCGGCGTTCGAGCGAGAGGCGATCGACTCGCACCTTGCCCGTTGAGTGGGCGAGGGCCCGTTTCATATCGGCGCCGGCATGCAGGCGCCGATGAAGCTTGTCTTCGAGGACCTCGCCCCCGTCGGGGACCGCTTGGTCCTCCGTCTGGGTGTAGGCGCCGTCGAGCCGTGCTCGCTCGATCTCGTCTGCGGTCGGCTCCGCCGCATAGCCGTCCTCGTCGGTCTTCGGCGTGGAACCTCCGCCGACCGTGCTCTTCATGAAGAAGGATCGGAAGTCTTCGAAGACGACCTCGGTGCGCCAGCCTTTGAGCGTGCGGGTGAACGACTCGACCCGGACACTCTGTTTGGCGCTGAGCTGGAGAACCTCCCCCTTCTCCCAGACGGGCTCGACCGGACGGAGGATCGCGGTGGCCCTCCCGCTGCGGAGGTCGGCGCGCTCCTGACGGGTGAGCTTGTGGGCGAAGTAGCTCCAGTACTCGGCCTCGGCCTTATCGAACTCTGCCGGAGGGAGGGCGCCACGACGCAGAGCCGCCTTGAAGTCGCGCAGCGCGAGCTTGTAGTCCGGCCACTTGGCACAGATCCAGCCGATCGTCCCGACGGGGGGTTGGGGCTCCGGCTGAAGACGCTCGGGCGGCTCCGGGGCGCCGGCGTCGTTACGGAACGCCTCGACCCGCACCGCGCCCCGGACGATGATCTCCCCAGTCTCGATTGGCTTGGTGACTTTTACCTTCGCCTTTTCTTCGGGGACGCTCTCGAAGGTCGGCGGAGGAAAGTGGGGCTCGGCCTTGCGGCTTGCGGTTGCTCCCTCCCTCACGGCCATTCCTACGGGTAGGTCGAACCGGAACCGACCGGCGGGTAGTAGTCGTGAGGATCAGTGCTGGGCTGGCCGGTAGTGGGCTGCCTGTTGGCACGCAGGAGATCGTCGTAAGAGGTCCCGGGGCCCTGGCAGGTCCGGTCGGGGATGACGAGGATCGAATCGCTGGAGGTGACGTAGATCCGGTGGCCGAACCCGTCGCACTTCGTCTGCACGTTCGGGAAGTGGTTGTTGAAGGCAATGACACGGGGCGAGGACTTCTCGACTTGGCCGTTGCCTACATCGTTTGCGTCCTCTCGGGACTCGTCTGAACCGCAGCCTGCGACGAGTACGGCAAGGGCAATGAGGACAACGCTGAACAACAGCGCGAAGCGCTTCAAGGTGATTCCTTTCTTTCGATGGTCGATGGTGGGGGTGGTGGTCCTGCTCATGCCCGGAATGCTCTCCGTAGCTCGCGGTTGAGCTGCTCAAGGACGCTGTCTGCCCACTTGCTCTGTGCGCGGGCGCAGGCGACGAGCTGATCGTTGACATCGCGACTGAACCGCTGCATGTCGGCAGTGAGGGCGCGCCTCCGTAGACGCTGTCGCTTCTCTACTTCCCTTTGTCTCAGATAGAGAGGGGCGACGAGGACTGCAGCGACGAGAAGCTGCCGCTCGATGGTGGTCCTGCTCATGCTGCGGCCTCCAGTGCTGCTCCGACCTTTCGGGTCACTCGCTGCCGAGCGTTGTCGATCCGCTTTTCATCGCAGCCGAGCCGCTCTGCGATGGCGGCGTAGGACTCGCCTTCGGCGATTCCAATCGCGGTCGCCCTCTCCAACGGAGTCAGGGCATCGGCCAGACAATGCTTGAACGCCCGGAACTCTTCCTTTGCCTCTAGGACGTCCGCCGGGTTTAGGCCGCGGGGGTCTGCGATCAGGTCGCCCGCGGTCGCTCCGTCCTCCTCACCCACCGAAGCGGGGAGCGAGAGCGAGCCAGCGAGGGTCAGCACCCGATGCTTCTCTCGACCAGCAGTAGTGACCCCGGTGAGCATTTGACGCTTGATGCATTTTCTGGCGAAAGGACCGAATGGACCTTTGGCAGGCTGCCAATCCCTTACTGCCTTGGCCAGCCCTAAAAGCGATTCCTGCCGCAGATCCTCCTTTTCATGCCCCGACATGTAGAGACCGTCGCGGCGTACGGCCACCTCGTAGACGTGTTTGTAGCGCCCAATGAGTCGCCGGAACGCGAGTTCGTCTCCGCCCCTCGCCCGAAGAACCAGCGCCGCGTCGCTCACACGAACACCCCTTCAGCAGTGGCTTCCTGCTCGGATTCAGCCTGTTTCAGAAGTCCTGCTCGTAGGGCCTCGGCGCGTTCCTTCTTGCGCCTCTTGCAGTAGGCGAGGTGGTCTTTGCGACGCTGCTCTTCAGCCAGGAGCTTGTCGACTTCCTCGGTCCGGCCAAGATCCTTCAGCAGCTTGACGGCGGCGTTTCGGCACTTCCCTTGACGGCCGTGGAACTTCAGATCCTGGCCGAGATCACCGGCACCCGGCACCTTGATCGACAGGCTCCCGATGGTGCTCTTGCCGCAGGTATGGCAAGCGTGGCGCGTCTCGAAGAGAATTTGCGATGCCTCACGCTCGACCCGCTCGTGCTGGCACGGCCACTTGGTCCCGCACTCCCCGCAGACAGCGCGGTGCCCTTCCTCCCGCGCTCCAACCGGGCGCGCCACCCAGTCAGGCAAATGGAGAGAGGCGAAGCGCTCCGCGTCCCCCTCTGACTTGAAGCCGTGAAGGGCGAGGCCTCCCTCGACGTACGGCTCAGGAGTGAGCGCCCAGTGATCAGCCATCCCCTACCCCGCTGTAGTTCAGACGAAGAGAGCGGAGGGCTTTGAGACGGAGCTTCAAAAGGCCTGCCCATCTCGGCAGACGACGGTTCCCGAGTAGCTGTTCCATTCCCGGACGCCGCCGTGATCAGCGCATCGCGAGTTGGCCTCCTCGGCGGTGCAGGCTGAGCAGCCGCAGCCGACCGCGGCGATGAGGATCAGGACCGTGGCAAGGACAGCAAGCCCCGCCTTCACCCCGCCACCTCCACCCGCTCAATCGGAGGGCGGCTACATACTGATCTTGCGGTCTGGTGGCGGGCCATCGAGTGAAAGCGGGATGGCTCCGAAAAAATGCGTTAACTCTTGCGAGTCCAGGGTTCGCGTCTTCGAGGGGCCTTTGTAAGCCCAGACCGCATTGAGAAGCTCGTCCTTCGTGAACACCCTCGTGGGGTCCGCGGAGAGTGCGCGCAGCAAGTCGAATTCCTTGATCGTCAGGTGGACATCGCGATCGCCGACGGTGACCCGGCGGCGGAGTGGGTCGATGACTAGGTCGCCGATCCGCCGTGGCCCGTCCTGGGCGTGGTTGCGACGACGGAGGACGGCCCGGATCCGGGCGCGCAGCTCGGGGTAGCGGAAAGGCTTCACTAGGTAATCGTCGGCGCCGGAGTCGAGGCCTCGAACGCGATCGGTCTCGCCGTTGCGGCCGGTGAGGACGACCACCGGCAGGCTCGGGTCGAAGCGGGAGTCGATCCCGTCGGCCTCGCGGATCTCCCGCAGGACGTCGAGCCCCGAAGCGTCGGGGAGCGAGAGGTCGAGGAGGAGCAGATCGGGCTGGTTGTAGCGGCAGAGTCGCAAGGCATCCGACGCACAGGGGGCGGGCATGACGCCGAAGCGATCGGCGGCGAGGTGCTCGCAAAGCAGGTCGAGGGTTACGTCGTCGTCCTCGCAGACGACCAGGCTGGCTATCTCTTCTCGTTGGGGGAGCATGGTGGTCCTAAGTCGCCGGCGGGTACGTTCTCTCCCCCCTGCGTCGCGGGAATCTCCAAAACTGCGACCGCGCCGCGCTGCCAGACGAGGCGCCGTGGCGGCACCGAGCGCCGCACGGAGATCACCTGGCCCTCTCGATCGAGGAAGTAGAGGTCGAGGGCGAAGCGCATCCCGAAGGTGTGGACGCTGGAGCAGCCCGGGATCAGCAGGCCCGGTCCAGCCTCGGCGCGGTCGCGCCGGCTCAGGCCACGCAGCCTGGTTCGGAAACCTTTCGCAACGGGGACAGATCGGAGAAGATGTTCCACGTCTGCCTAAGCCCTGCGCGGGCGGACTTCGCCCCCCACCGATGACCGCCAAGCCGAAAGTCGCGATCTTCAGCCCCAACCCGATGGTCTCGATCGCGATCGAGTCCTTCAGCGCCGACGGCGGCGACGACATCCACATCCACCCCGCCGGCCAGGGAGTCTGGGTGGCGCGGATGGCGGCCGAGTTGGGGGCCGAACCGGTTCTCTGCGGCTTCATCGGCGGCGAGGTCGGCACCGTCCTGCGGCCGCTGCTGGAAGAGATGCCGGTGGAGCTGCGGCTGGTCGAATCGGCCGAGCCGAGCGGCGCCTACATCCACGACCGCCGCAGTGGTGAGCGCGAGCCGATCTCCCAGAGCGCTGCCCTGCCGGCCTCGCGCCACGAGATCGACGACCTCTTCTCGGTCACCGTCGCGGCGGCACTCGAGTGCGACCTGCTCGCGGTCTGCGGCCCTTATCCCGACAACACCGTCCCGCTGGAGATCTACGGCGGACTCGTCGCCGACGTCAAGGCGAACGGGAAGCCCGTCGTCGTCGACCTCTCCTCGCCGCGGCTCGACAGCGCCTTGGAGGGCGGTCCCGACCTGGTCAAGATCAACGACTGGCAGATCGCCGGCTTCATCTCCGGCCCGGTCGATACCGAGGAGCGGATGCGGGCGGCGATGGAACAAGTTCAGGCGAAAGGCGCCGAGAGCGTGATCGTCACCCAGGCAGGCGACCCCGCCCTGGCGCTGCGCGACGGCGAGTTCACCGAGCTGAAGCCGCCGAAGTTCGAGCGCGGCAGCCGCGAGGGCTGCGGCGACTCGATGATGGGCGCACTGGCGGCGACGATCGCCGCCGGTCGTGAGTGGGACGACGTCCTCCGCCTCAGCGCCGCGGCGGGCGCGACCAACTTCCTCCGCGCCGGCCTCGGCACCGGCTCCCGAGCTGTGATCGAGGAGCTAGCCCCCCGCGTAGAGCTCCGCCCGCTCGATTGATCGTTTCCAGACTTTTGGCCCCTATAGGAACCCAAAGTCTGGAAACGACCTAGAGGCGGGGGGCGAAGGGGGGATTTAGTGCGTCTCCGGTGACTATTGCGTGCGGGGCCGTCTTGGCGATCCAGTCGAGGTGCGGCGCCAGCCACTCGATCTCGCGTAGGCGCTCGAGTGCCGGGGAGATCCGTACCGGGCGGCCGCCGAGGACCGTGTGGGCGTCGCTGCTGAGGACGTGGACGAGGCCCTTCTCGGCCATCGCCAGCATCCCCGCGGCCATGTTCTCGCGGAGGAAGAAGTCGGCGGTGGCTTGAATCAGCGCCCCCTCCCCCACCAGCGCCGCCATCCGCTCGAACATGTCGGCCGAGAGGTGGCGCTCGGGATGGGCGATGATCGTGCGGTGGCCGCGATCGGCGAGGTAGGCGACCCGGCGCAGGAGGCTGTCGTCGAGCGGGCCGGGCGCCGGCTCGAGCAGAATCCAGCCGCCGCCGCCTAGCGAGAGAAGGTTCAGCTCCTCCTCGCTCAGGCCCTCGACCGCGGTCTCGGCGACCTCCCCGCCCTGGAGGATCCGCACCGCGACCAGTTCCTGCTCCAGCTTCGCGTTCAGCCCCGCCACCCGGCCGGCCAGCTCTTCGATGCGGACGTCGTGGTCGTGGCGGATGTGCGGGGTCGCGCAGACGGCTTCGATCCCGTCGGCCTCGGCCTGCCGCGCCATCGCCACGCTGTCGTCGGCGTCGCGGGCGCCGTCGTCGATCGCGTCGAGGATGTGGCAGTGCAGGTCGATCAAGGCGTCTCCCGTCGCTTCGACTACCCAGTTCGCCCCTGAAGGGGTGCAACCTTCCGGCCAAGGTGCAACCGCGCGTTCAGGCATGGGCCCGAGCAGGCACGTCTCTACGATGATCGGCAAGATCATGGACCTGCTCACGCCGGGCTTGCGTGAGTGGACTGGCTTCAACTCATGGATAAGAAGACGACCCGCAGAGGGAATTACGAGTCCGGCTCCGACTACGTGCTGGAGTACGGTGAGCTCCGCTTCGCTTTCAACGAGGAGGACTTCGCGCAGCGCGTCGAGCAGGCGGCGGTGAAACTCCGTTTCGTCGACCAGGGACTCAGCGGTGAGGAGCTCGACGACCTCCTCGACCTCGCGGTCAGCGGCGAGATCGCCGAGCCCAGCTCCCGCCTCGGCGAGCACATCAACGAGAACTGGGAGGACCTCGTCGGTCCCTCCAACCGCAGCCTCGTCCACTGGATCCGCCGCCTCGTCTTCCGCGGCGCCTGGCTCGACCAGCGGGTCAAGGAGGGCGAGCTCGACGTCGTCTTCGACGAGCGCACCCAGACCTTCGGCTACGTGCAGCCGGACCGCAGCGCCGAGCTGATCGAGCTCAGCAAAGAGCCTTCTTGGCGCCGAATCGCCTACCGGCGCTAGCGCGCCGCCTCTAGATCAGTCGGAGTTCTGGCGCTCAAGCGCCGCTACGACCGTGAGCGAACCGCCGCCCTGGGTGCCTTGGGCGCGGCCGGCGTCGAAGAACTCCTTCGCCGCCTCGGCGTCCTCGTAGGCCTCGGCGAGGCGGGTGAGGGAGTCGACAAGGAGGATCACGTCT
>Ga0105243_10001381_pt1 | contig 21530 bp, 18 predicted proteins | sample KBSM34metaG_FD_81525 | JGI IMG/M metagenome (GOLD analysis project Ga0105243, IMG submission 81525) | Miscanthus rhizosphere microbial communities from Kellogg Biological Station, Michigan, USA - KBS M3-4 metaG | ecosystem: Host-associated > Plants > Roots > Rhizosphere > Soil | place... | reverse complement strand
TTCCGAGTTCGAGCTGGGAGCGGGCTCCTGCCTCCGCGAGCACCTGCAGGATCAGATAGTGCCGGGTGCGCAGCCCAAGGCCGGCCAGCCGATCCTCGCTGAGGCGGGACATCGCCTGTCCCAGCTTCATCAGCAGGCAGCCGGTGTGGCGTGCCGCGGCGTCGGAGACCAAGGGCTCGGTCACGAGTCGGCACCTCCGATTCCAGGGCGGTTGGGAGTGACGATCATATGGGGCCGCGCCCTCGCCCCAGCGCCCGGCTTCCAGTATGGTCCGCGACAGAAACCATTCGCAGTACTGATTATTTCTACCCCGAGGGAGTTGGCATGGCCACCGAGTTCGTCCAGTCCATCGATCTGACCGGTAAGACCGTCTTCGTTGCGGGCGGGACCAGCGGAATCAACCTCGGCATCGCCGAGGACTTCGCCCGGGCAGGCGCCCGGGTTGCGGTCATGAGCCGCAGGCAGGAGAAGGTCGACGCCGCCGTCGAGCGGCTGACCGCGCTCGGGGCCGAGGCCATGGGTGGCAGCGCCGACGTTCGCGACTACGCCGCGACGGAGGCCGTGCTCAAGGACGCGCACGACCGGTTCGGCGACTTCGACGTGATGGTCTCGGGCGCCGCGGGCAACTTTCCCGCCGCGGCGCTGGGGCTCTCGGCCAACGGATTCAAGTCGGTCGTCGACATCGACCTGCTCGGCACCTTCAACGTCCTGCGTGCCGCGTACCCGTTCCTGCGCAAGCCCGGTGCCTCGGTCATCAACATCTCCGCGCCGCAGGCGGTGCTGCCGACGGTGACGCAGGCGCATGTGTGCGCGGCCAAGGCAGGCGTCGACATGCTCACCAAGGTGCTGGCCCTGGAGTGGGGTCCGGCCGGTGTCCGGGTCAACGGCGTGATCCCTGGCCCGATCGACGGGACCGAGGGCATGGCCCGCCTCGCCCCCACCGAGGAGGATCGGGCCCTCGTCACGAACAGCGTTCCCCTGCGCCGATACGGGACCCCACGCGACGTCGCCAACGTGTGCCGGTTCCTGGCGTCTCCGCTCGCCGATTATGTGTCGGGCGTGGTGCTGGCCACCGACGGGGGTTGGGCGCTCGGCGGTGCGTCCGCCACGATGGGCGTCATCGGTCAGCCGCTGCTCGACGCCGCCGACGCCGGAGCCTGATCGGTCCCCCGTCGGGTCAGCCCGTCGACGACCGCCCCATATTTGTCGGCCATTCCGGTCGAGCGGTTGCGCCTCACCCTCCCGAGGTGAGGCGCGGCCGGGGTCGGAGCACCGATCATGAGGCAACCGTACGAAGGGGGGCCGGCCGAAGGTGAACACGACAGACAAGGCAGGGCGGCGCTGGTTGCTGTTCGGTTCCCTCCAGGGCTACCAGGGCAAGTGGATCCGGCCCGACGTCATCGCCGGACTCACGGTCTGGGCGGTGCTGGTGCCGGAGGCCCTGGCCTACGCGACCATCGCAGGGGTGCCTCCCGTGGTCGGCCTGTACGCCGCGATCCCTTCCCTGATTCTCTATGCGGCGGTGGGCAGTTCGCGACACCTGGTCGTCGGGCCGATGTCCGCGACCGCGGCGCTCTCCGCTGCCATCATCGCGCCGCTGGCGGGCGCCGACGGCGGCAAGTACGTCGCGCTGTCCGCGGTGCTGGCCATCGCGACCGGCATCGTCGGCCTGCTGGCGGGAATGATCCGGCTCGGCTTCATCGCGTCCTTCATCTCCGAGCCGGTGCTCAAGGGCTTCATCGTCGGACTCGCGCTGACCATCATCATCGGCCAGGTGCCCAAGCTGTTCGGGGTGCCGAAGTCCGAGGGCAACTTCTTCGAGCAGGCTTGGGGCGTCATCAGTCACCTCGGTGACACTGATTGGCGCACATTGACGGTCGGCCTGCTGAGCCTCGCGGTGGTGCTGGGGCTCAAGCGCTGGCTGCCACTGGTCCCGGGTTCGCTGCTCGCCGTGCTGTTGGGGATCGCGGCGGTCACGGTGTTCGGTTTGGACGGCGAGGGCGTCGAGATCGTCGGGCACATCGACTCCGGGCTGCCGTCGGTCGGCCTGCCGGGCGGCGTCGGGTTCGACGACTACGTGGACCTGCTGGGGCCTGCGGTTGGCGTGCTGCTGATCGGCTTCGCGGAGGGCCTTGGCGCGGCCAAGACGTACGCGGCGAAGGCCGGCTACGAGGTGGACGCCAACCGCGAGCTGCTGGGGCTGGGCGCCGCGAACCTCGGATCGGGCCTGGCGTCGGGGATGGTCGTCAACGGCAGCCTCTCGAAGACGGCGGTGAACGGGGGAGCGGGGGCGAAGACTCAGGTCAGCGGCCTGGTCGTCGCGGTGCTCACGGTGGTCACGCTGCTCTTCCTCACCGGGCTGTTCGAGAAGCTGCCCGAGGCCACGCTGGCCGCCGTCGTCATCGCCGCGGTCATCGAGCTGGTCGACGTGTCTGCGCTGAGGCGGCTCTACGGGGTGTGGACGCAGCGGCTGGGCAGCATCTACGGGGCCGCCGCCCGCGCCGATTTTGCAGGCGCGGTTGCCGCGATGATGGGCGTCCTGCTGTTCGACACCCTCCCCGGCCTGGTGATCGGCATCGGGGTGTCGATGTTGCTGCTGCTCTATCGCTCGTCGCGTCCGCACGTCGCGGCGCTGGCGAAGGAGGGCTCGTTGTGGGTCGACGCCGAGCGTCATCCGGAGGTCGCCACCCGCCCGGACGTGGTGGTGGTCCGCGTCGAGGCCGGCCTGTACTTCGCGAACGCCGACCACGTGAAAGACAGCATCGAGGCGCTGTGCACCGACGAGACCCGCACGGTCGTGCTGGACGCCGAGACCTCGCCGTTCGTCGACGTCAGCGCCGCTGAGATGTTGATGCAGTTGCGGGACACACTCGGGCGCAAGGGGATCGAGCTGCGGGTTGCCCGAGACATCGGGCAGTTCCGGGACACGCTCATGCAAGCGGCTCCGGACGGCAGGGGCCTCGGGGTGTACCCGACCGTCTCCGAGGCCCTCGCCGACCAGGGCTCGGGAATCTGACATGACATCGGCCGGGATCGAATGAGGATAGAAGCACCCACACCCATGGGATGACCTGCGCGCCCGTGAGCGGTTGATGCGTCTCTGGACTTGCTAACCGCGCACGGGCGGCGGAGCCGCCTCACACGAGACGGGTGAGGCGACCCGGCGGCTCCCCGTGGTGCCATGGGGGGAATCTCGGAGAAGGGTGCATTCTGTGGGTGTCGAACTGAAGGATCTGGCCGCCAAGGCCTACGTGTACGGGTTTCCCCTCGTGTTCAACCTGGACCAGGTGCGCCGTTACGTGACGACGGGCGTCGGGGCCAATGCCGCGGCACCGTTCAACCGGTTCAGCCACGCCGACACCCTCGCCGGACCGAAGGACACCTTCGTCTCGATCAACAACGACACCGTGTATTCGATGGGGCAGCTCGACCTCACCAACGGCCCACTGCTGCTGGAGGTTCCGGATACCGACGGCGCCTACTACGTGCTCCAGTTCGTGGACGCGTGGACCGACAACTTCGCGTACGTGGGCAAGCGGGCCACCGGCACCGCCGCGGGGCGGTATCTGCTCACCCCGCCGGGCTGGTCGGGCGAGACGCCGGCCGGTGTCCGCAGGATCTCTTGTCCCACCTTGGTCGCGTCGATCGTGGGGCGGTGGGCCTGCGCCGGTGAGGAGGACCTGCCGCGCGTCCGTGCCCTGCAGCAACAGCTCACGCTGACGGAGGTCGGGGCACAGACCCGACCCCTGGGGCTGCCAACCCCGGATCCGAACGTGCCCGAGGCGCTGGCGTTCTGGGAGAAGCTCCGCGTCTACCTGCAGGCCTATCCGCCCGCGGCCCAGGACCTGCCGCTGCAGCAGTCCTTCGAGCCGCTCGGCCTGCTGGCGTGGGGTACCTCGCCCTATGCCGACGCCGAGCCCGCGCTGGCCGCGGCGCTCGCCGCAGGCGCGAAGGCGGGTCACGACGGACTGGTGGCCGCGCTCAGGTCTGGGGCAGGCGACGCCATCGTCAACGGATGGCATCAGCCGTTCCACGTCTTCGACTACAACGACGACTACTTCGAGGTCGGCACCATCAACTCGCCGGAATGGCGAATCGACGACCGCGCCAGGGCGATCGGGCTGCGGGCTGCCGCGGCGATGGGTGGGCTGTGGGGTAACCACGGATACGAGGCGGCCTACTCCCCGGTCTACCTCGACGGCGACGGCGACGAGCTGACCGGTGAGCGAAGCTACACGCTGACTTTCGCCCAGACGCCGCCGGTCGACGCGTTCTGGTCGATCACCATGTACGACCTGCCGGAATACTTCCTGGTGGACAACCCGATCGACCGGTACTCGATCGGCGACCGCACCCCCGGGCTGGTGTACGCGGAGGACGGCTCGCTGACGATCACCCTCAGCGCCGTCGAACCGACGGACCCGACAGCGCGGGCGAACTGGCTGCCGACCCCGACGGCGGGCTTCCGGCCGCTGCTGCGGATGTACAGCCCGCGGCCCGAGGTGTTCGACGGGACCTACGAGATCCCACCGATCGACAAGGCCGTCTGAGCCGATTCAGCTCTGTCCCAGCCACTCCCGGGCGGCGACCACCAGCGCCTCGATGCCGACCGTCAGGGTCGGCTCGAGGACCGGAGCGAAGCGCGCGGAGTGGTTCGACGGGATGTCCCGGTCGGTGGTCCCGGCCGCGGCCGCCCGCATGAAGGCCTCCGGTTCGGCACCGCCGAACAGCCAGTAGCAGCAGGGCGCCCCTGACGCGGTCGCGAAGACCCCGACGTCCTCGCTGCCCGTGACGGGCCCGGGGTCGAAGACGTGATCCTCCCCGAACCGCAACCGGAACACGGCGGCGGTGCGCTCCACTGCCGCCGGGTCGTTGACGAGGACCGGAAAGCTGTCGATCGGGGTGATCTCTGGCGTGCGGGTCGCACCCGCGGCGGCGGCCTCCGCCTCGACGATGCGGGTGACCGAGTCGAGAACCCCGGTGCGTACCGCGGCGTCGTAGGTGCGGATGTTGACCTCGAGCACGGCCTCGTCGGGGATGATGTTGTCCTTGGTGCCCGCGCGGAGGGAACCGACCGTCAGGACCACCGTGTCGGTCGCGGCCACGGTCCGCGACACCACGGTCTGCAGCCGCAGCACCGTCGACGCGGCCATCACCACCGGATCGATCGTGGTCTCGGGCCGCGAACCGTGGCCCCCCTTGCCGAACATCGTGATTCGCAGCGCGTCCGTCGCGGCGAAGGCGGGTCCCGGCCGGACAGCAAGCATGCCGGCGGGAAACGGGCCCACGTGTTGCCCGAGCACCACATCTGGGGTGCCGAACCTGTCGAACAGGCCGTCGTCGACCATGGCCTGCGCGCCGCCGCCGAGTTCCTCGGCCGGCTGGAACACCGCGAGAATCGTTCCACGCCAGCCGGACCGGTCGTCCACCAGCTCCTCCAGTGCGCCGAGCAGACACACCACATGCATGTCGTGGCCGCACGCGTGCGCCACCGGGACATCCTCGCCGTCGGGATCGGTGCCGCGTGCGGTGCTGGCATAGGGCAGCCCGGTCTCCTCCGCGATCGGCAGCGCATCCATGTCGGCGCGCAGCAGCACGGTGGGGCCGTCGCCGCGGCGCAGCGTCCCGACGACGCCGGTCCCGCCCACGCCCGTGCTGGTCTCGAAACCCAGCGCGCGCAGCCGGTCCGCGATGATGCCCGCGGTCCGGGTCTCGTGGAACGACAGCTCGGGGTGGGCGTGCAGGTCCTTGTACAGCTCGGTGAGTGCCGTGGTGTCGACCATAGCGGTCCTTCCGCTCGACGGGCACCCAGTCAAACCCGAACCGCCGGTCCGCGTCTCATGCTTCGCGGGTGAATCGGCAGGCGCGCAGCCGGTCCTCCCAGCCGTCCGGATCCGCGAGCCGCCCGTTCGGATCCGTCGCCCAGCACTGCGCGAGCAGGTCGTACCCCAGCGTGCAGATCTCGAGGTGCCGTGGCCACTGCCGTTGCGTCCAGGCCCGCTCGTTGTGGGCGGCATCGGCGGCGCTCAAACCCGCGCCGATCAGCTCGAACTGGACATCCCGCCGCAGCGCCATCATGGTGGCCGCGGTCGGCGCGGTGGTTCGCAGCCCGGACACCAGGGCGAGCGCGGTGTCGAGCGTGCGGTTCTCGGTCCAGCGGAGGTCGCGGCGGTGTGCGCGTGGGGCCACCGACCACAGGACGACAAGCGCCACGACGACGCCGAGCAGGGTCTCGAGGAAGCGGTTGACGATCATCGGCCCGATGTCCGCGTCGGGATGCGAGGCGCCACCGATGAGCATCGCCAGCGGGGTGATGAAGATGACCGCCAGCCCGTAGTTGCGGGCGATGTACAGCTCGATCAGGAACTGCAGCACCATCAGCAACACGATCAGGCCTGCGCCTGTCGGCGTGAGCGCGTACAGCGCGGCGAAGAGCACCAGACCGGCCGCGGTCCCGACAAAGCGGTGTATTCCGCGCACGGTGCCGCGGATCCGGTCGGGTCCCTGGTGCAGGACCAGGACCGCCGCGATCACCGCCCAGTCCGGCCGGTCCAAGCCCACGGCCACGCTCAGCGAACCCGCGACGAGACTCGCCAGCAGCACCCGCATCGCGGTGGTGCAGGCGTGCGAGTCGACGGCGAGCGAGCGCCGTATCCGGTACCGGAAATCAGGGCGCGCCAACGGGATCTGTGGGGTGGGGGCGTCGAGTTCGAGATCCGGCCCGTCGTCGTCGGAGCGCGCGACCCCCACCAGTCGCAGGTGCGCGGACAGCAGCGACCGGACTGGATCCGCCTCGGGTCGGCGCTCCGGCAGCCCCGCGTCGTAGACCGCGGACCACGCGGCGTGCACCGCGGTCGCGGCCTGGTGTCTCGCCGCGACCGCGGGGGCATCGCTGCTGCGCAGTTCGACGTAGGCACTCACCGAGCGCACGGCGGCGGTCACGGCGTCACGCTCCGGTGCCCGGCGGTCGCGGAGCGTCCCCGCCATCGCCACGACCAGCGCGCTGACCACACCGATCGCCGTGCAGCCCACGATGACCGCCGCCGAGATGCCGGACCTGGACATGATCGTTGCGACCGCACACGTCAACACGAAGAAGAACGATCCGGGCGGGCCCAGCCTCGCCGCGGACACCACATAGGTCCCGACGAGCGCCACCGCCGCGAGCATCGCGACCTCGATCAAAGCCGGTGTCGCCGAGTCGAAAGGCCAAGTCCGGTAGACGGTTCCGCCGACCAGTGCGCCGAGACCCGCGGCCGTGAGCAGGGCGGCGCCTGCGAGAAGAACGACTCGCCAGCGGGCCCGGTATGGCCTGCCCTCGCCGTAGATGACCGCGAAGGCGCCGAGGCTGAAGATCAGCGCCTGCTCCTGGTGGCCGAACGCGACGGCGAGGAGCGCGGGCACCCCGAACGCCAGAGCCGCCCGCACCCCGCCCGGCCATCGCCTGCCCGCGGGCGGGAGACCGAACGCCAGCGACCGGGTCTGCGGCGCCGGAGGAAGCGAGGGACGGGGTGAGGGGTCGGGGGTCGCATCGGGCACCGTCCAATTCAACTCCACCTCGATTCGGGCGCCGCCACGTGCGTCCGCGGGGGTCGGGGGCGCCGCACTCGTGCGGATAGGAGAAATGGCCGCGGAATCGGTCCGCCGGACCGTGCGATTCGCGCACGAGGTTTCGACAATTCGCGCCTGCGTGCGGGCGCCGTTCTCGGCCGCCGTCACCCGCGGACGGGTCCTACCTGCGAGTTCGAGTCACTCCGTCGGTCTCGACAATGACCGTCCATTTCGCCGGCCCGAAATCCCGTGGTTTTAGGGGTCATTTACTTTCCGGGCCTGTGTGAGGATGCACCGATGACATTGGATGTCACTCATTCGCCGGGCCGAATGCCGGTCTATGCGCGCTGACACCGAGCGGCTGCCCATCGTCGCAGCGAATACGGCTGGTCTCGTCAGACCACATGTCCCCGGGTGCGTCGCACCGTCGGGACGCATCCCGGGCAGCACCTTCGCGGTCGGACGGTACCGACTGCTCTCCTGCTGTGGCGCGGTGCCGTCTGCGGAGTTCTGGCGCGGGCTCGACCTGGTCACCGGCCGTGAGGTCGGGCTGACCCTCTTCGCCGGCGACGGTGTCCGCGGCGACGCGGGCCCGCAGGTGGACACGGACGAGATCTTCGCCCGCACCGTATGGATGTGCGGCATCCGCGCCTCGGCCGTCCCGCGGATCGTCGACATGGTCGACGCGGAATCGGCGGGGGCGGTCGTCACCGAGTGGGTGCCGAGCTGCTCGCTGTCCGAGGTCGTCGAGGGCCGGCTGTCGGCCCTCGACGCAGCCGCCGCGGTGCGGCCCCTGGCGCACGCGGTGTGCCGGGCGCACGAGGTGGACGGCGTCCTCGCCCTCGACGATCCGGATCGGCTCCGCGTGAGCATGGAAGGGCATGTGTTCCTCGCCTTTCCTGGTCCGCTTCCGGATGCCGACCGTTCCTGTGACGTGCGCGGTCTCGGCGTGGCGCTCGCCACCCTCGTCACCGGGGACCTTTCGGGGTCGGGTGCCGCCGCGCTGCGTGCGCGTGCGCCCTCACCCGTTGCGGAGATCATCCACCGGACCGTCGGCGGGGGCGCCGACGTCAGCGCCGAGTGGGTGGCACACCTGCTCGACGAGATCGCAGCCGCTCCGGCCTGGTGAATCGGCCTCGTACGAGACCGTACGGTCCGCTCGGGCTGTAGTCTTCACCGCACAGAAGGTTCCTTTGTCGGGGGTGGGCAGGGGTGCGTATGAAGGGGAAATCTCTACCGCAGGCCGCGTCGTTGACGCAGCAGTTCACCGACGGTCTGCGTCTCAGCGGGCGGGAAGGCCTCGAGACCCTGTCGGCGGCGGCCGACATGGTGGCGATCAACCCTGACCGTTTCCGTGCCGTCATGCACTCGGCGGATTTCGGCTCGATCCGGGTGAACAGGCTTCGGACCTCGGCGGTTTCGGGGATCCGGGCGCCGGACCGGCTGGCGGACGACCACGGCGTGTACCTGTCGATGGTGTGCGTGCGGACGGGGGAGATCCGGATCCGGCAGAACCGCATCGCCAGCTGTGCGGAGGCGGGCCAGATCGCCTTCGTGGACTTCGCCGCCCCCTTCGAGGTCGAGCTCTCCCATCGCGGGGACTACGTTTTCGTCTACCTGCCGCACGACCTGCTGACCGCACGGTCGGTGGACGCCAGGACTCTGGTCGGGGCCTCGGTCACCGCCTCGCCGCTCGGTGACACGATCGCCGCGGCGATCGAGAAGTTCGCGGTCGCCGACATGTGCGGCCCTGGCTCCGCGGAGGCGGCGCTGATCGAGCGCGCGATCCTCGACCTGTGCCTGGCGGTGATCTACCAGTCGACCGGCGACACCCAGGTTCGTGACGAGATCGGCCTCCGAAATCGAGCGCGGGCAAGGGAATTCGTCGAGAGCAACTTCACCGACCCCAGGCTGACGATCGCCCAGGTCGCCTCGAGCATCAATGTCAGCCCCCGCTACCTGCAGAAACTGTTCGAGGAGGAGGAGTACTCGGTCTACGAACTGATCCGTCGACGCCGGGTCAGGTGGGGTGTCGCCCTGCTGACTGATCCGGGCGCCGCGCACCTCACCATCAGCCAGGTGGCGCTCCGCAGTGGCTTCGTCGGTCTGAGTCAGTTCAGTCGCGCGGTCCGGGACATAGCAGGAAACTCGCCGCGCGGGATTCGTCGGCAGGCGGAACTGGCTGCACCACTTCATGTCTCGAGTGGATCGGCGTAGCAGTCCCGCACCGCGACGTCCATCGGGAAGCGCACCCTCGTGTCGCCGAACAACAGCCGGGTGGCGGCCTCCGTCGCGGCCAGCACGTGCGCGGTGGCGGACTCCGGATCGCGACAGTGCACGACCACCTCGTCGTGCTGGAAGAACACCAGTTCGGCGGTGCCGTCGTCCGCGATTCGTCGCCGGAGATCGGCCAGCAGGCACAGCGCCCACTCCGCCGCCGTGGCCTGCACCACGAAGTTGCGGGTGAACCGGCCGCGCGCGTGTGGATCTCCGCCGGACCACCAGTCGGCGTCCGGTGGCGGACAGGCCCGGCCCAGCCAGGAGTGCACCACCTCGCCGCGTTCCCCCGTCCGCGCGGCATCCTCGACGTACTGCACCGCAACCGGAAAACGCTTGCGCAGCAGGGTCAACAGCGCGCGTGACTCTCCTGCGGTGGCCCCGTACAGGACGCCGAGGATCGCCACCTTGGCCTTGCCGCGATCGCCGTCGAACACCTCGGCGGCGACCGGCGCATAGAGGTCGTCCGCGCCCGCCGCGGCGACCATCAGCGGGTCGCCGGACATGGCCGCAAGAATGCGGGGCTCGAGTTGCCCGGCGTCGGCGATGACGAAGGTGTGGCCGGGGTCTGCGATGACACTGGTGCGCAAGGCTTTCGGGATCTGCAGTGCCCCTCCGCCGCGACTGGCCCAGCGTCCGGACACCACCCCACCCGGAACGTAGACGGGTCGGAATCGGTCGTCGCGCACCCAGGTGTCGAGCCAGGTCCAGCCGTTGGCGGCGTGCAGTTTGGCCAGATCGCGGTAGTGCAGCAGGGGCTCGATCGCCGGGTGGTCGATGTCGCGCAGCAGGTAGGCGCGGGTGGAGGTGAGCTCGACACCGTCGCGGGCGAAGGCCTCGACCAGCTCGACGTGCGACGCGGGGTTGACCCGCCGTCCGAAGGCCGCACCGATCACCTCGGTGATCTCGCGGATACGCTGCGGCACAGCGTCTCCGGTGGTGCGCGGGCCGAGAGTGCGTTCGAGCAGCCGGTGGTGTTCGACGGCGGAGAACGGCAGTCCGTGGTGGCTCATCTCGGCGGCGGCGAGAGCGCCCGCGGACTCGGCCGCGACCAGCAGGCGCAGGCGCGGATCGTCGCCGATCAGCGCGAGCTGTGCCTCGTGGTCGGCGACAACCGCCGCGGGGTCGAGAGGTGGTGCGGCGTCGAACAGGCCGGGGCGTTCGTCGGCCGGGGGCTGTGGGGAGACGGCGGGCCCGCCCGCCCGCACGCTCAGCAGGGCGCCGGCGAGCGCCAGGTCGTGGCAGCGCTGCACACGCAGGCCGTCGCGCAGCACGGCGGGATAGACGGCAGCGGTGTCCGCCCACACCCACCGCGGGTGCTCGCCCGGTTCGAGCGCGCGCACCGCCGCGGACGGGTCGGGAAAGGGGAGCGGGTCGCCCAGCGCGCGCCCGCGGTCGTCCGTGCGGATCGCCAGGGCGTGCTCGGGTCCGGGCACCAACACGATTCGCACGGCGCCCAGTGTGCCGTGCGGGTACGACAACACCGGGATGGGTCAGTGTGCGCCGTGCCGGATCTTGTCGCGGTGCTCGGCGAAGCGCACCGTCTCGAAGAGGATCAGGGCGAGCAGGACCGCGGTGAGCAGCCCGAGCGAGGCCAGCGCCGGCAGGTGCCAGGCCAGCGGGATCAGCGCCACGAGCACGACCGCGGTGGTGATCCGCGCGCGGTTGACCGGTCCCATCAGCCTGGTCACGTACGCCTTGAAGGCGGCCAGTCCCAGCAGGAAGAGCGCGGCGCCGCCGAAGAGCGCCACCAGCGGGATGCCGTAGAGGGGGTCGGTGAGGGTGTGATGGCTGCCGTCGCCGACATAGTTCAGAACCTTCTTCAGGCCGAGTGAGATCAGCACGATGCCGACGACCATGGGCAGGTGCAGGAAGGTGTAGCCACCGCGTGCCAGCTTGATCTGCGTCGCGCCGGTGGCCGCGGAGAGGGCGCGCTCGGCGGCCAGGGTGGTGGTGTCGAAGTACGCCCACCACAGCAGGCCGCTGACGGCCAGCCCGAGCAGCGAGCCGACCACGATCGGCCAGGCGATGGGCAGCGCGGTCACCCCGATGCCGATGGACACGATGGACTCGCCGAGCGCGACGATGATGATCAGCCCGTGTCGCTCGGCGAAGTGGCTCGGGGAGTTCAGCCGCCAGCCCTCGCCGCCGAACAGGGTGCCCAGGTAGTCGCCGACGAGCGCGGCCAGCCACATCAGGGTCTGCGCGGTGCCCGAGAGCTGGGACGCGATCAGCAGGAGGGTGGTGCCCGCGAGCATGGAGGGCACGAACCGGATCAGTTGGCCGCGCAGCTGGGGGTCGCCTGCGCTGGCGATCCAGAAGGTGACCAGGTGCATCAGCCGCACGAAGAAGTAGCCGACGGCGAAGACCACCGGGCCGGAGAGCCCGCCGGGCAGGTCGTCGAAGGCCTCGGGAATGGTCAGCGCGACGATGAACATCGAGCCCATCGCGAAGAACATCGCCACCCGCGCGAAACCCTCGTCGGCGCGCACCACATTGGCCAGCCACGCATAGCCGATCCAGCTCCACCACAGAACGGCCATCACCAGCACGCCGCGCACCAGATTCCTGGCCGAGGTGTCGTCGGCCATCAGCGCCGTGACGCCGGTCAACGCGAAGACGAAGACGAGGTCGAAGAACAGCTCGAGCGGGGAGACGGAGGACCGTTCTTGCATTGCCTGCATATGGGTTCGCCTGGGAAATTCCACTCGGCTACTGTGCCACCACGAAAGGGCCTGCGCAGGGGGTCCGGGAGCACTAGTGTCCCGTCGGGTAACCGGGCATCGCCCGGTCGCCCCGGCTGACTGCGAGCGAGCCCGGTGTCGTCGGTAAGCTTGCCAACTGGACTTCGTACCCAGTTCCCAGATCCGGAGGTTGATTAGCGTGGCGCTCGTCGTGCAGAAGTACGGCGGATCCTCGGTGGCATCTGCCGAGCGCATCCGACGCGTCGCCGAACGGATCGTGGAGACCAAGCGCGCGGGCAACGACGTGGTTGTCGTGGTCTCGGCGATGGGCGACACCACCGACGAGCTGCTCGACCTGGCTCAGCAGGTGTGCCCCGGCGGCCCGCCCGCGCGCGAGATGGACATGCTGCTGACCTCGGGCGAGCGCATCTCCAACTCGCTGGTGGCCATGGCGATCCACTCCCTCGGCGAAGAGGCCCGCTCCTTCACCGGGTCGCAGGCCGGGGTCATCACCACCGGCGCGCACGGCAACGCGAAGATCATCGACGTCACCCCTGGTCGCGTCCGCGACGCCCTCGACCGCGGCTCGATCGTCCTGGTCGCCGGCTTCCAGGGCGTCAGCCAGGACAGCAAGGACGTCACGACCCTCGGTCGCGGCGGATCCGACACCACCGCCGTCGCCCTCGCCGCCGCACTGAAGGCCGACGTCTGCGAGATCTACACAGACGTCGACGGAATCTTCACCGCGGACCCGCGAATCGTCCCCGACGCGCAGCGGCTCGACACCGTCTCCTTCGAGGAGATGCTGGAGATGGCCGCGTGCGGCGCGAAGGTGCTCATGTTGCGTTGCGTCGAGTACGCGCGTCGCTACAACGTGCCCGTGCACGTTCGTTCCTCGTACACCACAAAGCCCGGCACCATGGTGTCCGGATCGATGGAGGACATTCCCGTGGAAGAAGCCATCCTCACCGGCGTCGCGCACGACCGTAGCGAGGCCAAGGTCACCGTCGTCGGGCTGCCCGACGTGCCGGGCTACGCGGCCAAGGTCTTCCGCGCCGTCGCCGAGACCGAGATCAACATCGACATGGTGCTGCAGAACATCTCGAAGGTGGAGACCGGCAAGACCGACATCACCTTCACGCTGCCGAAGACGGATGTCCCCGCCGCGGTGGAGAAGCTGACGGAGCTGCAGGGCGAGATCGGGTTCACCCAGATCCTCTCCGACGAGCGCATCGGCAAGGTGTCGCTGGTCGGCGCAGGCATGAAGAGCCACCCGGGCGTGACGGCCACCTTCTGCGAGGCGCTCGCCGAGGCAGGGATCAACATCGACCTGATCTCGACCTCGGAGATCCGCATCTCGGTGCTGGTCGCCGACGACGATCTGGACGACGCGGTGCGCGCGATCCACAAGGCATTCGATCTGGGCGGCGACGAAGAGGCCGTCGTCCACGCGGGAACGGGACGCTAGAGATGACAACTGTTGCTGTAGTCGGCGCGACCGGACAGGTCGGCGCTGTCATGCGCGCGCTCCTCGCGGAACGCAACTTCCCCGCGGACAAGGTCCGGTTCTTCGCGTCCGCCCGCTCGGCGGGGACCAAGCTGCCGTTCCGCGGCGAGGAGATCGTGGTCGAGGACACCGCCGCGACCTCGGACGAGGACCTCAAGGGCATCGACATCGCGCTGTTCTCGGCGGGCGCGACCCTCTCCCGCGTCCAGGCCCCGCGGTTCGCCGCGGCGGGCGCGACCGTGATCGACAACTCCTCCGCCTGGCGCAAGGACCCCGAGGTCCCGCTGGTGGTCAGCGAGGTCAACCCGGAGGAGGCGAAGAACCCGCCGAAGGGCATCATCGCCAACCCGAACTGCACCACGATGGCCGCGATGCCGGTGCTGAAGGTGCTGCACGACGAGGCCGGACTGCAGCGGCTGATCATCAGCAGCTACCAGGCGGTGTCCGGCAGCGGCCTGGCCGGCGTCGAGGAGCTGGCGACCCAGGCCCGCGCGGTGATCGACGACGTCGAGAAGCTGGTGCACGACGGCAGCGCCGTGACGTTCCCCGCACCGAACAAGTACGTCGCCCCGATCGCGTTCGATGTCATCCCCCTGGCCGGCTCGCTGGTCGAGGACGGCAGCGGCGAGACCGACGAGGACCAGAAGCTGCGCAACGAGAGCCGCAAGATCCTCGGCCTGCCCGACCTGCTGGTCAGCGGCACCTGCGTCCGGGTGCCCGTGTTCACCGGCCATTCGCTCTCGATCAACGCCGAGTTCGGCAACCCGCTGTCCGTCGAGCGCGCCAAGGAGTTGCTGGCGACCGCGCCCGGCGTGCAGCTGGTCGACGTGCCCACCCCGCTGCAGGCGGCGGGCGGCGATCCGTCGCTGGTCGGCCGGATTCGTCAGGATCCGGGCGTGCCGGGTGGCCGTGGCCTCGCGCTGTTCGTCTCCGGCGACAACCTGCGCAAGGGTGCCGCGCTCAACACCATTCAGATCGCGGAGCTGCTCGTCGGCTGACCTTCCGCCGAGTGTGCACCTCCCGTCGCATCGCCCGAGTGCGGGCGTCGGGAGGTGCACACTCGCGGGTGGCCGCGCCGGTGACGGTCAGACCGCCTCGGCGATGCTGGTGCCGTTCGCCGGTTCGAGGACCGGTGCGGGACCGCGGAGCAGCCGCCCGATCCAGCCCTCGTCCAGGGCAAGGGCCTTGACGATCGTCGCCGCCGCGACGACGACGCCCGACAGGACGAACATCCAGGTGATGGTGGTGAACACCAGCCCGAGTGAGCCGAACTTCTCCTGCGCGGATGCGCCCGCCATCGGCAGGTAGATCCGGCCCCCGATGCGGAGCAGGGCGAGCCCGAGCGCGGTCAGCGCGGCGGTGGCCCACAGCACCCGGCCCGCCAGCCTGCCCTCGGTGAGCAGGTACGGCACCACTGCCCACAGCGCGAACCAGATGGCCAGCTCGGTGCCGAACGCCAGCGGCGGTCCGACCCAGTCCAACCCGGCCAGGTTCCTGGCCACGCTGAGCAGCGCCACCGACGAGGCGACCGCGAACAGTACGGCCACCCACCGCCAACTGCCGCGGATGGACAGGGTCGGGATGTTCCAGATCTTCCCGTAGAGCCGGCCCATGGCTCGGGCGAAGGACGTCCCGCTCAGGATGATCATCAACATGCCGATGACGCCGAAGGTGGCGAACGTCGGCGTGCTCGCCTCGAGGGCGCCGGGGGCGAGGGCGTACAGGTCCAGTCCGGATGGATCGAACCCGAGCTGATCCGAGATGGTGGTGCCACCGCCGGCCAGGTCCCCGATGGTGCCGACCGCGATGATGACCGGCAGCACCGAGGTGAACTCCTGCGCGGCCAGGGTCATCGCGCGGTCGGCGAGCTCGATGTCCACGATTCCCTTGATGATCCGTGCCACCGTGCGACCGGCCGAGGTCCGTTTCAGCCAGCCCCTGGCGGTCTGTTTCCGGACCTCCAGTGCTTCCCTGGCGAGGCTCACCGAGAGTTTCGAGGACTTCACGGTGGTCAAGTCAACGCGACCGCCGGATCGGACTCCTCATCCGGGGCAGGTGAAAGACGTGTGCCCGCCACCCGTCCGGTTGTGGGACGGGTGGCGGGCACAGGTGGGGTGCGTCAGGCGGGGGCGCTCTGCGCAGGCGCGCGGTTCGCGGGCCAGCCGGCCGTGAGGCCCCAGATGACACCGATGTTGATCGCGATCACCAGGATCGACAGCCAGGGCTGGGTGCCGATCAGTGTCAGGTGCCCGACGGCGTTCAGCAGCGCGAGGGTGACGCCGAAGACACGGGCCCAGGTGGCTCCGGCCAGCAGCGCGCCACCGCCGATGACGAGGAGGACGCCCCACGCGATGAGCACCCACCCCCACCGGTCGTAGTCGAGGATCAGCATCTTCTCTTCCCCGACGAACAGTCGGGTGGGCGCGGTGAGGGAGGCGATGCCCTCGACCGCATTGAAGGTGCCGGTCATGATCAGCATGAGGCCGGCGAAAACGCCCCAGCCTCCGGGGCTCTTGTCGTCCATGGGTTCCTTCGGTGAGGTGTCGGTCGGGTGGCGGATCAGAAGATGAGCGCGACGAGGATCGGTGCGGCGGTCAGGACGAGCGCGACGAGCGCGACGATCGCGATCGTCTTGACGGCCGTCGCTTGTCGGTTGTGGTCATAGGACATGACGCAAACGTTAGGGCGCGCGATCGGCCGATCGCGTCATCCTCTCTGGGTGAGATGGGCCGCGGAATCATGTACGGTGCTGCGCCGACCTATATCATTCCGTGATAATTGGTTGAATATTCACAACGAAAGGACCAACAAGTGCTCAAGGGATTCAAGGAATTTCTCCTGCGGGGCAACGTGCTGGACCTCGCCGTTGCCGTCGTGGTCGGCGCCGCCTTCACCGCGATCGTGACCGCGTTCACCGAAAACATCGTGAACCCGCTCGTCGCGTCGTTGGGCGGCTCGAACGATATGGGATTCGGCTTCCAGATCACCGACAGCCCCGAGACGTTCGTGAACGTCGGCGCCGTCCTGAGCGCCGTGATCAATTTCGTCCTCATCGCGGCGGTCGTGTACTTCGTTCTCATCGTCCCGTTCAACTCGGTCAAGGAGCGCTTCATGACCGAGGAGGAGAAGGAGGCGACGGACATCGAGTTGCTGACCGAGATCCGGAACCTGCTCGCCGACGCCAACGCGGATGCCAAGTCGACCCGGGTCGAGTCCTAGTCGTCCGTCTTTACGCCACGCGGCGTCCCGGCCCTTGGGGTTCGGGGCGCCGCGATTGTTTTCTCCTCATCCGGTGCGGGTGAGATTGTGGATCGGCGCTGTCGAATTGCCCCTCGAGGCCGCATGCTTTTTCCATGACGCCGACCGATGATGCGAAGCCTCTCGATGCCGACGAGCGGGCGGAGCTGCTCCGCCTGCGTGCGCAGGTCGCCGCGACCGAGCGCGCCAGGGCCGCCGGGCCCGAGGTCGCCAAGCGGCACGGGATCGGCGGCGCGCTGCGCTGGACCGCGTCCGGGCTCCTGATCGTCCTGGTCGCGGTGCTGCTGCTGACCTCGCTGCTGGCGCGCTTCACGCGGAGCGAGATCCTCGACACCGACCGGTATGTCGCGACTGTGGCACCCCTCGGCTCCGACCCGGCAATCCAGGACGAGATCACCGACCAGGTGACGCGCCAGATCTTCACCCGGCTCGACGTCGAGAAGATCACGCAGGAGGCGCTGACGGCCCTGACCGAGAACGCGCCGCGGGTGCCGCCGCAGGTGGTCGGGCTGGCCCCGGTGATCGCAGGCCAGGCCGAGGGGTTCATCCGCGACACCGTGCACTCGCTGGTGACCAGCGACAAGTTCGAGAGCGCGTGGATCGACGCGAACCGGATCGCCCATGAGAGCCTCGTCGCGGTCGCGACCGGCGAGACCGGTGTGGTCGAGATCGACGAGAAGGGCACGGTGAGCGTGCCGCTCAACGCGATTCTCGGCACCGTCAAGGAGAACCTGACCGAGCGCGGGTTCGCCTTCGCCGACAAGATCCCCGAGACCGATGCGAGCTTCGTGATCTTCCAGTCCGCCGACCTCGTGAAGGCCCAGAAGGCCGTCAACGCCCTCGACAAGGCCGCCACCTGGTTGCCCTGGCTGGGGGTCCTCGCGGCGATCGGGGCGGTGTTCGCGGCGCCGCACGGCAGGCGGCTGCGGGCCCTGTCGCTGGTGGGACTCGGGGTCGCGATCGCGATGGCACTGCTGAGCGTGTCGCTGCACATCGCCCGCGCGGTGTACATCGACGACATCCCGTCGGACGTGCTGTCCCCGGCGGCGGCCGCGGCGGTGGTGGACGCGATCGCCGCCCCACTCAAGACGATGCTGCGCGCCTGGTTCCTGACCGGGATCGTGGTCGCGCTGATCGGCTACCTGACCGGTGGTTCGCACTCCGCCCTCGCGGTGCGCCGCGGGTTCACCCGGGGTGTCGACAAGATTCGGAAGACGGGGGAGGGCAGGGCGCCGACCCAGTTCGAGGTGTGGACCGCGCGACTGCGGGTCCCGCTGCGGGTGGCGATCGTCGCGATCGCCGTCGCGGTGCTGGTCTTCTGGACCTATCCGTCCGGGGTGGTGGTGTTCACCATCGCGTTGCTGGCCCTGCTCGCGCTGATCGCCGTCGAGGTGCTCGCCCGGCCAGGGGTTGCCGCGGCGCAGGCCGAGGCCGAGGTGCCGTCGCCCGAGGTCGAGGGGGCGTCGGCCGAGGCTGATAGTCAGACTTAGCGACAGTCTGGACTGTTTTTAATCAGCCCAGTACGGTGGTCGGTGTGACCCAGGACACCGAGCGGGGCCCGCGCACGCAAGCACAGCGAACGGCGGCGACCCGGACAAAGCTGCTCGACGCGGCGATCGCGCTGCTGGTCGAGGTCGGCTACGCCCGGACCAGTACCCAGGAGATCGCGCGCCGGGCGGGGGTCTCCCGAGGGGCGCAGCTGCATCACTTCCCGACCAAGGAATCACTGGTGGTCGCGGCCGTCGAGCACCTGGTGGAGAAGCGGCTGGCCGAGATCCTCGACGCCCGGCCCGATCCCGACCAGGGGATCGACACCCTCGTCGACGCGTTCGCCGGCCCGCTGTTCTACGCCGCCCTCGAGCTGTGGGTCGCGGCCCGCACCGATCCGGCCCTGCACGAGGCGACGATCCCGCTCGAACGCAAGGTCGGCGATGCCCTGCGGCTCGGCAGCGCCGAGGTGATGGGCGGGCGGATGGGCGTGGACGCCATCGACCTGAGCATCGAGCTGGCCCGCGGTCTCGCCGTCTCGGCGCTGTTCCGCACCCCCGAATCCGACAGTGAACTCCGGGAGCGGCTGCTCCCGGTCTGGAAGGGCCTGGTGATGAAGTGACCGCCATACCGCAACCGCTCGCGTTGCCGGGCCACGTCGGCGTCCTGGTGGTGGGCGCCGGGTTCGCGGGCCTCGCGGTCACCGAGCGCGTGCTGCGCGATGATCCGGCGGCCGACCTCCTGGTCATCGAGCGGGGCGCCGACATCGGGGGAACCTGGCGTGACAACACCTACCCCGGGTGCGCGTGCGACGTCCCCACGGCGCTGTACTCGTTCTCGTTCGCACCGAGCCCGGACTGGAGTCACACCTTCGCCCGGCAGCCGGAGATCCAGTCGTACCTGCGGAAGGTGGTCGCTGACACCGGGATCCGCGATCGGATCCTGACCGGATGCGAGCTGCTCGAGGCGTCCTGGGACGACGCCGCCTGCGCCTGGAGGGTGCGCACCTCGCTGGGCGAGCTGACCGCGCAGACCCTCGTCGCCGCCACGGGTGCGCTGTCGACACCCAGGCTGCCGGACGTACCGGGCATCGAGACGTTCCGGGGACGGCTGTTCCACTCGGCCACCTGGGATCACGACTACGACCTGACCGGGAAGCGGGTCGCCGTGGTCGGGACGGGCGCCTCCGCCGTGCAGTTCGTGCCCGAGATAGTCGATCGAGTGGAACGGCTGACCGTGTTCCAGCGCACGCCCGCCTGGGTGCTGCCGCGCGGCGACCGCACGCTCTCCCGCCTGGAGAAACAGCTCTATCGTCGTATTCCGCTCACGCAGAAGATCGTTCGGGCGGCCATCTACACCGCTCGTGAGGGCTACGTGCTCGCGATGGCCAAGGCGCCGCGGCTGTTGCCCGCCTTTCAGCTGTTCGCCGCGGTACACCTGCGGCGGCAGGTGCCCGACCGGACGCTGCGACGAAAGCTGACGCCGGAGTTCACGATCGCCTGCAAGCGGATCCTGCTGTCCAACGACTGGTTGCGGACCCTGGCCCGAGCCGATGTCGACCTGATCGACTCGGGGCTCGCCGGGGTCACCGAGGGGGGCGTAGTCGACGGCGCGGGCACGGAGACGCCGGTCGACGCGATCATCTTCGCCACCGGTTTCTCGCCAACCGAACCGCCCGTGGCCCGCCACCTCCGGGGTCGCGACGGACGGACGCTGGCGCAGCACTGGGCGGGCAGCCCCCGGGCGTACCTGGGTACCACCGTCGTCGGGTTCCCCAACCTGTTCCTCATGTACGGGCCGAACACGAACCTGGGGCACAGCTCGATCGTGTACATGCTGGAGTCGCAGGCCGCGTACATCAACGGTGCGCTGGCTCACCTCGACGGCGGCTGTGTCGAGGTCCTCCCGGTGGCGCAGGCGCGCTACAACGAGAAGATCGCCGGCCAGCTCGAGAGCACGGTCTGGAACACCGGCGGATGCTCGAGCTGGTACCTCGACAAGGAGGGGCGCAACTCGGTGATGTGGCCCACCTTCACCTTCCGATATCGGTCCCGGACAAAGAGATTCGATGCCGAGAACTATCAGACCCGGCGCGCGGTGCGGGCGCGAGTGGGGTGAGCGAGCAGCACGCTTCGTGATCGGATCGCGCACGATTGCCGAGCCCGCAGCGCCGCCATTGCCCGGGTCCTATCGAACGGCGTCATCGGAATTCGCCCCTTTCGCCCTTTCTTGCCTCGTTCGGGGAAAGATGTATAAGTGGGAAGGGGTGACCGAGTCACAGCCTCAACGCCGCGCAGCCCACGTCGCGGTGGGTCGCCCCCGCCCGGATTGGAAATTCTGACCGAGGTCCACAGCCGAGTGCGTGCTGATACCGCGAGGCGCGGCGAGTAAGGAAGGGATCCACTAGATGAGCAATGGCAATGATCCTCGACACACCAAGGGTGCCGACGAGAAGCTGACCACCGCGTTCGGCGCACCGGTGCCCGACAACCAGAACGTCGCCACTGCAGGCCCGCGCGGGCCGCAGCTGCTGCAGGACGTCTGGTTCCTCGAGAAGCTCGCCCACTTCGACCGCGAGGTCATCCCGGAGCGGCGCATGCACGCCAAGGGCTCCGGCGCATACGGCACCTTCACCGTGACCAATGACATCACCAAGTACACGAGCGCGAAGATCTTCTCCGAGGTCGGCAAGAAGACGGAGCTGTTCGCTCGGTTCTCCACGGTGGCGGGCGAGCGCGGCGCGGCCGATGCCGAGCGCGACATCA